>Ga0209023_10003434_pt1 | contig 18928 bp, 18 predicted proteins | sample LakOneMetagenome_FD_187468 | JGI IMG/M metagenome (GOLD analysis project Ga0209023, IMG submission 187468) | Freshwater and sediment microbial communities from Lake Erie, Canada (SPAdes) (version 2) | ecosystem: Environmental > Aquatic > Freshwater > Lentic | place: Lake Erie, Canada...
ACGTAATGGTAAACGCCGTTCGCGAATTCGACATGCGGCGCTCCGTTGTCCTGCGGTTCGGTTAGAAAGGTGTATGCGTTGTCGTGCGGCTCGATCCGTTGGCAGATCTCATTGTAATCGCCCTGTAGGGTTGATAGTTCGTTGGTCATTTTTTCAAGACAATGCGTTGATCAGATTGACGATCATAACCGCAATTCCAAATATCCACACGGGAATAAAGAACAGATAACCGCCAGTTCGCGAGCTCATTAGCCATTTGGCGTCCGTGCGCTTAACGAGCCGCAAGATCAAATCGGCCGCGATCAATACTGCTCCGACGCCTATCATTAAAGGAGCATTCGGCAGCCTAAAAAGATATCCCGGCAATGCAACGATGAGGGCGGAAAGAACAACCATTGCCAGCCCGACGAGGTTTCCATTTATTAACATTTGATGAGCGCATTCTCCTTTGGTTGGAGAACGCAGCCGCGCGTTGGGTCTTGCAGATTGCGACTACGGCATCATCATCTTATCGAGATCGGCGAGCCGTTTGAGCTGGGCGGCGGTCATTGTAAAAACGGTAGAATCGAGCGTAAATTCGGCCGACTTGGCGGTCGCGAGCTTTTTGAAAACGTCGATGTTCATTTTCGTCTCGATCGTTTCGAGAAACATCGTGCCGGCCTTTCGTTTGCCTGACGTGACCATTGATATATCGGGCTGGATCTGGCCGTCAAGCTTTAGTTTTAGCTGCACCTGCTCGGCGTGCTTATACCCTGATAGCGATCCGAGCTGGATAAAGAAAAAAACGTCGTCCGGACGCTTTGGCAGTTTTTTGCCGGTGAATGAGGTGCTGGCATTTAGAAACACCCAGCGGTCGTCGGTCCTGACGATCTCGAGTTGGCGAACCTCGAGCGAGGTTTCGTTTGCAACCTTGTTGTAGATCTTATTGGCGACGCCGTCCTGATAATCCTCCTGAGCGTTGACGGACAACGCTGTGATTATGGTCAAGGCAGCAAGCAACAGGATTTGATCGATTCGCTTCATTGGGACCTCCGTGTGATGTGAGCGGAAGTATAGTGTAAACCGCAGGTTTTTGTCTATTCGCCTTTCAAGCAGGGAGAATTAAAACACAGGACGCTTCAATTCCTCGTGAAGCACCTTGTCGATGACCTTTCCGTGCTCCTTAAGATGTTCGACGACGATAAGCGAGTAATGGATCCGCAGATCAATGTCCTTTGGCTTACCGATAAAATAGAGTAGTGACCGCTGTTTGCCGGCCGTGAGTTGGTGAAAAAGGTGGTCGCCGTCCGGGTCCTGATTCAAAACCTCACGCAGTTCCTCGGGCATCGGCAGGCCGTATTTGCTCTCGTCTTTTACCAGCTCGACGCTAACTGTGTCACCGGCGACGATGCCGAGTGCGTCACGCTTTTGTTTATTGACGATAATATAAAATATCTCGCCCCACGGCAGCAAAGCACACTGAAACGCCTCGCCGCCATTAATCGAGCAGACAACACGTTTTGATTTGCCCTCGAATCCAAATTTCGCCTCGATAGCCTTTGGTATCAGCAAAAAATGCCAGCCGGATTCCAACGTTGATTTGGTCAGCTCTGTCTTGAATTTAACGCTTATTTGCGGTTTTGGCATTAGTTTTAGAGAGCGATATTTCCCGATGTCGCAACGCGCATCGCATCGTGTACCGTTCGGTAGTCAAATTTGCCGTCCGAGCTTTTTAGTATCTCGATACCAACGAGCGATCTGATGATGCGCTTATCGACATTTTTGTTAAATTCGACCAATTTTAGCATTAACCGCTGATTGCCGGGTGACAGGGCATTAAACAGACTTTCGCCGTCCTGATCCTGCTTTAATACCTCGGCAAATTCGGCAGGCAGCGGCATACCGTATTTGCTCACGTCTTTTTCGAGTTCGACCGCGACTACATCGCCGACCTCGACACCGAGCTTTTCACGCATCTTTTTGTTGAGCGTGATGAAATAGCTCTCTTTCGATGGAAACAGCGCACAGTTGAACCGCTCCGTCCCGTTGAGTATGCAGATCACGCGGCGTAGGTTTCCTTTGAATTCGAACGACGCGACCAGCGACTTGGGAAACCGCAGAATGTGATAGACCGGCGTGCTGTCAGTCGGCTCGACGGTCGATTCAAATTTGACGCTTGGCGGTGTATCCATAGTTCCAAACAGTCGCGTTTCTGCCAATGTTTGTTAGAATTATAGGCGAGAACTAATGATGAGCAAAGATATTCAGCCAATTTTAGATAAAGCACTCGCTGGGGAGCGACTCACGTCCGAAGATGCCACTTCCTTGCTTGAATCGCGTGATTTCGTGCGCATCGGACTTGCCGCCGACGAAATACGCCAACGCAAAAATCCCGGCGATGTCGTGACGTACATCATCGACCGCAACATCAATTACACCAACGTCTGCAACGTCGTCTGTACTTTCTGCGCGTTCTACCGGCGGCCCGGAAAGCCTGATACGTACGTCCATTCGATCGAAGAGATCGAAAAACGCATTGACGAAACGATCGCCCTCGGCGGCACCGGCGTGCTGATGCAGGGCGGACTGCATCCTGATTTTAATATTGAGTGGTACGAAGATCTCTTGTCGACACTTCATGCAAAATACCCGAAGTTTCAATTACACTGCTTCTCACCGCCCGAGATCCACAACATCTCGCTGATATCAAAGCTCGATTACGAGACGATCCTGCGGCGTTTAAAGGCCGCAGGCCTAAACTCAATGCCCGGCGGCGGCGGCGAGATCTTGGACGACGAGGTGCGGGCAAGAGTCTCGACCAAATGCAACACGCAGCAATGGCTCGACGTGATGCGTGCGGTGCATAAAGTAGGTCTGATCTCGACGGGCACGATGATGTTCGGGATCGGCGATAAGATCGAGCATCGCGTTCGTCACCTTCAACGCATCCGCGATGTCCAGGACGAATCGCTCGCGAATAAAGCCGTCGATCCCAATTACGGTGAGTTCACGGCCTTCATACCATGGACATTCCAACGCGAGAACACCGCCTTGGGACGCAAAATAACCGAGGAACCGACCGGCATCGACTATCTCCAAATGCTCGCCGTCTCGCGCCTTTTCCTCGATAACATCCAGCACATCCAGGCCTCATGGCTCACGCAAGGACTAAAACTCGGTCAAACCAGTCTCCGTTTCGGTGCCGACGATATGGGATCCATCATGATCGAAGAAAACGTAGTCTCCGCCGCCGGCGCCGACAACCAAGCCAACGAAAGGGATTTGCGCTACCAGATCCGCGAAGCCGGCTACGTCCCCCAACAGCGTGACATTCTCTACAACTATGTAGACCGCGAAAACGTTGACGTGCTGGATCAAAAGAAGTCGATGCCGCTCAAACAGTTGAGCGTGGCGTTTGCGGACTAGCTATGTTCGCAAGAATTGCAGCAATGTTGACCACGCTGTTGTTGGGAATCGCTGTTGGCGTCGTCATCGCGGCTATTCTCGTGGTTGTGATGAACGGTTATGGCGAGAGCGAGGCGACGTGGGGGTTGGGCGTTTATGCACTCGCGACATTGATCATCGCGGTATTCGGTGGTGCTACCGCGTATTACTTTACCGGCGTTTTTATTAAAAAGGAGTTCAGCCCAATTTTTGCGGTGCTGACCTCAGTTCCGGTCGTCACGGTCGTTGCCGTCGTGCTTGAAATAGTCGCCGCTATGATCGGGGTTGGCATCTCTGAGATCGTCCGTGTTAATTTCTGAGATATGCCCGCGATCCTCATCGAAACGCAGATCCACGCGCCCGCCGAGAGGTGTTTTGATTTGATGCGTGATATTCGAATTCATACTGAGACTACGGCTCAAACCAACGAAAAAGCAGACGCGGGCGTGACGGATGGCATGATCGGGATCGGGCAAACCGTTACATTCGAAGGGACGCATTTTGGGTTGAAGCAGCGGTTGACGGTAGAGGTCACTGAGTTCGAAAGACCGCATTTGTTTGTTGACGAAATGACCGAGGGCAATTTTCGCTCGTTCAAACATATCCACGAATTTGTTCGCGTCCGAAGCGGCACGCTAATGCGCGATACATTGATATGGACGTCGCCATTCGGGATATTGGGTCGTATTATCGATAAATTGGCTCTTGAGCGGCATCTGAGAAATCTCGTAACAACAAGAAACAAAAAGCTGAAAGAAATTGCAGAATCCTTTTAACGCTTCTTTTTGGTGTGATTTTGTGTTGTTTAGTGGTTAGCTCTTAAGAACTTAACCACTAAATGACACGAATAAACACGAAAGGAATATTTTCGGCCGTCCTTCCAACAACTTTTACCCAACTATTACAAACCTGCCTGTCTGTAACTGTTACTCTAATACTGTCTTAATTTAGCTGCGATTCTTTATCTTTAATGCAAAACGTCCTCGAATTCGAAAAAAAGCGTACAGGTGTTAACTGGAAAAACCTTGCGATCGTAACGTCGTTTCATTTGCTTGCGATCCCGGTTTTATGGACGTTTAGCTGGCAAAATCTGGCGGCCTTGCTGATCGGCAACTGGATGGTCGGCAGTCTCGGTGTTGGCTTAGGATGGCATCGTTTGCTGACGCATCGCGGGTTTACGGCACCGAAATGGCTCGAATATTTGCTGACGATTTTTGGAACAATGTCGATGCAGGACCCGCCTGATCAATGGGTCGCGACGCATCGGATGCATCATAAATTTGTCGATACCGAAAAAGACCCTCACTCGGCCCGCAGCGGTTTTTGGTGGCCGCAGATCGGCTGGGTTCTGTGGGGAACCGCTCAGGACCACGATGCGGCGACGATGAAACGGTACGTTCCCGACCTCTTAAAAGACAAAGGCCAGGTCCTGATCTCGAGATATTTCTTTGTTCCGATCATCGTCTCGGCATTTATTTTGTTTGCGATCGGCGGTTGGTCAATGGTGGTTTGGGGCGTGGCGGCACGCGTTGTTTTTGGCTGGCACACGACGTGGTTCGTCAATTCGCTCTCGCACATCTACGGCAAACGGCCGCACGACACGGGCGATCTCTCAACCAATAACTGGTTTGTCGCAATCCTGACGTTCGGCGAAGGCTGGCACAACAATCATCATATGTGGCCAACCTCCGCCAGACACGGGACGGTGTGGTATCAATTTGATATGAACTGGATCGCTATCTGCATCTTTGAGCGCCTCGGCTGGGCAAAAAATATCAAGCTCGCCGAAATCGAAAAACAACCGATCGAACTAAAACAGGCCGCATAAAAAGACGGGCAGATGAGCGTCGCAAACGCCCATCTGCCCAATTGCCCTAGCGAATCCTTACTGGTGTTTAACCTTCGCTAAGCCAAAATCTAAGGCGGACTTCCCCGACAAAACTGATATGCGAAAAACCGCTCCCCTTAGTGACAACCTTTTGCAATTTAATTGCGCTATCATTCCAGACTTATAAAATCAGCATCCGTCACGTCATCCGAAACCGCGATGACCCGCGTCGCATTTTCAAACGTAAACCGCTTGCTGTGGATCGTAACGATGTAGGTTTCGCCTGCGGCCACATCGTCGAATTTGTAATAACCGAGGCTGCCGGTCGCTGCCCGACGCGTATGCCCGGACGAATCGGTAAGTGTGATGATCGCGTTCCTGATCCCTTGTCCGCCGGCGGTCAGTACGCGGCCCGAAACGGACGCATTCGCCGCACTCGGTATCAATCGCCCGATCGCGAATGGCGAAAGCGACGTTACGCCGGTCGTGCATAGAGCCGAATATGTGGCTCCGGAAGCCGTTCGATTGACCCACGCACCACTTTCCAAATGGAAGATTCGTAACTCCGACAATGGTATCGACGAAAGAGAAGGGACGTTAAAACACAGATCGATGTTGCCCGTATAGACCGCACTCGTAGCGACGTCGTACGTCAGCCCAATTTGTGTTGCTGCACTCGGCAAACCCGGCAGCGACGCGGGATCGAGCGGGATTTCCTGCGTCGTTCCGGCAGTCGTGACGCTCTGGAAACGAACCGTTACATCTCCGACACCTGTTGCGACCGGACTCTTTGCCGCGAATTGAGCGGCGATCTCCGTCGGAGACAATGCCCGGCCGTATATCGCCACTTCGTCCAAAGCCCCGCCGAATGTAGCGCAGGTGCCGGAACCGCCGATCAACAGCGGTGCGGAGTTTGCGAGCCCCAAACTTCCGGCCAGAGATCCCGCGAGATTCCCGTTTATGTATATCCGCAACGTCGAGCCGTCAAATGTCCCGGCGATATGCGTCCATTTGTTTAGCGGCAGATCGACTCCGCTACCGATCTCATTTCCGGCGGAACCGAAGTAAACCTGATTCGCGGCATAGGCGATCTGATAATTGATCGGCGATCCGTCGCAGTTGTTGCGTTTACCGATCAAGTGCTGGATCGCATTTGTCGATGTCCGGTATGCCCAAGTCTCGACAGTTATTGTTGCGTTCGAGGCGAAATTTAAGCTTGGTGAATCCGGTATAACGACCGTGTCGGTGCTGCCGTCAAGGGCAAACGCCTGTCCCAGCCATCCGCTTGTAAATAAAGTGCCGCCGCTCAGCGAGCCATTGTTTCCGCCAAACGCGTCATTCGCATTTCCCTCGCCACGCCAGACGGACACGAGATTATTTGTCGTGATGGTGGTTGCGGCCGTCAGTTTTCCGGCGATGCCGGCGTTATAAATCGAATTGATCTCGGTTGGGGCGAGTGCCCGATCGTAGAGCGAAACCTCGTCTTCTTGGCCGTCGTTGAAGAAGTTGTTTGTCTCGTTCGTAATATCCGAACCTATAACGAGTGGATGATTGTCGTAGGTGATAGTGACGTTTGTCGTTGTCGAGGCAACCTCAACGCCGTTGACAAAGCATCTGAGCGAATTCGTCGCATCATCAAACGTCATCGCGATGTGATACCAGACGCCGGTTTGAACGCCGTAGCCAGTGTCGAAAAATGTACCGCTGGTTGGCCCGTCACCGACGCCGACCCAAATCCGGCCGCTGCCAAGCCAAAGCACGTAAGAATCGCCAAATGACGCGCCGAGCGCTTTTGACACCATATGATTTCCCGTGCCGCCGAAATCATTGATCGCATCGAATTTGAACCAGCCCTCGACCGTCAGTGCCGACGCCGGACGGACACTCGGCCCGTCGGGGATCGAAACGAAATCGTCAACGCCGTCGAGATCGAATGATTGCCCGACCTTACCCACCGTAAATTTTGCTCCGTTATTTAGCGTGCCGTTATTTCCCTTTCCGGATGTATCAAATGCATCGCCGTCGCCGGTGAACCACGCCAACTGGCCGTTTGGAGCGGCCGCGGCCGTCGGTTTGCAAAAGCCCGCGGAATCAGCCGCATAGATCAACTGTACCTCCGATGCGGAAAGCGAGCGGCTAAAGATGGCGACTTCGTCCATCTGGCCGTTCCAGAACCGGCCTCCGCAACAGGCGGCACGTCCGAGCCTGAGAAAAGGATTGCTTATCGGTATCGGAAATGTCGCGCTGGCTACCAGAGATCCGTTCAGGTAAACCCGTCCGACGTTTGACCCGTCCTGAGTGATCACCAGATGCTGCCAAACGTTGGGCGTTAGGTTGAAGACGCCCGTGCCGGAGAAGTAATACTGGTTCGTATTTCCGCCATTCTGTTCGATCTCCCAGTTGGTGCAGCAATCGTGGTTGTTATCGATGATGTTTGCGTAGGCGACCTGGGTCGAGCCGGGTTTGACCCACATCGATACTGAAAACTGTTGTTGTACGAATGACGTTCCAAGGTCGACACCATCGTCGATGCCGTCAAAATTAAATGCCTGACCGACCTTGCCGTTTGCGAACGAGGCGCCGCCCTGCAAGGTTCCATCGATATGCGAACGCGAATCCAGTGCGTTGTTCTCACCTCGATACATCGAAACGAGCCCGGCGGGTGGGGCGGTGCAGACGCCGTGGCATTTTCCGGCCGTTTGAGCGTCAAATATCGCCTGGATCTCGGCTGGCGTGAGAATTCGGCTGTAGAGCGAGACTTCGTCGGCCTTGCCGTTGAGGAAGAACTGCGGGTTGTTATTTTCGAGATCCGCCCCGATCAACATTGGGTGTGGCAGAAGTGAATCGTTCACGCCGTTGTAGTAGATCGGCAAACCGGCGGCACCTGAAAAATACTGGACTCCGTTTATATAAAGCCGCATTGTATTCGCCGTCGGCCCAGAATCGGTCGTGTCGAGCGTGTATGCAAAGTGGTAGTAAACGCCAAGTTGAGGCACGAAACCCGTGTCGTAGTAAAGAAATCCTCCACCGACCTGCTGATAGCCGATCCGAATATTTCCGTTGTCGAACCAGATCGCGTACGAATCAAAGGGACTGTTCCGAAGCGGCTTAGCGATCAAATGCGGCAGACCGGCGCCGAGCGAATTGAACTTGTACCAGCCCTCGAACGTCAGTTGATCCGCCGGTTTTTGCTCCGGCGCGTCGGGCACCAATACATAATCGCCGTTGCCGTCAAAGCTGAACGCCTTGCCAACCTTGGCGTCGCTCGAAAGCACCGTGTCGCCGATCATCGATGCATTCGTGTTCCCGCTTTGGATATCCGATGCGTTTACATCGGCGGGCAGCCACGAATTGAGATTCGCCGGCGGCGAGAGGCAAACCGAACACTTTCCGGCTGAATCGGCAATAAAGATATCCTGTATTTCCGTCGGAGTTATCGCACGGTTGAAAATGGATGCTTCATCTAGAACGCCGTTGAATTTTCCGTCATAAAAACCGAGGCCGGTGCCGCCGAGATAGACCGGCAAATTATCGTAATCGAGGGCGAAATTTCCCGGAGCCGTACCTTCTAATTGACCGTTTACGTAGACCTTCGCCGAAGTGCTGTCAAAGGTCCCGACCAAATGGTAAAAGGTTCCGGTTGTAACAATCGTCGTTCCGGTCGCCACCGCCTGTGAACCGCTGGCAGAGCTGACCACAAATGACAGTTGATTTCCACTCGTTTTCAAGAGAGTATAGCCCTCAAAATTAGTGACCCTCGAATTCTTTTTGAAGACAATGTACTGAGTGCCGCTTGACGCACCGATAGTGGTCGAGGTCAGCGAATTAAACTTCACCCACGCCTCGACGGTAACGGCTGCGGGCTTTAGCGATGCAGAGTCTGCGATCTCAACCCGGTCGTCAACGCCGTCGAAGCTTATTCCCTGCCCAACCTTTCCCACCGCAAAAGTAGCCCCGTTTTGCAGGGCACCGTTATTCCCGGAGTGTGCATCGATCGCGCTGTTTTCGCCGCGATACCATGAGATCAGGCCATTGGTTGATGTCGAACATGAATTGGAACATTTCCCGAGAGATCCCGCGTTGTAAATATTTTGTATCTGCGTCAGGGTCAGGGCGCTGTCATAGATCGATGTTTCGTCGAGCAAGCCCTGGTGAAATATGCCGCTGCCGGGACGTGTTCCGAGGTAAAGGTTAAAAGCGGGGCCGGTTCGGGGCGTGAAACCACTACCGAGATTTGCAGTGTCTACGACCACACCGTTTCGGTAGATAGTGACGATGCCGCTCGTTTTGTCGTATGTCGCCGCAATATGCTGAAATTCATTCGCCGTCATAACGGCGGGCGTTTGGATGAAATGACTGATGTTATTGACATCGATCATATTGAAAAAGATATTGCCGGTAACGCCGCCAACGCTGGTCACCGAGTACCAAAGGTGTGTGCCAACAGTGCCGCCCGCATTCCACTCCACTATCGGCTTTTGCGAAGCGATCGAAGTCGGGTTTATCCACGTCTCAATGGTCATTCCGCCACCCGCACCGACATCCAGCGACGGATGCCCCGAGATCTGAACAAAATCGTCAACGCCGTCAAAACTTATCGCCTGCCCGACCTGTCCGGTTGCAAACGTCGCCCCATTCTGCAAGCTGCCGCTGTTCCCACCGCGCGAGTCGTTTGCATTGCTTTCGCCTCGATACCAAGACACCAAACCATTTGGAGCAGGCGTACAACTCGGAAGGCATTTGCCAAGTGTTCCGGCGTTAAAGATATTTTGTATCTCGGTTGCATCCAAAGCCCGGCCATAGATCGCAGGCTCGTCGAGCAGACCGTTAAGATGTCCGTCGAAAGCCGGATCATTCGTTCTGCCTAATAGAACAGGTTTGTTTGAGTATTCGAGCGGCTGGGTTGATGCAACGGTGCCTTCGAGATTTCCATTGACATAGATCTTTGCAAATTGCGCGTCGTAGGTGGCGGCGACGTGACACCACTGTCCTGCAGCGATCGTTGTCGCCGCGCCGACGCAGACCTCGCTGCCCGCGTTCGTATCGATGCAGAAATACATCTTGTCGAGCCCCGCGACCCGCGTTTTAACGAGTTCATAAGACGAAAACAAGCCAATTGCTCCGGAGCGCTGATTTTGTTTCTGGATAAGGCGCTGGGTGCCGGGAACATTCCCAACCGTCGTCGAATCGAGCGAAGCGAAGTTGACCCACGTTTCGAGTGTAATGTTAGCCGGGTTGAGATTTCCCGAATTTGGGATCTCAACATAATCGCCGTTGCCGTCCATGCTAAACGCCTGCCCGACTTTACCCGCAGCGTACGTTGTGTCCCCAAGCAAAACACCGTCATTGCCGGAACGAACATCCTTCGCATTGCCTTCGCCCCGCCACCACGAGATCAGACCGCCTGGTGCAGGAGTACATGAGACAACGCCATCCGGACGCTGTCCGGCAATATCTCGATCTTGCGCACTGGCTGTTTGAAACCTACCAACGGCGACGGCACCAATAACTAACACGACGATCGTTGCGGCATATACGAGGCTTTTCATTTTCATTTTCTCCCACGCGGTTCTCTTGCCAAATTTGCCGAAACGGGTGATAATCCGTCCTACCTGTTAGAAACAACTCATCGCCCGCTTCGGCTCAGAGTGAAATAAATTTTTCGCTCTATATTGATAACGCCGGAAATCGCGAGCAACTCCATCATCGAAGGCGAAAAAATTTTCGTGTTTGTCGTAAATACGTGTAAAATACGCGTAAATGGCAGATAGCGGAGCGGTTACACAGATGTTGATCGATTACGGAGCGGGAAAGCGCGACGTGCTCGACGCTCTGTTGCCGCTGGTGTATGACGAACTGCGCGCGATAGCCGCCAATTATCTGCACCGCGAACGCGATGGCCACACGCTGCAGCCGACGGCTCTTGTTCACGAGGCGTATATGCGGCTCGTCAATCAGCACAACGTCGATTGGCGAAACCGTGCTCAGTTTTACGGCCTTGCCGCCGAGATGATGCGGCGTATTTTGGTCAACCATGCTGAAAAGCGTCGAGCCGAGAAACGCGGCAGCGGCGGCGAACGCGTCGAACTAGCCGACACGATCGCGATCACCGACGAACTCGACCTTGATCTGCTAGCTCTCGACGAAGCGTTAAACGCTCTCGCCGAGCTTGATGAGGAAAAGGCAAAGCTCGTCGAGATGAAATATTTCGGCGGTATGACGATCAACGAGATCGCCGAGGTGACGGGGCGTTCGACCGCCACGATCGAACGCGACTGGTCATTTGCCCGCGGCTGGTTGTTAAAGACATTGACCGAAGAAGCATGACAAAGAAAGGCTCAGATTGGGAAAAGCTAAACCGCATATTCGCCGGTGCTCTTCAATTGTCGGCGACGCAGCAAGGCTACTACTTTGCTGATGCCTGCGGCGGCGACAAAAATCTGCTTCGCGAGGCCGAGGCGATCCTCAACGCCAGCAATCGTGCGGCTAAGGAGGATTTTCTCGAGGCCGACGCCTTCGCCGCCGGTGCAAAGATTCTGGCAATCGGCTCGGTTGACGATGTCACAGTCGGCAAAACCATCGGCAATTACAAGGTCATTAAAGAGATCGGCCGCGGCGGAATGGGTGCGATCTATCTCGCCGAGCGTGAAGACTTTCAGCACCGCGTCGCACTAAAAGTAATAAAGCGCGGTATGGACACCGACGAGATAGTCCGTCGCTTCGAACAGGAACGCGAGGTCCTCGCAGCTCTAAATCACCCGAATATCGCCCGGCTTTTGGACGGCGGAACCACCGACGACGGCCTGCCGTTCCTCGTAATGGAATACGTCGAAGGCTCGCCGTTGACCGCGTATGCTGATGAAAACGCCTTAAATGTTGACGAACGCCTTACGCTCTTTCGTAAAATTTGCTCAGCCGTCACCTACGCGCATCAAAATCTGATTGTCCACCGCGATCTAAAACCTTCAAACATTCTGGTCGATAATGATGGCGAACCAAAGCTACTCGATTTCGGAATTGCAAAATTACTTACGCCCGAGAGGTCGGGACAGACGACCGAAACCGGCTTTCGTCTGCTCACACCAGAATATGCCAGTCCCGAGCAGATTCGCGGCGAACGCGTAACGACAAGCAGCGACGTTTACAGCCTCGGCGTGCTGATTTACGAGCTGCTGACCGGTAAAAAACCTTACCAGATCACCAGCCGCAACGCCGCCGAGATCATGCGCGTCGTCTGCGAAACCGCTCCCGAACGTCCTTCGTCGGTCGTTCCGGTTAGTTCATCGTGGCCGGTCGTCGAAATGACGCACCGCAGCAAAACTGCCACAAAACCGCACACGCGAATCACGAGATCGCTCAAAGGCGACCTTGATAACATTATTCTCAAGGCTCTGCAAAAAGATCCGGTGATCCGTTATTCGTCGGTCGAGCAATTTTCCGAAGACATCGAACGATATCTGAAAGGTTTACCTGTGACCGCGCGACGGGCGACATTTAGCTATCAATTTGCAAAATTTGTCGAACGCAACCGCACCGCCGTCGCGTTTGCAAGTGTCGCATTGATAGCAATTCTTGCGGGTTCGTCGATCGCCGTCTGGCAAGCCGTGGTTGCAAGACAAGAACGTACCCGTGCCGAAAGTCGTCTTGCCGAGATCCGAAAACTCACCGGCAATCTCGTATCCGGCTGGGACAAAGACATCCCCGAAAACCAGATCACGAGCCTCGTTCGCGGGCGGATCGCCGATATTTCGTCGGGCTATCTCGAGGGTCTGGCGAATGAAACGAGCGATCCCGCAATTTTGAAAGAGCTTGCCGAGGCATATCTAAAGCTTGGTCACGAATACTCTTACGGGAACGTTAATGAGGAAAAGGCCAAAACGAGTTTCAAAAAAGCCGAGGCGATCGCCCGTAATTTGATTGCTTCAAATGAAAACGATCTCGATGCTAAAGACCTATTGGTCCGCAGCATCTGGAAATACGACGAATATTTTGGCTGGCGCGACCGCGACGAATCGATCCGCAGCCACCTCGAAAGATTGCGGCTCCGCGAAGAGATATACGCCGCAAACCCCGATGATGATAAGGCTTTAGCGGCCCTCGCAAATATGGTCCAAGGCACCGGATGGATACTGAAACTCATGGGCCGCACCGACGAGGCTCAACCATATTATCAACGCTCCGGCGATCTTTATCACCGCCTTCTGGAAATTCGAGAACCAAAAGCCTCGACGTTAGAAGAACGCAGTAAGATATCATCGCTTTATTCCGTGATAGCTGGAAATAATACCGACACCGGAAATTTGCCGCTGACTCTCGAAAATTATCGCCGCTCAGCGTCGATTGCCGATACTCTTTACCAGGAAAACCCGGACAATGATACTGTCGCCGGACAAGTTGGTGAGACGCACCTCGCCTTTGGGTTGATATTGAAAAGAACAGGCGATCTTCGCGCTTCCACCGAAGCATTTCGGTCCGGTTTGACCGCTATACGTAATACTAAAGCGCATCTTGTGGATGGCTATTTTGTCGTCAAAGAGATCGAACTGCTGTTCGACCTTGCAGAAAATTCGCACGAAACGAATGACGATAATGCATCGATCAGTTGGCTTCACGAAGCGTGGAACGTCTGGGAGAAGTACGCAGACCTTGAGATCAACAAAGGAAAGGTGCGCGATCTGGACCGAACTGCGTACAACTACTTTCTCGGCGGAAAGCTGTTGACCCGAATGGGAAAAAACGGCGAGGCTCGCACCGCCTTTGAAAAGTCGGAGACGCTCTATCTCAAGATTCAGGATAATGATCCGGATCGCTTTAATAAGCAATCGCTTCAACGTCTCTATCTCACGATGGGTGATTTTACGATGGGTTTAGGCGTGTGCAGTATGGCAAATTCGCCGTTCGACGGCTTTTCCAGCCAGGGCGATTATTGCCCGTCCGATAAAAATGAGATCACAGTCAAAGATGGAGCATCTTTAACAAAAGCAAAAAAATACTACGAGAACGCCCTAAGCATTCTGACGGAAATGAAAGCCAAAGGTACCCTCGAATACAAAGACACGAAAAATCTAAATGCGGCCACCGAACGCCTGCGGCAAATGAATGAAAAATTGAGCGACGGTTCGTGATACTATTTTTTCGGAGCGAAAAACATGACGACAAACCCGACAAACTTCACCGAATTTTGGGATTTCTACGTGTCCGAACACAGCCTGCCGATGACGCGGTTGCTGCATCTGATCGGCACTTCGCTCGGCGTCGCGTTGCTAATATTTTTTGTCGCACGCGGCCAGTGGTACTTCTTTCCGGTGTTTTTCGTCGTCGGTTATGCCTTCGCCTGGTTCGCTCATTTTGTTGTCGAGAAAAACAAACCCGCGAGTTTCCGTTTTCCGCTTTGGTCGTTCATCAGCGATTTCAAGATGATCGCCTACATGCTCACCGGCCAAATGGGGCGTGAGGTCACTCGTGTTTTGGGAAGTATCGACCACCAAAACGCCGGGACTTCGAACGATCTAATCGCCGCTGATCAACGCAGATAGATCGCAGATCCGAAACTAGTTTTTATTCCTCATCGGGGTTCATCTGCGGCTAAATTTCCTTTTCCCTCTCTGCGACAAAGCCCACCTGCGGTAATATACATCTATGGCCTCGGGCGACCTGATAAATCTGGATGCGAACGCGCTCAATACGACTATCGAGTTTTTGACCGCGATGGTGACGCCTGCCTTGTTGATCTCGGCGACGGGTTCGCTCGTGCTGTCGACATCGACGCGGCTCGGACGTGTGGTTGACCGCGTTCGCGAACTCGAACGCCGTCTCGGCGAGATCATCTATTCCGAAGACAAATCCGAGATACCGCTCTACGACAAACGCGTCGAGGTCATCGTTGATCTGCTGGACAAAGTCACCAGCCGCTCGCGCATTTTGCAGAAGGCAATGGGCGCATTTTATTACGGCCTTGGTTCGTTTATCCTGACTAGCGTGCTGATCGCAACCGCGGCGTTTCTGACCAAGTATCATTTTTTTCAGATATTGCCGATCGGTGTCGGGATCACGGGCATCATGTGCCTGTTTTACGGTGCTCTGCTCATGCTCCGCGAAACGCGTATGGCGGCTTCGACGATCAAAGCCGAGATGGATTTTACGTGGGAACTCGCCCGCAATGTCGCCCCGCGTGATGTCGCCAGCAAATATTCGCCCAAAGGCAAAAACAAAGGCCTGAGCACCGCCAAGATAAATCGTGGACGCAAAATACCTGACACTTTTAGCGGAGAATAAACTTAGGAAGCGCGTCGAGGCGCTCGAAGCATTGCTGCGCTCATGCACCGTCTGCCCGAAAGATTGCGGCAACGACCGCATCAATGACGAGATCGCCGCGTGCTATTCGGGCCGTTTACCAATTGTTTCGTCGTACACGGCACATTTTGGCGAAGAGCCATGTCTCAGCGGCACAAAAGGTGCCGGTAACATCTTCTTTGGTAATTGCAATCTCCGCTGCGTCTATTGCCAGAACTATCAGATCTCGCAAACTCACAAAGAGCAAAAAAAGAACGAGATAACCCACGAACGCCTCGCCGAGATGATGCTTGAGCTGCAAGATCGCGGCTGTCACAACATCGGTTTTGTCTCGCCGACACATTTCGCACCGCAGATGGCTCGCGGCATTTTGCTCGCCGCTGAAAAGGGCTTGCGACTGCCGATCGTTTACAACACCAACGCCTACGACTCGGTCGAGGTTTTGAAACTGCTCGATGGCATCGTCGATATCTATCTGCCCGATCTCAAGTACGCCGATTCCGACGCTGGCTTTCAATATTCCAAGGTCCGCGATTACAAAGAACACGCCCGTGCCGCGATCAAAGAAATGCACCGCCAAATGGGCGATTCGCTCGTTTTTGGCGACGACGGCTTACTAAAACGTGGCCTGATGATCCGCCTGCTCGTTCTCCCAAACGATCTCGCGGATATCGAATCAAACCTCCGCTGGATCCGCGACGAGCTAAGCCCCAAAACCGCCGTCTCACTGATGGCCCAATACTACGCGACCAACAAAGCCGTGACCGACGACCGCTACATCCTCCTCTCCCGCCGCATCTCCGAGGGCGAATGGTTCGAGGCCGTCTCGTTGCTAAACGACCTCGGCATCGAAGAAGGCTTTATGCAGGAATACGAATCCGCATCACACTACTACCGCCCTGACTTTACCGACGCGGAAAAGCCGTTTCGGGATATTAGGGACTTTCAGTTATGAAACAAGTATGCTCAAGCTATATAAGAATATTGACCAAAAGCTTCACTACTGGGAGACTTGGGATAAGGATGAAAGTACGGGAGTGGTCCATTGGGGAATGGTTGGGAACAAGGGTGAAAGTGATGAGATCCGTTCTGGCTATTTGTCCTCCTTTAGAAAGAAGATTCAAAGACTTATCGACGAGAAGATCACTGAAGGCTACGGGCCTATCGAGGACGACGACCTATATACATTGTTGATCGAGTATGACGTTGACGGAATGGGTACTGGCGACGATCTCGATAAACGACACCGTTTGCAAGGAAGGATGGATGAAACGTTGGGGTGGACAGGGTTAGGACATTGTGACGGAGGAAGTATTGGGAGCGGAACGATGGAGGTTTGTTGTATCGTCGTTGATTTCGACACCGCGTTTCAAGTGATTCAAAACGATTTATCAGGCACTGAGTTCGAAAATTACACGCGGATTTTTGATGAGAATATTAAATCGGGATAGAGTACATCAATGAAAATAGGAAACGAAGCTCCCCTTTTTACACTTAAAGACGGCGAGAGCAATGATTGGACCTTGAGTAATTACAAAGGACGTACAGTCGTACTTTTGTTTTATCCGGGTGATAATACACCGGTTTGTACGGCGCAGCTTTGTTCGGTGCGGGACCATTGGTCTGAGTATCAGGCGACGGGGGCCGAGGTTGTCGGTATTTCGACTGACACGGTTGAGTCGCATAAGGATTTTGCCGAAAAGAAACAATTGCCGCTGCGTCTGCTTTCGGACGCTGATCGCAAAGTGTCGGAAATGTACGACATGAAATCGTGGCTCCCCGGCCGCTCGGCCCGTGGCGTCGTCGTCATCAACGGCGAGGGCAAGGTCGCTTATCACAAAGTTCAGGCGGTTAGCCTATTCAAACCGTCAGACGACGACGTCCTCGCGGCGATCTTACTCGCTCAGGGATATTAGAATGTAAGCCACAGAGCACACCGAGACCACCGAGATTTATCTGCGGTAATGAATATGGAAAATCTCAGTGAACTCTGTGTGCTCTGTGGCTAAGCCTTGCTGTGGTAAAATCCGAACATGGGATTATTTGGAGATAAATTTAAGTGTGCCCGTTGCGGGCTGAAAAACGAACCGATCGGTTTTGCGCCGATTCCAACCGAGCTTGGTCAAAAGATCGGCGAAGAGATGTGTAAGGACTGCTGGAAAGAGTGGCAGGAAAAGCAAAAGCAGCTCATCAACCACTTCGGCCTCGACGTTTCGAACCCCGATTCGCATCAGTTTCTGTTCGACAACATGAACATCTTCTTCTACAACGAAGGCGTCGAGCTGACGCAGATCGATACCTCTAAAGAAGGCTCAGTGAATTGGTAAAGTCAGAACCGCCTGCGTGAGCGGGCGGCGAGTACTCCCCGAGAGAATCTAGCCGCAGATAAACGCGGATGACGCAGATCGGAAATAAATCGTATATCTGCGTCATCTGCGAAAATCTGCGGCTAATTTTCTTGGTAGTTGGACGCCGCCCGCTAACGTAGGCGGTTCTGACAATATTACTTCGCCTTTTCAAACGTCAACGCCGTTCCGTTCATGCAGTAACGCAAACCGGTCGGCTTTGGTCCGTCGTCAAATACGTGTCCGAGATGGCCGTGGCACCGAGCGCATTCGATGGCGGTCCTTACCGAACCAAAACTCCTGTCGGTTTTTTCAATTACATTTTTAGCATTGACCGGCTGATAAAAACTCGGCCAGCCCGTTCCTGAATCAAATTTGGTTTTCGAGCTGAATAATTTCAGGTGACAAGCTGAGCAATAATAATCGCCATCCTCGTGGTTATCGTGATATTGGCTCCGAAACGCCGGGTCTGTCCCTTCCTCACGCAGAATGTAATACTGCTCCGGCGTTAGTGACGCCTTCCATTCCTCATTGGTTTTGACGATCTCTTTGCCGTCGAACACTTCATCAGATGACGCAGTTGGGGCCGACGTTGCGGACGCTGGAACAGCCGGTTTCGGCGTTGCCGTCGCGGCTGTGGCATTGTTCGACTGCGTTGCCGTCGAACGCGTACACGCAAATACCGTGACAACCGTCATTGCAACTAAGATAGAAAATATTGCGAAGATAAATTTGTGCTTCATAATTTAATGTTCAAAGGTTAAATGTACCAAATCGGGATAATTTCCTGCTCCTAACATTCAGTTCGGTGCGTTAAATATTCCGGATTCAGCGGGCAATAACGAAAATGGGAATAAACGGCAACGCGCAACGCATTATTATTACGGGCGACAGCTAGCAAGAAACATGTTTGGACTGGGACGCGAACGCGAAAAAGAATGGGCTGCATTCGAATCTGAGGCTTTGCCTCTGATGCCGGACGTGTTTCGCGTTGCTCAATGGCTCGTTCGCGACCGCGCTTTGGCCGAAGACTTGACGC
>Ga0209023_10003436_pt1 | contig 18921 bp, 14 predicted proteins | sample LakOneMetagenome_FD_187468 | JGI IMG/M metagenome (GOLD analysis project Ga0209023, IMG submission 187468) | Freshwater and sediment microbial communities from Lake Erie, Canada (SPAdes) (version 2) | ecosystem: Environmental > Aquatic > Freshwater > Lentic | place: Lake Erie, Canada...
CCGCCCTTTCCGTATTCCGTAAAGCCTGGACCTAGCGGAACAGGCTCAGGATCGAAGACGAAGACTGGTTGGCGATCGACAACGCCTGCACACCCAGCTGTTGCTTGGTTTGCAGCGACTGCAGCTTGGCGCTTTCCTTGGCCAGGTCGGCGTCAACCAGGTTGCCCACGCCGGCGTCGAGGGCGTCTTGCAGCTTGCCGACGAAGGTCAGGTGAGTGTCGAGACCGGTCGAGCTGGTGCCCAGCGAGGCCAGCTTGTTGGTCGCCGTGCCCAGGGCCGTGGTCACAGTGCCGATCATGGTCTTGGCGGTGGCGGCGTCGGTGAAGCTGGAGTTGGTCGCCAGACCGATACCCGTGAGGGTCAGGGCCTGAGCGGTGACCGTGAAGCCCGAGCCGTCCTGGTTGGCCAGGAAGGTCAGCTTGGTGGTCGAGCCGTCGGCGATGCTGACGCCATTGAACTTGGCGTTCGTGGCGGCCTTGGTCACCTGATCGCGCAGGGATTCAAAGTCGGCCTTCAGCGCGTTGAAGCTGGCGGTGTTCAGCGAGGTGTCGGAAGCGGCGAGAGCCTTTTCCTTCATCTTGCCGAGCAGGTCGGTGATGGTGTCGCCGGCGGCCAGGGCCACGTCGATGGTCGATTGACCCCGTTGCAGCGAGTCCTTCACCGAGTTCATCGACGACGCCATCGAAGACTGGTTCTTGGCGGTCGCCCAGATCGCGCCATTGTCCTTGGCGCTGCCCACCTTCTTGCCGGTGTTGATGCGCTGCTGAACGGTCGCCAGGTCCGAATTGGTGGAGTTCAGGTTTTGCAGCGCGATCATTGCGCCGCTGTTCGTATTGATGCTGTTCAGCGCCATAACGATTGATTTCCTATTCGAGGATTTCCGACGTCATTTTGACTGCCGGTAGGCTTTTGCCTCCCTGCACTTTCGACCCATGCAATTTATTCCGAGTGAATCTGGATGGTTAACGGCCACAATATGAGTTTCAGGGCCAAAAAGTTCTGCCGAGTTCTAAATTACAACCTGGAGAATTTGAGTAATTGCTAGGAAGATTCGGTCTTTATTTTTGAAATACAGAATATCTGACGCGTCAGATCGTCGCGGAGCGAGGCAACCAGATCAATCCATCGCTATCGGAGGGAGCGCGGGACACAAGGGCTAGTCAGACCACGGCCGGTCATCAGCCCCCGCGACATTGTGTTGCTGTGGTCACGCGCGATCGTCGGCCGCCTTCAGGCGATTTGCGCGAGCCCGACGCCGAGGACGCCAGAGAGGTCGCCGCCTAGCTCAAAAGGTGCCGCATGGTCGTGCGCAGGACCTCGGTCAGGGCCGTGCGGTCCAGTTCGGGGTGGTTCACGGCCCGCATCACCAGACCGTCAAAGATCAGGCCGACCGCCTCGCAGCGGGCGTTGAACTCGGCGTCGCTCCATTCAGGCTTTCGGCTGCGCTCCATCATCGCCCTCGCCAGGGCGCGCTCCTGTTCGTCGGCGGCGCGAACGATCGTCGCCACCTTGGGATTGCGCGCGGCCTCGGCCAGCACTTCCAGCACCAGCGCGCCACGCTTCAGGTCGAAGCACTTGTCGACGCCGTCGGGCAGGTGCTGCTCCAGCGCGTCCAGCAAGGTGCCCGGCTCACGCTCCAGTTCAGCGAACTTCTCGCGCATCTCGGCCAGATCCTGGGCGACGATGGCGGCGATGATCGCCTCCTTGTTCTCGAAGTAGCGATAGATCTGGCCCACGCTCAGACCCGCCGCCTTGGCGATGTCGGCCATGCTGGCGCCGTGGAAGCCAGACTGCCTCACTTGGTCGCAGGCGGCGTCAAGGATCTGCTGACGACGCGACTCTACGGTCGGCCGCGCCGACTGGGCGTCATCAACCATGAGAAATCTCGTTGCGCATTACATTTCCGTTAGGTCAGGCGAAAAGCGACGCTGTTGGTGTTGACTAGCGACAGCGCCGCACCTATGTCCAGCCTCGATTGAGAATGAACGTTCATTCTCAAATTGTTCATCATAAGGTCTGCGTCAAGGGCAATGGTCCGACGGCGGCCCTTTTCCGCGAAAAACCGGGGTCTAACATGCAATTCCAACGTTCGACGGCGACGGCCGTCGCGCTCGCCGCCATCTCACTGACCCTTGCCGCTTGCGGAAAAGGGCAAGGCGGAGCGGCAGGCATGGGCGCCGGCGGCCCGTCCGATGTCGGCGTGGTCGTCGTCCGGACCGAGCCGGTCAGCCTGAGCACCGAGCTGTCGGGCCGCACATCGGCCTATCTGGTCAGTGAGGTGCGGCCGCAGGTCAGCGGCATCGTCAAAGCGCGCCTCTTCCAGGAAGGCGGCTATGTCCGCGCCGGCCAGCCGCTGTACCAGATCGACCCCGCCACCTATCAGGCCGCCTATAACAGCGCCGCCGCCGGCCTAGCCCAGGCGCAGGCGACCTATACCGCCGCCAAGCTGAAGGCTGATCGCTTCGGCGCCCTGGTCGCCACCGGCGCCGTCAGCAAGCAGGACAATGACGACGCCCAGGCCGCCAGCCAGCAGGCCGCCGCCAATGTCGCCGCCCAGAAGGCCGCCGTCGACACCGCCCGCATCAACCTGGGCTACACCAAGGTGCTGTCGCCGATCTCGGGCCGCATCGGCAAGAGCTCGGTGACCCCCGGCGCCCTGGTCACCGCCAGCCAGGCCGCCGCCCTGGCCACGGTGCAGGACACCAGCCGCGTCTATGTCGACCTGACCCAGTCCTCGGCCGAACTGCTGAAGCTGCAGAAGGACCTGGCCACCGGCGGCATGGGTCGCTCGGGCTCGGCCCAGGTGACCCTGAAGCTGGAAGACGGCTCCACCTACCCGTCGCCCGGCAAGCTGGAATTCTCGGATGTGACGGTTGATCCGACCACCGGCTCGATCGGCCTGCGCGCCACCTTCAACAATCCCAACGGCGTGCTGCTGCCGGGCATGTATGTGCGCGCGGTGCTCGGCACGGCCACGGCCCAGAACGGCATTCTGGTCCCGCAACCGGCCGTCAGTCGTGACCCGAAGGGCAATGCGACCGTGATGGTCGTGGGCGCCAAGAGCCTGGCTGAGCCGCGCCCGATCACCGTCCGCCAGACGGTCGGCGACAAGTGGCTGGTGACCAGCGGCCTGAAGGCCGGCGACCAGGTCATCGTAGAGGGCCTGCAAAAGGTCCGTCCCGGCGCGCCCGTAAAGGCCGCCGTCATCACCGCCCAACGCTAAGGCCCGGCTGTCATGCTTTCCCGCTTCTTTATCGACAGGCCCATCTTCGCGTGGGTCATCGCCATCGTCATCATGCTGGCCGGTATCCTGGCCATCCGCACGCTGCCGATCGCCCAGTATCCCAGCATCGCCCTGCCCCAGGTCTCGGTCACCGCCAACTATCCCGGCGCTTCGGCCAAGACTGTCGAGGACAGCGTCACCCAGGTCATCGAACAGAAGATGAAGGGCCTGGACGGCCTGGAATACATGTCCTCGACCAGCGACAGCTCGGGTTCGGCCACCACCACCCTGACCTTCAAGGCCGGCACCGACGTCGACATCGCCCAGGTCCAGGTCCAGAACAAGCTGCAGACGGCTACCGCCCTGCTGCCGCAGGAGGTCCAGCAACAGGGCCTCAGCGTGGTCAAGTCGACCCAGAACTTCCTGCTGGTGGTCGGCCTCTATTCCAAGGCGCCGGGCACCACCAATGTCGACCTGGCCGACTATATCGCCGCCAACATCCAGGATCCGCTGAGCCGCGTCGAAGGCGTGGGCGACGTCCAGCTGTTTGGCGCGCAATACGCCATGCGCATCTGGCTGGACCCTGACAAGCTGGCCAGCTTTTCGCTGACCCCCAGCGACGTCACCGCCGCCATCCAGGCCCAGAACGCCCAGGTGTCGGCCGGCCAGCTGGGCGCCACGCCCGCCGCGCCGGGCGTGGCGCTGAACGCCACCATCTCGGCCCAGTCACGCCTGCAAACGCCCGAACAGTTCGGCGCGATCATCATCCGCAACACGCAAGGCGGCGCGATCGTGCACCTGCGCGACGTGGCCCGCGTCGAGCTGGGCGCGGAAAGCTATGCCTTCAACGCCCACTTCAACGGCGCGCCCGCAGCCGGCCTGGCCGTCAAGCTGGCCCCCGGCGGCAATGCGCTGGACACCGCCGAGGCGGTCAAGGCGCGCATGACCGAGCTCTCCAAGAGCTTCCCGGCCGGCTATGAATATGTGGTCCCGTACGACTCCACCCCGTTCGTGGAGCAATCGATCCACGAGGTGGTCAAGACCCTGATCGAAGCCATCATCCTGGTCTTCATCGTCATGTTCCTGTTCCTGCAGAACTGGCGCGCCACCCTGATCCCGACCATCGCCGTCCCGGTCGTTCTGCTGGGCACCTTCGGAATCCTCGCGGTCTTCGGCTATTCGATCAACACCCTGACCATGTTCGGCGTGGTGCTGGCCATCGGCCTGCTGGTCGATGACGCCATCGTCGTGGTCGAAAACGTCGAACGGGTGATGAGCGAAGAGGGGCTGTCGCCCGTCGAGGCCACCCGCAAGTCAATGAAGGAAATCAGCGGCGCCCTGATCGGCATCGCGCTGGTGCTGTCGGCCGTCTTCGTGCCCATGGCCTTCTTCGGCGGTTCGCAGGGCGTGATCTATCGCCAGTTCTCAATCACCATCGTCTCGGCCATGCTGCTGTCGGTGGTCGTCGCCCTGGTGCTGACCCCCGCCCTGACCGCCACCCTGCTCAAGCCTGTCGCCAAGGGTCACACGATCTCTGACAAGGGCTTCTTCGGCTGGTTCAACCGCAGCTTCAACGACCTGTCGGGCCGCTATCAGGGTTCGGTGCGCGGCATCCTGGGCAAGAGCGCCCGCTGGATGGTGGTCTATGGCGCGATCATCGTCGTCATGGCCTTCCTGTTCATCCGCATGCCGACCTCGTTCCTGCCGGAAGAAGACCAGGGCACCATCTTCACCCTGGTGCAGCTGCCGCCCGGCGCAACCGACAACCGGACCCAGGCCGTGCTCAAGCAGGTTGAAAACCACTTCCTGGCCGACAAGGCCGTCAAGTCGATCTTCACCGTCTCGGGCTTCGGCTTCGGCGGCGCCGGCCAGAACGCCGGTCTGGCCTTCATCAGCCTCAAGCCGTTCGAAGAGCGCAAGAGCGCCGACCTGAAGGCGCCGGCCGTCGCCGGTCGCGCCTTCGGCGCCTTCTCCCAGATCCGCGACGCCATGGTCTTCCCGATCGTGCCGCCTGCAGTGCAGGAGCTGGGCAACGCCTCGGGCTTCGACTTCCAGCTGCAGGACACCGGCGGCGTGGGTCACGAAGCCCTGATCAACGCCCGCAACATGATGCTGGCCATGGCCGCCCAGAACCCGGTCCTGGCCGGCGTTCGCCCCAACGGCCAGGACGACACCCCGCAGCTGCGGATCGACGTCGACCAGGCCAAGGCCGGCGCGATGGGCCTGACCACCGCCGACATCAATGCGGCGCTGAGCACGGCCCTGGGCGGCTCCTACGTCAACGACTTCATCGACCGCGGCCGGATCAAGAAGGTCTATGTCCAGGCCGATGCGCCGTTCCGCATGACGCCAGAGGACCTGAACCGCTGGTACGTGCGCAACAGCAGCGGAACCATGGTGCCGTTCTCGGCCTTCGCCACCACCCAGTGGACCTACGGCTCGCCGCGTCTGGAGCGCTATAACGGCCTCTCGTCGGTCAACATCCAGGGCACCCCCGCCCCGGGTCAGAGCTCCGGCGCGGCCATGGCCGCCATGGAAGAGATCGCCGCCAAGCTGCCCCCGGGCATCGGCTACGAGTGGACCGGCCTGTCGGCCCAGGAACGCGAGTCCGGCAACCAGGCCCCCGCCCTGTACGCCATCTCGATCCTGGTGGTGTTCCTGCTGCTGGCGGCCCTTTACGAGAGCTGGTCGATCCCGCTGTCGGTGATCATGGTCATCCCGCTGGGCGTGGTCGGCGCCCTGCTGGCCACCACCCTGCGCGGCCTGTCCAACGACGTCTATTTCCAGGTCGGACTGCTGACGACCATGGGCCTGGCCGCCAAGAACGCCATCCTGATCGTCGAGTTCGCCAAGGACCTGCACGAGAAGGGCATGGACCTGATCGAAGCCACCCTTGAGGCCGTCCGCATCCGTCTGCGGCCGATCATCATGACCTCGCTGGCCTTCATCTTCGGCGTCCTGCCGCTGGCGATCTCCAACGGGGCCGGCTCGGGCAGCCAGCACGCCATCGGCACCGGCGTGATCGGCGGCATGATCTCGGCGACCCTGCTGGCGATCTTCTTCGTCCCGCTGTTCTTCGTGGTCGTCGAAAAGGTCTTCAAACCCAAGCACAAGCGGGCGGATGAAACGCCCGTGATCCCGGCCGAGGGCCACTAGAATGCTGATCCGCAACCTTACCCTGACCCTGCTGGCGGCCACCTCGCTGACCGCCTGCACCCTGGCTCCGCCGCATGAGCGCCCGACCCTGCCGGTCGCCCAGAGCTGGCCGACCCCGCAACCGGCCCAGACGGCGTCCGCCGCCGATCTGGGTTGGCGCGAGGTGTTCGAGGACCCGCGCCTGGCCGCGACCATCGAACTGGCCCTGACCCAGAACCGCGACCTGCGCGTGGCCCTGCTGAACATCGAGCAGGCTCGCGCCCAGTACGGCGTGCAACGCGCCGCCCTGCTGCCGGGGATCAATGCCGGCGTCTCGGGATCGCAGTCGCGCACGCCGGCCTCGGTCAGCCAGACCGGTTCGGCGGTCGAGACCGAGCAGTACAGCGCCAATGTGGGCTTTGCGTCCTACGAGCTGGATCTGTTCGGCCGCGTCCGCAGCCTGAACCGGGCCGCGCTCGAAAACTGGCTGGCGGTTCGTGAAAACAGCCGCACCGCCCAGATCAGCCTGATCTCGGAAGTGGCCGGCAGCTGGCTGACCCTGGCGGCCGACGAGGACCTGCTGGCCCTGGCCCGCGACACCCTCGCGGCCCGCGACGAGTCGCTGAAGCTGACGCAGAGTCGGGTCGATGCGGGGGCGGCCTCGACGCTGGACCTGCGCCAGGCCCAGACCCTGGCCGAACAGGCCCGGGCCGACGTCGCCGCCTATGTCGCCCAGGTCAATCAGGACCGGAACGCCCTGCGCCTGGTGGTCGGGGCCGATGTCCCGGCCGACCTGCTGCCGGCCGGCGGACTGGTGACGGCCCAGATCATGCCTGACCTGCCGGCGGGCGTGGTTTCGGACGTGCTGACCCGTCGCCCCGACGTGCTGGCCGCCGAGCACCAGCTGGCCGCCGCCAGCGCCAATATCGGCGCGGCCCGCGCGGCCTTCTTCCCGCGCATCGCCCTGACCGGGTCGACGGGCGGCGCCAGCGGCGAGCTGGGCGACCTGTTCAAGAGCGGCTCGGGCGCCTGGAGCTTCGCGCCCAGCATCAGCCTGCCGATCTTCGCCGGCGGCGCCAACCGGGCCGGTCTGGACAGCGCCAAGGCCAGCCAGGGCATCGCCGTGGCGACCTACGAGAAGACCGTGCAGACGGCTTTCCGCGAGGTGGCAGACGCCCTGGCCGTGCGCGATACGGTGGCCGACCGCGTCTCGGCCCAGGAACGTCTGGTGTCGGCCGCGGCTGACAGCCAGCGCCTGGCCAAGTCTCGCAAGGACGCCGGCATCGACAGCAACCTGACGCTGCTGGACGCCCAGCGCACCCTGTACAGCGCCCAGCAGGGCCTGATCGCGGCGCGACTGGTCCGGGCGACCAACCTCGTCACCCTCTACAAGGTCCTCGGCGGCGGCGCTCCCGCCGCCTGACGGGCCTTACCCCACCCCGGCGACGGCCGGGGCGCGGTTCGTCGCATCATCCCCCCGATGACGACGAACCCGAAGAGGCGCGCTCCTCCCCCCAAACCCGGAGCGCGCCTCTTCCCCCTTTTTTCGCGAAAGCGTGAGTTGGACGAAGCGGGACGGCTGACTAGCCCAGGCCCTGCAGGCCGTCCTCGTCGAACCAGATGCGCGCGGCGCGCTGGGCCGCGCTTGGCCGCAGGCCGTTGCGGGCGATGGCGATGGCGGCCTCTTCGGCCAGATAGGTCGCGACGCTGGCGGCCGGCATCGGCCGGGCGAAGTGATAGCCCTGCATGACCACACCGCCCAGCGACACCACCTTGTCCAGCTGTTCCTGGGTCTCGACGCCCTCGACCGTGCAGTCGATCCGCAGGTTGCGGCACAGCTGCAGCACGGTCTTGACGATGTCCTCGCTGGCCGCGTGATGGTCGATGTCGGCGATGAAACTGGCGTCGATCTTCAGCTTGTCCAGCGGCAGCAGGCGCACATGACTGAGGCTGGAATGGCCAGTGCCGAAATCGTCCAGCGCCGTGCGAACACCCAGGCCATGGAAGGTCATCAGGGCGGCGCGGGCCTGGTCGAAGTCGCAGACAATGGCGGTCTCGGTGATCTCGAAATCGATGCGGTGCGGCGCGACCTGGCTCTCCAGCACGATGTCGACGATGCGGCTGACGGTCTCCATCGAGGCGATGTCGCGGGCCGACAGGTTGATCGAGACGCGCATGTCCATCGGCCAGCTGCGCACCGCGCTCAGGGCCTTGGCGACCAGCACGCGGGTGATCTCGACGATCTGGCCCGAACGCTCGGCGGCGTTGATGAACACGGTCGGCGGCACCTCGCCCAGCTCGGGGCTGGACCAGCGGGCCAGGGCCTCGAAGGCGATGGTGCGCTTGGCGCTGGTGTCGACGATGGGCTGGAAGTGGATATGCATCTCCGCCTCCAGATCGGCGCGGCGCAGAGCCTGCTCGACCTGGCCCAGTTCGCGGATGTCGGCCTCGTGGCGCTCGTCGAAGACCACGGCCGAACCCTTGAGGTTCTGCTTGGCGTGATAGAGGGCGTAGTCGGCGCGCTCGAACAGCTGATCGCCGGTCTGGGCGCCGCCCGGGAACGGGCAAAAGCCGATGGAGCCGCCGATCTGGGCGGTTACGCCCGGCAGGCGATAGGGCGTATGCAGCAGTTCGCACAGGTCGCGGCCCAGGGCCTTGATGGCCGCCGGCGACAGATGAGCGTCGATGATCACCCCGAATTCGTCACCGCCCAGACGGGCCGCGAACAGCGGCGGCGAACCGAAGGCCTGCAGGCGGCGGCCCACTTCGGTCAGCAGGCGATCGCCCGTGGCGTGGCCAAAGGCGTCATTGATCAGCTTGAAGCCGTCCAGATCGATGACCCCGACCATCAGGCTGCGGTCATGACGCCGGGCCCGGGCCACGTGCGCTTCCAGCTCGGTGAAGAAGCGGCGGCGATTGGGCAGGCCGGTCAGGCTGTCCAGATTGGCCAGGCGGTCGTTCTCGTCGCTCAGCAGCTGGGCCTGGGCGGCCTTCTCGATCAGGGCGGTGCGCGATTCCACCAGATCGGAGAATTCCCGATAGTGGATCAGCAGGATCACGATCATCACGACGGCGACCAGCACCACATTGATCGAGATGGCCTCGAACACCGGATTGCCGGTCAGGCCGAAGAACAGGGTCATGGGGCCCAGCACGCAGAGGGTGACCGTCAGGGCGGCCGCCCGCAGGTGCATCAGGCAGAAGATGCAGGCGATCACGGTGATGGCCATGTAGAAGGCCACATGGCTCCGCTGATAGGCGTCGCCATAGGGGTACAGCGACAGCGACCAGCAGGTGAAGGCGATGGCCAGCAAGGCCGAGGCCGCCACGGTCCCGCCCAGCATCTTCGCCGCCCGCGCCGCGTCCATGCCGCTCATGCGCACCCGCCACCAGCGCAGCATCCGCCAGCCGCTGACCAGGATCAGGACCGCGGGACCGCCGATCGTCAGGACAGGCGGCGCGGCGTGGAAGTGGGTTGCGGCAAGCGCGATCGCATTGACCAGAACAACCAGGTACATCATCGGCACCTGGCGTGAGAACGCCGTCGCCTGAGCGACCAGAAGTTCCGGACGATCTTGCCGGATCGCGAAGATCCGCGCGATTGTCTTGATGATCGCCATCTATGCCTGCCCCCGGGCCTCAACGCACGGTGCAGGGCAAGCCCTAAATATTCGGTAAGCTTGATTTCTGGCGTCAGCGGCCTATTCGGCGGCGACCTTCACCGCTTCGAGGGCTTCGCCCACGGTCCGCGAGGTCTCGTGGACCACCCTGCGCAGGTCGCGGCGGTCGATCACCTCGCCGCACGCCTCGCAGGCCAGGCGCGGGTGGAAGTCATGGCCACAGGTCTTGTGCACGAAATGCACCGGACCCTTTCCCAGGCCATAGACGTGCTGGTCGCCCCATTCGGCCATGGTCAGCAGCACCGGGCTGAGGTCCAGCCCCTTGGCGGTCAGCACATATTCCTGGCGCGGCGGACGCTCCGAATAGCGCTGGGCCTCCATCACGCCATGCGCGACCAGGGTCTTGAGCCGCGAGGCCAGCACATTGCGGGCGACGCCCAGGCGTTCCTGCCATTGCTCGAAGCGCTTCACGCCAGCGAAGGCGTCGCGAAGGATCAGCAAGGTCCACGGATCGCCCACGACCTCAAGGGTGGCGGCGATGCTGCAGCGTTCATTCGTATAGTCGGCGGTGCGGCCCATGATTCAAAGGTGCGGTGTTCCGCCGGGGAATGCAAGAGAGCGTTGCGTTTGAGGATGAACGGTATTAGTTTTTAATCACAACTGACTCTCTCGGTTGCACCTCGGGAGGCGATGGCCGATCCTTGCATGGTCGCGATCGCCTCCCCTTTGCGCAAACCGCTTGCCCTAAGCGGCGTCGGCGAGGTCTATTTCGCCCCGAATTTTCGAAATCCGGAGACCCTCCATGTCCACCGCAGCCGATCCCGTCGTCATCGTTTCCTTCGCCCGCACCCCGATGGGCGGCTTTCAGGGCGCGCTGGGCGGGGTCAAGGCGACCGAGCTGGGCGCCACGGCGGTGAAGGCGGCCATCGAACGGGCCGGCGTGGCGGGCGATCTGATCGAGCAGATCATCATGGGTTGCGTGCTGCCGGCCGGCCTGGGCCAGGCCCCGGCGCGTCAGGCGGCGGTGGGCGCGGGGCTGCCGCTGTCGGTCGAGGCCACCACGGTCAACAAGATGTGCGGCAGCGGCATGCAGGCGGCGATCATGGCCCATGACGCCCTGGCGGCCGGCAGCGTCGACCTGATCGTGGCCGGCGGCATGGAGAGCATGACCGGCGCCCCCTATCTGCTGAGCAAGCACCGCGCGGGCGCCCGCATCGGCCACGACCAGATGTGGGACTCGATGTACCTGGACGGCCTGGAAGACGCCTACACGCCCGGCAAGCTGATGGGCGCCTTCGCCGAGGATTCGGCCGCGACCTACCAGTTCAGCCGCGAGGCCATGGACGACTACGCCACCCGGGGCCTGATGAAGGCCAAGGCCGCCATCCAGAACGGCGCCTTCGAGGCCGAGATCACCCCCGTCACCGTCACCACCCGCAAGGGAACCGAAGTGGTGGCCCAGGACGAGCAGCCGCTGAAGGCCGATCCCGCCAAGATCCCGACCCTGCGCCCGGCCTTCAGCCGCGACGGCGGCATCACGGCGGCCAATTCCAGCTCGATCAGCGACGGCGCGGCCGCCCTGGTGATGACCCGCGAAAGCGTCGCCCGGCGTCTGGGCCTGCCGATCATCGCCCGCGTCGCGGCCCACTCCGCCCACGCCCACGAGCCCGGCCTGTTCACCACCGCCCCGGTCCCCGCCATGCGCAAGGCGCTGAAAAAGGCCGGCTGGGAAGTTTCCGATGTCGATCTGTGGGAGGTCAACGAGGCCTTCGCCGTCGTGGCGATGATCGCCCAGCAGGAACTGGGCTTCTCGCCCGACAAGCTGAACGTCAACGGCGGCGCCTGCGCCCTGGGCCACCCCATCGGCGCGTCGGGGGCGCGCATCCTGTGCACCCTGATCTCGGCCCTGCAGGCCAGCGGCGGCAAGAAGGGCGTGGCGTCGCTGTGCATCGGCGGCGGCGAAGCCACGGCGATGGCCATCGAGCTGGTCTGAGGAACCCGTCATGACCGACACCTTCCGCGACAATCCCGACCTGGGCCGCTTTGAGCTGGAGACTGGCGGCCTGCTGTCGATCGCCGACTATCGCCGCGAGCCCGGGCGCCTGGTCATCCCCCATGTCGAGAGCGACCCGGCCCTGCGCGGCCAGGGCGCGGCCGGACGGCTGATGGCGCAGGTGGCTGAGGTCGCGCGGACCGAGGATCTGAAGATCGTCCCGATCTGCTCCTACGCGGCGGCGTGGCTGAAACGGAACGATCCGGACCTGATCGCATAGGCCCACAACCCGCTCGTCCCGGCGCCCCGCAGGGCGGCTATTTGGAAGCCGGAGCGACCGCGACCGGCGGCGGGCTCTCGAAGCTGCCCGCTGCGCCGGGGAAGACCACCGGGCTTTCCCAGCCGTCGGGGCTGATCGCCGAGACGCCGAAGAAGAAGTCGTCGATGACCACGTCCTTGAGGACGGCGCTCGTCGCCGGTCCGGCGGCCCAGCGGTTCAGGACCCACTGCGGATCGGTCGTGCCGCGCCACCAGACGCGGTGACCGGCGGCGCCCGGTGTCGCCGTCCACGAAACCTTGGTGTCGGGACTGACGGCGCCCTCGATCTTGACGCCCGCAGGCGGCGCCGGCGCCGAGGCGAGGCTGGCCATGGCCACGGTGTTCAGGCGCGTCACCTGGGCCAGATAGGCGAAGTCGACGCCCTCGATCACGTCGCCATAGGGCCGGCCGTTCTCGGTGCGCAGATTCTGGTGCTGGCGGTCATAGTTCTCGGCGGCCTCGGTCACCCGCACGGCCGGATAGCCGGCTTCCAGCAGCGGCACCTGGTCGCCGCCCCGACCATAGCGGTCGGTGCGATAGACCATCACGACGTCGAAATTGTTCAGGTAGCGGTCGGCCAGGCCATCCAGATAGCGGGCCAGGTTGCGCGACGGGCTGTCGACCTCGCCGCCATTGTAGCGCCGGCTGTTGGCCTGCTCGGGGGTCTCGACCGCCTTGGTGCCTTCCGAGAACACCCGCACCTGGGTGTTGTTCATCACCCCGCTCTGGCCGCGACTGTTGCCGACGATGTCGTTGTTCAGGTCGGCCTCGACCCTCCAGCCGTTGGCGCGGGCGTAGTTGGCCAGAATCTTGCCGCCCAGCAGCCCCTGCTCCTCGCCCGACAGGGCGGCGAAGACCAGGGTGGCGGGGAACTTGTGTTTCGACAGGATGCGCGCGGCCTCGATCACCGCCGCCACGCCCGAGGCGTCGTCATTGGCGCCGGGGGCGTCGCTGGTGAAGTCCATGACGTCGCTGACCCGGCTGTCCAGATGGCCGGCGATGATGATCACCCGGTCAGGATCCGTGGTCCCCTTCTGGATGGCCAGAACGTTCATGACCTCGGTCGGCTGGGGCACGCGGCGGCCGGTGACCACATCGGACGGGGTCTGGATGGTCAGGCAGCCACCGCAATCCTTGCTGATGGCCTCGAAGCGCGTCTTCACCCAGCGGCGGGCGGCGCCGATGCCGCGCGTGTCGGACTTGGTGTCCGACAGGGTGTGGCGGGTGCCGAACCCGACCAGCGAGCGGATCGTGCTTTCCAGCGCCTTGGCGTCGACATCGGCGGCGATCACCCGCAGCAGCGGCTGGTCGGTCGAGGGGGCCGGAACCTCCGCCGCCAGGGTCGGTGTGGCCAGCAGTAGACTCGTGACAACAACGGGGGCGGCGAGAACGAGGGGCAGGCGCATGGCGACTCCGGAAACGCGAAGGCGCGACGTTGCCGTCCGGCGAGGTTCCCGGCAAGCGGTTAGCCTGCCCGCCTAGCCCATTCTGCTTTCCACGAAGGCCATTCGTTCCAACATATCGGCGCCCGCTGCCGGCCCCGCAGCCAGCTTGAAGCCCACCCTGTCTATGGGTTTGCCGCTGCGGCGGTCGACCAGGACCGGATCGGCCACCGCGCCAGTCTCGACATCGACCAGCACGGACGCCCGCCCCTCGGGCGCGCAATGCTGATTGCCGAAGACCATCAGGGCGGTCAGCACCGGTTGAAAGTCCCGCCCCATCGGGGTCAGCACATACTCATAGCGTGGCGGCCGCTCGCTATAGCGTCGCTTCTCGACAAGACCGTTTTCGACAAGACCGGCCAGACGCCTGGTCAGGATATTGGGCGCGACGCCCAGGCTTTTCTCGAACTGGTCAAAGCGGGTCAGGCCGTGAAAGGCGTCGCGCAGGATCAGCAGGGTCCAGGCGTCGCCCACCCATTCCAGGGTGCGGCCGACAGGACATTGGGTCGGAAGACGTTCGGATCTGGCCATGAGAGAAAAATAGGAATGTCACTTGCGATTTGCAAGTTACTTCCCAGCTATCGTCCAAGCCGGACCATGGGCCTCGGCGTCACTCTAGAGGAACACCACGATGAGCACTTCCACTCCCAAAGGCGCGGCCCTGGTCACCGGCGCGTCCACCGGCATCGGCGCCGTCTATGCCGACCGCCTGGCCAAGCGCGGCTACGATCTGGTTCTGGTGGCGCGCGACGAGGCGCGGCTCACCGCCCTGGCCGAACGCCTTCGCGCAGAGACGGGCGTCAAGGTGGAGGTTCTGCGCGCCGACCTGACCAGCAAGACCGACCTGAAGGCCCTGGAAGAGCGCCTCGCCAGCGACCCGTCCATCGAGGTTCTGATCAACAACGCCGGTATGGCCGGTTTCAGCGGCTTCGCCGCCGCCGATCGCGACGGGCTGGAAACCATGATCCAGCTGAACGTCACCGCCGTGACACGCCTGGCCGCCGCCGCCGCGTCGAACTTCGTGCCGCGCGACCGTGGGACGATCGTCAATATCTCGTCGGTGGTCGGCCTGATGCCCGAGTTCAAGTCGCCGATCTACGGCGCCACCAAGGCCTTCGTGACCTATCTCACCCAGGGCCTGCGCGAGGAGTTCGGCGCCTCGAACGTGCGCCTGCAAGCCGTGCTGCCCGGAGCCACCCGGACCGAGATCTGGGAGCGCTCGGGCGCCGACATCAGCGCCATGGACCCGGAAACGGTGATGGAGGTCGCGGATCTGGTGGACGCCGCCCTGGCGGGCTTCGACCAGGGCGAGCTGGTCACCATCCCGTCCCTGCCCAACCCGGCCGATTTCGACGCCTATAACGCCGCCCGCCTGAAGCTGGCCCCCAACCTGTCGCGCCGCTATCCGGCCGACCGTTTCAAGGCTGGCTGAGCCGTCGCCGGCGCGGAGCCATCCGCGCCGGCGCAACCGCTTTAGGACAGCACCATCACCACAACGCGGCGGTTCTGGGCGCGGTTCTCGCGGGTGTCGTTGGCGACCACCGGCGCTTCTTCGCCATACGAGATGGTGGCCATGCGGTTCAGCGCGATGCCGTGCATGCTGAGGAACTTGCGGACCGTCTCGGCGCGCTTGGCGCCCAGGCCGTCGTTATAGGCCGGATCGCCGACATTGTCGGTGTGGCCCTGAATCTCGAGATAGACGTTCTTGTTCTCGCCCTTGAGCTTCTCGGAGAACTCGGTCAGCCGCTGCTCGGCTTCCGGCGACAGGGTGGCGGCGTCGACCGGGAACTTCACGGAGTCGTCGCTCAGCACCATCGAGTACATGAACTTGCCTTCGGCCAGCTTGCCGGCGGCGGTGGCGCGGTCGAGGGCCTCGCGGGACGTCTTGTCCAGTTCGCCCAGCTTGACCTCGTGGTCGCCGACCTGGGTCTGAACTACGCCGACCTTGGTCTTCACATAGTCCTTGGTGGCGCAACCGCTGACGGCCAGGCCGCCCATCACCAGAGCGCAGGCCGCGATCTTGTTCAGGGCCGGCATCTTGAGGGATTTCATCATGGTTTGTCGTCTCGTCGTTGATCGGGTGGCGCGTCAAGCGGCGCCCGTGGATCAAACCGCCAGCCCATCTGGGCCAAAAATGGGCCAGTTCTGGGCCGCTTTGGCGCCAAGCTTCAGCATAGGATTCAACGACTTCTATATCCGCGCGCAAGCGCGACAGGGCCCATCCGGTTCCCTGATTTATTTGCGTAAGAGTTCGCCTGACAGAGGCCGCGAGGCGTCAATCCCGGGCTTGCCGTCAGGTCGTCAGGCCGCCGCCCGCCCCGCTTCAGCCTGGCCCTGCAGCTTGAAGCCGGAGACCTGACGCTCCAGGTCCATGGCCTCGGTGCGCAGCGTGTGGGTCGCGGCCGTGGTCTGCTCGACCATGGCGGCGTTCTGCTGGGTGACCTGATCCATGTGGTTCACGGCGGTGTTGACCTGGCGCAGGCCAACCGCCTGTTCCTCGGACGACCGCGCGATGCCGTCGACCAGGCCATGGACGCGGATCACCTCGTCGACGATGCGGCCCAGGGTCTGACCGGTCTGACCCACCAGATCCACGCCCGACGCCACCTGCCCACCGGATTCCGAGATCAGGGTCTTGATCTCCTTGGCGGCGGCGGCGCTGCGCTGGGCCAGGGCCCGAACCTCCTGGGCGACCACGGCGAAGCCCCGGCCGCTCTCGCCGGCGCGGGCCGCTTCGACGCCGGCGTTCAGCGCCAGAAGATTGGTCTGGAAGGCGATCTCGTCGATGACGCCGATGATCTGGCTGATCTTGGTCGAGGATTGCTGGATCTGGCCCATGGCCGCGACGGTCCGCGTGACCACTTCGCTGGACTGCTCGGCTTCCCGCTTGGCCCCGGCGACCACGGACGCCGCCTCGCGGGCGCCCTCGGTGGCGCGCCCCACGGTGGCGGCGATCTGGTCAAGCGCGGCGGCGGTTTGTTCCAGGCTGGCGGCCTGCTGCTCGGTGCGACGCGACAGGTCGTCGGCCGCCATGGCGATTTCCTCGGACCCGGCGCGCATGGAGCGGCCGCCGCGGGCGATGGCCTCCATGGTCTGGGACAGGCGGCTCAGCGCGCCGTTGAAGTCATTGCGCAGCGCCTCATAGGCCGGCGGGAACGGACGGGTGATCGGGCTGGCCAGATCGCCCTCGGCCAGACGCCCCAGGCCCGAAGCCAGCTGCTCCATCACCTCGCGGCGCTCGACCTCGGAGACGGAGCGCTCGCGCTCGGCCTGACGGCGCTCGGCCTCGGCGCTCGCGCGGACCGATTCCTGTTCCTCGCGCGCCTGACGGCGGTCCAGGGCGGCCTCGCGGAACACGACGATCGAGCGGGCCATGTCGCCCAGTTCGTCCTTGCGATTGCGGAAGGGCGGCTCGCGCTCATAGTCGCCCTGGGCCAGGCGCCCCATATAGTCGCCGATGATCGAAAGCGGGCTCAAAAGGCGGGCGCGCGTCAGCATCACCACCACCACGCCCATGACCATGCCGCCCAGGGCGACCACGCCGCCCAGGACCATGGCCAGAACCTGCTGATCGTGCAGGCGCTTCTCGACCACCACGTCGTGGGCGTCCTGCGCCTTTTCCAGGCTGACGATGGCGGCCCGGGTGGCGTCCATCTTGCCGGCCAGGTTGCTGCTGGAGGCGTCGAATGTTCCCATCAGGGCGTTGCCCGCCGCGGTGCCCACATCGACATAGGCGTGCGCCATCGTCTGGCCGTTGGCGTAATAGTCGGGAAAGGCGGCCTCGACCTCGTCCAGAGCCGCGGTCAGGGCGGGGGCGCCCAGCTCGCGGGCCAGCACGCGGGCGCGCGCGACGTCGGTCTTGAAGGCCTGACTGTTGGTTTCCGCCAGGGCCCAGCCGTCATCCAGACCATCCTGGCCACGCGTGGCCGACACGTCGGTCAGGAACTGCTGGACCTGCACGATTTCCAGCTGGATCTGCTTGGACAACACGGCCAGTTCGAGCATGCGGCTGTGGCTGTAGTCGTCGCGTGCGCTTTCAGCCGCGCGGGCCCGTCGCTGGGCCTCCAGCGAGACGGCCCCGCCGACGGCCGCGACGACGCAGAACAGGGTCAGGGCGACAATCAGAAGCGTGATGAACCGCTCGAGTCGACGCGATGATGACGACGACGGAATGGCTTTCGGCTCGGACAAAGAGACCCCCAGAGAGCGACCGATGAATTGGCGTCGCCGACCGGGATGCATGCTGCGTCGAGGTTTAATGGGGGAATAATCGCCGGACAGGATCTGCCCAAAATGGGTAAGCGCGGCAATCTGCCGCCGGTCTTTCGCCGTGGGCGACACCCTCCCTCGCTTGTGCGAGGGAGGGTGGGCTCAAGCCGCCTATTGCAGCACGGCCTTGCCGATGTTCAGCGCCCCGTCCTGGACGCCGACGGAGATCACGCCGCCGTCCTCCAGTTCGCCGGCCAGCAGGCGGCGGGCGATGGGGTCGACCAGATCCTTCTGGATCACGCGCTTGAGCGGACGCGCGCCATAGACCGGGTCGTAGCCCTTTTCGCCCAGCCACAGCAGGGCCTCGGCGTCGATGGCGAGGGTCATGCGGCGATCGGCCAGCAGCTTCTCGACACGTTGCAGCTGGATGCGGACGATGTCGGCCATGTTGGCCCGGCCCAGCCGCTTGAACAGGATGATCTCGTCGATCCGGTTCAGGAACTCAGGCCGGAAGTGGCCGCGCACAACGTTCATCACCTGCGGGCGCACCGCGTCCACATCTTCCCCGTCTTCCTGGTTGGCCAGGAATTCGGAGCCGAGATTGCTGGTCATGATGATCAGCGTGTTGCGGAAGTCGACCGTGCGGCCCTGGCCGTCGGTCAGGCGACCGTCGTCCAGCACCTGCAGCAGCACGTTGAAGACGTCGGGGTGGGCCTTCTCGACCTCGTCGAACAGCACCACCTGATACGGACGCCGACGCACGGCTTCCGTCAGCGCGCCGCCTTCATCGTAGCCGACATAGCCGGGGGGAGCCCCGATCAGGCGGCTGACCGAGTGCTTTTCCATGTATTCCGACATGTCCATCCGCGTGATGGCGTGCTCGTCGGCGAACATGAACTCGGCCAGGGCCTTGGTCAGCTCGGTCTTGCCCACGCCCGTCGGGCCCAGGAACAGGAAGCTGCCAATCGGGCGCGAGGGGTC
>Ga0209023_10003437_pt1 | contig 18919 bp, 20 predicted proteins | sample LakOneMetagenome_FD_187468 | JGI IMG/M metagenome (GOLD analysis project Ga0209023, IMG submission 187468) | Freshwater and sediment microbial communities from Lake Erie, Canada (SPAdes) (version 2) | ecosystem: Environmental > Aquatic > Freshwater > Lentic | place: Lake Erie, Canada...
TGCATCGCGAGGCCGTGTTTGGCGTCGGCGTGCGGTTCGACGAGGAGAAGCCGGGAACCGGATTGGGGTTGGCGATCACCTACGACCTCGCGACCCTGTACGGCGGCCGGCTCTGGATCGAGACCTCGCATCTTGGCGGCGCTGCGGTGAGCCTGTCCGTGAGGAAGGTGGACGATGTCTCGTGATGCGGTATATGCGACGCATTCGGGCCGACCGAACTCGATCAATGTTGCCGCCAACGAGTTGGACAGTTGTCCCGATCGGGAGCTGGTTCTGCTCTGGATCGTGGCGCCCCTGGGCCTCGACAGCTTTTTCGCGAAACCTGCAACCGAGCCTGCGAACCGCGGAAGGAGCTGACCCGGACGAATGCGATCGCTCTCAAATATGGGACGGAATTCAGATAGGTAGCCGGGGAACCCGAGTGTGCTCGGAGCGCAGCCAAACAAAAAGCCCCGGATCATCCGGGGCCTTCTTATTTTGCCTGTCGATTGCTTTCAGGCGTCGATCATCCGAACAGCCACGATTTCGGATTGGCGATCGGCCTGTATTCGTTGACCGCGATCATGCCCTTGACGATGCGGATCATCGACCACACGAACCACCAGAGCAAAATCGGGAAACCGATCACCACCAGGCACAGCGGAAAACCGATCGCGAGATACAGCAGGCCGATCCAGAACGTCCGGATCTGGAACTGGTAATGCGTGTGCAGCACCGGATCGTTATCCTCGACCTTGACGTGCGCGATGACGACGCCGATCAGCGCCGATACGCCGGTGAAGTAACCGACGGCGTAGAGCACGTAGATGGCCAGCGCGAGCGCCGTGTCCGACACGATCGGGCGCGGGGTCCCGGAAGGCTGGAATTCGGGAGCCTGGAATTCGGAAGTCATGGTCATGGCCGGCTCCGTTGCGACGGGATCGTCGATTCTGCGGACGCAGGTTGGTGCGCTGACGCCATAGGCCGGTTCAAGGAAATGTCAGGGAATGCGTGATCCACGCCACGCCCAGCCGGGCTGGCAAGGACGTGATTCGCGCTGTGTGGTGAGGCAGCGGTCGCTTTGCGCCGCCAGCGACGGGTGCTATCAAACCTCGCATCGCTATGCGCAGGAGACACCATGGCTGAACAGACTACGACCGCGCCGGACTACGAACTGTTCGCCATCCGCTACGCCACCCGCGAGGCCCGCCGCAGCGATCATTTCATCGGCGGCGATCCGCATGACGGCCCGATGCCGATGGACTATTTCGTCTGGGTGGCGCGGGGCGGCGGTCGTACCTTCGTCATCGACACCGGCTTCAATGCCGAGATCGCGCAAAAGCGCAAGCGCGCCTTCCTGCGCTCGCCGATCGAGACGCTGGGCGCGCTCGGCATCGACGTCAACGAGGTCGCGGATGTCATCCTCACCCATCTGCATTACGACCATGCCGGAAATTTCGACCGCTTCCCGAACGCGCGCTTTCATCTGCAGGAGCGCGAACTGGCCTACGCCACCGGCCGCTACATGCAATATCCGCGGCTGTCGCATTCCTTCGAGGTCGAGGATGTCTGCGGCATCGTGCGGCTGAACTATGCCCGCCGCGTCGTGTTCTACAATGGCGATGCCGAACTCGCACCCGGGATCAGCATTCATGCCGCCTCTGGCCATTCGGCCGGGCTGCAGTTCGTGCGCGTCAACACCCGCCGCGGTCCGGTCGTGCTCGCCTCCGACGTCAGCCATTTCTACGAGAACATGGCGAGCGAGCGTCCGTTCACGACCGCCTTCCACATCGGCGAAATGCTGGAAGGTTTTGACAGGCTGATAGCGATGGCGCCGGATGAGAGCCACATCGTCCCCGGCCACGATCCGCTTGTCATGAAGCTGTATCCGGCGGTGAGCGCTGAACTCGAAGGCGCCGTCGTGCGCCTCGACGTGCCGCCGTCAGGCAAGGCGCCGGTGCGGGCCGACTATCGCTCAGGACACTAAGCCGGTTGTTGTGACAGCGCTTTCCGCGACGACCGGAACCACCAGATTAAATAGCCGAGCGCGATCAGCGGCGCCGAGATGTAGAAATAAGTCGCGCCCAATTCGGTAAAGCCGAGCAGCGCCATCGGATAGCGCATGCCGAAGACGGGGACGACCTCACCGGCCGAATTGCTGACGGCGCCGATCACCCAGATCTGCGCGGTGTTCCAGTTCATCGCCACCGTCGGCGTCAGGCCGAGCGGCATCGATGCGATCAGTGCCCATCGGCGCCAGCCGGTGTGCCACCGATAGGCCGCTATCATCGCCCAGCCGGTGAGAGCAAACGTGGCGATCCAGCCGAGCAGAAACAGGTACTGCACCGCGCCCTTGCCGAACAGGTGAAACGCGTTCAGTTCACGAAGCGACTGCGCATTGTTGTTGAAATACAGCCGGACGAAGCGCTTGGTCGAACCCTCGGTCTTGACCGCGGCGTCCACCACAAGCCATTTGCCTCCGAACCGGTATTCGAGAAACATCCGGGTGACGCCGTCGCCGGTCTCGAGGTTCCTGTTTTCGGCCGACCAGGCCTTTTCGACCGAGACCGGCTCGGCCGTGCCGATCAGGTCGGCCATCTTGCGCAACTGTTCGTCGGAAGCTTGCCCCATCGCCGGGTCGAGGTGGGCCCGCACCGCGGCGAAGTCCTTTGCAACGAGCTGGGAAACGGTGACCTTTGTCAGCGCGATGTCATCCTGGAGCCGGGAATCCGACGCGTCGGCCGCCAGCGCAGGCATCGTCAGCGCGGCCATCATCAGGATGGATGCGAAGATGCCGCCTATCGAGCGCAGCTGTTTGAGCGTGAACATGGTCTGACCGGTCTTCATCGGGTTTGCGTCGTATTTGTCGCACCCCGGCAGAATTAGTTCACCGGCCGGCTACTTCGCCGCCACCGCTTTGAGGATCGGCATCAACCGCGTGGTTTCGCTCTTGATCAGATCTCCCAGTGCTTTCGGACCCCGGCGGCTCGGTTCGATGATTTCGGAGCCGAGTTCGGCCAGCCGCTTTTGCACGGCCTCCTCGTTGAGGCCCTTGTTGAGGGCGTCGGCGAGCTTTTCCACGATCGGTTTCGGCGTACCGGCCGGCGCGAACACCGCATAGAACGGTGCGATGTCGAATTCGGGCAGGCCCTGCTCGTAGGACGTCGGCACGTCGGGCAATAGCAGGCTGCGCTTCTTCGCCGCGACCGCCAGTGCCTTGACCGTGCCGGCGCGGACGTGTTCCAGCGTGCCGAGCACCGGATCGCACTCGTAGTCGATCTCGCCGCCGAGCATGGCGTTCAGCACCGGCGCGGTGCCGGTGAACGGCACCATCGCCGGTTTGATGCCGATCGCCGATTGCAGCAGCAGGCAGCCGATATAGGACACCGAACCAAGCCCGGCATGGCCGACATTGAGCTTGGCTTCGTTGGCCTTGGCATAGGCCACGAACTCCTTCAGATTGTTCGCCGGAAATTCCTTCCGCACCACCAGCAGCTCCGGATATTCGGCCGATAGCCCGATCGGCTCGAAGTCTTTCAGCGGATCGTAGCCGAGGTTCGGGTAGAACGCGGCCGCCAGCGCGTTGGTGCCGACATGACCGGACAGGATGGTGTAACCATCGGGCGCTGCGCGCGCCGTGCGCAACGCGCCAATGGTGCCGCCGGCGCCGACGACATTTTCCACCACGTATTTCTGGCCGAGATGACGCGAGAAGATGTCGGCGACGATCCGGCCGGTGATGTCGGCCGGTCCACCTGCGGCAAACGGCACGATCACCGTCACCGTGCGTGACGGGTAATCCTGGGCCTGGGCGTTGCTCAATCCGGACGCGACCAGAAGCATTGCGACCGCCGCCCATAGCCTGCGCATGTTCGTCTCCCCGAGGTCGCCTTTTTTTGACAGCATAGGGCGGTTTTGGAGGCGGGCAAGCGGCGTTGCGGAATATCTCACCGGCGCGAACCGCCGCCGCGGCAGGATGGCGGGACGTTCCATCCTCGACTATCGTGGACAGATGAAGCTTCTGGTATTCGGTCTTGGTTTTTCCGCACGGCATGTCGCGGAGCGTTTGCAGGCGTCGGGTGCGCAGGTGACGGCAACCGTCCGCACGCGCGGGAAGGCCGAAGGTCTGGCGCGAGCCGGAATCACGGCGCGGATATTTTCTCCTGAATATATCGATGCCGAGATCGCGCAGGATATCTCCGACAGCGATGCGATCCTGGTCTCGGTCCCACCGGGCGAATCCGGCGACCCCGTGCTCGCGGCCTTTGCCGGCGCTATCGCCGCCGCGCCGAACCTGCGCTGGATCGGGTATCTTTCCACCGTCGGCGTTTATGGCGATCGTGCCGGCAGATGGGTGGATGAGGCGACGCCTACGATGCCCGGCAAGGGGCGTTCGCGGAACAGAACCCTGGCGGAGCAGGCATGGCTTGCATTGGGCGCGCATGTCTTTCGCTTGTCCGGCATTTACGGTCCCGGCCGCAACCAGCTTGCGCAACTGGCGGCGGGCACCGCGCGGCGCATCGTCAAGCCGGGCCAGATCTTCAACCGCATTCATGTCGCCGACATCGCCGCCGTCATCGAGGCCTCGCTGGCGAAGCCGCGGCCGGGCGCCATCTATAATGTCACCGACGACGAAGCGGCGCCGCCGCAGGACGTGGTCGCGTTCGCGGCAAGACTTTGCGGGCTCGCGCCGCCGCCCGAAATTCCCTTTGAGGCCGCCGAACTTTCGCCAATGGCGCGGAGCTTCTACGGCGAATCCCGGCGGATTCGAAACGATCTCATTCGCAACGAACTCGGCGTCAATCTGCTTTATCCGACCTATCGCGAAGGACTGACCGCCTTGCGGGCACTCGGGGACGGGCCGGCGGCACCTGGCTCCGGTGTGCCGCTCAAACCCTGATCAGCCGCACTTTCGTGCCCCAAGGGTCCATCGTCTCGATACCATCGGGCAGGGCTATCGCCTGCGCGCCCGCCTGACGCAGGCGCTGCTCCTGTGCCTGCAATATGTCCTGCTTGTCGATTTCCAGCGAAAACCAGACCAGCCCGGTCGCCGCATCGTTGCGCGGCCCAGCGCCAGAACTCTCCCAGGTGTTGATGCCGAGGTGATGGTGATAGCGCCCGGAGGACAGGAACGAGGCGCCATTGCGCTTGCGGGTCGGATCCAGGCCGATGGTGCCGCTATAGAAGCGGTCCGCTTGTTCGAGGTCGCCGACGCGCAGATGCATGTGTCCGATGCGCAAGCCGTCGGGCGCTTGGGCATAGTTGCTGGTGCGGGTATTCGTCAGCGTCAGCAGGCCGTCGATATCGAGCTGATCGGTCGCCATTGTCACCGTTCCGGCATCCCACTGCCAGAGTTCGGGGGCGCGGTCCGCGTAGACCTCGATGCCGTTACCCTCGGGATCGCTGAGATAGACGGACTCGCTGACGCGATGATCCGCGAAGCCGCTCAAGGGAATCTTGTTCATGGCGGCGTGCACCAGCCATCGCGCGAGATCCCGGCGCGTCGGCATCAGGAAAGCTGTGTGATAAAGCCCTGCCGCATTCGGCAGGTCAGGAATCGCTTCCTGGCGCCGTTCGAGGTCGAGCAGCGGCACGCCGCCTGCGCCGAGACGGGTGCCAGTTGCCGTGCGCTGCAAGACGGCAAGGCCGATCGCGTCGCGGTAGAAGTTGCTGACGGAATCGAGATCGCGCACCCGCAGGGTCACCATGCCGATCCGCATTGGCGTGCGATTGGCAAAGGTCGGCCCTGCGGCCCCGCCTGACGTGCCCTCGGCCTGCGCCGCTGCGGCCGCCGCAGCGGTCAGCGAGGAGGCGCCGGCAAGGTGAAGCAGCGTGCGGCGCGTGAAGTCGATTGCCATACAAAAATCCCTTGATGAGCGTGTCACTGGCAATGAAGCCAAAGCAATTCTTACACCGATCCGATCAGCTTCATCATCGGTTGTTGGGTATCTGCTATGACAATTTCTTGAAGTCGGCGATGACAACCCCGTCGGCCGCCGCCGATGGCTCGACGGGCAAATCAGCCCGTGTCGCGGAAATCCTTAGCGAGATGGCCGCCGCCTTGCCTTCAGCCACCAACGCCAGTGGTTACGGGTCCGGCCTTCGCCGGGACGACGGCGGAAACGCTGCTCACCCGAGCCTTTCAATTTTGCGATAGGCGCCATGCCCACATTGAAATACCTCGCCGCAGCCCGGCGCTTTAAGGTCAGGCCAAATCATCTCTCAGGAAACGCAAAGGGAAGTCGGCTCGATGACGGAAGTTGCAGCAAAATCGGCCGGCGTAGCGGCGCTGCCGACATGGCCGGACGAGGTCTACCGCGTCCTGAAAGACGCCGGCGTCAAGCAGGTGGCGATGGTGCCGGATGCCGGCCACAGCCGGCTGATCCGTTCCTTCGAGGCCGATCCTGACGTTCGTCTGGTAACACTGACGACCGAAGAAGAGGGCGTCGCGATGCTGGCCGGCGCCTGGCTCGGCGGCCAGCGCGGCGTGCTCTTGATGCAATCCAGCGGTGTCGGCAACTGCATCAACATGCTGTCGCTGCCGACGATTTGCCACATGCCGCTCTTGATGCTCGTCACCATGCGCGGCGACTGGGGCGAGTTCAATCCATGGCAGATCCCGATGGGGCAGGGCACGCGTGCGGCGATGGAATCCGTCGGCGTGATCGTCAACAAGGTCGATGAGCCGGATCTGGTCGCTTCCGCGGTGCAGGGCGCGGCCAACCTCGCCTTCAACACCTGGAAGCCCGTCGCGCTCCTGATCGGACAGCGCGTGCTCGGCGCCAAGAACTTCAAGGAGCTCGCCCGCAAATGAGCAATACCAACCCAAACGCGCTGCTGCATCGCCGCGACGTCGTCAACGAACTGGTGCGCGCGCGCGGCGATCTGCTGGTCGTTGCCGGCCTCGGCGCGCCGAACTGGGACGTCTCGGCAGCCGGCGACCATGCCAACAATTTTCCGCTCTGGGGCGCGATGGGCGCGGCTTCGATGATCGGGCTTGGGCTTGCGATCGCGCAGCCGAAGCGAAAGGTGCTCGTCATCACCGGCGACGGCGAGATGATGATGAACCTCGGCTCGCTCGCCACCATCGGCGTCGAAGCGCCGCCGAACCTTACCGTCGCAGTGCTCGATAACGAGCGTTTCGGCGAGACCGGCATGCAGAAGACCCACACCGCCGCCGGCGTCGACCTCGCCGCTGTGGCGACGGCCGTCGGCATCCGTACCTCGCGCATTGTCCGCACCATGGCGGAGGTCACCGAATTGCGCGACCTCGCCCATGAAGGCCGCGCCACGGCATTTGCCCAGATCAAGATTGCGCCGGAAGCCCTGGTGTTCGTGATGCCTCCGGCCGACGGCGTGATCCTGACGTCGCGCTTCCGGCAATCGGTGCTCGGCGACGAAGCGCTGTACAACTGAGCGCTTCGCTACTGGTTCGACCGGGAGCAAAAAAGATTCCCGGCGAACGAAACGGGAGGGCTGTGCATGCGGCGCACGATGACGCTGGCGTTGACGCTTGTGATGAGTCTGGTTGCAGCGGCGCAGGCGCAAACCGCCTGGCCGGCCAAGCCGATCAAGATCATGGTGGGATACGCGCCGGGCGGCAGCACCGACGTCACCGCCCGCATCATCGCCCAGGCGCTCTCGGAGCGACTCGGGCAACCCGTCATCATCGAGAACCGCCCCGGCGCCGCCGGCAATATCGCGGCCGACGCCACGGCGAAGGCCGATCCGGACGGCTACACCCTGACGCTGGCGACGAGCAGTACGATGGCCGCTAATGCAAGCCTGTACAAAAGCCTTCCATTCGACGCACAGACGGATTTCGCGCCGATCACGTTGACGGCCTTCATTCCCAATCTTCTGGTCGTCACTCCCTCGGTGCCTGCCAACAACCTCAAGGAATTCATCGCCTATGCAAAGGCCAATCCGGGCCAGCTCAATTTCGGCTCGGCCGGCAACGGCTCGTCCCAGCACCTGTCGGGCGAGTTGTTCAATTCGCTGGCGGGCGTGCGGATGATGCATGTCGCCTATCGCGGCGGCGCGCCCGCGGTGAACGATCTCCTCGGCGGGCAGATCCAGGCGATCTTCGCGCCGCTGGTCGAGGTGATCGAGCAGGTCCGCGCAGGGAAACTCAGGGCGCTCGGCATCACCACGATGAAGCGGTCGCAGCTATTGCCGGACATCCCGACCATTGCCGAAACCCTGCCGGGTTACGAGATCAGGCTGTGGAATGGCCTGATGGCGCCGGCGAAGACCCCGCCCGAGATCGTCGACCGCATCAACCGTGTCGCGATCGACGTGCTGCGCTCGGAAGAGGTAAAGGCAAAGCTCGCCGAACAGGGCAGCGAGCCGGTCGGCAACTCTCCCGCCGAGTTCAAGGCGTTCATTGCCGGCGAGCTCGTCAAGTGGAAGCGCCTGGTGGAGATCTCGGGTGCGAGTGTGCAGTAATTTCGGCATGGCGTCTTAAGGCGAAGTCGCGTGAAGAAGCCGCGTCAAGTGGAAACGGGCGGCATGCTAGCGCGCCATGTTGATTTTCCAGAGGCCTTCCCTGGAGAGCTGCTCGATCTCCGCCATGATCAGCGCGGCGATCGTGGTGGTCGCAATCGACGGCGCTTCGGCGAGCGGCGAGGCCAGGATCAGTTCGCGCGACACCGGCGGATTGGCGAGCACCGCCATCTCGAGCCGCTTCGCCGCCAGTTCGGCGCGGATCGCCGACGGCGGCAGCAGGGTGTAGCCGAGGCCTTCCTCCATCAGGCTGATCTGGGCGCGATAGGAATCCGCCTCGATCATCGCGTTCAGCGTCAGCCGTTGCTTGGCCACGGCCTTCTCCAGCAGCGCCCGCAGGCCATGCGAAATGCTCGGCAGGATCAGCTTCTGCTTCACCAGCCACTTCAGGTCGACTTGCTTGCGCTTCGCCAGCCCCGATCCGGGCGGTCCGACCACGACGATGTCCTCGCGTCCGATCGATTGCACCTGAAGATGCAGGTCGGCGGCAGGGCCATAAATGATCGCCAGATCCATCTCTCCCCGATGCAGCCATTCGACCAGATGTCCGCCATAGCTCTCGACGATGCGAAGCGAGATATCAGGGAATTCGCCCAGCACGCGGCGGGCGAAACGTCCGGCGAACACCGCGCTGACGGTCGGCACCAGACCGAGGATGACGCGGCCGGACGGGCTGCCCTTGGCGGACTGCAGGTCGTCGCGGACCTGTTCGATCTGGCGAATAAACCCGGTGGTGCGGTCGAGCAGCATGCGGCCGGCGCTGGTTAGCAGCATGCCGCGGCCGTTGCGGACGAACAGTTCGACCCGCAACTCGTGTTCGAGCAGCTTGATATGCCGGCTCAGCGCCGGCTGCGCCGACCGCAGCCGGTCCGCCGCCTTGCTGAGGCTGCCGAGCTCGGCCACGGCCCGAAACGTGCGCAATTGCTTGAGATCCATGGCATCACCATAGACGCGCCAGCAGCCGGCTTCAAATCCGGCGGAGCGCGATCCGGCGTGGCGGGAGCGCCATGATGCTGCTAATCAGGGCCCAACGCTTCCAATCAAGAAATCGGCCGTCATGACCATTCCCCCCGTACCACCTTCGCAGATCCGCACCGCGCTGTTGCTGCGCGAGGAAATCGCGCTGCTCGATGTCAGGCACGAGGCCGCGTTTGCCACCGGCCATCCGCTGTTCGCCGCCAACATGGCGGCCGACCGAATCGATCTCGAAGCCGCGCTGCGGCTGCCGCGCAGGGATGTTCCGATCGTGCTGTACGATGCCGGCGAGGGGTTGGTCGCGCAGGCCGCGGATCGGCTGACCGCGCTGGGCTACACGACTATCCGTCAGCTCGAGGGTGGTCTCGAAGGCTGGCGCAAGGCCGGCTACGAAATTTTCGAGGACGTGAATTCCTACGCCAAGGCGTTCGGCGAGCTGGTCGAACACCGACGCCACACCCCGTCGCTGGCGGCGGAAGAAGTCGGCGCGTTGATCGACAACAAGGCGAATATTCAAATTCTCGACGTCCGCCGTTTCGACGAATATTCGACCATGAATATTCCGGGCTCGATCAGTGTGCCCGGCGCCGAGCTGGTGCTGCGCGCCGGCCGCGCCGCGCCGGATCCCGAGACCACCATCGTGGTGAATTGCGCCGGCCGCACCCGCTCGATCATCGGCGCCCAGTCGCTGATCAATGCCGGCATCGCCAACAGAGTGGTGGCGCTGCGCAACGGCACCATCGGTTGGACCCTCGCCAGCCAGAAGCTCGACCACGGCTCGGCGCGCCGTGGCGAGATCGGCGTGTTCGAGGGCGCGGAGGCCAATGCGCGCGACGTCGCCTATCGCGCCGGCGTTCGCCATATCGGCATCGAGGAGTTCGCGGCGCTGCAGGCGCAGGCCGACCGAACGCTCTATCGCTTCGACGTGCGCGACGAAGCGGAATACACCGCCGGCCACCTCAAGGGCTTCCGCCATTATCCCGGCGGCCAACTGGTGCAGGAGATCGACATGGCGGCGCCCGTGCGCGGCGGGCGTATCGTGCTGACCGACGACAAAAGCGTCCGCGCCGACATGACCGCGTCGTGGCTGGCGCAGATGAGCTGGGAAGTGTTCGTGCTCGACGGCGGTTATGAAGGCGGACTGGAAGTCGGCCCGCCGGTCGTGGTGCCGAAGCCGGACCCGTCGCGCCGTTACCGACGGCCTTACGAGGGAACCGACGTCAACACCAAGGCGATGCAAGCCTATCTCGATTGGGAGTATGGCCTGGTCGAACAGCTCCAGCGCGACGGAACCCACGGATTCTACGTGATCTGAAATCTGAGGCCGTCAGTCGTCTCCCATCATGCTCGCCAACTTTTCCGCCGTGTAATTCTCGCCGATCGACAGCGCGCAGATCCGCGAGATCTGCACGTAAGCAAGCCCGGTCTCTTCGGCCCAGGCATTGAACTGCGCCTGCACCTTGGCGATGTCGCGTTTCGAGGTGACGCTCTCGGCGATATCGACGCCGGCGTCGCGCAGGCATCTGACGACGTCGCCAGATGTGACGTATCCATCCCAGCCGAGGAAGCGCAGCATCATCTGCCCGGTGTTGCCGCCGAGCCGGCTGCCGCGCTTGGCGAGAAGTTCGAGCAGGCCGGCTTCATCGGACGACGGCCACTTCGCCAGGAACTTGCCGAAGCTGCCATGCTCTTTGGCGATGTCGCGGACGAACGCCGCGTTGGCGCGCACCGACATGATCTTGGCGCCGTTGCGCACGATGCGGGTGTCCTTCATCAGGCCGTCCCAGAAATCGTCCGGCTGCAGCGTCAACGGGCCGGGCTTGAAGCCGAGAAACGCCTTCTCGAAGCCGGGCCATTTGTTCTCGATCACGCTCCAGGCAAAACCAGCCGAAAACACCCGCTTGGTCATTTCGGCCAGAATGCGGTCGTCGCCGAGTTTGGCGAGCGCCTTCAGGTCCGGCTTGGCCGGCAGCAGCTTTGCCAGCGCCTTGGGTCCGCCTTTGCGCTTCTCGGCGCGGGCGCGAATGGTCTTGAACGGCGTCACGGGCGCGACCTCTGGCGGCATGGTTAAGGCGAAGGACGGCCGAATGGCCTCGAAACGCTAGTTTATCCGATCATTGGCGGATTCCCAGCCATGGGCCGGCATCCACGGTGGGCTGCCTTGCAAAGAATGGATGGTGTTTCCGTTGGTTTTGGCCTAAACGCTCCCCATCTCATCCATTCATCGCGCCGTGCGCCTGCGCGTGTTCCAGGCGGCAGCTTCGAGCCAATCAGGACCAAAGTTCTGGGGCTCAAAGCCCTGTTTTCCGCTCCGGCTGAAAACACCAATCAAGGTTTTGCATCTCGTGACATTAATGCCCACACACCCGCCGCTCGCCCGAGCCTTGGCGGAGCGCAATTTTGACCGGCTGACGCAGGTCCAGACCGCCGTTCTCGCGGATGATGCCGATGGCCGCGATTTGCTGGTTTCGGCGCAGACCGGCTCCGGCAAGACCGTGGCTTATGGTCTGGCGATCGCGAAGAACCTGCTTGGCGATGCCGAACGGTTCGAGCAGGCGGACGCACCGCTGGCCTTGATCGTTGCCCCGACGCGCGAACTCGCGCTTCAGGTCCACCGCGAACTGGCCTGGCTTTACGGCCACGCCAATGCGCGTGTCGTCTCCTGCGTTGGCGGCATGGATCCGCGCCGCGAGCAGCGCGAACTCGCCGCCGGCGCCCACATCGTGGTCGGCACGCCCGGCCGTCTCTGCGATCATCTGCGGCGTAACCGTCTCGACGTGTCGCAATTGAAGGCGATCGTGCTCGACGAAGCCGACGAGATGCTCGATCTCGGCTTTCGCGAAGACATGGAATTCATCCTCAAGACCACGCCGGAGACGCGCCGCACGCTGTTGTTCTCGGCGACCTTGCCGCGCGGTATCGTGGCGCTGGCCAAGACATATCAGCAACAGGCGTTCCGTGTCGAAGTCGAGGGCGACGAGGGCGGTCACGCCGACATCGAATACCGCGCGATCCGGATCGCGGCCGGCGATGTCGAACACGCCGTCGTCAACCTGCTGCGCTTTTATGAATCGCCGAGCGCGCTGGTGTTCTGCAACACCCGCGACGCCGTCCGGCATCTGCAGGCGGTGTTGCTGGAGCGCGGTTTCTCCGTAGTCGCGCTGTCGGGCGAATTGACCCAGAACGAACGCACCATGGCGTTGCAGGCGTTGCGCGACGGCCGCGCCCGTGTCTGCGTCGCGACCGACGTCGCCGCGCGCGGCATCGATTTGCCTAGTCTCGATCTCGTGATTCACGCCGATCTGCCGAACGATCCGGAAGTGCTGCAGCACCGTTCCGGCCGCACCGGGCGTGCCGGCCGCAAGGGCGTCAGCATTCTGCTGGTGCCGCCGGCCCGGAAGCGGCGCGCCGAGACGCTGCTCCATCTGGCCGGCATCGATGCGGTCTGGGGTATCGCGCCGCAGCCGGACGAAATCCGCAAGCTCGACCAGGAACGCATGCTGAAAGACGATCTGTTCGCGGCGGAGACGACGGCGGAGGATCTGGCGATCGCGCAGGCGCTGCTCGCCGAGCGATCGGCCGAAGATATCGCCGCGGCGCTGGCGCGACTCTACCGCGCACGGCTGCCGTCGCCCGAGGATATCGGCGACCCCGGCGAAGGTCGCGTCAAGTCTCGCGCCGAGCGCGCACAGGAGCGGGCCGGCCGTGAGGCCTCGCCGCGCAGTTTCGATCGCGACGCCGCGCCGCGAAAGCCGAAGAAGTCGCTGCGCGACGGCATGCCCGAGGGCAGCGTCTGGTTCCGCGCCGCCATCGGTCGCCGTAAGAACGCCGAAGCGCGCTGGCTGTTGCCGATGATCTGCCGTCGTGGCGGCATCACCAAGGGCGATATCGGCGCGATCAAGATCATGGATACCACGACCGAGTTCGAAATTTCGCAGCGGGTCGCGGAATCCTTCGCCACCATGATCAAGCGCCCCGACAAGGAAGACACCATCCGGATCGAGGCGATGGCGGATGCGCCGCGCGCCGAAGCCGCTCCGGAAAAGCGGCCGTTTGCGCCGCGCCGGGAAGCGCCCCGTCATGAGGCCCCCCGTCGCGAAGCCCCGCGCCATGAAGAGCCGCGTCACGAAGCGAGAGCCGCCGATCGCGATCCGGCTGCAAACGATTTCGCGCGCGACGAACGGCCGTTCAAGAAGCACGGCAAGCCTTTCAAGCCGCACGGCGAAAAGCCCCGCGGCGAGCACGCGCCGGCATTCGACAGGAAGCCGGACTTCAAGTCGAAGAAGCGGCATCAGGACAAGCCGGCGTTTTCCGGGAATTCAAGGCGTGAACGCGGCGCAGAGCCGAAACCCGCATTCGCCAAGAAGCCAAAGAAGAAATTTCGCGGCTGAGCGGTAGTCTGCTAAATGGCTTCAATGCTACGGGACGATGATCTTTCCAGGCCGGCCGACGCCGAAACCCTGCCCATACCCGTTTCCGCGACGCTGCTGGACCTGGTGAACAACCTTCCGGGCGAACATTTTACCATTGAATGGTTGCTGGGCCGGCTCGACCGCCGCTCGTTCGGAATCATTCTGCTGGTCATGTCGCTGGTAGCGATGGTGCCCGGCATTTCGATGCTGATTGGTCCGCTGCTGGCGATCCCGGCCTTCGAGATGATCCTGGGACGAAGCGGGCCGAGCTTTCCGCGGCGGATCGCGGTCTATCCGCTCCGCTCCTCCGCGCTCGCCGGCATCGTCAGGCGCGCGCTCCCGCTGCTGGCGGTACTGGAAAAGATAGTTCATCCGCGCTGGGCGATTTCGCCGCGAATTTCCCGGCTTGCCGCGGGCGTTGCCATCCTGGCGTTGAGCGGATTGTTTCTCGCGCCATTGCCGCTGATCCAGATCGTGCCGGCGCTATTGGTGGCGCTGATCGCGCTGGCCTATCTCGAAGAAGACGGGCTGCTGCTGTGTCTGTCCGTGCTCGGCGCCATTATCCTGCTGGCAGTCACCACGGCGGCGATTTGGGGCGCCGTCCTCGGCTGGATGCACATTATCGGATGATGCCTGTTTGCGCACGGCATTGCCGGGCGCGACATTCCGGATGAGGGGCAGGCATGCGCCAATCCGCTCGCTCACGTCGCCATTTGGGGGTAGGCCTCAGGAATAAATAATAACAACCGAGGAAGCCTGGTGGCTGGTCCCATGCCGAAGATCGCAGTCGATCGTCGTTCCGCCCTCGCGCTGATCGGTGCGGCGCTGCTGCCTGTTCGGGCGCAGGCGGCGTCATACCCCTCGCGGCCGATCAAGATCATCGTGCCATTCGGGCCGGGCGGCTCAGGCGATATCTCTGCGCGTCTGATCGGCAAGCAGATCGAGGAGAAGACCAAACAGGCTGTCGTCGTCGATAATCGTCCGGGCGCCAACGGCATCATCGGTACCATGGCGGTGAAGACCGCCGAGCCCGATGGCTACACGGTGCTGCTGATCACCACCTCGACCCATGCGGCCAATGTCAGCCTGGTTCGCAACCTCAGCTACGATCCGGCCAGGGATTTCACTGTGGTCGGAGTATTCCGTTCCAGCGGCAGCTATCTGATGGTGCGGCCGGAAGCGCCGTGGCGCGACCTGCCGGCCTTCGTCGCCGCTGCCAAGGTGGCGCCCGGCAAACTGGTGTACGGCTATTTCAACGCCTCGTCGCGGACGCCGCCGGAATATCTCAGCCGTCTCGCCGGGATTGAACTGCAGGGCGTGCCTTATCGCGCCATCGCCAACGCGATCGCCGACCTGATCTCGGGAGAAATCCATTGCCTGTTCATGGATACCACGGCGTCGAACCAGTATCTGCAAAGCCATCAGTTGCGTCCGTTGGCGATCACCAGCCTGACCCGCGCACGCGCGACGCCTGACGTGCCTGCTATTGCGGAAACCTTCCCGGGATTTCAGCTCACCGGGTTTCTCGGCATGGCCGTCTCCTCGGCCACGCCGCGGGATATCGTGGTGCAGTTGAACGGGCTGATCAACGAAGCGCTGACCGTGCCTGAGGTGCGGCGGCGGATGGGCGAGTTCGGTTTGTCTTACGACATCACCGATCTCGCCGCCTGCGAGGCCGAGGTGCGGGCCGAGCGCGAGCGCTGGACCGAATATACCAGAGTGGCCGGGATTCAGCCGGAGTGAACGTTCGATCGAGGAGTGGATATGTCCGTCTATATCATCGCGCAGTTGAAATTCACTCGACGCGAACTCTACGACCGCTATCAGTCGCGCTTCATGGACGTGTTCCGGAAGTTCAAGGGCAAGCTGCTGGTGGCCGACGCACATCCGGTCGTGCTCGAAGGCGACTGGCCGCGCGACAAGGTGGTGATCATGGAATTTCCCGATGCCGCCACGGCGCAGGAATTTCAGTCTTCGCCTGAATATCAGGAGATATCGATCGACCGCAAAGCCGGCGCCGATGCCATCGTATTGACGGTACGAGGCCTGTCCTGAGCCGGGTCCGGCGTCGCGCCGTGGTATGCCCGTGAATATCGGCGATGAAGATCGATACCGCTGCTCTCCGGGTATCAGAGCCGGAATTCGAGAAATACCTGGTCGCGCAGCGGAACGCCGTCGATCAGGATTTGTTCGGGATAGCCGGTTTCGGGCCGGAACGCGTCCTGCACGATCCGGTACATCCGAAAGCCTTGTCGCTGATAGAAGCCCAGGTTGCCGATGTCGGCGGTGGCGGTTGATACGATCAGACGTCGCCCACCGCGCGACCGGCAACGCGCGACAGCCGCCGCTACCAGACGGCTGCCGATGCCGCCGCGCTGGTGCTTGGTATCGACCGCCATGCTCTTGAGCTCGAAGACGCCGGCGTTCCCGGTTTCGACAAACTGAAGATGACCAAGTATCCCGTCGCCATCGCGCGCGACCAGGATGTCACCTAACCCGATATAGGCAGAGATCCGGCTTTCCGAATCGTCCGCCAGCGCGAACAGGTGTCTGAGGGAGACACGGTCGCCACGATAGGTCTCGATGTGCATCATCCCTTCGGATCCAGCCGGAGGTGGATGAGCGGATAAGGCCTCCCCTGGTCGTCGATCGGGGAGCGCCCGAACCGGACGAAACCGAGCCGCTCGTAAAAGGCGACCGCCTGTGGGTTCTGTTCGTTGACGTCGGTGGTGATGACCGGATGAAAGCGCAGCGCGAGCGCCACCATCTGTCGTCCGATGCCGCGGCCGTGAAAAGCCGGGTCGATGAACAGGGCGTCCAGATGCGCATCCGCCAGTCCCATGAATCCGATGGCCAGGTCTTGTCGATCGACCGCGAGCCAGAGCGGGCAGTTCGGTAGGAACTGCTGTACTTCGATGTCGATGGCCTGCCGGTCCTCGACTGTGAGGAAGTCGTGGGTCGCGTCGACGGCGGCTCGCCAGATGTTGACGACACGCTCGCCATCTCCCTGTCGTGAAGGACGGATTTTGGCGTTTGGCAGTCTGGTGGTCGAGAACACGTGAATCGTTTCCTTGAATCTTTTCTTTGGCCGGGGTCCATGGAAGCCGCTCGAACGGCTTTCCCTAACCAAGACTCGTTGCGGGTGACATTATTCCGACGCTTGTTGGAATTTGAGGTCGGGAGTTCTCCCTGCTGCGCAGACCGGTGGCGAAGTCGCGCCTTTGAAACGTGACGTGTGACGTCACAAATCCAGCTCAAGAAATAATCAAGGTGTCCTCAAGATAGCTCACACCTATGTGTGCAATCGAGGCGTGATGTCTGTGAAAGAAATCACAGGCATCGCGTGCGATCACTGACATGTTGCTCTCGCGAAAATCAGAATCCACCGGCACGAGGGATCATCAGCGATGCACGATATTGAAGCCGCATCTCGCCGGCGCGCGAAGCGCGAGAATATCTTTGTCCGTATCCTCGAAGCGCTGCACGCGTCTCGCCGCCGTGAAGCCCGGCGCGTGCTCCGCCGCTACGACCATTTGATCGAACGGCGCTCGCAGAATGCTGCGCCCGGCATTGTGCCCCAACCGTGGCACACAGAAGAAGGTTATCGAAATGCCAACGAAAATACACCGCCCCTCCGTGCCGACGATCAAATCCGCGGGGGCACTGGAAGCGAGCTTGCCGGGCGTCAATACGCCTGAGGCGACGTCGCTTGGAATGACGCCGCTCGCCATCGCAGCCATCCTGGCGTTGATGCTTCATGTTGCCAGCGGCGTCATGCTCGACCGCTCGCATGCGAGCCAGATTGCCGGGGCGCTCGACGATTGTGCGAGCTGCCCGGCGGCGGTGAGCTCGCCACAGCCGTCGCTGCCGTACGACTAACGATCATCGGGGGAAACCATGACGGATCTGGCGACAAATCTGCTGCTGAGCGTTGGCGTGTTTGCCGGCGCCTTCGTCTCGGGTCTGGCCGGCTTCGCCTTTTCCGCGGTCGCGGGCGCCATCCTGCTGCGGATATTTCAGCCGCTGGAAGCCGTACCCCTGATGATGGCCTGCAGCATCGGCGTGCAGGCCGCCAATCTGTGGGCGTTGCGCCGGAATATCAATTGGGAGGGCAGCCTGTTTTTGATTGTCGGCGGCGCGCTTGGGATTCCGATTGCCGTCGATCTGTTGCAGAATGCGGATACATATGTTCTTCGCGCCGGTTTCGGGATCATCGTCGCTTTCTATGCCGGGTACATGCTGTTCCGTCCTGCGCTGGCGCGTGTCGACGGCAACGCCAGCCGGCGCTTTACCGCCCTGATCGGATTCGGCGGCGGGTTGATCGGAGGATTGACGGCGATGCCCGGCGCTATCCCCACGATCTGGTGCGACATGCGCGGCATGCCCAAGGGCGACCAGCGCGGTCTGGTGCAGCCGTTCATCGCCATCATGCAGATCTTCGCGCTGGCGCTGCTGTTGCAGCGCCACAGCCTGTCTTCCAAGGTGGTGATCGACCTCGCCATCAGCCTGCCGGCGCTATTTGCCGGTTCCGCGCTCGGCATTCTGGCATTCCGGAACATCAACGAGGTCGGCTTTCGTCGGACCATTCTTGTGCTATTGCTGGTGTCAGGTGCTTCGCTCGCTTTGGCCTGATATCGTGCTTCGGGTTGGAGGATGCGGAGCCAGGACATTCAACAGCATTTGGCCCGAACATGACCGCACACCAGCGCAATCTCTCCGCCTCGATCGATCCCGTCAAACTCGACCGCCTCGCTGAAGTCGCGGTCAAGGTCGGCCTGCAGTTGCAGCCGGGCCAGGACTTGCTGCTGACCGCGCCGTCGGTCGCGCTGCCACTGGTGCGCCGGATCGCCGAACATGCCTACAAGGCCGGCGCCGGTATCGTGACGCCGTTCCTGTCGGACGAGGAGATCACGCTGTCGCGCTATCGCTACGCTCACGATAGCAGCTTCGATCGCGCGGCCGGCTGGCTCTACGAGGGCATGGCGAAGGCGTTCGGCGCCAACACCGCGCGGCTCGCCATCGTCGGCGACAATCCGATGCTGCTCTCA
>Ga0209023_10003439_pt1 | contig 18906 bp, 11 predicted proteins | sample LakOneMetagenome_FD_187468 | JGI IMG/M metagenome (GOLD analysis project Ga0209023, IMG submission 187468) | Freshwater and sediment microbial communities from Lake Erie, Canada (SPAdes) (version 2) | ecosystem: Environmental > Aquatic > Freshwater > Lentic | place: Lake Erie, Canada...
GGATGGATGGGGGGCTTGCTTGGGGATAAACGACGGAACGGGCTAGAAACAGCGGCACGTTACCTCGCTGCCTTGGACCCCACCCATCCCCACCCTGCCCGTGAGGGCAGGGCATTCCCCACCCCCCGCCCGCCCAGGCGGGAGCGAGGAAGTTCGAGCGAGAGGATCGATTCCCGAGCCTCCGACTACTTCCTTGAACATCATGAGCAAACGCCCCATCAGCGGCCTGGATGAGCACCAAAAGGCATTCGTCAAATTGGTCGAAACAAATGCACGGCGACACCGCAAGCATGAGGTGTTCCGCGATTTTTGCGAAATGGCCGCCATATCTCTGAGCAACGCCGTCGACCTGGCCCAGGCCGCTCGACGCGAGGCGCGATACCTGCACATTGTAGGGCGCTACGAGCGCGAAGAGGTTGACCGTTTTCCGCAGATGCTCGCCCACATCGTGCAGTCGCTCGAGGCCGGGATGCACGACTGCCTCGGGCAGTTGTTCATGTCGCTGGAACTGGGTGATCATTGGAAAGGCCAGTACTTCACGCCGTACTCGGTTGCCTACCTGATGGCGGAATTGGGCTGCGGCGAGGTGTCCGCGCTTGTGGATGCGCATGGCTACTTCACGGCGAACGAGCCGGCTGCGGGAGCGGGAGCCATGGTGATTGCGCTGGCTGATTGCGTGCGAAACAAGGGCTTGAACTACCAGCGTTGTTTGCATGTGACAGCGCAGGATCTGGACGAAACCGCAGTGCATATGAGCTATATCCAGCTAACGCTGCTGCATATCCCCGCCATCGTGATGCATGGGAATTCGCTATGGCCCAAGGATACAGACCAGAGCTGGTTTACCGCCGCTCACGTCCTGGATGGCTGGAGCGGGCGTTTGGCGCGTGAGCGCGCCAGTACGTCAGACGCATCGATCATCGTGCCAGCTCGGACGCCATCGGCGCCAGAGGTGACACCTGCGGCACATTCCGCTCCGCAGGTAAAGAGCAGACCGACGAAACCAAGGTTTGTGGATCAGGCGCAGATATCGCTATTCGATTGAGCAGGTGATTCGAAACAATAAGGTTGGTCGGGATCGATGTTGACAGGCCGTTGATTTTGATAGACATCATCAAATTCGCAAAGTTGGTCGGGGCAGTGGCTTGATATTGTTCGATCAACGCCTCAGCCGAAGGTCTATGTACGCAAGCACTTCGTCCATGATCTCATGAAGCTTCTCGCTAAGCTCCTCACCATAATGACCAGGCTTCATTGTCCTTGGAAATCTTCGCATTTCTGCATAAAGCACGCTTAGATCCTTCCGGCTCGTTTCAAGATGAATAGTAAGCAAAAGACGCAAACGCTTCAACTCCGCGATATTCAACCGGTGTAGCTCGTCGTGCCAAGTTGTACGATTAAACGGCTGAATTACAATACGGCGTGAATTGGAGGCGGATTTAGTCAGTACGTTGTGCAAATAGGGCGCTAATGCCTTAATCTTCCTAATTCGATCCAAGTAGGAGTCGATCTTGAGCTGCGTTGAATTGACACGCTGATTGTTCGGCGTTGGCTTGGCCTCAAAGCCGCAGCCGTCGGCCGCCCGCGTGAATACGCTGCCTGGATTGGCTTGGGCCCAAGCCTGAGCCTGTGCAAAAGTGTCAAAACGGATAGTCGCCGAGGAGTGTTCGGTTTCGACATCTCTCCGTTCGTGGTCGAACTCATTTAGGTCAAAGGCCGCATTCCTCGACCAATGCGTAGGCATTCTGCCCGAGGAGGTCGCGTTAGGGTCTCCAGTGCGCATGACATGCTGCACGCCAGCAGCCAACTCAAGTTCGGTGAAGGCCTCATCTGGAAGACCGTCATCGTCTTCTTCGTTGTTTACACTGGCTGAGACGATCATCTTCTCTCCGAGATCAGTGACGATACCAAACTGATCGGTCAATGTGGGTGTTTGGGGCGACGCAACCGGCCGCCGGCTGCCGATGCTATTGAAGCAGAAAAAATTGTTTCATATCGAAGTCCTATCAACATGTTTCTTTGGTCAGCAGTTCTCACTGTACATGAACTTGCTCAGTGTTACCAACTGGCCGGATGCGGCTCACTGGCGCTTGTCGACTGACTTTATTGTTCTCCGACCGACTTTATTGTTCGGAGTCACAGGACGGCCCTGGCGACGTGGCCGGGGTCAAATCCGACTTTCGCGCGCGAAAGTCACACCAAGGGACAAATGCCATGCAAGCAAGTACGATAGCCCGGGCAGGGCGGGACGGGTTGACACGTTCGCCGGTCGGGCGAAGCGGCGCAGACGCTGATTTTGGCCGCTGGGCCCAATGGAGGGCCACAAGCCATTGGCATGGCCTGCAGCTTGGTCATGCGCCGCCAGATCAAGCGTCTGTTAGCCGTAGCCGCTCTGTCTGGAACTGACCCTGGCGGATCCGGTTAGTTGTAGGCACTACCACTCGATCACTCTTCAAAAGCCTGGTTCTTGAATTTGAGCTGATTGCAGTTCTCGCGCACAGCCCGCTGCATACCGTCATCGAAACCCGCTGACGACTCAGCCTCGATCTCGACCGAGATCCTGATCTTTACTCCTGGCTTTTGCGTAAACAGCATCAGCACCTCGTCGGCCACGTCGGAAAACTGCAATTTTGCTTTGACAGGATCGAGCTCGACGGTTCCAAAGAACATTCGCTTTTTTGGGGCTACACCTGACGTGGGAATCGGTGTTGTTACCGCACCGCCGCCAGGTGTTGGCGAAGGCCCTGATCCGCCGCCTGGAGACCATCCTGGGCCGCTTTGCGGCGTCGGCGTCGGGGTCGGTCCAGGGCTGTCCATTCCGCGTGGTGGCGGGGTGGCTTCTGCGTCGCGCTCGGCGGCCTCGGCGGCGAGCTTGGCCGCAAACTCGGCGGCCGCCTTAGGCTCGATGAGCAGCAGCGAATCGTCGAAGATTACCGAGGTGTTATGGGCGAAGTGGAACCCTTGGTAGCGGCCATCTTCCTTACCGTAGGCCACGCCAAAGAAATCGCGCGAACTAATGCCGGCGCCGACGGCGACGCGCAGCGTGTCCGCATCGCGAAGCCTTGGCAGGTAGAGGTAGCAGCACGTCTTCTGCCAGGCCTCTACAGCGCCGAATTCCGGCGCGTCCTCCTTCCAAAACCATGCGCGCATCATGTTGGCTAAGTGGATGGGCGACCACTCGGCGATAAGCAGCTCGTGCTCTTTGAGGATCTTCTCGATCTCCTCAGCACGATTCGCCGCCGCAGGATTGACTTGGAAATGCTCCCACTGCAAGTCGCCTATTCCCTTGCCGGGCTTGGCTTCCTGCATCGGGGCAAGCAGCCATTTATACGTCTCGCGTACCATGCGCGCCAAGCCCTCGTTGGCTTGATCAAGACTGCTCGACGCTTGCTTCGATTGGTGTTGATCCAGATTGAGTCGCCCCTCCTTCACGTCGGACACAATCGATTGCCATGCGAGCGCGGAGCACACCTGGTCTTTGAGCCGGCTGACATTGTCGGCGTCGGCCGCCAAGAAGATCAAACGGTTCTGCTTTTGGCGGGGCTGCTCGCCCCGCTGCTTCAAGATAGCCAGCGCGGCGTCAGTGGCGAGAGATTGCGCGGAGCGACCGAACGTGGCCTCCGGGTGCAGGACCACCAAGCGCAGCGCCCAATCGTCCGGGACATCGCCGCTGCCCGTGAAGATGTGGATACCTCCAAAGAATCCGGGAGCAAACCGAAGTTTCTCGCGAATGTATGGATAGACATCCTCGCGCATGTTGAACCTGCGCTTGCGGTCCTCCATTTCGCGACGCAGGTTCGGCCGAATGTCGAACCAGTACCTGTTGCTCGCGCTGTTGAAATATTGAAGCCTGTCCACCAAGGAGCGCACGCCGTCCTTATAGTGGCCGAGCACCTGGCCAGGCTGCGCACAGCCCAGCATCAGATTTTCAAGCTCGATGCCCCTATGGTGCTTGGAGCCGCCAACAGCCCCGGCATCCGGAGCGGAGCCCAGAAACACAGTCCGCGCGATGCGACGGCAGGCCAAGATAGACCCGAACAAGGGCTTGGAATTATCCAGCTCGGTGGTGATCGCCCGCTCACCGTCGATGTCGCGCTCGAGGACGGGGTCCCATCCCTGGGGCAAATAGTAGATCGCCTCGTTACGGGTATCCGAGTCGTAGAGTGGCAAGCTGCCCGGCTGGATCATCAAATCGTTATTGCCGTCGGTCCAGAGGCGATGAATGACCTTCGCCATTAGTTTCAGGATGCCTCGCGTGCGCTGGAAATTGTCGAGCGAGGACCAATCCTCATAGAGCCGATCGAACACCTCCGGATGGATCGGATAGGCGTGCTTCATTCGCTCAAAATAGTGGCTATCCTGCGTCTCGGGAGGGAATTCACTACTATTAGTGGCATAAAAGTCCGCATAGGCCCGGCACACATCCTCGGCAGCGAGCTGATCGGAGAGGTTTGTGAATAGCCGCCGGCGAACAATCTCGAATGCCTCTTCGGTCGCGACAGGCTTCCAAAGCGCTTGGACCCGGCCAAAGTAGTGCTCCAAAGCGCGCAGCGCCTTGACGCCTTGCTGACTGCCGGCCTCGCGATCGGAAAATGGCAGCGAGGCTAACAAGATCGCGGTCGGAACCGCCTTCAAGGCCTCGGTCAGCGACTGCACGAACGAAAGCTGGGTGTCGTAGGTGCCGCCAGAGAGGGTCTTGCCCTCCTCGAACTGCGACACGAAGCGGACCAGCTCGTCCATCAGGATAATGCATGGCGCTCGGGACGCCAGCATCTCAGCGAGCGCGCCCTTGCCGGGAGCCGTGCCGTTCTCATCGGCCTCCTTTATCATGGCGAAGCACTCCTCGCCCCCAAGTTGCCATGCGAGCTCGCCCCAGATTGTCTTGACCACGACCTTGCCGTGCTTGCGCGGCTTGCTGGCCAAGTCCAACAGATTGACGCCATCGAGCACGGCGATGTTGGCCCGCGGGAGTTCTTGGATGCCTGCGGCGTCGAGGATTGGCGAGATGCCTTGGAGCTGGCTCGCTGGTAGCTTACCCTTGGCCAGGTGATACACCGCCAGCAGCGTGTGCGTTTTGCCGCCACCGAACGCGGTTTGGAGCTGGACGACCGGATCGCCGCCTTTGCCGGCGAGGCGCTTCACCACTGAATCCAGCAGCAGGCGCATGCCTTCGGTGATGAAGGTCCGCTGGAAGAATAATGCAGGGTCTTGGTATTCTTCGGACGCTGTGCCTTGATGAACGCGCGAAATGTCGGCAGCGAACTCGGCTTGCTGGAACGTGCCTTTGAGCACGTCCTCGTGCGGGGTGGCGATTTCGCGCCATGGTTTGAGGCTCATTGTTCAGATCCCTTACATTTCAAAATTGGCCTGCGAGCCGTAATGTCCGACTTCGTGGGACGCTGCTTCGATGCCAGTCCAAGAAGTAATTAATTCGTTATATCCCTTCGCTTCTTCCGCCCAACCCTTTCTTTCGCAGAGTGTATAAAGGCGATATGCCAAATTGCGAATAGGTTCCGCCCGTTCAGGCATTCCCGCCAGCAGCACGCCTGAAGCTTCCTCCCCCGACGACTTCAAAGCTCGAATCATCTGGTGCAGTGCTTCCCAAACCGGTGTGTTGTTATCATTCTCAGGGCTCCAATTCGCTGGGTATTCAACAGGCTTGAGCAAACGAACACTACCGCTTGATGCTTCCACGACCCCTGCATTTTTAACATGCTCAACCGAAGTCCCCTTGGCACGTGCAAGAACATCGGCTTTGCCGAATTCGCCGGCGGCCCAACTTTGCTCATCAAACCACACCAAGCAAAACTGCGTGTCAGCGTCGAATTCGTCCGCGCCCTCGGTCAACATGCTATTGATGATCGTCAGAGCACTGTGCACGGTCATTCGGCTGCCGTCTGCCTCGAGAACGGCCGAATACTTCGAATAAATCGACATTCCTGGTCCAATGACCGCCTGTGCCAAGTCGACCGGGGCCACAGGAGACACGCCTTCCGCGCCGCCAATCATGGCTTCCACTGCCTCTTTGAGTTCGTCCTTCAATTCGCGTATGAATTCACGCCGCGAGACCGTCGCCGCGTCCGGATCGCGCTTTCGGCACACAAGAACAATGCTCGACGCAAGGGCGTTCACTCCCATGCCCACCATTCGAAATTCTTGCTCGCTGCGCATGGGCCAGGTGCCCGATATGGCGAAGCCCGCTTGAATTACTGCCTCAAGGAAGGTTTCCCATCCGGTGTTGCCAGTTCCAATATCAGTGGTCTGTGACTGCTTAAACGCGTAATAAATCGTGGTTGGAAAAGCTGGATGGGCTTGTTCGGCAAGACGGCGCATAGCCATTGTCATGCCGTCTAAGAAGAATTCTTCAGCCTTGTCCTTACCTCCGTGTCGATGCGCGGTAGCGACCAATTCCTCATCCTTGGGGACCACGATTGACGCAAAGAGCGAAGGCATCAAGGGCTTCAGGGACTTGCGTAACCAGACATAGAAGAAGTCGGAAAGATCGGCATAGTAAATATTGTCGTAGTACGGTGGGTCCGTCGAAATAACCTTGCCAACACTCCGGTGGCTTGTTGCAGCGTCTGCTTGTTGCACATTGCCGATCATGGCGCGGAGTGGAAGTTTTTCCACGCAATCGGCGACATAGTTGGCCGCAGGCACATAACCGCCTACAGTGTCGACCATAATGTTCGCTTCGGGGAAGTCCCACGTCATTGCAATGGACTGTTTTGCAAACAGGTTCATGACCTTTTGATTCCCGGGGACCCAGCGCGTGCAAGTGTTCGAAAAGTCCGCGCATCGATCAATGGCAAAAGCAAGATAGATCGACAATGCATCGGCGTAAGCGGTTGCACCGCTGCCGTTCTCGGCCAAGCTAGTTCCATCATTTTCCCAGCCTGCCTCGATTGCATCATCTTTAATGCGCTGACGAAGGATGGTTAATTGTTCCGATAGCGCGCTAAGGCCAACCAACTGGCGTTGGGTGAAAAGGTGCCCCCACTCTGTCATTCCATAAGGAACGCAGGTGCCGCCAGACAATTTGGCCGGAATATCCCCACTTGGCACCCACTGTGGCTTGGCGGTCTTGGCAAGACGTTCCATTTCTTCGGTGGGAGGCAGGTATGCTCGCCCACCTTTGACCTCCACTACGACGGCCAAAAGCTTAGTGCCAAGCCTGCCGGCCTGTCCCTCTGCTTTGATGTAGTCCCCAGAAATGGGCGTCCCTGAAACCAAACAAACGAAATTTGCCCCGCGACCACTCGCTTTTGTGCCATCGGCGGCGACTTTCGGAGGCTTGCCGGTTTTGATTCTAAAATCGTAGGTATTCCCCTTAACTTCAGGCTCGATGTAATACTCGCGCCCTTCCTTGTTTGCAAGAATGTAGGTTGAAATCAGAGGGACTTCGACATGCGAATAGGCAGGGTTCGGACTTCTAACGGTGCGTGCCCAAAGCCAGGCAATAACAGTCGCGTCACCTCCACCAAATTCCGTTGGTAGCTTTGCTTTAGGATAAAGACTTCCAACTAGTTTGAATGCCTCATCACGCAGTAGTGCGCCGTAGCGTCGAATATCCTCGGAAAGTCCCTTCGAGCCCGTCCATTCCTGATCCAATTTAAATTGCTTTTGCGTTGCTGGGATTGGACCGATTGGCTTCTTATCAATGAATCGTGGAGGGACTTCGATCATTGCTTTGTTGATAAGTACCGCAACGGGGTTCAGGTCGGAAGCAAAGCTCGACATGCCCAAGCGCTGCGCCTCGAGCGGAAGCGCCCCACCGCCAGCAAATGGGTCGTGAAATGGCGGCAGGACTTCTGGATCAAAGAGCTCGGCAGCCTGAGGGTGCTCTTTATTGAGTTCGCAGGTCTCCTGCCAACTCTTTTCAATTTCTGCTCGCGCTTCCGCCAACAGGGCAAGGTTATTCGTATTTTCCCATTTAACAAGACCTCGAATTAGCTTAAATAGACGCTCACGCTCGATTTTAGCCTTTTCCTTATTTACTCCACGTCCAAGAGTTCGCTCATATCCTGGATCGTTAACCATTTGAGCAAAAAGAACCGCCCGCGCTGCAGCCAGCGGACGTCTCGCCCACCACAAATGGATGCCACGAGGATGGGCTCCAATTCCCGGCATTTTTTCATATGCACACGCGACATTGATGTCATCAAGGGGCAAAGCCACTTCAATGAGTTTCTTTGGGGTTTTAATTATTGTCATGCAGGTTCAGCCTTCGAGAGCAGGGACGCAAGGTCCAAGTTGATGCTTGTCACGGCCCAATCAGGCTCTTGCGTGAATGGATTGCGAACATAATGGGGGCCTTCGTGGCTTTCGTCATCGACGATCACGATGGCCAAAATGAATTTGTCGGCCTGGTTCAAGCCGTAGAGAATCTCGTTGCGTGTAACCGTAATCGTCGATTGTCCTTTTGAGCGACCTTTGACCTCAATGTGCCGCGCCTGCGGAAGCTTGCCGTCATCGGCGGGCACGATCGCGGTCATGTCCCAGCCGCACTTCTCAGAGGACACGTCGATGACCTGGTGCCCCATGGCCTCCTCGGACTTGCGAACAGCGTCCATGGCCACACGCTCGACGCGAGCGCGCGCGACTGCGTTGGCGGACCATGTTTGTCCCTCGGCGTCGCCACGTCGTTGGGCGAGCAGGCCGGCCGGGATGACCAAGGCGCCGCCGACCACCACCGGCGTCGACGACACGACGTGGCGGGAGGCGCGAAGCTCTTTGGTCCTCATCTCCAAGCGCGCGGTCAGCTCGTCGATGGTGCGACGGACGTTTTCGAGCGTCAGGCGCACGTCCTTGCCGGCAGCCAAATCGGTCTTGAACTTCTCATGACGGTCGGACCAATAGTCGATTTCCTTAATCAAGCGCTCATGGATCGCGGTCAGGTTCTTGTCAACCTGGATCTCGCGGCGCTGCCGGACCTCCTCGAAATGCTCCGGCACTAGCTTGTTGGAGGCGTGGGCAAGTGCGTTCTCCTCCAAGTCCTTTTTGATCCAGTCCGCATCGATTTCGGAGGCGGCTAAGGCGCGTTCGTCTGCATCGATGGGGTTAAGATCCAAGTGAGGCGCCCAGCCTGCGTTTTGAATCACGCCGTTTTTGTCCACAGACACGAACTGCAAGCGGCGCGATACTACCAGTGCGCCCTCATCACCCTCGCGAACCGAGTGATCGATGAGGAACAGCAGTTTTGGATCGAGGCTTTCGTCATTAGGATCTACGAGCGTGGCCCCCTGTTTGAGCTTGCCGCGATGCTGCTCGAGCATCAGGTCGACGACCGAATGCATGAGCGGGTGCGCGGGATGGACAAGGCTCGCCATAGCCTCGCCCGGCCGATCAAGCAGGCGGACAAATTGCTTCTCGAAGCAGACTCGCTCGTATTTAACCAGGACTGGGTCCATATTGCGGCGGTCGCGGCCGCTGATTTGGCGGTCGCGCTCGCGAATTGTGCCTGGTACAAACGTAATTTCGTAGCGACCCGAGCCGCGTGGGCGCAAATCGCCTCCGAGCCTCTCAAAGGCCTGGGCAAAAAACGACCGGATGAAATAGGGCTGGAGCTTTCGGGCCTCAGCCTTCTCCATCTCCTCCTTCAATGCGAAGAGGCGCCGTTCGTCCATGATCTCCTCGGCCAGCGCGTTGCGGCTAATGATTTCGCGGAGGTGACTCGTGTCGAGGGCGCCTTCGACCTTTTGATGGAGCCGCGCCCGCACGGCAGGGTCGTCGCCATAGCGGATGGCGTCGATAAGAAGCTCGCGCAGGCTCACGCCATCGAACACTTCGCCTAGCACGTCGAACACGCGGCCGCCGAGCGCCTTGCGCTCGATGTCGATTTTCTCGAAAAGCTTGTGGAACACCTCACCCTCGCGGGTCTCGCTAGCGACTAGGTTCCATAGGTGGCAGACCTCAGTTTGCCCGATGCGGTGGATGCGGCCAAACCGCTGTTCCAATCGATTGGGGTTCCACGGCAGGTCGTAGTTCACCATCAGGTTGGCGTTTTGCAAGTTGACGCCTTCGCCAGCGGCGTCGGTGGCAAGCAGGACGCGGGTGTCCTTGTCGTTTCTGAACATTTCCTGGACCTTGCGGCGGTCCTCGCGCTTGACTCCGCCGTGGATCATCGTCACCGCCTCGGCGCTGCCGAGTAGCCCTCGAATTTGAACGGCAAGGTAGTTGAGCGTGTCGCGATGCTCGGTGAAGATGATGAGCTTGCGTTGCAAGCCGTCCTGGCCGCGCATCTCGGGTGTGTTTTGCAGGAGCTCGCGCAGCTCCTCCCATTTGCGGTCTTGCCCGGAATGGACCAGCGATCGCGCCTGCTCTTCTAGATGGCCAAGTGTGAAGATCTCGGCCTCGAGCTCGGCGATCGTCTGGGCGGCGGTAGCTTGGTCGACGACCTCCTCCTCGAACTGCTCGTAGTCGTCAGGATTCATATCCTCGGCGCTATCCCAGATGTCCTCCACATTGCCAAGGCTTGGAATAGTGTCGGCCAGCGGCTTGCCGCCGCGCTGCCTGATCTTCTCGTCCTCCACGCGGCGCTTCAACTTCTCTCGCCGGCGCTTCAAGGACTGATAGATCGCCTCAGGGCTGGATGCGAGGCGGCGCTGCAGGGCGGTCAGGGCGAAGCCCACCGTGCCTTTGCGACCGCCGTCGAGTTTCTCGGCCCGGTTCATTTCCTCTTTCACGTAAGTCGTGACCTCGGTGTAGAGGTTGGACTCCGCTTGGGAAAGCTGATAGTTGACTGTATAAGCGCGGCGCTCCGGGAACAGCGGCGTACCGTCGAATTTGAGTAGGTCCTCCTTGACCATGCGCCGCATCATGTCGTTTACATCGACCTTATGCGCACCGTCGCGGAACTTGCCGTAGAAGCGGTCTGAGTCCAGCAGCGACATGAAGAGCTGGAAATCCTCCTCCTTGCCGTTGTGAGGCGTCGCCGTCATCAATAGGAAATGGCGCGTGATCCCGCCCAAGAGCTTGCCAAGCTTGAAGCGCTTCGTCTCATTGACCTTCGCTCCATACCAGGTCGCGGAGAGTTTGTGGGCCTCGTCCACCACGATCAGGTCCCAGCGGGTATTCTCCAATTTCTCTTGCAGGTCGTCCGCCCTGGAGAGTTGGTCGAGCCTGGCCACCATAAGAGGGTTGTCCTCGAACGCGTTGCCACCTCGGCTTTGCTGTTCGAGGTCACGCGAGAACAAGGCGAACTCCAAACCGAACTTCTCGTATAGCTCATCCTGCCACTGCTCAACCAGGCTACCAGGTGACACAATCAGAATGCGGGCCGCGTCGGCGCGCATCAGCAACTCGCGGATCAATAAGCCGGCCATGATGGTCTTGCCGGCGCCGGGGTCGTCCGCCAGGACGTACCGCAACGGCTGCCTTGGTAGCATCGATTCGTAGACGGCAGTGATCTGGTGCGGTAGAGGGTCGACGTTCGAAGTATGGATGGCCATCATTGGGTCGAATAAATGCGCCAGGTTGATTCGGTAAGCCTCGGCAGCCAGCTTGAATTCCGCGCCGTCGGCGTCGAAACCCCAAGGGCGGCCAGCGGTCGCGAGAGATAGCTTCGATTCATCTCCGCGAAACACTACACGCTCGCCAAGGCGCCCGTCGTCGGATTTGTAGATGACCGTCATAGCGTTCTCGCCTAGAGGGTCGACGCTCACGACGCGCACGACCTTCCCCTCCTCAATTCCAGTGATCAGCGCGCCTCTAGCGATGGCTTCGAGCTTCATACAAGTCTTTCGTTGTTTGTTCTAATTAATGCCTGGAAGCGCTTAATGCTTGCGGAGCGAAGTGGCTCAATTTCGGTGGCCTGACACCACGCCGCGACTGATGAATAAGCGACAAATGCTTCGTTGAACGCTTGGCCGGTTCTACGCGCGCCACTCATGCGGGCGTGCCTTTCTCGGTCGTTCGGGCGAAACCTGGGGCAAGAGCTGCGCTTTCAACGCCATATAGCGTCGGGGTGTTGCGTAGCCACAAATGATGGGACGCCGGGTCGAGACTGTGGTTTGGCGTCGCGTCGATCGACCAGCGGCGAAGAAAGTAGCCCGCCAACGCTGCTCGCGTCTTGATTCGCAAAACGCCGTCGATCATGGCGTAGTCAGCCTCAACCGCCTTAGGCCACTGAATGCCGGGGTGTGGCACGACTTCCATATCCACGATTCGCGCCCATTGCTCGTCGGCGCCGAGTAGTTCGCGCTCCTCGGCATCCCCATCGATCGGGCTCACTTTTGCGATACGAGTCAGTACGAAATCTCCGAAGCGCTGCCTCTCGCGATCGAAGCCTCGAACGTGCCAGCGCTGGCCATTGTCGGCAAGCGCCACCGGCACGATTTCTCGGCGTTTTGGTCCGGATGTTAGGGATAAATATGTAATTTTGAGGGCTCGCTTGGCGCACAGGGCACGCGTGATGGCGGCCAAGATGTCCAAGTCAGGCCGCACGAGCTGGCCCGGACCTTCACAGGGCGCGGCCTGCTTGAGCCCGAGGTCCAAGCCGTCGCCGAAACCCTGTGACAGCCACGCTAGCACGCGTTCCGCGTGGAGCTCGAAGATTGGTTTGAAAGCGTCGGCTGGGCGATAGCGCCTGCTGGCCTGGTCGTAATCGAGGTTTCCGGGCGCGAGTTCCCGGTAGATGCCCAGATCGCGCGATGCGGCGGCAGGCTTGATCCCGAAGCGGGACTCAATATCTCCGCGCTGCAGCTCGCCAGTAAAGAATGCCCGTAGCTCCAGAAAGGCCAGCCGCTCCCGTTGTGTTTGGGATAACTCGAATTCAGTGGCCTTCAAAGGTTTTCCCCAAGTGCTTTAGTCGTGCTCGATCGCAGGCGCCGAGCTTATAGGTGTAATAATAGCATACGAATCATTTTGATACGGGCTTCCCAACGTTTTAAGGACTGGCGCAGTCCGCATTACGAGGCCTGTCGGCTGTCCGCTTCTGCCTCGGGGTTGATAGGGTCTTATATTTTTGTACAGCGCTTTCGGAATAAAATATAGGTTGCCTCTGCTACATGAACAGGCGACGTAAAATTTGTTCCTGGTTGGGCCGAAACCCCGGCCACTCGTGAACCGAGCCCCGATAGGCCCGGGTCTCGGCCCTGCGGGCTCGGTCCGGCGGCCTTCCGCTCCGCTCCAGCGCGCCTTGCGGCGCTCGGCGACGAGCTGCTGCCGCTGGCCAGCGCCGGCGACATCGTCACGCATACGAACCCATGAAGTGAGAACGACCCGCTTTCAAGCGCCGCGCCAGCAAACCCCCGCTGGCACGCCCCTTGAGCCGCTGCTTGCGCTATGAAGCCGGGCGCGGCTCGTCCCGGAGTCGCCAGGTGCCGTCAAAGCCAGTGCCAGCACACCCCGCTGTCACAGCCCTTGAGCCGCCGCTTCGCTATGAACCCGGCGCACCTGGCGCCTAAAAGCACGTGGGCAGCACGGGCCGCGGTCACCCGTTCCTCAATCCCCAATTCAGCCCCCCGTGCCAGGTGAGGGGGGCTTGCTTGGGGATAAACGACGGAACGGGCTAGAAACAGCGGCCCGTTACTTCGCTGCCTTGGACCCCACCCATCCCCACCCTGCCCGTGAGGGCAGGGCTTTCCCCACCCTCCGCCCGCCCAGGCGGGGACGAGAGAGTTCGAGCGAGAGGATCAATTCCTGATTCTTATTTTTGGGAGATCGATATGGACGTCCGCGCAACCGTGACCGATACAATTATTCGCATGCTGGAGCAAGGTGTAACGGGGGAGGGTAGCTTGTGGGACGGCGCTGGGTCGGGTGGCCTGCCCACCAATTTTAAAACTGGCGCTACCTATTCCGGAATCAACATTCCGCTTTTGTGGATGGCCGCGCGGGAGCGGAATTTATCCCGCAATGAATGGCTTACCTTTAATCAGGCCAAGGCACTTGGCGCTTCGGTGAGAAAAGGCGCAAAAGGTGTCATGGGTGTGTTTTTTAGCCGGGTTCCCAAAAAGGATGAAGGCGAAGACGGTGAGAACGGATCGACGTTTTCGATGCTCAAGGCATTTTGGCTATTTAACGTATTGGATATTGATGGGCTGGCTTTGCCAACTGCCGTCGAACGCTCGGCGTTTGAGCGCATGGAGGATGCTGAAAACTTGCTGACTGCATCCGGTGCAAGTATTCAGTGGGGAGGCACTCAGGCTTGCTACATCCCGTCACTCGATGAGATCCGCATGCCCGAACGCGAACGCTTCGGTCGCCCGGTCAACGCGTATGCGGTAGCCTTGCACGAACTGAGTCACTGGACCGGCCATCCTTCGCGCCTTAACCGCGACTTTAGCGGGCGTTTCGGAAGCGAGGCTTATGCATTCGAGGAATTGGTCGCAGAACTTGGCAGCGCGTTCTTGGTGGCGCGACTGGGTTTGACAGGAGCGCGCATGGAAAACCACGCAAGCTATGTTCAGTCGTGGCTGAAGATTCTTAAGAACGACAAGACTGCTATCTTCACAGCGAGCAAGCATGCCCACGCCGCCTACCAGCACATACTGCAAGTATCTGGTCTGGATGAAAATAAACAGTCTGAAGAGTAGTTGTTGGTTATGAGAGTGGAACTGCGCGGCGGCCACGGCCGCCGGTTCCGCGCTGCCAGCCCGCAGGTTGAAGACCGGCTCGAGTGCTTTCCTGTCAGCATGCTGCTATCATCGCTCGACAGGCATCACTCGGCCTTGAGGATTCAACGGACCTTCACTATGCCACCAAAATCAGGCACAACTCGCAAACCGCGAAAAACCCAGCTGGTAGCCAAAGGTGGCGTCATTCAGCCCTCGTCACAAATCCTTCTGCTCAATCCTGACCAATGGGAAGAGTTGATCCTGGCCGCCGCGCGCATGCGCCCTTTTCCCGGCGGGAGCCCTTATGCGGTTATTAAGCGCCTGGGAGGCGCGGGCGACGGTGGTCGTGACATTGAGGCCCGGTTCGGCCAGGCGTTAGTGCGTGACGGCTGGGACCTGTACCAAGCCAAGCACTACGCTAAAGGGCTCACGCATAGCGACGCCTTTCCGGAGATGGCGAAGTTTTTCAAGCAGCTAGCCTTGAAAATCTACCCCCGCCCGAACTGCTACTATTTCTGCTGCCCGCGGGCGGTTGGCAACGACCTCCACAACACGATGGCCTCAGGCGCCGCAGCGTTCAAGGCAAAGTTCCTCGATGCATGGAAGAACGAGCAACTCGGCATGAAAGGTAGGGCGGCCGAGCTGACGCAAGACGTTCAGGCGGCCATCGACGATTTCGATTTCGACCGCTTCATCGAGTGCCCTGTTCACGACCTATTGGTCTGGCACTCGCTCGACAGCGTTGCTCACTATGACCTGTTCGGCATCGTACCCAAACGCGGCGACGATGACCCGATGCCTGTCCAGCCCGCTGGACACGAAGCCACATATCTCGACGAGCTTCTTCGCGCTTACACCGAGCACAAGGCGTCGCCCGTGACCCAGGTCAACGTGCCCGGCACCGATTACGAGGATCACTTCACGGCACAGCGGCAGACCTTCTATTGCGCAGAAGGCCTTCAGCGTTTCAGCCGTGACATCTACCCACACGAGCAGGAGTTTGAACGGCTGCTGGATATGGTCTACGCAGGCATCCGCCCCACGGTTACCCAACTCCGCCTTAAAACGGGGATGGACCGCGTCGACGCAGCCGTCGACAAGGCGTCGACGTTGCAAGTACAGGAAAGTCGCTTGTCGCCCCAGCTACGTGGGGGGGACCTTCCTGGCACCTGCCATCACCTCGTCAACGGGGGGAGGCTCAAATGGGTCAAATGAAGAAGTCCAAGCCCATCGTCGCCTTCAACTCGCCGTTCGAACTGGGCGTTCGGATGGTCTACCTGCTCACCTCCTTGCAGCCGGCCGGTGCCGACTTACAGAAACTCGTTCTTCTCGACTACGCGATCGTGTATTCCGACGATCTCGGCGGCCCCCCCAGCCTGCACACTCCGGTGCCCTACCGCGGCAGCGAGTACCTGAGTCGCCGCGACCTCATCGCCCAGGGCCTCTACCTGATGAGCACTCGCGGCCTCGTCGCCGCTACCATGGATGAGACCGGTATAACCTACTTCTCTGGTGATAGCGCCAGGAGCATGGTCAGCGCGCTGACCTCACCCTACTTGCGTGAACTGGAAGGCCGGTGTCGGTGGGCGGCCGCGACCTTCGCCACGCTCAGCTCCCGAGATATGACCGAACGATTCGCCCAGCAAGGACACCTATGGGGTGCCGAATTTGAAGGTGCCAGCGCACGGGGGCACCAATGGCAATAACTCTGAAGCACTTGTGCGTAAACGGTCCTGGCCTGTTGCCGGCCGTAGTGCCATTCGACGGACATCGCACCCTGATTCGCGGCCCGAGCGAAACTGGCAAGTCGCACATCTGGGACTGTATCTGGTTCCTGCTGGGCGGGACAGCGACGCTAGAGCAATTTCCAGAATCACAAGGCTATGATTCGCTTGAGCTTGCCTTCCTGCATGATGAGCATGAGTACCTTGTTCGCAAGGCAATGGCTGGCGGTGCCGCGCGCGTGCTGGTGCGGCGGGACGATATTTGGGTCGCGGACGGTGAGCCGAACCCGCTCGAAGACCTCGCGCAGGATCTTGGCGAGTTGCTCGTCAAGCTGTCTGGAGCTGAAGACAAGAAGGTGCTGCGCACAAGAAGTGAGAAGGGCTCCATCACCGGTGACGACCTGAGGCATTGGGCGCTGCTTTCCCAGCCCGGAATGATTTCTCGAGACGCGACCAAGGGCAAAGGTCATGGCTCGGACAAGCGCGTCTCTTCCTATTCGCTGTTCCTGAGCGGGCTCGACGACTCCGCGGTGGAGCTCTACAAGAGCAGTTCCGTCAAAGAGCAAGCCAAAGGTAAGTTGGCGAGCGCCGAATCGGAATTAGCGCGCGCGCAGGGCCTCATCCCAGCTGACACAGATCGCGCAGCAACCGTCGCTGCCCTGGCACGGGTCGACGAACGTCTCGACATGTTCACCACGCAGTTCCAGGCGCGCTCGTCAGTTTTGAAGGAACTGCGACAGCAAATCGCCGGGGTGGGGGGGGCTCTCGCTATTGCATCGACACAGCTCGCAAGCGCCACGTCGATCTGCGAGCGTTTCACGCTGCTGGACCTGAAGTATTCAAGCGACCTTGCCCGACTCGGAGCCACGGATGAAGGAATCGCCTTCTTCCAGGCCTTAGAAGAGACGCCTTGCCCACTCTGCGGCACGCCGGTTGAGCAGCACTTGGATCCCGGCGATTTGAAACCCAGAGCGCCAACCAAGTACCGAGCTGCCATTGCCGCCGAGGCCGAGAAAATCCGCGAACTTCGGCGCGGCCTACAGCCATCCGTGGCCCATGAAAAGACGCGCATCGCAAATGCCACCGCCGATGTGCAACGGCTGACGGCGTCGCTCAAGGCCTTGGAAGAGCAGGAGACGGTTGTTCTGCGGACCGCGGGGCAGGAATTCGATGCGGACCCGCGCGAGCTTGCCGAGTCCCACACGCGGTTCTCGTCATTGATAGACGCCTTCGACGAAATCACTCGGCTGAAGGTTGAGATCGCCCGTCTTCAGCAGGAAACGAAGCAGAAAAGGACAGCCCTCGTCCGCAACGTGGGATCGCACGGCGATCAGGTCGGGGTGATCGCGCGCCAGATGCTCAACGACTGGGGGTTCATGTCCATCCAATCGGTGTACGTCGATTCGAATGCCTGCGACTTGGTCATCGACGGTCGTCGGCGTCTCAGTTATGGCGCGGGCAAGCGCGGTCTGTTCCTTTCCGCCATGACCATCGCGTTGATGCAGCACGCACTGAAGGAGGGGCACCCCAACCTAGGCGTGGTCGTGCTGGATTCGCCGCTGAAGGCCTACGCCCAAAAAGAGTCGGCTGACAACACGGATCGAGACATTCCAACGGCCACGGTGAACGCAAGCTTCTACAGCTGGCTGTCGCGCTTCGAAGGCCCTGGCCAGATCATTGTTCTTGAGAACGAGGCGGTGGACCCGGCTACAGCTCGCGCTTTGAACGCCATCCAATTTACTGACGACTACGCCCACGGACGGCAAGGGTTCTATCCGCCCCGAACGGTGATCGCCCCGCCGCCAGGGCCTGCGATTGACGGAACCGAGTTCGACGATTTAGTGTAGCGCTCCTTATAGGCGGACCTGCAAATCGGCCACGTTTTGCACGTCTCAAGCTTCCAAGCGCGTGACTACCTATCAGGGTTGGTAGGTTTCGCAATCACATACCATGACTGGGCAACAGCCTTGCGGGTGAGTGGATCGGTCTCGAATCCCGTTACGGTCCAGGCATCGTCGCCGACCCAGAGGACGACCGCGTCGCGCAGCCTGGGAAGCACGTCAGCACCGGTGTCCCGCTGACGCAGGTACGCGGTACGAACGCTTCTGCGCAGCTCACGGTCATGCTCCTCAGAGAGTGTGAATTCGCCCTCGTGCTCGGGCGGCTGCGTCACCGCGCGATGCCGAGCCAGGGGGCGACCGCCGTCCTCATAAAGTTTTGCCACTACCGCCTTCATTGCTGTCTCTAAAAACACCTGTATAAAAATACAGTATAAGGCATTGCAGGTTTGTTGAGCCGGTCCGGGGGGCGGAAGAGAGCAAAAACACTAAGGCACCCATGTTGCCGAAACCCCGGCCTCTCGTGAACCGAGCCCCGATAAGGCCCGGGTCTCGGCCCTGCGGGCTCGGTCCGGCGGCCTTCCGCTCCGCTCCAGCGCGCCTTGCGGCGCTCGGCGGCCGTCTGCTGCAGCTGGCCAACATCGGCGACAGCGTCACGCATACAAACACCCTGAAGTGAGAACGACCCGCTTTCAAGCGTCGCGCCAGCAACCCCCGCTGGCACGCCGCTTGAGCCGCCGCTTGCGCTATGAAGCCGGCCGCAGCCCGTCCCGGAGTCGCCAGGTG
>Ga0209023_10003440_pt1 | contig 18905 bp, 19 predicted proteins | sample LakOneMetagenome_FD_187468 | JGI IMG/M metagenome (GOLD analysis project Ga0209023, IMG submission 187468) | Freshwater and sediment microbial communities from Lake Erie, Canada (SPAdes) (version 2) | ecosystem: Environmental > Aquatic > Freshwater > Lentic | place: Lake Erie, Canada...
CTGACCACGTGGTTGACCGCCTCGACCGGGAAGCGGCGATCGGGCTGTACTTCGGCATTGGCGGGGAGCCCCGCCTGACGCAGCAAGGGCACCGCATCGACCCCGTAGCTGCGGCACAGCACCGCCAGCCCGGTCAGGGCCGCGGCGCGCACGGTGAGGCTCCCGGTGTGGCTCATATTCGAAAGAATATGGCGCAAATTATAAAGCATGCAAGCACGCGATGCGGCACTTTGGGCCCAACAAGCCGAAAGGGGAGAGCGATGACCGCCACACCAATCTGCGACGCCGCGCGCGCCAGCGGCGGCTGGAACAAGGCCTGGGACCAGGCTGCCGCTTTCGACGCGGAATGGATGGAGAAGTTCCTCGACATGGGTACCCATGCCCTGCGCAAGGGCGTGCTCGATCCCAAGACCTACGAATTCCTGGCGATCGCGGTCGATGCCAGCTGCACCCACATGTATTCGCCCGGGGTCAAACGCCATATCGCCAAGGCGCTCGATCTGGGCGCGACACCTGAAGAGATCATGGCCGTGCTGCAATTGGTGGCCGTGCTGGGGATCCATTCGGTGGCGCTCGGCACCCCGCATCTGGTCGATGAAATGAACGCGCGCGGAATGCCCGTGCCCGAACTCAAGCCCGAACTCTAGGAGGACTCAGCCATGCAATTCTTTGATGACAGCCTGCTGCCCGAAACCCAGGATCCGCTGGTAATCCAGGTCGCGCCCTATGCCCCCAGTTTCCTGCCGCGCGACAGCGATGACATTCCGGTCAGCTTTGCCGAGCAGGTCCAGAAGGCGGTCGACTGCTACAACGCCGGGGCGACCGTGCTCCACGTTCATGTGCGCGAGCCCGACGGTACCGGCTCGAAAGACCTCGACCGGTTCAACGAGATGCTCGACCGGTTGCGCACTGCGGTGCCGGGGATGATCCTGCAGGTTGGCGGTTCGATCAGCTTTGCCCCCAAGGATGAGGGCCAGGCCGCCAAGTGGCTGTCCGACGATACCCGTCACATGCTGGCCGACCTGACCCCGGCGCCCGATCAGGTGACCCTGGCGGTCAACACCAACCAGATGAACGTGATGGAACTGATCACCGAGGATGACTGCGCCGGCACTTCGATGGGCGAAACCAACTACGCCGATGCCTATACCGAGATGTATTACGAGGCCGGACCGAAGTTCATGAAGGAGCACATGAAGCGGCTGACCGCGAGCGGTATCCAGACCCATTTCATGATCACCACCGCACGCGACCTGGAAACGGTCGAACGGCTGGTCCGGACCGGGCACTATATGGGCCCGCTGGTCTGCAACTGGGTAGCGATCGGCGGCGGAGCCGATGGTCCCAATCCGCGCAACCTGATGGAATTCGTCAACCGGCTGCCGCAGAACGCCGTCTTCACCGTCGAAGGGTTGATGCGCAACGTCTATCCGCTCTGCACGATGGGGATCGCCATGGGCTTCCATGTTCGCGTCGGTCAGGAAGACAACATGTGGGGCCGCAAGGGCGAGCGCGCCAGCTCGGTTCAGCAGATCGAAAAGATGGTCAGGATTTCCGAAGAGCTGTGGCGCCCGATCGCGACTGCCGATGAAGCGCGCAGGATCTACAAGATCGGCACTTTCTATGCCAGCGTGGAGGAAACCCTGCGCGAAAACGGCTGGCTGCCCAACCGCAACAGCAATTTCGGCGTGGCCAACGTGCGCTCTGCGCCGCTGGGGGCGCTGGTTTGAGCCCAGTGGAGGGGCGGGTCTGCGTCGTCACAGGAGCGGCGCGCGGACTCGGGCGCGCGATCGCCGGCGCACTCGGTGCGGCCGGCGGACGCCTCGCCATTTGCGATGTGCTGGAGGATGAACTCGCAGCGACCGCGGCCGAGTTGCGCGCCGTGGACGTGGAGGTTTTCGCTGCGCGCTGCGATGTCAGCGACAGTGCGGCGGTCGATGCCTTTTTCGCCCGGGTTCAGCAAGAGCTCGGCCCGGTCGAGGTGCTGGTCAACAATGCCGCGCGGGTGCCCGGCGGGCCGGATGACGAAGTCCGCCGCAGCGAGCACTACAGCTACCTGACCACGCCCGAGCCGCGCCGCAGCCTTGGGTTCACCAGTGCGATGAGTGATGCGGAGTGGCTCAAATACTGGGGCGTCAACGTCCACGGCACGTTCTATTGCACCCGCGCCGCACTCAGGCAGATGGAGCCTCGCCGCTATGGCCGGATCGTCAACGTGGCCTCGATCGCCGGGCTTTCCGGCCTCAGCGCGCACAGCCCCCATTATTCCGCCACCAAGGGCGCGGTGATCGCCTTTACCCGCTCGGTCGCCGCCGAAGTTGCGGGCGCCAACGTGTTCGTCAACGCGATCGCGCCCGGCGGGGTCGCGACCGAGATGTTCGAAGCCTACCTTGCCAAGCTCGACCCCGAAGCGCAGGGTCGCTTGTTCCAGATGATCCCGGCTGGACGGCTGGGGACCCTGGAAGAATATCCGGGGCTGGCGCTCTACCTGGCAGGGGACAACCACTACCTCGCCGGGCAGGTGATCAGCCCGAATGGGGGGATGGTCTAGGTGGCTGGTCCTGTAGTCATCGACGACGCACCCGGTCCAGACCGGACGACAGCCTTCGCCTGGGCGGTCTTCGCGCTGAGTTTCGGCCTCTTGATGAGCGATCACATGGCCCGCCAGGTGCTGGCCGCAGTGGGTCCCCAGCTCAAGACCGAGTGGAGCCTGAACAATGCCGAACTGGCATCGCTGTCCAGCGTGGTCGCGCTGGCGGTGGGTCTGCTTACGCTGCCGCTGTCGTACCTCGCCGACCGGTTCGGACGGGTCAAAAGCCTGGTCGCGATGGCCGTGTTGTGGAGCCTCGCCACCCTCGCCGGGGCCTGGGTGGAAAGCTATCAGCAAATGCTGGCCGCGCGGCTCTTGGTCGGGGTGGGCGAGGCGGCCTATGGCAGCGTCGGGATCGCGGTGGTGCTGGCGGTGTTCCCGGTGCACATGCGCGCGACGCTGTCCTCTTCGTTTCTCGCCGGATCGGTGGTCGGCCAGATGCTGGGCGTAGCCGCCGGGGCGCAAGTCGCCGCGATCCATGGCTGGCGCGCGGCGTTCGGGGCGATCGGCCTGTCCGGGCTGGCACTGGCAGTAATCTATCCGCTGGTGGTGCGCGAGAGCCGGCTGAGCGAAAGGCAAGCCCGGACCAAGACTGACTGGGGCGAGCTGGCCCGGCTGCTGCTGGGGCGACGACTGTTGTGGCTGACCTATTTCGCGGGCGGTATCCAGCTGTTCTGCACCGGAACGCTGGCGGTGTTCCTGCCGATCCTGCTGACCCGCCACTATGGCATGGCGCTGCAACAGGCCGGCAAGACCACCGCGCTGTTCCTGCTGGTCTGCGCGGTGGGCATGGTTGGTTGCGGGATGCTGGTTGACCGGATGTCGCGCCGCGATCCGGCGATCACGCCCCGGCTTTCGATCATGTTCTCGCTGCTTTCGGCCACATTGTTTGCCGGTGCGTTCTTCTCCCCGCCAGGCCCGGTGCAGCTTGCGCTGATCGCGGGGGCCTTGCTGGTGGTGGCCGGGATCACCGGGGTGACCGGCTCGATGATTGCCAATTCCACTCCGCGCGCGGTCCATTCGACTTCGATGGCGGTATTGGGGCTAAGCTACAACCTGCTGGGGCTGGCGCCGGGACCTTATGTGACCGGGCTGTTGGCCGACCGTTTCGACCTGCTCACCGCGCTCAAGGTGCTGCCGCTACCTTGCCTGCTCTCTGCGCTCGCGATGATGCTGATCCGGCGCGACTATGCCGCGGAAGTTGCGGTGCTGAAAACGTAAGGGGCGGGCTTGCCGAAACAAGCCCGCCCTGCCCCCGGCAACGCGGGAGGGTGCGTCGCCTGACGCCTGGGTGTCACACTTGCCGCGCAAAGACTTGCACGAAATCGACAGATCACAGGGGCATGTTGTCGATCAGCCGGGTTCCGCCGATCCGTGCGGCAACGAACAGGCGCGCCGGAACCGGGCCAAGCATTGCGACCGGCTCGAGCGAAGCGGCATCGCGCACTTCGGCATAGTCGACTGAGGCGAAACCGGCGGCCACGAGCGCTGCATTGAGAGTCGCAGTCGCTTCGGCAATCGGCGTGCCCGCGCGAATCGCGGCGATTGCGGCCTTCATCCCATTCGGCAGGGCTTTCGCCGCTGCGCGGTCCTCGGCCGAAAGATAGGCATTGCGCGAAGACAGCGCCAGGCCATCGGCCTCGCGCACGGTCGGCACTCCCAGGATCGCCTCGGCGCGCGGCAGCATCAGATCGAGATCGCGGGCCAAGCGGCGAATTACCGCCAGCTGCTGCCAGTCCTTCTCACCGAACAGCGCCACGTCGGGGCGGACCTGATTGAACAGCTTGGCCACCACGGTGGCGACGCCATCGAAATGCCCGGGCCGGGCAGCGCCGCACAGGCCATCGCTGACCCCATCGACCGAAACGGTGGTGGCATAGCCTTGCGGGTACATCGCTTCGGCCGTGGGTGCCCAGACCAGGCTGACGCCTTCGGCCTCTAGCAGCGCGCAGTCACGTTCCAGTTGGCGGGGATACTTGGCCAGGTCTTCCTTGGGGCCAAACTGGCGCGGGTTGACGAAGATCGAGATCGCGACGTGGGTCGCCTGGGCCTTGGCCGCGCGCACCAAGGTCAGATGGCCTTCATGCAGCGCCCCCATCGTGGGCACCAGCGCCAGCGTGCCGGTGGCTTTCAGGGCATCGACCGCATTGCGCAGTGGATCAAGCTGGCTGACGATTTGCACGGGCAGGACCCCTTGGACTAAGAACGCCTGGCGGCTAGAGCTGCCCGCACTACGCTGCACCGCAGCATGCGGCAACATTCAAAACAGGTCGAACCAGCAAAGTGTCAGCATCCCAGGGTCCTCACCGTATCGTCTTCGCCAATGAAAAGGGCGGGACCGGCAAATCGACCACCGCGGTCCACGTCGCGATCGCGCTATCTTATCAGGGCGCGCGGGTTGCGGCGATCGACCTCGATCCGCGCCAGCGCACGCTGCATCGCTATCTTGAGAACCGCAGCGAGACCGAGCGTCGCCGCGAAGTCACGTTGCCCAACGCGCGCTTTGCGGTGTTCCAGGGCGAGACGATCGCGGAGCTCGACGCGCTGACCGCCGAATTGAGCGAAGGCATCGATTTCCTGATCTTCGACACCCCCGGCCGCGACGACCCGTTTGCCCGCCATGTCGCGACCGAGGCCGATACGCTGGTCACCCCGCTCAACGACAGCTTCGTCGATTTCGACCTGATCGGGCAGGTCGATGCCGAGACTTTCAAGGTCCGCAAGCTGTCGTTCTATGCCGAGCTGATCTGGGAAGCGCGCAAGAAGCGGGCGATGGCGACGCTCAAGGATAAGCGCCGCGAAATGGACTGGGTGGTGGTCCGCAACCGCACCCAGCACACCGAAGCGCGCAACATGAAGCGGCTCGACCAGGCGCTTACCGAACTTTCGAAGCGGGTCGGCTTCCGGATCGCCAGCGGTCTGTCCGAACGGGTGATCTATCGCGAACTGTTCCCTTCGGGGCTGACCCTGCTCGACAAGGGGCAGCTGGGCGAACTCGGCACCAGCCATCTCGTCGCGCGCCAGGAACTGCGCGCGCTGATCTCTGCGTTGGCGCTGCCGATGCCGGCCGCGCGTGCCCCTGAGCTGGCGCTGGGCGACGCCGGGTAGAATGGGCAAGCTCATCACCCTGGTGTTGCTGGGATCGGTGCTGTGCAAAGCATTGACCGGTCACTGGCCGTGGCAGTTGTGGCAAAAAAGCGAACAATCGCAAAAGGAAGCCCTGGCGCGCAGCTTGCTTGGCGTTAATCGAAACGCTACCCGCGCCGAGATAAGCGAAGCGCACCGGCGCAAGCTTGCCCAGGTCCATCCCGACCGGGGTGGAACCAATGAGGCGGTCCACGCCGCCACTGCCGCGCGCGATCTCCTCCTCGCGCGGCTCGACAGGATCGAGGCAGGAAAATGAACAGCCACCAGTTCCACGCAACCGTGCTGCGCGAATACGATATTCGCGGGATCATCGATGAAACGCTGAGCGAGGCCGATGCCTATGCCATTGGCCGCGGCTTCGCGACCCTGCTGGGTCGCGACGGCGGGCGCAGCGTGGCGGTCGGCTATGACGGACGGGTCAGCTCGCCGGTGCTGGAAGAAGCTCTGGTTAAAGGGATCAACGATGCCGGGCTCGATGCCGTGCGGGTTGGCCTCGGGCCAACCCCGATGCTCTACTACGCTGAAGCCTCAATTGATGAGGTGCAGGGCGGCATTCAGATAACTGGCAGCCACAATCCCGCCAATTACAATGGCTTCAAGATGGTATTTCGCGGCCGTCCGTTCTTCGGCGCGGATATCCAGTTGCTCGGCCAGATGGCCGCCGATGGGGATTGGGCCAGTGGCAGCGGCACCAGCACCCGGCGCGAGATTTTGCACGAATACGTCGACCGGCTGGTCCAGGGCCTCGCCGGGATCGACCACGCCCAGCTGGACGCGCTGTCGATCGGCTGGGACGCCGGAAACGGCGCCGCCGGCCCCGCGCTCGAATTGCTGGTCCAGAAGCTTCCTGGCAAACACCATGTTCTCTTTACCCAAGTGGATGGGACGTTCCCGAACCATCATCCGGATCCCACCGAGGAAAAGAACCTTGCCGATCTGAAGGCGCTGGTCGCGCGTGAAAAGCTCGATTTTGGGGTGGCCTTTGACGGCGACGGCGATCGCATCGGTGCGATCGACGGCGAGGGCCGGGTGATCTGGGGCGACCAGCTGCTCATGATCTACGCCGAAGACCTCCTCAAGATGGAGCCTGGATCCGCGATTATCGCCGATGTGAAGGCCAGCCGGGCTTTATTCGATCATGTCTCAGCGCATGGTGGACACCCGACTATGTGGAAAACCGGACACAGTCTGATTAAATCCAAAATGAAGGAGATTGGCGCGCCCTTGGCTGGCGAGATGAGCGGCCACGTGTTCTTCGCGCACCAGTACTACGGCTTCGACGATGCGCTCTATGCCGCGGTCCGCCTGATCGCCGCCTCGGCGCGGCTGGGCAAGAGCGTTACCCAGCTGCGCGGCGAGATGCCCGCGCTGGTCAACACGCCCGAGCTGCGCTTCCAGGTCGATGAGTCCCGCAAATTCGCCGTGGTTGACGAGGTCAAGGCGCGGCTCGAAACGGCCGGGGCCGATGTCAACGCGATCGACGGGGTGCGTGTCTCGACCGCCGACGGCTGGTGGCTGCTGCGCGCCTCGAACACCCAGGACGTGCTGGTCGCCCGCGCTGAAAGCAACGACCAGGCCGGGCTCGACCGGCTGATGGCAGAAGTTGACGCCCAGTTGGCGGCGTCAGGGCTAGAGCGCGGGGAGCAGGCGGGGCATTGAATTAATCAGTCCGCCTCTGTGGGGTCGTTCATCCATTCAGAAAAATCGACAGTTATGTTCGGGATTGAAATTGTCGAGGCAATTGCCTCAAAATCTTCGCGACGTCCCCACCACTCGTGGATGGCAAATGTGTTCTCTGCTCCGAGAGACAACCAATAGCTCGGCGGGATAGTTTGTCCGACATTCTCTGGGGCCAACACTGCCACAGCCAATAGTCCGAAAATTATCCGATCGCTCAGTTGGATTTTACCTCGCTGGATCTTGATCGTTGTACGTTCGGGGGGGCCTACGCTGTCACGCAATAGCTCGAATCCGTCGGGCATCTCACTACCGTGACCATGTGTGCAGCGATGGATGCCATAGATTATGTCAGCTAGGTCTACTCCACCTCCCGGTGCCTTGGGATTTGCAACCGAGATCGGGAAGCGCGTATCAGCCAAGTTGATTCCAGGCATACCCATGATGCCAAGTGCAAAGTAGTTGTTGCGCAAGAGTGTCGAGAAGCGCTCGTTGTTACTTCGAATATGGGACAAGGCCTTTGCGGCGGTTCCATCAACAGCATTGCAAGCGTGAAGCATTGCCGATTCCAAATCTCCGGCGACCGCTTCGTCAATTGCCTTGGCTACGGATTTTCCAACATCCATACAAATTCAATACCACACAGACAGAATATCGCTAGCATGCGCGCGCTAGCATGCTGCTCACACTAGGCGTTAGGCCTTTGCTCCCCTCCTCAACCTAAGCGCATTCGGAAGAATTCCAGGATCTCGTCGCGCGCCTGTGCCGTGGGCTGCCCTGCTTCGTCAATCAGGTGGAGCGTCACCACCGAATGTGGGTTCTTGTAGGGGGTGTTCGGATTGGCTGCGGTATCGGGCAGGACCCGGCCTTCGAAGCGGTCGCCAAGTGCCTCGGCATAGGCGGCGAAACGTTCGGCCTTGCAGAAGCTGTCGCCTTCGAAGCGGTAGGCGCGCACGGTCAGGTCCTCGGCCTCCATCCGCGCTTTTACCGCCGCAAGCTCGTCCGGGGCGATGTGCATCCCGCCTTTCTGGCCGAGCGGCAATGACGGCTGGGCGAGCACCGGGGCCAGTACCGAAGGCTCAAGCATCATCGACAGCGCGAAATTGCCGGTGAAACACATCCCGATCGCGCCCACGCCCTTGCCGCCGCACTCGCTGTGCGCCTGCGCGGCGAGCGCGCGCAGCCACTGGGTGATCGGGCTTGAGGCATTGGCGGCGAATGCGCGAAACTCCTTCGAGATGCAGGCCTTGGCGATCGTGGAGACAGCGTACCAACTGTTCAGCGGTGCCCCGTCCTTGCCGAACAGGTGCGGCATATAGACCGTGAACCCGGCATCGCGGACCCAGCGCGCAAAGCGCGCAACGTGCGGGCTGATCCCGGGCATTTCGGTCATCACCACCACACCGGGACCGCTGCCCGCGACATAGACCAGCCGTTGCTGGCCGAGCAATGTTATCGCGCGGCGCTCGAAATCGGTCAGCGGATCGGTGCGGTTCAGGTCGGTCATCCTTGGTCCTTTCGTTCAGCGCACCGTGCCCAGCATGTCGTGGGTGTGACTGGACATCACGCCCAGATAGGCGGCAAGGCCCAGATAGAGCAGGCCGTATTCCCACTTCTTGGCCAGCGGGACATCGTAATAGGCCTGGTTTTCGGGCGCGTGCGGATCGTACTTCCAGGCTGCCACCAGCGAGGGCCAGGACATCAGCGCGATCAGGATCAGCAGCGGGCTCGGCCGGTAGAACATCAAGGCCAGCATCAGCGGTGCGCCGATCAGCCAGATCCGGGGCGTGAGGATCGCGGTGATCCGTCCGCCGTCGAGCGGCGAGAGCGGGATCAGGTTGAAGAAGTTCATCACGAAGCCCGAATAGGCGATTGCCAGCAGCAGCTTGCTGTCAGTCGAGAGTCCCCAGTAATAGACCACGATCGCCGCAAAAGTGCCGAGCAGCGGCCCGCACAGCGCGACGTGCGCTTCGGTTTCGACATCGGGCAGTCCCTCCTTGAGCTCGATCCAGGCGCCGACGAAAGGGATGAAAGTCGGCGCGCCGACATCGAGCCCGCGCTGCCGGGCGGCGATGAAGTGGCCCATCTCATGCATCATCAGCAAGGCGATGAACCCCGCAGCATAACGCCAGCCGAACACCAGGGCATAGGCCACCAGCGAGATCAGCATCGAAATGCCGGTGCCGCCGATTTTGCCAAGCTTGAACACCTTGAGGAGCACGAACAACGTTTTGAGCATCAAGCAAATCTCCGCTGATCAGGGACTTATGGCCGCAGTCCAGCCGTGAAGGCAATGGGGGTCAGAGCAGCAAGGGCAACGCGGCACAAGCGGCAGCCACGCTGGCCAGCAAGGCGAGCGCGGCCGGCGCGCCCTGTTTCCAGCCGGCGAGGCCCAGCAAGGTCGCGGTTTTGAACAGGCTGTTGAGCGCGACCGGGGCCAACAGGATCAGCCCGGCGGTTCGTGCAGTGAGCGTTCCGGGCGGCAGGTTGCCCATGGTGATCACCGCCGAATCGACATCAACCGAACCGGAGATTGCCAGCACCGTCGCCAGGCCGGCATCGCCATAGCGCGCCAGCACCCAGCGTGCCGCGACCGTCAGCGCCATGGTCAGGAGCATCAGCAGCAGTGCAGGTTTGAGCTCGAACGGGTTGGCCACCTTGACCAGCTCCTGCGTGCCCGCCGGGCCCTGGCCGTGTCGGCGCAGCAGCAGTACGGTCGCGATCAGGCTGGCGCTCATCCCCGGCACCGCGAGCGTGGCGAAAGGGGTGAAAGCAAACGGCGCCAGCGCAGCGGTCAGCAGCATCACCCGCAGGAACATCACTGCGCTGGCGAGCGCGATCCCGGCGTTGAGCAACAGCTTGTCACCCGCGCCGTCGCGCAGCTTGCCGCCGAGCGAGGCGGTGACCGCGGTCGAGGAAACCATCGAACCCGCCGCCGCTGTCGCCAGCACCCCGCGCGAGGGGCCGAGCAGCTTGACCCCGGCATAGCCCGCGAAGGAAAAGCCCGAAACCAGCACCACCACCAGCCACAACTGGCGCGGGCGCCAGGCGTCGAGCGGACCCATCGGCGTGTCCGGCAACAGCGGCAGGATCACCAGCGCGATCAGCGCGAAGCGGGCGATTCCCATCATTTCGGTTTCGTCGATATGGCGCAGGAAGTGGTGCAGGCGGTTGCGCTGCGAAAGCACCAGCACGGTGATCCCGGCCAGCGCGCTGCCCAGGGCATAGGTGCCGCTCCCGGCGAGAAACCCGGCGGCCAGCGTGATCAGCCCGGCCAGGCTGGCGGTGCCGCTGATCGATGGGTTTTTCTGCGTGGTCCGCCAATAGCCCAACACCACCAGCGCGGCGGTGGCCAGCAGCAGCACAAAAGCCAGCCCAGCGGCCTGCGCCTGCAGCGCCCCGGCGATCCCACCGGCGAGGCCGAGCAAGCCATAAGTGCGGATCCCGGCGAAACGATGTCCGGCCGGCTCGTCGCGCAGGGCCCAGCCGCGCTGCACGCCCACCAGCAGGCCCAAAGCCAGCGCCAGCCCGGCGCCGGTCAGCGCGTCCTGGGTCAAGATCGATGCAGCGCTCACGCGCGCAATGATTGCAGAGACCATAGCGCTAGGGAAGGGGCCTGCTACATTGGGCCTATGCCCGCCGCGTTTCCTCCCGAACTGGCCGATTGGTTCGCCGCGCGCCAGTGGCGGGTGCGGCGGCACCAGGCCGAGATGCTGGATGTTGCCGCGAGCGGACGCCACGCGTTGCTGGTGGCCGATACCGGGGCGGGCAAGACGCTGGGCGGGTTCTTGCCGACATTGGCTGACTTCTGCCCTTCACGGACGGGCGCCGCGCCGCCGGACGAGGGCCTGCACACGCTCTATGTCTCGCCGCTCAAGGCTCTTGCACACGATGTCCAGCGCAACCTGCTGACCCCGGTGGAGGAACTGGGCCTGGCGATGCGGATCGAGGTGCGCAGCGGCGATACGCCGTCGGAGCGCAAGGCGCGCCAGCGGGTCCGTCCGCCGCATGTCTTGCTGACCACGCCCGAATCGCTCTCGCTGCTGCTGTCCTATCCCGAGGCGGATGAGCTGTTCGCAGGCCTTAAGCGGGTGGTGATCGACGAGGTCCACGCTTTCGCCCCGACCAAGCGCGGCGATCTGCTGGCCCTGGCGCTGACCCGCTTGCAGGCGCTTTCCCCGGGGCTGCAGCGGGTCGCGCTGTCAGCGACTCTGGCCGATTCCGATGCGTTTCGCGAATGGCTCGCGCCGAGCGGCGAACGTGACAAGGTTGCGCTGGTGAGAGGTGAGGACGGTACCCCGCCCGAGCTGTCGATCCTGCTCCCCGAAGACGCCCGGGTGCCGTGGGGTGGGCATGCAGCGGCCTGGGCGGTGCCGCAGTTGATCGAGGCGATCCGTGCCAACCGGACCACGCTGGTGTTCTGCAACACGCGGTTTCTGGCCGAGTTCATCTTCCAGAAGCTGTGGGAAGCCAACGAGGAGAACCTGGCGATCGGGATCCACCACGGCTCGCTCTCCAAAGAGGCGCGGCGCAAGGTCGAAGGGGCGATGGCGCGCGGCGAGCTTCGGGCCTTGGTCGCTACCGCTTCGCTCGACCTGGGGGTCGACTGGGGCGATGTGGATCTGGTGGTGCAGATGGGCGCGCCCAAGGGCTCTTCGCGGCTGCTCCAGCGGATCGGACGGGCCGGGCATCGGCTCGATGTCGCCAGCCGTGCCCTGCTGGTTCCGGGCAACCGCTTCGAATTTCTTGAGGCGATGGCGGCCGTGCAGGCGGTCGAGCAGGGCCAGCGTGACGGTGAGGCATTTCGTCCAGGCGGGCTCGATGTGCTCGCCCAGCACGTCATGGCGCGGGCCTGCGCCGGGCCGTTCGATGGAGCGGCTCTGCGCGACGAGGTGCGCAGCTCGAGCGCTTATACCTGGATTAGCGATGAGCAGTGGGACCGCGTGCTCGAATTCGTCGCGACCGGGGGCTATGCGCTCAAGGCCTATGACCGGTTTCGGCGGATCACGCTGGGGCGCGATGGTCTGTGGAGGCTGACCCACCCCGAGCACGCCGCGCGGTTTCGGCTCAACGCCGGGATCATCATCGACAGCGAAATGGTCGATGTCCGCTTCCGTAACGGGCGTTCGCTTGGCCGCGTCGAGGAGCATTTCGCCGCGAGCCTGCGCCCGGGTGAGACGATCCGTTTCGCCGGGCTCGACCTTGAGGTTGAATCGATGCGCGAGACCGAATTGGTGGTGCGCGCCGCGAAGAAATCGGGGCAGATCCCCAGCTACATGGGCCAACGCATGCCGCTGACCACGCACTTGTCGCAGCGGGTCCAGGCCTTGCTGGCCGATCGCGCGGGTTGGGCGCGGTTTCCCGACGATGTCCGTGAATGGCTGGAAGTGCAGGACTGGCGCTCGGAACTGCCCGAGCCGGGCAAGTTGCTGGTCGAAAGCTTCCCGCACGAAGGCAAGCACTTCACCGCCTATTACACCTTTGAAGGCTGGCCGGCCAACCAGTCGCTGGGGATGCTGATTACCCGGCGGATGGAAGAGCGCGAACTGATGCCGCTGGGCTTTGTCGCCAACGACTATTCGCTGGCGGTCTGGGCGTTGCGGCCTGTCAAGGATCCCGCCGCGCTGCTGTCGCCCGATATCCTGGCGAATGAATTCGCCGATTGGGTGCAGGACAGCTATCTGCTGCGGCGCGCCTTTCGCGAGGTGGCGGTGATTGCGGGGCTGGTTGAGCGCCAGCACCCGGGTAAGCGCAAGTCGGGGCGGCAAGTGACCTTCTCGACCGATCTGATTTACGATGTCCTGCGCAAGTACGAGCCCGACCATGTTTTGATTGAAGCAGCCTGGGCCGATGCCCGGGCGCGGATGACCGATATCGGGCGGCTGGGAGACTTGCTAGAGCGTGCCGCACGTGAGCTGCGGCATGTTCGGCTCGACCGGGTCAGCCCCTTGGCAGTCCCGGTGCTGGTGATGATCGGACGCGAATCCGTACCGCAGGGCTCGGCCGATGATGCATTGCTGTTCGAAGCCGAAGGGCTGGCCGGGGCGGCGATGCGGGTTGAGCCGCAACCGGACCCGGCCGAGCCCGGCGAGTGATCAGCGCGGGTCCGGGGCCTTGTCGAACCGGGCAAAGCGCTCGTTGCCGACGAAGGCGAAAGTCGAAAGCCCCGAGGCCTTGACGATCCGCAGAACCCGCGCTGATTTGCCATATGGAGCGCTGCCTTCAGGTTCAAACAGGACCAGCGGTTCAGGTACGCGCCGCTCGGCGGCGGCAAGCGTGGCGATCAGTTCCTTTTCGTCCAGCGACTGACCGTTCCAGCTGATAGTGCCAGCCGGTGCGATCCCGATGCGGTTCTGTTCCAGAATGCCCCGTGGCGGCGGGCCGTCACCTTGCGGCAAAGGGAATTCGGTGACGTGGCTGGCAAGCGGTACTGCCATGATGAACATGATCAGCAGCACCAGCATGACATCGATCAGCGGGGTGGTGTTCATTTCGCCGAGCGGATCGGCACTGATGCGCAGGGTAGTGGCAGCCATGTGGTCCTCCTGTCGATGATGAACGGGACTATCACAGTGATATACTATACCATTACATAGTCAACCGAAGGGTTGGCGAACAGGGCGCCTGGCCGGGCGGGAAATGCGCAACAAAAAAGGGGGCGGATCGCTCCGCCCCCTCGATTTGTTCGTGCCTGGCTGACCTACTTGCCGGCCGGCGGTGCGTTGGCTGCCTTGCCGAACCCTGCGAACTGCTCGTTACCGACAAATCCAAACGCCGTGACCCCCGAACCCTTGATGATGTTCAGCACCTTGGCGGTGGTGTCATAAGGGGCTTGCGGGTCGGGCTGGAACTGCAGTTCCGGCTCGGGCGTGATCTTCAGCGTCTGCTGCAGCTGATAAAGCAGCCCGCCAGTGTCGACCACCTGGTTGTTCCAGGTGATCTCGTTGGCTGCTGTGATCGATACCTTGTTCTTGTCATGCTTGGGTGGCGGAACATTGGTCGGCGGCGTCGGAGCCGGCAGATCGATGTTCACGGCATGAGTGGCCACTGGGATCGTGATGATGAACATGATGAGCAGAACGAGCATGACGTCGATAAGCGGCGTCGTGTTCATTTCCATCATCGGCGAGCCATCATCTTTGCCGCCTGACATTGCCATTTTGCGTTACTCCTGAATTCCTGGATCCGGTTCGGCTGGATTGTGCAATCAGCCGTTGGGATCGACCGGCGTCGAAATGAAGCCCACTGTCGGGTATCCGGCGATCTGCACGTTGTAGATCGCACCCGCAACGCAGCGCCACGGAGCGGACTGATCGCCGCGAATGTGGACCTGCGGAATCATTTCCGGATTGTCCTTGATCGCCTCGATCCCGCCGGCCCGCTTGACGATGACGTCGAGCCGGTTGAAGGCCTTGTCATACAATTCCTGCGAGTCCACCGGAGTGATATTGTTAAAATAGACCCGGCATTCGCCGCCCAGTGAGGCACCTTCGAAGCCCGGATCACCGGCACTGCGCCCACCGCTGTCCGTCGTGCTGACGGTAAGCAGCAGGTTCTCGACCTTGTCCTTCGATTCCTGCGAGACCATGATCGGAATACGCAGCTTCTGGATGGTCTGAATCGCGATCGGAACCGCGATGAGGAAGATGATCAGGAGCACCAGCATCACGTCCACGAGGGGCGTGGTGTTGATGTCTGACATCGGCTTCTCTTCGCCGCCGCCGCCCATCGAAATGGCCATGGTTACATCCTATCCTTATGCGTTGCCCCGGATCGTACTGGTGCCTGGTGGCGGACGATCCGGCTGGTGCCGATGACCGGGCGGACGGATCCGCCCGGTTCAATCGGACTGGCTTACTGCTTGGCGGCCGGAGCAGCAGCAGCGGGCTTGGCGGCAGCAGCCGGGGCAGCGCCCACGGCGGGCTTCACGGCACCCTTCGAGTTGATGTTGGCCAGCACGTCGGTCGAGAAGCCCTGGAGGCTTTCGGCGATGAGCTTGTTACGGGCCTGGAGGTAGTTGTAGGCAAGCACGGCCGGAACGGCGACCAGCAGGCCCAGCGCGGTCATGATCAGCGCTTCACCGACCGGACCCGCGACCTTGTCGATCGAGGCCGAACCGGCGATGCCGATCGCGATCAGCGCGCCGTAGATCCCGACCACGGTCCCGAACAGACCGATGAACGGAGCGGTTGCACCGACGGTGGCGAGGAACGGCAGGCCGCCGGCGAGGCGCGCGTTGATCGACTGTTCCGAACGCATCAGCGAACCGGTCAGCCAGTCGTGGGCGTCGGTTTCGTTGACCATCTTGCTGTGCTGGTCTTCAGCAGCGAGGCCGTCATCGACGATCTGGCGCCAGGCGCTGTTCTTCTCAAGCTTGGCAGCGCCTTCCTTGAGCGAGGGAGCGCGCCAGAAATTGCCGCGCATTTCGCGGTACTGCTTCATGATCTTGTTCTGCTCAACCCATTTGGTGATCAGGATGAAGAATGTACCGAACGACATGATCCCCAGGATCACCACGGTCGAAATCGAAATCCAGTTGGGCTTTCCGCCCGGCATCAGGGCTTCCATGAAGCCGAACTTGTTCTGGGGTGCCGCGTTCGCTGCAGCAGTGAGAAGTTCAAAAACCATGCGATATTCCTCTCAAGAAGAAAAATTGAAACCAAAAACCTTGGGCCAAAGCCCGCAAAACTCTTACTCTTCCGGGATAACCCAGCGGAAACGACTGCTGTAGACACCGCCGGTCGGATTGCCGTCGCTATCCTGACCCGGCTGGAACTTGGCGCGCCGCATCAGCAGCGAGCAAGCGGTCGAGTCGAGATCCGGGCTGCCGCTCGATGCGGTGATGTCACACCCGGTCGGACGACCATCCGCGCCGACAGTCAGACGGAACCCGGTCACACCGCTGCGGTTCTCACGCAGAGCGCGGGTCGGGTAATCGTTGTTGGTCACCCAGTTGGCCGGGTTGCCCTTTGGCGTCAGTGCCTTTGGCGCTGCTTTTGGCGGCGGCGGAGGCGGAGCCGGGGGCGCCGGAGTCGGCAACTGGTACGTCGGAGGCGGCGGCGCCGGAGTCGGCGTCGTTTCGACGGCGGTCTGCGGCGGTGACAGATTCATCTTCGGCGGCGGAACCACGATTGGTGGCGGCGCTGCTTCCTTCTTGGGTGGCGGAGGTTTTTCCTCCTTCTTTTCCTCTTTCTTGATGTCGACGGTAGTCACCTTTTTCAACACCTGTTTGAACCCCTCATAGGCCAGGCCGGTAACCAGCGCATAGCCAAGGGCCAGGTGAAGCAAGGCCGCTACGACAAAGGCGGCAATCTTGTTGCCGCTCATCTCTTGATCAGCGTAGGCCATTCAGACGCATCACTCCATAACAGTCCCACCGGGCCGAAACCCGGACCCGACGCCCGAATCCCCGAAAGAGACCCGAACGCCCAAATTGTTTACTTCCACCCTGCGGGTCAACCCGGAAAACCTTGCGAACGCCCGACGCTCCCAAAGGCCAGATCGCGAGCCTTTGTTTTTGTTTGGCCCGGTTTTGCTGAGCTTTAACTCCGAGCAGGCCGGGGCGCAACGCTTTATCCATTAACTCCCGATTCACTTATGCTAAGATCAAAACTGTTGAAAATCGCCCCGATTCCTGCGCTTCCGTAGGGGGCATGCCAGGGCCTTTGCGCCAAAAGGAGCCACTTGAATGAATGCGATGATTCGCTCCGGACGCACGGCACTGGTCCTGATCGCGGCGGTTATGGCCGCTTCGGCCGGGGCTGATTCGCCGCCCAGGCCCGTTCCGCCGCCAGCCAGCTATGCCGATCTGGTCGATCTCGCTGATGGCGCGCCGCTGGTGATTCGGGCCCAGCCGCGCAAGATCGTGGCGGTCGAGCCGGCGCGGGCGCGGGGGCTGCGCGCTGGCTGGGGGCGCTTCTATGTCGAAGCAAAGACCGAGGCGCTGATTGGCGGAACGGCCCCGCTGGACGGCGCGCTGGTCTATCTGGTTGACCTGCCGCTTGATGCCAAGGGCAAGCCGCCCGCGTTCAAGAAGAAGAGCGTGGTACTGTTCGCCCGCACCGTTCCCGGTCGCCCGGGTGAACTGCAACTGGTCGCTCCTGATGCGCAGCTCATGTGGGATGCAATGCTCGAAACGCGGATCAAGGGCGTCCTGGCCGAGCTCTATGCCCCCGATGCGCCGCAGAAGATCACCGGCGTGCGCGAGGCGATCCATGTCGGCGGGGACCTTGCCGGAGAAGGTGAGACCCAGATCTTCCTGACCGCTGCCAATGGCGAGCCTGCGGCAATCGCGGTGAGCCGCAAGCCGGGGCAGCCCCCGCGCTGGGGCGTTTCGTTTTCCGAACTGGTTGCCAGCGATGCCGCGCCGCGCCGCGATAGCCTGGGCTGGTACCGACTGGCCTGCTTCCTGCCGCGCGACTTGCCGCCCGCTGCCAACATTTCCGGGCGCGGTGCGGACCGCGCCGCTGCCGCAGCCGACTATGGCTTCGCGATTGCCGAATTGGGCGCCTGCCAGCGGACCCGCAAGTAAACAGCTCGCTTGCCCCGCGCGCGCGCGATCCGTAAGGCGCGCGCGTCGAAAGGGAGTACAATGGCCGAACCGCTGAAGATTGCACTTGCTGGCCTGGGCACTGTCGGGGTCGGGGTGATCCGCCTGGTCGAGATGAACCGCGCGCTGATCGAGCGCCGCGCGGGGCGGCCAATCCAGATCACCGTGGTTTCCGCGCGCGACCGACGCAAGGATCGCGGGATCGACCTGTCGCCCTATGCCTGGGAAGACGACATGGTGATCCTGGGCGAGCGCAAGGACGTTGACGTGGTGGTCGAGATGGTCGGCGGCGCGGACGGCCCGGCGCTGGCTTGCTCGCGCACCACGATCGAGGCGGGCAAGGCCCTGGTCACCGCCAACAAGGCGATGATCGCGCACCACGGACTGGAACTGGCTGCCAAGGCCGAAGAGCAGCGGGTCGCGCTGAAATTCGAAGCCGCGGTGGCGGGCGGGATCCCGGTGATCAAGGCGCTGCGTGAAGGCGCTGCCGCCAACGCGATCGAACGGGTCTATGGGATCCTCAACGGCACCTGCAATTATATCCTGACCGTAATGGAAGACACCGGGCGCGATTTCGCGGATGTCCTCGCCGAAGCCCAGGGCCTGGGCTATGCCGAAGCTGACCCGACTTTTGACATCGAGGGAATCGATGCCGCGCACAAGCTTTCGATCCTCGCGGCGATCGCGTTTGGCACGCGGGTCGATTTCGCCGGTGTCGCAGCTTCGGGGATCACCCGGCTGCGCGCCGCCGATATCGCCCAGGCCGATGCGCTGGGCTATGTGATCCGCCTGATCGGCATGGCTTCGGCCGGTGCCGACGGGCTGTTCCAGCGGGTCCAGTCGCACCTGGTGCCGATGGATCACCCGCTCGCCCATGTCGATGGGGCAACCAATGCCGTGGTGGCCGAGGGCAATTTCTCGGGCCGCCTGCTGTTCCAGGGC
>Ga0209023_10003441_pt1 | contig 18904 bp, 19 predicted proteins | sample LakOneMetagenome_FD_187468 | JGI IMG/M metagenome (GOLD analysis project Ga0209023, IMG submission 187468) | Freshwater and sediment microbial communities from Lake Erie, Canada (SPAdes) (version 2) | ecosystem: Environmental > Aquatic > Freshwater > Lentic | place: Lake Erie, Canada...
CGATCTGACCTGGACCACGCGGCCGACAAGCCCTTCGGGCGTCCTCACGGGCTGGCCATTGATCACGCCATCGCCGCTGCCTGCGGCAAGGATGGCAAAGCGGCGGCTGCTCGCCCCGGTCGAACTGACGAGCCTCGCGGTCACATGTCCCTGCGGCAGCCGCTCAACCAGCGCCGCAAGCTTCTTGAGCCGCCGGTTTTCGAGCGCATCGGCCTTCCCCTTGACCAGGTCGCGGCGCGCCGCTTCCAGTTCGTGTTTCATGGCCTGGTTCTTGGATGCCGCATCGAAATAGGCGTCTACGCCTTCGAATGCCGAACTGATCGCAGCGCCCACGCTGCGCGCGGCCGATGAAACCGGCGCAAAGGCATCCGAAAAAAATCCCTGGAGTGCTGCATGCCCTGCGGGATCGAACCGCGCGGTCACAAGCAGCAGCAGCCCGGCCAGCGCGCCGGCGATGGCAGCGACATAGCCGGCAAAGAGGCCGTATTGCGCCCGTCTCGAAAAGCCGGGGCGCCGGGGAGAGGGCGGCGCCATTAAGGCCTAACCCTCAGGCGGTCAGAAGGACGCCACGGAAGATCGGGTCTTCCAGCGCGCGGCCCGTGCCCAGCGCGACGCAAGTCAGCGGATCATCGGCCACCGTAACCGGCAGGCCGGTCTCATCGCGCAGGACCTCGTCGATCCCCTCAAGCAGCGCGCCGCCGCCGGTCAGGACAATGCCCTGATCGACAATGTCGGCCGCCAGCTCGGGGGCGGTGTTCTCAAGCGCGATCCGCACACCTTCGACAATGGTGCCGACCGGTTCGGCCAGTGCTTCGGCGATCTGGCCCTGGTTGATCGCGATTTCCTTGGGAACGCCGTTCACAAGGTCCCGACCCTTGATGTGGATCGTCTTGCCAACGCCGTCCGCCGGCGGCTTGGCGACGCCGACTTCCTTCTTGATCCGTTCGGCGGTGGCTTCGCCGATCAGGAGGTTGTGGTTGCGGCGGACATAGGAGACGATGGCTTCGTCCATCTTGTCGCCCCCGACGCGCACCGACGTCGTATAGGCCAGGCCGCGCAGCGACAGCACGGCAACTTCGGTCGTGCCGCCGCCGATGTCGACCACCATCGAACCGACAGGCTCGGTCACTGGCATGTCCGCACCAATGGCGGCAGCCATCGGCTCGAGGATCAGATGAACCTGGCTTGCGCCGGCATTCGAGGCCGCATCGCGGATCGCGCGCTTCTCGACCGAAGTCGAGCCTGAAGGCACGCAGATGACGATTTCGGGCCAGCTCGGAAAGCGGCGCTGACCATGCACCTTGTGAATGAAGTGCTTGATCATCTGTTCGGCCACTTCGATATCGGCAATCACGCCGTCACGAAGCGGGCGGATCGCCTCGATCGAGCCGGGGGTCTTGCCCATCATCAGCTTGGCATCGTCGCCCACGGCCTTGACTCGCTTGACGCCGTTGATCGTTTCAATGGCCACAACCGAAGGCTCATTGAGAACGATGCCACGGCCGCGAAGATAGACGATGGTATTGGCCGTGCCCAGATCGATCGCCATGTCATGTGACATCAACTTGAAGAAACGGGAAAAAAACGACATTCCTGATACCCTGACTTGTTCGGGCGAGCGGAGCACGCCCGACTGAAATTGCGCGATGGACGCGATTAGCAGTGCTTCGGGAAAAAATCTCCCCGATTCTTCATCTGCCGCTCGCGGGATGAGGTCGCTTGGGCTAGAGCGTGCACCATGTCAATACGCCGGTTGCCCGCACATCTCGTCAATCGCATCGCTGCCGGTGAAGTGGTCGAAAGACCGGCTGCGGCGTTGAAGGAACTGGTCGAAAACGCGATCGATGCGGGCGCGACGCAGATCGCGGTTTCGCTTGCCCGTGGGGGTATCGACCGCATCGAGGTGGCCGATGACGGTTGCGGCATGTCGCCTGGGGACATGGCACTTGCGCTCGAACGCCATGCGACCTCCAAATTGCCGGATGACGCGATTGATGCTGTGACCACGCTCGGCTTTCGCGGAGAGGCCTTGCCGTCGATCGCCAGCGTTGCGTGCATGACGATCGAAAGCCGCGTGCGCGGCTCCGATGGCTGGCGGCGGACGATCGATAATGGCGAATTTGTGGAGGAAGGCCCGGCGGCCATCCCCCCGGGAACGCGTCTGCGCATCGAAGGGCTGTTCGAAAAGGTGCCGGCCCGCCGCAAGTTCCTCCGTTCCGAGCGTTCGGAATATGCCGCCTGCCTCGACGCGATCAAGCGGTTGGCGATGGCGCGGCCGGATATCGGCTTCAGCCTCGATCATGAGGGCAGGCGCGCGCTTCTTGTCCCGCCGGGTGAGACCGGCCCGGACCGCGTCGCGGCGTTGACGGACCGGGCCCTGGCCCATGCGAGCATCGGCGTGGATTTCGAGCGGGAGGGCATCCGGTTGACCGGCGTGGCTGGACTGCCCACGTTCAACCGTGGCGTTGCCGACCATCAGTATCTTTTCGTCAATGGCCGACCCGTCAAGGACCGGTTGCTGGTGGGGGCCGTACGCGGTGCCTATGCTGACATGCTGGCGCGCGACAGGCATGCCGTGGTGGCGCTCTTTCTCGACGTGCCTCCTGCTGAGGTGGACGTCAATGTTCATCCGGCAAAGACCGAAGTGCGCTTCCGCGATCCGGCGCTGGTGCGTGGGTTGATCGTGAGCGGCTTGCGGCGGGCGCTCGACGGGGCGGGGCAGGGGCGGGCGCCTCTGGCATCCACAGTGGCGCTGGAAAGCTGGCAGGCCGGGCCAGAGCCTGACCGGGTGTGGCAGGCCGAACCAGTGCAGCCGCGCGTCTGGGAGCATCGGCAGGCCTTTTCCGCGCCGCCGCCCCAGGCTCGTGCAGAGCCGTCGCAGACCCCGGCTCCGGAAGCGATCGCATACCCGATGGGGGTCGCGCGGGGCCAGATCGCGCGGACCTACATCGTCGCGGAAGCTGAAGACGGGCTGGTGCTGGTTGACCAGCATGCAGCGCATGAGCGGCTTGTCCTCGAACGGATGCGGCGTGCCGTGGAAGCAGGTGAAGTCGCTTCACAGGCCTTGCTCATTCCCGAAGTCGTCGAACTTGAAGAAACGGCGTGTGACAGGCTTGAAGCGCGGATCCTCGATCTGTCGGCGTTTGGCCTTGATCTGGAGCGCTTTGGCCCCTCCGCAATGCTTGTCCGCGCAACGCCGGCGGTGCTTGGTGCGGGAGATATCAAGGGGCTCGTCACCGATCTTGCCGATGAACTCGCGGCGCACGGAGAAGCGCTGTCCCTAAAGGAAAGGATCGATGCAGTGGCGGGGACAATGGCCTGCCACGGCTCGGTCAGGGCCGGCCGGGTGCTATCGGTAAGCGAGATGAACGCGTTGCTCCGCGAAATGGAAGTCACGCCGCATTCGGGCCAGTGCAATCATGGGCGCCCGACTTGGGTAAAGCTCGTTCATAGCGACATAGAGAAACTGTTCGGTCGCAAGTAACCGACCGAGCCAGCGGCGTTCCCTCTCGAAAGGCAAAAGAAAACCCCGCCGAATTTCTCCGGCGGGGTTGCTTAGTTGGTATTCTTGTTGCCGATCAGGCGAACGCGGCCGTCCGTGCAAGGCGGCGACGCAGAGCGAAGCCAACCACGCCAAAGCCGAAGAGCAGCATTGCCCAAGTCGACGGCTCGGGAACCGGCGAGTTCACGGTGACCTTCACGATGAAGTCATCGTGGTTGTCGTCCGTCTTTGTGATCTGGTCATCAAAACCAAGATAGAAGACGTTGGTCGAGAAGCCCGATGTCGCGCCACGACCAAGGAAAATGCCGAAGCCTTCATCGCCCACTGTGGCGTTTGCTCCACCACTACCAACACCGCTTGTGGTGAAGTTCAAGAAATTCTTGAGATCGCCGCCAGCGAAATAGGTGCTCCCGATCAGGATCGGAGCAGCAAAGTGGTTCTCAAGCCAACTCGTCTCGGTATAGGTCAAACCTGAACCGGTTGAGAATGTGTCGCTATAGCCGCTTTCACTGCCAAGGAATTCGAAGGTCAAGCTGACAGGGCCGTTTGCGATCAGCGACGCGCCGAGCGCCGAATAGAAATCGAAGCCAAGTCCGCTCAGCTGACTTTGGAAATCATTGTTGGCTGGAACGGCAGTTGTTCCAGAAAAATTGATCGTCACATTCGCAGCCGCTTGCGCCGCTCCGGGAAGTGACAATGCCATGGCGGCCGCCGCCAATATCATCTTTTTCATTTCTATACCCCTGTACTCTGAAGGAAGGTGGGTTCGACTCGTCGTTGCGAGTGTGCGACCAAGCGACTCGGTGGTAGCATATATTTACGAAAAATTAACCCCAAATGCGTGGCAAATTGGCGATTTCTGCCAAGTGCCCCATTTTCGGACACTCTTGGAACGCATTGTTAAGCCGAGCCGATTTCGGCCGTCTCGCTTCCCTTTGTACTCAGGCCAATATTTGGCTACGCCCTGCAAATCCGGAACTACAAATTCGTAACCGCGCGGGGGCCTTCTGACGATGCCTGATCATCGGTTTTGTCGCTATGTCCATGAGCGCCAGTCATGAAGAGCACTGCCTGGAACGAGCTATTGCCCTTGGTCGATGCGGGATCGCGGATTCCGCGGATCATCCACCAGACCTACCCGGGTGCGGCGCTTCCGGAGGCTCTTCGTGACAACGTTGCGAATCTCGTCTCCGCAAACCCCGGCTGGGATCACCGGCTGTATGACGATCAGGCGATCGAGCGCTTCATTTCGGAGCATTATCCCAAAGAACTTCTTTCCGCCTATTTGCGGATCAGGCCGGAATACGGCGCCGCGCGTGCCGATTTCTTTCGCTACCTTGCGATCTACCGGCTGGGTGGCGTGTATCTTGACATCAAAAGTCGCTTCACCCGTCCGATTGACGAGGTCATTGATGGAGAGGAGCAGATCATTCTTTCTCAATGGCGCAATGGGATGGGGCAAGCGCATCAGGGTTTCGGGCTCCACCAGGAACTCGCCCATATTGCCGGCGGCGAATTTCAGCAGTGGCATGTCATTGCGGCCCCTGGGCATCCGTTCCTGCGCGCGGTAATCCTGAAGGTCCTCTCGAACCTCGATCGTTACAGTCCATGGAAATATGGCGTTGGCCGGATCGGCGTTTTTCGGCTGACCGGGCCGATTGCCTATACGCTTGCCATCCATCCGTTGCTGGGAACGTCGCCTGCCAAGGTTGTCAGCGATGAAACCGCGCTTTCGCTCGAATACAGTATCACTGGCGACTATGTTCACAAGGATGCCTTTCAGCGTCATTACTCGCAATATGACACGGCGATCCTGACACAGCGTCCCGCGGCATATTTTATGGGGCTGGTCTATACTCGAGTGAAAAGGTTGAAGGACTGGATCGAAAACCGACGAGCGCGTCGCTGATCGAGCGCTTTAGGCAGAATTAACTTTTGCCAAGTCCATCGGGTCATTGCGGGACACCAAAAAAACGCCAATTTACACACTGTTAAGAAAGTGTATCCGGGGGCCGCGACCCAAGGGCGATGTGAACTTGTTCACCTGGCCTTTCAACTAAGGCCCGGCGTTATTGTATGGGCCAATTTTCTTCGCAGAAATCATCTGGTCGCGCGTGCGTATGTTGGTTAACAGTTGTGACCAAAGGGGCAATCTAGGGAATGACTACACGGCAACAACGCGTTCTGGCGTTCGGCATTTCGATTGGCGTTCTGCTGGCATCCCTCGGATGGATCGCCGTGCGACCGGCCATGTTCGTCGCTTCGGTCGATTCGCACCCGCATCTTGGCGCCCAGGTCAGCGAGGAGCAGCGCCTGCATGACATGGCTCTGCGCGATCTCAAGGAAACGCAGGATGAGGTTGCCAAGATGAAGGCGCATGGCATCGGGATGCACCCCGCTCAAGGCGCAAAATCAGGATACTGACCAGCCGGCTCAGGCCGCCTCCCGCCTTGCCCCCGACACTTCGTCGAGGAATTCGTTGATCAGCCTGACGCACAGATCGGCTTCGGCCATCAGGAACAGGTGTCCGCCCCCTTTGATGACCTCAAGTCGCGAATTGGGGATCAAGCTGTTCAGGAACTTGCCGTTGACCAGCGGGACAATACGATCATCGTCGCCCATCATCACCAGCGTTTCGGCCCTCAGGAGCGGCAGCCAGGGCGCGCTTGTCCAGCCCATCATAGCGACAAGCTGGTAGAAATAGCCCATTTTGGTCGGCGGTGTGATCCGCTCGGCATGAGCATCGGCGCCGCTATCGACGCCGCCATAAAGCGTCTTGAAGTTCTTGAGCATATAGTCGGGATCGAGATAGCGCCGCGGATCCACCATCTTGGTCAGCGCGGACAATTTGCCCGGCACCATCAGCATCCCTGCGGTCGTCGCGACGAGGATCAGCCTGTTGACTCGCGCGCCGAATTGCAGCGCAAATTGCTGGGCAAGCCCGCCGCCCCAGCTGATGCCCATCACATCGACTTCGCCATAGCCGAACTGGTCGAGCAGCACATCGGCGGCGCGCGCCATCATCCACGGGCGATAGGGAAGCCCGGGCTCCGGCGAGCCGCCGACTCCGGGCATGTCGAACGTGATGAAATCGCGCTCCGGCATTTTTTCCGCGAGCGGCGCAACCAGTTCGAGATTTGCCCCAATGCCGTTGAAGAAGAGGAGGGGACGTCGGTCGGTCGTCCCGGATTCCCAGCGCGCGACACGAACCGTGCGCCCATCGATCGTTTCCATCGAGATTTTCGGCGACACCAATTTTGCCATTCTTCTTCCTGACTTAACCAAGGGCGTATTCACCAGGGGCAGCACCTACGGGCTTATACGCCTTGTTTCCTAATGATTTCGGCGCAGCAATCTGCTTGCCCGAATGGTCCTGCAGCCATTTCATCCAGTAGGGCCACCAGCTTCCCGCGACTTCCTCTGCCCCGGTCAGCCATTTCTCGGGCGTCTTGGGCATGGCGCCGCTTGCCTTGTAGAATTTGGCCTTGGGATTTCCCGGCGGATTGAGGATCGCCTGGATATGGCCCGAATGCGAAAGGACGAACTCAATATTCTTCGATCCGAACAACTGGGTCGAGCGGTAGCACGCCTTCCACGGCGTAATATGATCGGTGACTCCCGCCATGATGAACAGGTCACAATCGACCTTGGTCAGATCCACCACATGCCCCGCCAGCTCCGACGTCCCCGGATTGGCGAAAGGCTGTTCCTCATAGACCTTGAGATAGTCCGAGTGGAGCGCGGCCGTCAGGTTGGTCGAATCGTTGTTCCAGAACAAAATGTCGAAGGCGGGCGGATCTTCTCCGTGGAGATAATTGTTGATTACATAGTTCCAGACCAGGTCATTGGGCCGGAGCCAGGCAAAGGTGCGGGCGAGCGACGCCCCTTCCAATATGCCCTTCTTGGCCGAACGCTCGCGCGCCAGCTTGATGCCGTGCTCCGAAACAAGCGCGCCGGCTTCGCTGTCGTTGCGCTGCGGATGGAGGACGCAGACCATCAAGGTCGCCGAATTGACCCGGCTATCCTTCATCGCTCTGAGCCGTGACAGCAGCGTTGCAGTCGTTATGCCGCCCGAACAGGCGCCCGCCACATTCACTTTCTTCGCGCCTGTCACATCGGCAACAACGTCGAGCGCCTTGAGGATCGCATCGACATAGTCTGCCAAGCCCCAGTCGCGATGTTCGACCTGGGGGTTGCGCCAGCTGATCAGGAAAGGCTGTATTCCGTGCCCGAGTTCATAGCGGATGATGCTTTTTTCGGGGGTCAGGTCGTTGATATAGGCCTTGTTGATCTGCGGAGGAATGATCAGCAACGGAGTTTCGTGCACCGTCTCGGTCGTGGGCTGATACTGGATCAACTCCATGATTTCCGAGCGATATATGACCGCGCCTGGCGACGTCGCGATATTTTCGCCGATCTTGAACGGCCGTGAATCGACCTGGCTGACGATGCCGTCATTGTGGACCATGTCGTTATAGGCATTCTTCAGCCCGCGGATCAGCGAGCCTCCGCCTGTCTCGACCGCCTTCTTGATCGCCGACGGGTTTCCCGCGAGCGTGTTCGTCGGCGACAGCGAGTCAAGGATCATGCCGCTCACGAAATTGGCCCGCGCGCGCTCGAATTCGTCGAGTTCAAGATCGGCAATCCAGCGGTTCACGCTGTTCTGCGCGGCGAGGTAATATTGCATGCCCATCCGGTAAAAGGGATTGTCCCTCCAGGCCGGGTCCAGAAATCGCTTGTCCTTGGGGTTGGGCGCGATTTCGGATTTGTTGGTCAGGATCTTCACGACGTCGTCAGTAAACATCCGGGCGTGTTTCATCGTCGTCGCCGGCTTGGCAGCGGTTTCGCGCAGCATGACCGTGACGGCGCCAAGCAGGTCTTCGCGCGCCAGCCCGACAATAGGATTGAGGGCAACATTGGCGTCGCCATCGCCGCCCAGATCAACGCCCTTCTTTGACATGCCAGCTTCCTCTTTTTTCCGATCATTGATCGGCAAAGCTGGCGCGTCAATTCCGACGTGTCATTTTACTGCGCGCGACTTGTCCCTGATCGCCCGGAATTCCGCCGATGGATACCAGTTTGGCCAGGTACTGCCGGTCGCTAGTTCGCGCCCGATGTCATAGTTGAGCGTCAGGTCCTCGATCGCACCAGACCAGTTCCAGTCGGCGCGATATTCGTCCTGCGGCTTGTGATAGCGGTTGGCAATATAATCCTCGCGCGCCGCCATGCCAGCTGCTTCTCCACCCTCGAGCAGATCCTGGCCGCTTCCGAAATAGATCATCGGCACGCCATATTTCGCGAGGCTGAAATGATCGGACCGGAAGAAACTGCCCTTCTCCGGCGTGGCCTCCGGAACGATCACCCGGTCTTGCGTCTTGGCATATTTGGCAAGGATCGGCTCCAGTTCGGATTTGCCCGGCCCGATGATCGTGATGTCGTGCGTGCGGCCGATCACGTTAAGCCCATCCATATTGATCCCGCCAACCGTCTGGCTCAACGGATAGACTGGGTTGGCGCCATAATAGGCCGAACCGAGCAGCCCGGATTCTTCGGCTGTCACCGAAAGGAAGACCATCGACCGGTCCGCCGGACCCGCCTTGGCCTGCGCCTCGGCAAGCGCGATCAGACCCGCGGTGCCGCTGGCATTGTCAAGCGCACCGTTGCAGATCGTGTCGCCATTGACTGGCTCGCAGCGGCCCAGATGGTCCCAATGTGCTGAATAGACGACATATTCATCAGGATGAGTCTTGCCGGGCAGGATGCCGACAACATTGTGCGAAGCCTGGCGCCGGATCGTGTTAGCAAAGTTGAGATTGGCCTTGAGGCCGAGCGGTACAGCACGAAAGCCCTTCTTCTTGGCCGCCGCGACCAGCTGCGGCAGCGACTTGCCGGCGGCTGCCATCAGCCGCGCCGCCGCATCGCCGGTGATCCAGCCATTGGCCTGCGTATCATCCATATGGTTGTTGGCGGCGTCGAGACCAAGCTGCGGCCCCGTCCAGCTTGAGACGACCACGCCCCAGGGATAGGCGGCGGGAAAGGTGTCGTGGATAATGAGCGCGGCCGCAGCGCCCTGCCGCGCGGCTTCCTCGAACTTGTAGGTCCAGCGGCCATAATAGGTCATGGCCCGGCCTTCGAACGGGCCTTTCAGTCCCTTGGTTTCATAGTCGGGATCGTTGACGAGGATGACTACCGTCTTGCCCTTCACGTCGACGCCGGCATAGTCGTTCCACCCGCGCTCGGGCGCATTGATCCCGAAACCGACAAAGACCATTTCGCTGTCGCGGATGTCTGTCATCGGCACGACCCGATAGGAAGCCGCGACCATGTCGGTCTTGTAGGCCAGGCTCAGCGCCGTCTTCCCGCCCGAAATGTCGAGATGCATGGTTGGGTCGGCGGTGATCTCCACCAGCGGCACATTCTGGAACCACTCACCATGATTGCCCGGCTGAAGTCCGGCCGCGGCAAACCGGCCCGCGACGTAGCCGATCGTCTTGTCCTCCGCCGGCGTGGTCGGCGCGCGGCCCTCGAACGTGTCTGAGGAAAGGGTTCGAGTGACTTCCTTCAGCGTGTCGGTTGAAATGGCGGGTGTTTCAGCGAGGGCGGGATTTGCAGCAACAACTATGGACGCAAAGGCAAGGGCACGGAACATGCGGAACTCCGGAGGAACGTGATGTCGCCCAAGCTGATGGCATGCCTCCAATTCTCTGACAACAAGAAAGCCGCTTTGCCTGATGATGCGAGCGCCTCTATATGTCTGATACATGTGTTGCAGCGCATTGCATCGCTATTGCATCCTAATTGATCGGCAAATAGCGTGTGAGTTCGATTCACGATGCAGTCTAAGGAAAATTATGCGCGCGCCTGTATTTCTTGCTTTTCTTACTTGCATTTGCTCGGGCCCTTCCTCGGCAGAGGTCGATGCATCAACAAAATTCGGCCTTCGTGAAAGTATTGGTGATATCAGCATGTCGCCAGACGGGTCGCACGTCGCATATATCCAGCCAGCCCCAGGACGAGGGTCGGTTCTTTTTGTCGCCGATCTGAACGCCAAGACCGAGCCAAAAATTGTGATTACCAGCGACGCCAAGCCGTGGAATCTGCGGTGGTGCGGATGGGCATCCAACACGCGTCTTGCCTGCAAGCTCTCAGGCATTGTGGACGACGGCGGCAGGCTTTTGCCGTTTACCCGCATGATTGCCGTAAACATCGACGGTACGGTATTGAAAGCTCTTGGCAAACAGACGTCATTTCGCTCGCTGGGCACAAATTATTTTGATGGAGATATTGTTGGTTGGCCGGCAACCGACAACGGCGAAATACTCATGAGCCGAACCTACGTGCCTGAGCAAACCATTGGCACTCATCTGGCAAGTACCGCTCAAGGATTGGGCGTTGATCGGATCGATACTTTGACGCTTAAGTCCGTGAGTGAGGAAAGACCACGTGATGCTGCAGTCGACTATATTGCCGACAATAGCGGTAATGTTCGCATTCTTGTGACGGAGGAGAAGCGGGAGGATGGGACGCTGGAGGGCGTAACCCATTATTTCTATCGCCGACCCGACGATCGGAATTGGTTGTCATTCTCGCGCATTTCGGACGCGGAGTCCGGCCTGCAGCCAGTCGCGGTCGATGGGAAACAGAATGTCGCCTATGCTTTTGGCAAGCAGGATGGCCGGCAGGCCCTCTTCAAGGTTCGTCTCGATGGCTCGCTATCGAGCGAGTTGGTGTTGGCCAATGAGAAGGTGGATATTGACAGCCTGATAACGTTGGGCCGCTCGAACCGTATCATCGGCGCCGAATTTGTTGACGAAAAGCGCGAGGCCGAAATCTTCGACCCCGAATACAAGGCACTTGGAGCAAAGCTCGCCAAGGCGTTGCCGAGGCTGCCGTTGGTGCGCTTCCTGGGGGCAAGCCGGAACGAAAATAGGCTGCTACTCTATGCCGGAAGTGATAGTGACCCGGGCCGCTACTACGTGTTCGACAAAGCGGCAAAGACGCTCGACGAAATTGCCCTGGCAAGGCCGCAGCTTGAAGGCGCGGCTCTGTCGAGCGTGAAGCCGGTAACCTACCCGGCGGCGGACGGCACAATTATACCTGCATATCTGACCTTGCCTTCGGGCAGCTCCGGCAAGGGGCTGCCGGGACTTGTCCTCCCGCACGGGGGGCCATCCTATCGCGACGAATGGGGTTTCGATTGGCTGGCCCAGTATTTTGCCTCCCAGGGTTTTGCAGTTCTTCAGCCAAATTTCAGGGGGTCGGCCGGCTATGGCGATGATTGGTATGTGAAGAACGGTTTCAAGTCATGGCGGACAGCCGTGGGCGATGTGAACGACGCGGGGCGATGGCTGATTTCACAGGGCATCGTGGATAAGGGGAAATTGGCTATTTTCGGGTGGTCCTATGGGGGGTATGCCGCACTTCAGTCGGGCGTGCTCGATCCGGACCTGTACAAAGCGGTTGTAGCTGTTGCGCCGGTCACCGATTTGAAACTGTTCGTTCAGCAAGCCCAATATTATGTGGACTCTGCTCTTGTGGCCAAGTTCGTCGGTACGGGTGAACATGTTGTATCGGGCTCGCCTCGGAAACAGGCCGCCTTCCTAAAGGCGCCGGTCCTGATGTTCAGCGGCGACATGGACCTGAACGTCAATATTGAACAGTCCAAGGCAATGGATGCGTCACTGCGAGAAGCTGGCAAGTCTAGTCAGTTGGTGATCTATCCGGGACTGGATCACCAACTCGATGATTCCACGGCACGCGCGGACATGCTGAAGAAGTCCGTCGATTTCCTGCAAAGCGCAATGGGCTTGAAATAAGAAAGGGGCGGCCCAGCAGGACCGCCCCCTCCTTGATTGGCTGTCACCAAACTCAGCGCGAATAGAATTCGACGACCAGGTTCGGTTCCATCTTGACCGGATAGGGCACTTCATCAAGCGTGGGCACGCGGACGAAGGTGACCTTGGCCGCGCCGTCGGTCGCGATGTAATCGGGAATGTCGCGTTCGGCGAGGCTCTGCGCCTCGATGACCAGCGCCATTTCGACGGCCTTGGCACCCAGGCTGATCTCGTCGCCCACATTCACGCGGCGCGAGGCGATGTTGCACTTCACGCCATTGACGCGGACATGCCCGTGGCTGACGAGCTGACGCGCGGCGAAGACGGTCGGCGCGAACTTGGCGCGATAGACGATCGACGCGAGGCGCCGCTCGAGCAGACCGATCAGGTTCTGCGACGTATCGCCCTTCATCTTGTCGGCCGTCTGGTAGCTCTGCTTGAACTGCTTTTCGGTCACGTCGCCATAGTAACCCTTGAGCTTCTGCTTGGCCTTCAGCTGCAGGCCATAGTCGGAAACCTTGCCCTTGCGGCGCTGGCCGTGCTGGCCGGGACCATATTCGCGGCGGTTGACCGGGGACTTCGGGCGACCCCAGATATTTTCGCCCAACCGGCGGTCGAGCTTGTATTTGGCGCTCTGGCGCTTCGACATATGTAATCCTTCAATTGCGTTGTCGTTACTGTTGCCTGCCCTTCTTGTCCGAAAACCGGTTCCCACTTTTCGGGAAGGGCAGGGGCGTTTCCGGAACCGCGCGACACGGGGCTTGCCCGGCCGGACACCTGCTTCACCGGAGTGCAGGGTCAATTGCGAAGGGCGGGCCTATGACGAGAAGGCCCTCACAAGTCAAGACTGGCTGGATCGCACTATTCTGCTCAGCCGGGGTCTTTCATTCCCTGCTGGACCTGCTGGCGCTCGATATCCATCCGATTTTGCCGGCGTTGTTCTTCCCATTGAGCTGCCGTCAGGCATGTCCGTTTCCGTGCCAGTCTGGATCCAGTCTCCACGCTGGTTTCGCAAATCAATTTGTTAGGGTCTGAGTTCCGAGCCTTCTTCGCAACCTCGGAAGAAGTTTCCGCCGGAGCATTCGCCGCGCACAGCAATGCAGAGATCGAAAGACTGTGGGCGATAACTGCAATGCGTTTCATAACTTGGCTCCTTGCGCGCAAGATCTCTCTTCTGGATGATAGTAGATCGAAATCCGATTTGCTGTAAAGTGCGCCTGGGCGCGTTGAAAATATCCCTCCCGGGGGGCAAGCGCGGACCCACTGTCAAACGGCGCCGCTGCCCCCGGAATTTGCGCTTCGATCGAGCGTTCTAAGAACCCCCCTCAAGGTACGGACCTCTTGTCCGGTCCATTGCGGCTTGGTCAGGACAGAGCGGATGGTCCGCCGTGCGACAGAAGCTCTTTCGACCGGGAAGAAATAATGCGCCGAATCGAGCATCTCTTCGAGCTGGAGGATTAGCCCTTCGAGTTCTTCCTGCGGCGCGGGCGGATCGAGTTCGGTTCTAGGCGGAATGGCAAGCGCCTCTTCCTTCGACCATTCATAGGCTATGAGAATGACGGCCTGCGCCAGGTTCAGGCTGGCAAATTGCGCGTTCACCGGAACAGTTATGATGGTGCGGGCAAGCGCGACATCATCGCTTTCAAGTCCTGACCGTTCAGGGCCGAACAGGATCGCGCTGCGCCCCGAGGCAGATCGTATCTGCGCGGCAGCACCCTCGGGCGTCACCACCGGCTTGGTAACGCCACGCTTGCGCACGGTGGTGGCGTATACATGTGCGCAATCGGCGGTCGCCTCTGCAACGCTGGCAAAGACCTTTGCTTGTTCCAGCACGACGTCGGCGCCCGAGGCCGCCGGACCGGCGCTGGGGTTCGGCCAGCCGTCTCGCGGCGAAACCAGCCGCATCTCCGTCAATCCGAAATTGAGCATGGCCCGCGCGGCCTTGCCGATATTCTCGCCTAGCTGCGGGCGGACCAGGACAATGATGGGCGGGACGCTCACTTCCGCGCTGCTTCAGCAATACTCCCGGCAAAGCCCTCAAAGTCGCTCGCGTCGGTGAAATCCCGATACACCGAGGCGAACCGGATATAGGCGACGCTGTCGAGGCCCTGAAGCGCGTCCATCACCAGCTCGCCGATCCGGGTCGAGGGAATTTCGGCTTCCCCCAGTGTTTCCAGCTGGCGCTGGATGCCAGTTACCAGCCGCTCGATCTTCATGCCGTCAACGGGCCGCTTCCGACAGGCGATCGCGATCGAGCGTTCAAGCTTTTCGCGCTCAAAAGGTTCACGCCGCCCTTCCGACTTCAGCACTGTCAGTTCGCGCAGTTGCACGCGCTCGAAAGTGGTGAAACGCGCGCCGCACGCCTCGCACTGGCGCCGCCTGCGGATCGAAGCACTGTCCTCGGTTGGGCGGCTGTCCTTGACCTGGGTTTCAGCGTGCGAACAGAACGGGCAGCGCAAGGTTCAAAACCCCGGATAGATGGGAAAGCGTTCGCACAGGGCGCGGACACGCTCGCGCACATTGGCTTCGATCTGACCGTCTCCCGCCTCGCCATTCTTGGCAAGGCCATCGAGCACGTCGGCAACCATGTTGCCGATCTCGCGGAATTCGACCGGGCCGAAGCCGCGGGTCGTGCCGGCGGGCGATCCGACCCGGATGCCCGAAGTCTTGACGGGCGGCAGTGGGTCGTTGGGGATCCCGTTCTTGTTGCAGGTGATGGCCGCTCGTTCGAGCGCCTCGTCGGCATCGCGGCCGGTCACGCCGAGCGGCGACAAGTCGACGAGCGCCAGATGCGTATCGGTGCCGCCCGAAACCAGGTTGCACCCGCGCTCCTGCAAGGTCGCCGCCAACACCTTGGCGTTTTCGATCACGGCGCGCGAATAGCTCTTGAATTCGGGGCGGAGCGCCTCGCCAAACGCCACGGCCTTGGCCGCAATCACATGCATCAGCGGCCCGCCCTGAAGGCCGGGGAAAACCGCCGAGTTGATCTTTTTCGCAAGCGCTTCGTCATCGGTCATGATCATGCCGCCGCGCGGACCCCGCAGCGTTTTATGGGTCGTCGTTGTGACCACATGCGCATGGCCGAACGGAGTCGGGTGGCATCCACCCGCAACCAGCCCCGCGAAGTGCGCCATATCGACCATGAAGATCGCGCCGACCTCGTCCGCTATCGCGCGGAAGCGGGCAAAATCGATATGGCGCGGATAGGCCGAACCACCCGTGATGATCAGCTTGGGGCGATGCTCCTTCGCCAGCCGCTCGACCTGGTCGAAATCGATAAGGTGATCGTCGGCGCGCACGCCATACTGGACTGCATTGTACCACTTTCCCGACATCGCGGCCTTGGCGCCGTGCGTCAGATGACCGCCCGCGTCGAGGCTGAGGCCCATGATCGTATCGCCGGGCGTCGTGAGCGCGAGCATGACGGCGCCATTGGCCTGTGCGCCCGAATGCGGCTGGACATTGGCAAAGCCGCAGCCGAACAATTGCTTTGCGCGCTCGATTGCCAGCGCTTCGACTTCGTCCGAAGGAGCACAGCCCTGGTAGTAGCGCCGGCCGGGATAGCCTTCGGCATATTTGTTCGTGAAAACCGAACCCTGCGCTTCGAGGACCGCCTTTGAAACGATGTTTTCCGAAGCGATCAGTTCGATCTGGTGCTGCTCGCGCGCCAGTTCGTGGCGGACGCCGCTGAACACGGCGGGGTCGGCTTCGGAAAGGCCGCGGGTGAAGAAACCATCGGGCTGGACATCGTGGAGGAGGGCGGCGGGGCTGGTGCTCATACGGATTCCTTGGTGAAAGTCGGATGGGTCAATTTTTCAACGCGCGGGCCGTGTCGGCCGCCGGCAAAATCGGTGGAAAGGAATGCGGAAACGCAAGCCTTGGCCATGTCCACGCCAACAAGGCGTGCACCCAGGGCAATGACGTTCGCATCATTATGTTCGCGCGACAGCGCGGCCGAAAGCGGATCGTCAACGCGCGCGCAGCGGCAATCGGGATGACGGTTGACTGCAATCGAAATGCCGATCCCCGAGCCGCACAGCGCAACGCCGCGTTCGGCCGTTCCTGCACCAATCGCCTGCGCCAATTTGTAGCCATAGTCGGGATAGTCGACGCGATGATCATCGAAAGGGCCGAGGTCGGCAACGTCATGCCCTGACTCGCGGAGCCAGTCAGCAAGCGCCGCCTTCAGTTCGAGCGCTGCATGATCGGAGGCAATGGCGATGCGCATCGTGGCGATCGGGTCCTTTGACATCGGGTGAATCGGATGCGCTTCCTCTAGGGGAACATGGTGCGCAATTCCACAAGCGATTGTGGTTTGCGTTGCCAATGCGGTGGCGCGGTGGCATCGACGGGGAATGACAAACGAAGAAAGATACATGGCCCGCCAAGAGGGCTTCCTGCCCGATCAACTGGGCATCAAGGTCCTCGAAGCAACGCCCGAGCGCATGGTTCTCGCATTCGATGTTGCAAAGGCGCATCATGCGCCGAACGGATTTCTTCATGCCGGCGCCGTGGTAACCCTTGCCGATACGGCTTGCGGCTATGGAACGATGCTCGCCCTTCCCGAAGGAGCCAGCGGCTTCACCACGATCGAACTGAAGAGCAATTTCTTTGCAACTGCGCTTTCGGGGCGGGTCGTTGCCACGGCAATCCCGGTGCATCGCGGGCGCACCACGCAGGTCTGGGATGCCGAAGTGGTCTCCGAAGAGAGCGGCAAGCGCATGGCGCTCTTCCGCTGCACCCAGTCGGTTCTGTGGCCACGATGATGACGGAACGATCCTTCGCTTCGGCAAGCCCGTTGGATCAGGCGGATGTCGTCCATACGCTGTCGCTTGCGTTCCAAAACGACCCGGCCCTGTCCTGGATCATGCCTGACGCCGAACGGCGCAAGGCGCGCCTGCCGATTCTGTTCGACACATTGTTCAAGTCGGACTTGCCGACAGGCATGATCCTGAAGTCCGACGCTTGTGAAGCCTGCTCGCTTTGGCGCGCGCCGGGGAAGGCCGATACGGGCCCTTGGGAATTGGTGAAAAGCGTGGTCCCCATGCTGCGCGTCTTTGGGGCCGGAATCGGTCGCGGCGTTGCTGTCAGCAATGCGCTCGACGCACATCATCCCAAAGGGTTTCCCTATTGGTATCTCCATTTTGTCGGCGTCAGCCCGGAATGGCAGGGCAAGGGCTGGGGCGGCGCCATCATCCGCGATGGGCTTGCGCGAACGGCTGCGGAAGGCATGCCGAGCTATCTTGAAACCGCCACGCCGCAGAATGTTCCGCTCTATCTGCGGCTGGGCTTCGAAATCGTCGAGGAATGGGACGTCCCGGGCGGCGGCCCGCATTTCTGGTCGATGCTCCGGCCTGCCAATGCGCCGGGTCTTGGATGACTTGGGAAAGGGGACGACGGCCGGAAAGTAAGGGGCCTTCCGGCCGTCGCTCGCTCACCCGCTTGAAAGCGGGTGTTCATGGCCCACGCCTTGGTGCAGCCGCAAGGCCATATTAGCGAACAGGATCAGCCGACACCGATAAGCATTACAGCGTATGCGGCCGATCCCATGGGTGGCAATCGAACGACAGCTTCGGCTCTTGCCTTTGACTGTCAGCGCCCGAGGGGTTGCCGCCCAAAGCCTCGCCAACAGCCAGATACACAAGAACGCTCGACTGGCTGCTGCATATGGGAATATGCATGCCGGGCTCCAATTGGATGCAGGCTTTGCAAAAAATGACTTCGCGGAAGGCTATGGCCCGCGCCGTTTGGGCAGGAAATTCTCATAGTCAGCTGAACGGGGCATCGGCAGGATCGGCGCATTATCAAGATCGAGGAGCCGGGCGCGATAATCCGCCAAAGCCATGCTGCGGCCTTCATCGTCCATTCGCCCCGGCGCGTACACAATGAAGGGCTCGATCACCGAAAAGCCGACAAACCCCAACGTGCCGTGATTGATCGGATGCAGGATAGCGCCAGCCGAAGCGCCGTACATCCCCTCATCGGTATAGGCGCCTTCGGAGCCGCCCATCGTGACGGACAGCATCGCGCGCTTGCCCGATAGCCGGCCCCGATCGAACCAGTGCCCGCCGCCATAGGCGCGTCCAACCGCGAAGACGCGATCGATCCAGCCTTTGAGGATGGCCGGAAGGCCGAGCCACCAGATCGGGAATTGAAGGATGAGTACGTCGCACCAGGCAAGCTTGTCCATTTCGGCCTGCAGGGCAGGCGCGAAACCGTCATGTGCCGCGGCGTTCCGTTCCTCGGCCTGTTGGTCGAGCCGGGACACATTGGCTGCATCCTTGAAGTTTCTGCGGTCCGAAACAGGATCGAAGCTCATCGCGTACAGGTCTGAGACGATCACCTCATGCCCGGCTTCAGTGAGGCACGCCTCTGCCTCGCGTGTCATCGCGCCATTGAAGCTTGCCGGTTCGTGATGGGCGTGGACGATCAGGATGCGCATGGCTCAACGTCCTACGCTCGCCAGGCCTTTTTGGTTACGCGGCTTTTCTTAATTCCATGCGGTCCCAGATTTCGGTGAGTGCTTTGGTGAGTTCGTCCATCATTGTTTGTGTGTGTGCGGGTCCGG
>Ga0209023_10003442_pt1 | contig 18902 bp, 18 predicted proteins | sample LakOneMetagenome_FD_187468 | JGI IMG/M metagenome (GOLD analysis project Ga0209023, IMG submission 187468) | Freshwater and sediment microbial communities from Lake Erie, Canada (SPAdes) (version 2) | ecosystem: Environmental > Aquatic > Freshwater > Lentic | place: Lake Erie, Canada...
CCGTTGAAGGTGACTTCTCTCCTTGCAACCGTGACTGGCAGCCGGAGGCGAACCGGCGCACCCCGCTCTCAACGGGGGACGCGACTTAAAGCAACGACGGATCGGGCTTTTTTGGTCTCTACCGGCATTCCACCGCCGGCGCGGGCTACTGAAAAGGCTTGTCCTTCATTGCCAGGTGTGCGGGCGGGAAAAAAATCCCAACCAATCCACGGCAGCACAGTTTGATCTGAGTGTTTGGCGTTGTCGCGTCTCCATCGTGCGACAGGCTCGAGCGCTCATATCCGACATCATTTTTTGGACGGTCCGTCGCTGGGCCGTTTGGGAGAGTGCTATGACCGAACGTATCCAGGAATTCCTGCGCAACCGCCGCAGCGAGGGCCTCGACACCGAGCCATGTCTCGTCGTCGACCTCGAAGTCGTGCGCGACAACTACCAGACCTTCGCGAAGGCGCTCCCTGACTCACGCGTATTCTACGCGGTGAAGGCGAACCCGTCGCCGGAGGTACTGTCGCTGCTGGCCTCGATGGGCTCGTGCTTCGACACCGCAACCGTCGCCGAAGTCGAAATGGCGCTTGCTGCCGGTGCGACGCCGGACCGCATCTCCTATGGCAACACCATCAAGAAGGAGCGTGATATCGCGCGCGCCTTCTTGCTTGGTATCCGCCTGTTCGCGGTGGACTGCTCGGCTGAAGTGGAAAAGATCGCCCGTGCTGCACCCGGCGCGAAGGTGTTCTGTCGCATTCTTTACGATTGCGCAGGCGCCGAGTGGCCGCTGTCGCGCAAGTTCGGCTGTGATCCGGAAATGGCGGTCGACGTGCTCGACCTCGCCAAGCGTCTGGGTCTGGAGCCGGTCGGCATCTCGTTCCATGTCGGCTCGCAGCAGCGCAAGGTGAAGGCGTGGGACCGCGCGCTGGCGATGGCCTCGACGGTGTTCCGTGACTGTGCCGAGCGTGGAATCAACCTGACCATGGTCAACATGGGCGGCGGATTCCCGACGAAGTATCTCAAGGACGTTCCTCCGGTCGTGCAGTACGGCCGGTCGATCTTCCGCGCGCTTCGCAAGCACTTCGGCAACCAGATCCCGGAAACCATCATCGAGCCGGGCCGCGGCATGGTCGGCAATGCGGGCATCATCGAGACGGAAGTCGTTCTGATCTCGAAGAAGAGCGACGACGATGACAATCGCTGGGTCTATCTCGACATCGGCAAGTTCGGCGGTCTCGCCGAGACGATGGACGAGTCGATCCGCTACGCGATCCGCACGCCGCATGACGGCGCGGAGATGGCTCCGTGCATTCTCGCCGGCCCGACCTGCGACTCCGCAGACGTGCTGTACGAGAAGGCGCCATACCCGCTGCCCGTAACGCTCGAGATCGGCGACAAGCTGCTGATCGAAGGCACGGGTGCGTACACGTCGACCTACTCGTCGGTGGCCTTCAACGGCATTCCGCCGCTGAAGACGTACCACATCTGATCTAGCCGGATGCGCTAGCAAAAGTGGGGACCGGTTTTGCGCCCGAGCGCATCCGGTCTTTCGAAAAAACGGGAGCCGGTTCGCCGGCTCCCATCCCGTCACATCGCTATTTGCTGACAACACTCCGCGGACGCATGTCCGTTTGGAGTGGGGACTGACGTGCCATGACTGCTTTTCGGAAGATGACTGCTGCCCTCACCATCGAAGCCGCTCCGTTCGCGATCCGCGCGGAGCGTGCTTCGGACGTCGTTGCGCGCGAAGCGCTGCTAGATGCGAGCTTCGGCGAAAGCCGCCATGCGCGCACCTGCCAGCGCCTGCGTGACGGACGCGCGCCCGCCGAAGGCCTTGCCTTTACGGCGGTGCATGAGGGCCCGGTGTCCCGAATTCCAGGTTCGCATACCTCGCAGCAGGCTTCTGAGCGAACCTGGAATTCGATCAGGACACCGGAAAACCTAAAATGCGCGTGTGGCTTTTGTTTCGGAAATTCCCTTCCGGGAATTTGCCGCGGGCATAGAGGGAATTTCCGAAACGCCACACGCGTGGTCGGCACCGTGCGGTTGTGGCACGTCAGCGCGGGCGGCACGCCTGCGCTGGTGCTTGGCCCGCTGGCGGTCGATGCCTCGTGCCAGAGGCTCGGCGTCGGGGCTGCGCTCATGGTGCACGCGTTGGCTGCCGCAAAGGCGCGCGGGCATGGCGCAGTGATCCTGCGCGGCGATGCCGCCTATTACAGCCGCTTCGGCTTTTCGGCTGCCAAGACTGGCGAACTGGCCCTGCCCGGCCCGTTCGAACGCGAGCGGCTGCTGGCCGTCGAACTGCGCAACGCCGCGCTGGACGAGGCTTGGGGCATGATCGTCGCCACCGGCATGAAGGCGCGGGCGCCGCGCGCGAAGACGACCGGAAAAGCCCGTAGAATCGCGCTTCGCGCGGCGTGATCGGTCACGCCATGAACAAACCATCGCGAATAAGGACCATGCTGATGCTCCTTTTTGCTTTCCAGCTCGTAACCGATCTAGTCCAGCGCTGGTGGCGCTCGCCGGCGCGGCGTCCGGTTCTCGGCGCGATCCGCGTGTCCACGAAAACGCAGCGGCTTAAGTAAGTTGCACAGGCTGTTGGGTTTAACGAGCCGGATTTGAGCCCATTTTAGCCGCTTGATTTGCGCGCCAAGACACGGCATTGCGTGGCCCTGAACCGCCGCGCAATGCCCTTTTTATTGAGGAAAGCCAATGTCCCGTCGTCTGATTTCATCCGGATCGCCATTCGAGAAAGTCGCCGGTTACAGCCGCGCCGTTGTCGATGGAGACCTCTGCTTCGTCGCGGGCACGACCGGCTACGATCCGGTGACGAAAGTTCTGCCTGAGGACGTCGCCGAACAGACGCGCAATTGCTTCAAGGTGATCGGCACCGCGTTGAAGGACGGCGGCTTCGACATGGCCGACCTCGTGCGCGCGACCTATTACGTCACCGACGCAAAGGACTTCGACGCCGTGTTCGCGGTGTGCGGAGAAACGCTCGGCGATATCCGGCCGGCCGCGACCATCGTTGCAGTGTCCGCTCTCTACAAGCCCGAGATGAAGGTCGAGATCGAAGTCACCGCCAAGCGCAAAAGCGCCTGACATCAATCGAGTGACATAACCCGCTGATATTCCGTGCGCAGCGACGCAGAGCCGGAACGATTCAGGAGAGCTAACATGAGTTCGCAGATCCTCGCGAAGATTACCGGCCCCATCGTGATGGTTGGATTCGGCTCCATCGGCAAAGGCATGGTGCCGATGATCGAACGGCATCTCGACTACGACAAGTCGCGGATCACCGTGCTCGATCCCAAGGACGAAGGCCGCAAGGCGCTGTGCGACAAGCACGGTTTGCGCTTCATCCAGCAGGGCCTGACCAAAGACAATTATCGCGACGTGCTGACGCCACTGCTCACCGAAGGCGGCGGTCAGGGCTTCTGCGTCAACCTTTCCGTCGACACCGGCTCGGTTGACATCATGGAGCTGTGCAACGAACTCGGCGCACTCTACATCGACACTGTCAACGAGCCGTGGCTCGGCTTTTATTTCGATGCATCGAAGGGCCCGGAAGCACGCTCCAACTATGCGCTGCGCGAGACCACGCTGGCCGCCAAGAAGGCGCGGCCCGCTGGCTCGACCACCGCCGTCTCATGCTGCGGGGCGAATCCCGGCATGGTCTCGTTCTTCGCCAAGCAGGCCCTGCTGAACGTGGCCTCCGACCTCAAGCTCAACGCACCGAAGCCAAAGACCAAAGGCGAATGGGCGGACCTGATGCGTCAGGCCGGCATCAAGGGCATCCACATCGCCGAACGCGACACCCAGCGCTCCAAGACGCCGAAACCGCCGGAGGTGTTCGTCAACACCTGGTCGGTGGAAGGCTTTCTGTCGGAAGGCGTGCAGCCGTCCGAACTCGGCTGGGGCACCCATGAAAAGTGGATGCCCGAAAATGCACACACCCACGAAGCCGGCTGCGGCGCTGCGATCTATCTGATGCAGCCCGGCGCCAACACACGCGTGCGCACCTGGTGCCCGACGCGCGGCGCGCAATACGGCTTCCTCGTCACTCACAACGAGTCGATATCGATTTCCGACTATTTCACGGTGCGCGACACATCGGGCAAAGTCATCTACCGGCCGACCTGTCACTATGCCTATCACCCAGCGGATGATGCGGTGCTCTCGCTGCATGAAATGTTCGGTGCCGCCGCGAAGATGCAGGAGAAGCATCACATTCTCGACGAGAACGAGATCGTGGACGGCATCGACGAACTCGGCGTGCTGCTGTTCGGCCACGACAACAATGCCTACTGGTTCGGTTCGCAGCTTTCCATCGAGGAAACGCGCGCGCTCGCGCCCTATCAGAACGCCACCGGCCTGCAGGTGACCTCCGCCGTGCTCGGCGGCATGGTGTGGGCGCTGGAGAATCCGAAGGAAGGCATCGTCGAGGCCGAAGAGATGGATTTCGATCGCCTGCTGGAAATTCAGCTGCCGTATCTCGGCCCGGTGAAAGGCTTCTACACGGACTGGACTCCGCTGACGGATCGTCCGGGACTTTTCCCGGAAGACATCGACACCAGCGATCCGTGGCAGTTCCGCAATATCCTGGTGCGCTGAGACAGCACTGGACTTTGATGCACTCACGATGGCCGGGTTTGTCCCGGCCATCGTCGTGTTTGGCGGCTACTTCACCATATAATCGAACGCGACTTCGCCTAGCCCCAGCGTGAGATCGGCTTTAAAGTGGAGAGCCGATACGATCTCGCGCACTGGCAGCCGTGCCACGTCGCAAAGAGCGTGAGGAAACAGTCCCAGCGCCGCTGGCCCCGTCCACGCTTCTTTCAGCACGACATCTTCAAGATGAAAGCGGACCAATTCGCAGATACGCGGTGTCGCGTCCACATGCGGAATGATCTTGAGAATGTAATTCGGTGCTTTCAGCGCTTTCATGACCACGTCATGATCCACGGCGCGGTGCTTGTAGCCCATCGTTCCGCTGGCGCAGAGCACGGACCCGTAATGCAACGTGCCTAGCAGGACATCGCTTTCGGTGACGATCTTCGGGGTCGCGCGCTTCTTCGGAAAGCCCCACAACTCGCGTCCACCGGCGATCGGCGCGTCATCATCGAGATACATGGCGTGGGTATAGACGCCCTCTTCTCCATTGAGCGTTACCGGAATCGCCTGCCCGGTTTCGGTGTAGTCGCCGAAACCCGTGGAATCCGGCATGCGGATGAATTCATATTTCACCAGCGGCTCGGTCACCTTCAGCGGTTCGGGCACCACGGCGGCCAACGCTTCGGGATCGGTGCGATAGGTGATGATGAAATATTCGCGATTGAAAAATCGATACGGCCCCGGAGGGAAGGAAGGATTCGTCAGCGGCATGGCGTAGGCCGTGCGCTTCACATCGTCAATTTTCATTCAATCAGTCTCCGTCAACGGCCTCAATTGGCAGCCGCACTATGCGCGGACACCAATCGCAAGGCGAGAGCGTAACGGAGATATTCTGCTCACAACAACGAGACTAACACAGCGCGCTATTTGCCGATCGGCTCGCCCATTTTTTCCGCAGGCGCCGGCGGCAGAGCTGGCTTTGAGCCTGCCTTCTGCGCATCGGCGTCGGGACGCGCGGGCTCGGGCGCAGGCGTCGTCGGGCGCGTACCGCCCGGCATCGATTCCGCAGGTCCGTCGGATTTGCCCGCCGGTACCGACGGCGTGGGCTCAGGCGTTTGAGTGGTCTGCGCGAATTGAAGGTCGTTCTGCGACGTCAGCTGCATCAACGAAACGCCGGTCACGATGAGACCGCCTGCGATAAGGGTCGCAGCCAGAATAAAACTGAAACGATTGCTTCGCTTGATTTCGCCCGGCGTCATCGCGGCACCCCTGCTGTGTTCAACACAGGGAGAAAACGGACGATCATCGGCATAGTTCCGCACAAGCGATGCTCTGTCGCATCGCTATATGCGGGCAAAATATGAAAGTATGGAACTAATGTTGGGTTCGTAAAAAAATCGTCTCGTTACAGCGGGAGCAATCCCGCGTCGCCATCCTCGCTCGCGAAGGCCAGAAGCGAACCCCTGGCATTCCAAGCCAGCGCAGCGACCGGTTCGCCTTTATTCTTGCGCACGAGCACTTCCGCGCCGTCCTCAATGCGCACCATCAGAATGGTGCCGTCGCTGTAGCCGCACGCAAAAATATCTTCCTTCGGGCTGCAGGAGACCACCGTGACCTTGGCCTGCAACGGCGCGAGCATCAGCGGCTCCTTGCCCATCGGGCCGTCCTTGCTGGCAAACGGCCACAAGATCACGCTGTCCGAGCCGGAAGTGGCGAGAAACTTTCCGCCAACGCTCCATGATATCGAGCGTACGCGCGCGGGATAACCCGTCATGCGCATGTGGCGCGAATCCGCCAGCCGCCAGCCATGCAGCGACGACTCGTGCATGGTGGTCACGAGAAAGCGATTGTCCGCGCTGAACACGACGCCGAGATGCGAGCCTTTCCACTCGAGAAATTCAGGTTTCGCGCCCATGTTCGGAAACCACAGCGTCACGCCATTGTAATGCGCGACCGCAAGCCGCACGCCCTTCGGCGCGAAAGCCAGACCGCCGACCGTGGACGGCACATCCAGTGTCTTTTCTTCGCCCTTCGGCGCTTTCACATAGGCCGTCTTGCCTGCGGACCATGCGACCGCGCCATCCGCATGCAGCGCGACATTGTCGATCCAGCGGCGCTTGGCGTCAGTGGCCAGCGTCTCAACATTGGATTTCGAATCCACAGAAACCAGTTTGCCGCCATCGCCGCCGAGAACGATGCGCTTGCCGTCAGATGCCGAACATAGAATGCCGCCGCTATTCACAGCGACCGCGTTCGCCTCGCCCTCGCCGCTTGCGAATGTCACGTTTTCTTCCGTGCCGACAAACACCGCGACATCGCCGAAAAAATGCACGGCGGCCGCAGGTACTGCGAGCGCGACCTTAACGACGCGATCAGTGACGGAAACAATGGAGGTTGTTTCTGGAGCCGGATTGAAGTCGGTCATCACGCAATGGTTTTCTCAAAACCGTCGCGGATGGCCTGCTCGGGCAGTTCACGGCCGATGAACACAAGGCGGCTCTCGCGCGCCTCGTCGTCCTTCCATTTCCGCTGATGATCGCCTTCCAGCATCATGTGCACGCCTTGAAACACATAGCGATCATCGTCGCCCTTGAACGCCAGAATACCCTTGGAGCGCAGAATTTTCTCGCCATCCTTGGCAACCAGTTCCTGCAGCCACGGCATGAACTTGGTCGGATCAATCGGCTTGTCGGTGCGCAGCGACAGCGATTGCATGTCCTCGTCGTGGTAGTGCTTCAAGCCGCCGTGGGAATGGCCATGATCGTGGTGGTGGTGATCGTGGCCGTGATGATGATGCTCATCTGTGCAATTCTCATCATGACAATGGTCGTGGTCATGATCGTGACCGCCATCATTGAGAAACTCAGGCTCGATCTCCAGAATCCGATCCAGATCGAAAGCGCCGCGCCCAAGGACGTCGGACAGTTTCACCTGCGCGCGTTTGGTCCGGTGCAGCGTCGCGTAAGGATTGATGCCGCGAATGCGGGCCTCTACCTCGGCCAATTCAGCCTTGGTCACGAGATCGGTCTTGTTGAGAACGATCACGTCAGCGAATGCGATCTGGTTCTTGGCTTCCGGCGCGTCCTTCAGGCGGTCGCTCAACCATTTCGCATCGGCCACCGTCACCACCGCGTCGAGCATGGTTTTCTCGCGCACGTCTTCGTCGACGAAGAAGGTCTGCGCCACGGGCGCGGGATCGGCGAGGCCGGTGGTCTCAAGAATGATGGCGTCGAACTTGCCCTTGCGCTTCATCAAGCCGTCGATGATTCGCACGAGATCGCCGCGCACCGTGCAGCAGACGCAGCCGTTGTTCATTTCGAACACTTCTTCGTCCGCGCCGATGATCAGGTCGTTGTCGATGCCGATTTCGCCGAACTCGTTGACGATGACCGCGTATCGTTTGCCGTGGTTCTCCGACAGGATGCGGTTGAGCAAGGTGGTCTTGCCCGCGCCGAGATAGCCGGTCAGCACGGTCACGGGGATTTTGGTCGCAGCGGCTTCAGACATGACAACTCCAGGCAAATGAGCGCGATCAGCAAAAGTGGAAACCGGTTTTGCGTTTAGATCGCGCTCCAACTTAGTAAGACACGCCCGGTGGCGGGAAGGCCCCTGCCCTAGTTCGAAAGCGCGCTCGTCAGCGCCTTTATATTGTGCCGGACCATATCAATGTAAGTGGGGGCCGGCCCCTTTTCGTCGGTCAAACTGTCCGAATAGAGCGTGCCGCCGATATTGGCCCCGGTTTCCGAGGCGATGCGGCGGATCAGGCGAGGATCGCTGGAATTTTCCAGAAAAACCGCTGGAATTTTCTGCTTTTTGATCTGGGAAATGATGGCCGCGATGTCCCGCGCGCTGGGCTCGGAATCGGTCGAAACGCCCTGCGGCGAGATAAATTTGATGCCGTAGGCGGCGGCGAAATAGCCGAACGCATCGTGGGTCGAAATCACGCTGCGCCGCTCAGGCGGGATTTTCGCGACGGCTTCGCGGATCTCGCGGTCTAGCACATCGAGCTTCGCAAGATAGACCGCCGCATTGGCTTGATACGTTTCTGCGCCCGCGGGATCGGCAGCGATCAACGTATCGCGGATGTTGGTGACATAGATTTTCGCGTTGGCGACAGACTGCCACGCATGGGGATCGGCATCGGCGGGATCATGATTGTGACCGTCCTCGATTCGGCGCGGGGAAATGCCCTTGGTCGCAACCACGGTGGCGGCCTTGCCGCCGGAGGATTTGGCCAGACGCGGGAGCCAGCCTTCGAGACCGAGGCCGTTGACGATCACGAGTCGCGCATCGGCGATCTTTTTCGCGTCCGCAGGCGTTGGCGTGTAGACATGCGTATCGCTGTTCGGACCGGCGAGCGTGGTGATGTTGACGCGGTCGCCACCGACGTTCTTCGCAAAATCGCTGAGGATCGAAAACGTCGCGACAACATTAAGCTTGTTTTGCAGCTTGTCCTGCGCGCTGGCAGGCAGAACCGCCGCGAACATGGCGAACGCGCAGACCATCGAGAGCCGTAAGCTGTTCAGCATCACGTGTCTCACGCTTCGAGATGGCGGCCGGGAAACAACTGCCGCACCAGTCCGCTGACGGGGCCGAACAGCAGCGAGATCACGTAGAGCAGTGCGCAGACCAGAATGATCGCCGGTCCCGACGGCACCCTGGTGTGAAACGACAGCAGCAGGCCCGCATAGCCCGACAGGACCGCGCTTGCGACCGCGATGCCCATCATGCCGGTGATGTCGCGCGACCAGAATCGCGCGATTCCCGCGGGCAGGATCATCAAACCTACCGCGAGCAAAGTGCCGAGCGCATGAAAGCCGTTGACCAGATTGATGACGACAAGCGCCAGAAACGCCAGATGCGCTGGGCCACCGGCACGGCTGACCGTGCGCAGGAACACGGGATCGACGCACTCGATCACCAGCGGCCGATAGATCACCGCCAGCACCAGCAGTGTGATGGTGGCGTTGAACGCAATCACCAGCAGGGTCTGGTCATCCATCGCCAGAATGTTGCCGAACAGCACATGCAGCAGGTCGATATTGGTGCCCTTGATGGACACAATCGTGACGCCGAGCGCCAGCGACACCAGATAGAAAGCCGCCAGTGACGCGTCTTCCTTCAATTCGGTGGTGCGCGCCACGACACCGGCCAGAATGGCAACCGTGAAGCCTGCGACGAGACCACCGAATGTCATGGCGAACAGATTGAGACCCGACAGCAAGAATCCCACAGCAGCACCCGGCAGGATCGCATGCGCCATGGCGTCGCCAACCAGGCTCATCCGCCGCAGCATCAGGAACACCCCGATGGGCGCGCCGCCGAGCGCCAGCGCAATCACACCGGCCAGCGCGCGGCGCATGAATTCAAATTCGGTGAAAGGCGCGATCAGCGCGTCGACAATCATCACGCGGCCTGTGGCGTGGTCTCGACACAGGGCGCTGCAGTGTCGTTGAAGGCTTCGCACATATGCCGGGCGGCGAGCAGATTCTCTTGTGTCAGCACATCGGCCGTCGCGCCCCACGCGACCTTTGAACGTGCCAGCAGCAGCGTCTCCGGAAAGTTCGCACGCACCAGATCCATATCGTGTAACGCCGCCAGCACCGTGCGCTTTTCGGTATGCCAGCGCCGCACCAGCGCGATCAGATCGGCGGAGGTTTTGGCGTCGATGGCATTGAACGGTTCATCGAGCACGATCATGCGGGCGTCCTGCAACAGCACGCGCGCGAACAGCATGCGCTGCATCTGTCCGCCGGATAATGTGCCGATTTGGCGGTTCTCGAAGCCGCTTAATCCAACCGCCGCCAGCGCATCGGCGATCTTTCGCTGCTCGCTTTTGCCGAGACCGCCGAAGATGCCTTTGCTGCGCCAGAGACCGGTGCCGGTGAAATCGTAGACCGAGATCGGAAAGCTGCGGTCGATGTCGGCCGTCTGCGGCAGATAGGCGATATCGCGCGGATTGAGATCGCCGAGGCCGATGGTGCCCGCCAGCGGCTTGAGAATGCCGACAATGCCGCGAAACAAAGTGGACTTCCCCGCACCGTTGGGGCCGACCACGGCGACCAGTGCACCAGCGGCCACCTCGCCGCTCAGATGATGGACGGCAGGATGCCGGTCGTAGCCCAGCGTCACGTTACGAAAATCAAGCTGCGCGGCCATGCTTACCTCATCGCCACGAGCACGACCGCCCAGAGCGCGGCGCTGATGGCCGCAGCGGCGGCGAGCCGTGCCGCCAGCGTCATCCGCAGGATCGACCAGGCTACCGCCTGCGCGGGATGTGGCGAGGCTGGGCCGTGGCTATGGCCGTGATCATGGGAATGGCCGTGATGATCGTGATGCCCCTGAGAATGGGCCATGCGCTGTGTCCGGACGGGTTGGGTGAAAGGCCAAACCGCCTCTCGAACTGCCAAATGTTATATTATACCATAACCCAAATCGACCGTTCCGCAAGCCGGTCGCTGGATACCTTTCAGGCGAAATGTCGGATCAAAGCCAGTCCTGCGACCAGCCCGGCGATCGACAGCACGACCGAGCCCAATACATAAGCCGCCGCAAGGCCGAGTTCGCCGCGCTCATAAAGCAGGACCGCATCCAGCGAGAACGCAGAAAAGGTGGTGTAGCCGCCGAGGATGCCCGTCATCAGAAACAGCCGCCACGACTGTGGCTCACCGCCCCGGAACGCCAGATAGCCCGCGATGAGGCCCATGATGGTCGAGCCGGTGATATTGATGATGAATGTCCCATAAGGAAAATTCGTGCCGAAGGCGCGCGCGCTGCCGACGTTGATTGCATGCCTGAGCATCGTGCCAAGCCCGCCGCCGAAAAAAACGAGAATGTAACTCATGGGATCGTCCACGTTGCGTCACAAATAAAAAGCGGGGCCACCAGGGCCCCGCAAGATCATGCCGACATACGCACGGCTGTCAAACAGCCTTGTCGAACAAGGACTCGACATATTCCCAGTTCACGAGGTGATCGACGAACGCCTTGAGATAGTCGGGACGGCGATTGCGATAATCGATGTAGTAGGAATGCTCCCACACATCGACGCCGAGAATTGGCGTTGCGCCATGCACCAGCGGGCTTTCGCCGTTCGCGGTCTTGGAAATTTCGAGCTTGCCGTTCTTGACGGAGAGCCAGGCCCAACCGGAGCCGAACTGACCAACGCCAGCCGCCGAGAAATCTGTCTTGAATTTTTCGAGACCGCCGAGATCCTCATCGATCTTCTTGGCCAGCTTGCCAGGCAGCTTGTCGCCGCCGCCGTTAGGCTTCATCCAATTCCAGAAATGCAGATGGTTGTAGTGCTGACCGGCATTGTTGAAGAGCGGCGCATTCTTGCCGAACGAGCCCTTCACGATGTCTTCAAGGGACTTGCCCTCAAACTCGGTGCCTTTCAGCAGATTGTTGCCATTGGTCACGTAAGCCTGGTGATGCTTGTCGTGGTGAAATTCGAGCGTCTCCTTCGACATGTGCGGCTGGAGAGCGTCATAGGCATAAGGCAAATTCGGGAGCGTGAAGGTCATGGGTCTACTTCCGGAAAATGTGGGTGACGAGGTGTCAACGCGGCGCACTATAGAAGGTTTCCCGGCGAGGGAAACAGGCAAGCCACGCGCAAATACAGGCTCGGGAGTACCGCCACACCCGTCAAAAGCCCGTTTTCAGGCAGGTTTTCCTACGCAGCCTTTGGCAGCGCTCCTGACAGTTCGTCCTTCGCCTTCGGCGGACGCACATTCATCAGCATCTGGAATGAGCCTGCGATCAGTCCTATGATGACCGCGCCTTTCCAGGCCAAATCGTAGCTGCCGAGACGATCGAAAATCAGGCCACTGCCCCACGCGCCAACGAACGATCCCACCTGATGGCTGAAGAAGGCAATGCCGGTCAGCGTCGCCATGAAGCGCAGACCGAACAGCTGCGCGACCAGACCGTTCACAAGCGGAATGACGCCGAGCCACAACGAACCCATGACGGCGGCGAAAATCAGCGTTGAGGCCGGTGTCGCGGGCATCATGAAGTAAACCGCGATCGTCAGCGAGCGCACGATGTAGATGCCGCCGAGTAGCAACTGCTTGGGATACCGTCCTCCAAGCCAACCGAACGCGTACGAGCCAAAGACGTTGAACAGTCCGATCAGCGCCAGCGCCTGCGCGCCGAGCGACGGATCGAGCCCGCAGATCGCGATATAATTCGGCAGATGCGTCGTGATGAAGACGAGTTGCAATCCGCACACGAAGAAGGCGAGCGCCATGATGACATAACCGGAGTGCCCAAGCGCCGATTGGACCACCGCGCCGAGCGACTGATCCGAATCGTCCGCCTTGTCGATCTCGATCTTGTCCGCACTTCCCGCAGCGAAAGCGGATGGCAGCATGACGCAAGCCAGGGCAATGAATCCGGCGAGCGCGATTTGCCAGCCTGCATGGGAAATCAGCGTCTGCGCCATTGGTGAAGCAATCACCAGGCCGATCGAACCGGCGGCCGAAATGGCGCCCATCGTCACACTGCGCTTGGCAGCAGACACTGCGCGTGCCGAGACGGTCATGCTCATGCTGGACGCCGTGCATGACAGCGCGATACCGACGCAGATGCCGCATCCGAGAATGAAGGTCAGAGCCGTCGTCGAGAAAATCATGGTGACGAGGCCGAGAACGTAAACCAGCACGCCGGCGATCATCACATAGCGTGAGCCATAACGATCCGCGAAAACGCCGACGAATGGTTGCGTGATTCCCCACACAATGTTCTGGATCGCAGTGGCCAGCGAGAAATCGGCGCTCGTGATCTGGGTATCATGCAAGATCGAGGGCTGGAAAAGCCCGAAGCTCTGCCGCATACCCATCGACAGGCTCAACATGACGGACGCGCCGATCAGGATCGACCAGCGTTGAGCGGATGAAAGTTGAGCGGCATGCATCGCAGGATATTCTCCTCTTATGACGGCCATCATCGCATCGGAATCGATGCTTTGCCATCCAGCCGCAGCACAATGCTTCCATGCACAAGAGAGCGGAGAGACGAGCAAGAAAATGAGCATTGAGATCGATATTGCGACCGGAGATTCCAGTTGGCCCGCTGTCGAACCTTTGCTTTCGGCGGTCTGGCCGGTAGAGGCCGTGAAAGCCTTGCCGTGGGGTCACCTCGCCTTCGCCCATCCCGACCTGCGGGTGATGATCGATCTCGACGGTGAAGTCGTTTGCCACGCCGGAATCATCCGGCGCACGGGCACCTGGAACGGACGGAAGGTCAACATTGGTGGCATCGGCGGTGTCGCAACGCGCGAAGATTGCCGCGGTCGCGGCTATGCGGCGCTCGCCATCAGCGCGGCGATCCATACGCTGGCGGAAGAGCGCGCAACCGACTTCGGCATGCTGTTCTGCGACCCTCACCATTCAGCCCTTTATGAAAAACTCGGCTGGCAGATGTTCAACGGCCCGGTCTATGCCGAGCAATCCGGCACACGCGCGTCGTTCGACGCGCTTGCGGCTTACGTGTTTAAGATCAAGCGGCTGTTGCGCGAAGGCACGATCGATCTCTGCGGCTTACCCTGGTAGCCAAACTCTTGCCGTCAACTTTTGTGTTGCAGCGCTCGTTGCCTGCCGACGCGCCCTCGGGTTAGCCTCCCTGCACAACAAGAAGAACAAGGGAGAAACCATGACTCAATTTGAAAAAACTTTCGCGGTCGCTGCATGCGCTGCAGCCTTGGCGATTGCCGCACCAGCAGCGAAAGCCGAAACTGACGCCGATGGCTTCGTTCGCATCAAGACCGGTGAAGAGCAGTACAAAAATCCGTTCGGAGTCGGCGTCGAAGTTGCAACGCTGTTTGGCGATCCATCGAAGCCGGGCATTTATGTTCTGCGGATCAAATGGCCGCCCGGCATCATGAGCAAACCGCACAAGCATCCGGAGGACCGCCACGTCGTCGTTCTGTCAGGCACCTGGTACACGGGCACGGGCGACACGTTCGATCCGGCCAAAGCGATCCCGCTCAAAACCGGCGGCTACATGATGCATCCCAACGGCAAGGTGCATTGGGACGGCACGCGCGAAGATGGTGCGGTGATTCAAATCACCGGATATGGGCCGAGCGGAAACATGTTTAGCAAGCCGGACGAGCCGCAATTCGGCAAGACGAACTGAGCCCACAAACTGCAACGGAAAAAGCCGCCCCGAAGGGCGGCTTTTTTATTTGTCGATCTTCGACTTGGCTCAGTACTTGGCGACCACAAATCCGGGCGTGATCTTGTAATTCACGCCGAGAGTGACCGTTTGCGCACGATTGCTGTTCGGGGCCAGGCTCACGCCCGCAAGCGCGCCTGGAATGGTCGTTGTGAACGCATCCGACTTGCCGAAGTCGTAATACTTGTACTCGACCGCCATCGACCAGTTCGAAGCGAGCGCATATTCAAGACCGCCGCCGATGGTCCAGCCCCACTTGGTTTCGGTGTTCGACAGAATGGCACCACCGATGAAACCGTTGGTGTTGAATTCATTCCGCTGCCGATCCCAGGCCGCGCCGCCCTTTGCGTAGATGACAGCGCGATCAAATGCGTAACCGGCACGCGCGGTCAGGCTTCCGATGGCGTCGATCTTGCTGCCGCAGTTGAAGCCTGCGCCAGCCGCGATCGGGAAGGCACCGAAGCACGTGTTGGTGCCTTGGATGTTCGCCCAGTTGGCGGCAGCTTCGAGACCGAGGACGTACTGGCCGGTCTGATAATTGTAGCCAACCTGGCCACCCGCGAGAGCGCCGCCGATATCGACGAAATCGCCCGTAGCGGGAGTCGGGAACGGATCGGCATAGCGGGTCTTACCCCAGCCGGAGCCGATGTTGCCGCCGACATAGAACCCGGTCCAGTTCGTCGCGGCGACCGGTGACAGGGCTGCCTTGGCGTACATCGCCCGCGCCTTCGCTTCCGGCGTATCAACATCACCGAACTTGTACGACGCCTGCAGGAAGCCGCCGTAGCGTTCCGAATAGAACTTCATTGGCGAGTTCGTAGGCGAGCCCGGGAATTGGGTGTGGGCTTCGTCGGTTGCGAAGAACCAGTAGCGACCGCCGACGCCAACGCTGAAACGATCGGTCACAGCGTAGGAGAGGATTGCCTCGAACTGGGTGCCCCAGCCATGTCCGGGTTCAGACTGCGGATTGATGTCAGCACGGAACCAGTGGTTGTCGAAGCCTGCGCGGTTCACATACGGCAGATAGGCCGCATCGACTTCCAGCTTCACGCGATCGCTCAGCTTGACCTGTGTATTGAGGCCCAGCGCAACGCCGCGCCACGACTCCGTCTCGCTCAGACCAAGAAGAGTGGTCGGGAACGCCGGATTACAGACACCGTCGGTAGCGATCTGACGGCAACCATAACCGTTCGCACGCTCATAGAGCGAGCGATAGCCGACGTAAGCGCCGAGCTTGCTGACAGGCGTGTTGATGACGTTGTAACCGATATCGGCGCTGCCATACATCATACGGCCATTTTTCATGTCCGAGAGGGTGCTGGAGTAGCGCTGGAATCCGGGGAAATCCTCGTCATTGAGCGAGCCATCAACAAGATGACCGAGACCGAAGTTGCCCTTCACGAACAGGCCGTTGCGATGATCGAACCGGAAGTACGATTCGAGAGCATGGCCGGTCTGGTCAGCATAAATCAGACGTGAGTTGAGTCGCTGAGTGGAGGTCGGATCGTAGAGATCCTTTTGCATGCGGCCTGAGCTACCAAAGTAGCGCGTACCGACTTCGATGGTCCAACCTTCAGGCAGACGCGGAGCTTTCAGGAAAACAGGATCGGCAGCGTTTGCATTGAGAATCGGTGCACCCCAGCCGAGACGGTAATTTACGCCGACCTTCACGAGATCGAGCTTCTGCTTGAAGCCGACGACCGAAGTCTGGCCGAACTGATCGACGTAATTGGTGTTCTGGGTGCCAAAATCGAGGTGATCGTACTCGATGAACGCCGACAGGTTCGGGCTGAAAGCATATTCAAGCCCGGTGCCTGCCATCCAGCCCCAGCGGGTGCTGCTCTCGTTGAATACGTTGGCAACATTGAAGCGGCGAGCCTCACTCGTTCCCGTCGCCCACGCCGCGCCAGCCTTGGTGTAGATCAACAGATTGCCCCAGGTTTGGCCGAGGCGGCCCGCGATCGTGCCGATCGAGGAAATGTTGTTGTTGCAGGTGAAGCTCACGCCGCCGCCGACGCTCGTGGCGCACTTGGCATAGCTGTCGATGTCGGACGCACTGGCTGCGATTTCGAGACCTGTGACCCAATTGCCGAATTGATAGTTGAAGCCAATCTGTCCGCCGCCGAACAGACCTTCAGCATTGCCGGTGCCTGGGAAACCGCCATTGGATGATGCCGTCAGCAGGATGCCCGTGGCAGACTTCCACTCGTTCAGGCCAAACGCGCCGCCCGCATGCGCACCAACATAGAACCCGGTCCAACTCCACTGCGGAACGGCCAGGCCTGCCACCGGCGTGACGGTGCCGACGAACGGCAATGTGCCGAGCTTGTAGTTCAGGCCCAGTTTCACGAGATGCGCGCTTTGCGCGACCGTGACATTCGACAGATTGCCGCCCTGATCGGTCATCGCGAGCGACTTCGAGCCGAAGTCGATATAGTTGTACTCGATCTTGGCCGACATTCCGTTGTTGAAAGCGTATTCGGCACCCGCGCCAACCACCCAGCCTGCGCGTGTCTCAGAGCCGTCGAACACGTTGGAGAAGTTACCGCTGGTCATCTTGCGATCGACGTCGGCCCAGGCTCCGCCGGCCTTTCCGTAGAACAGGAAGTTGCCCGTGGCATAGCCGAGACGCGCCGTCAGGGTGCCGAGATTGTCGATCTTGGTGGTGCAGAAAAATACAGCGTTGCCGCAGCGGGCGAGGCCGTTGATCTGGCCGAAGCTGAAGTCGCCTTCGGCACCGACCACCCAAGCGCCGCTCTGATAGTTGTAACCGACCTGGCCACCGTAGATTTGACCGCCACTGACGCCGTATCCGCCAAAAGGTTGGGTTACGCCGACGCCGAGAATGCCGTCTGCGCTATTCCATGCATTGTTGCTGGCCCCGATACCGACATGGGTGCCGTAATAGAAGCCGGTCCAGTTCGTAAGAGTATCGGCAATAATGGGGGGCGCTTTCCGGGGAAGCGGTTGATCCGCAGCCATTGCCGGAACCGACAAAGCGCAAAGCGCACTGAAAACACTGGCAAACTTGGAAATCGCCGACATAGACCCGCCCCGTAAAAAGTAAGAAAAAAGGATTCCGCACGCTTCACAAAGTCGCCGCAATTTCGCTGGCTGCCGGAACTGCGTCAATTGCACGCGGGCAACACTCCTCAACCTTTTGCTAATTTTCCAGTCTAGAGGCATGCATTTTGAGCAAAGCGACGCCGGTTTGCGCTTTGCATCGTCAGCGCTTGAGGTTCTGACAGTTGCAAACAAAAAGCCGCCCAAAATGGGCGGCTTTTTGCAGACGCTGATCAATCAGCATCGTGTTTGGTTGCGGGGGCTGGATTTGAACCAACGACCTTCAGGTTATGAGCCTGACGAGCTACCGGGCTGCTCCACCCCGCGATAAACCGTACGCCTTACATCTGCAGACGGACGATTGTTCAACGCCAAAGGCGTCGTTCCAACCCGTCCGGAGGCGAGAGAAGGCAACCAGGGCAAGCGCCCATGGTGCGAGGGGTATGTACCAACGGCACCCGGCTTTGGAAAGGCCTGAGCGCGATCTTTTTCACGAATTTATGACGGCGTGCGGACCCCAGATTCAGGCGGTTTTGACCCATCAATCAGATATGGCGGGCTTGCCAATTGACTCGCGAAAGATCAGCCTTGAGCCAAAGCGCGTGACCTTCTCGTCCCGCGCCGCGACCGGCATCAAGCCGGCGCGATAGGTCGTCGGGGGAGCGCGATGGCGGAAACTTTCGATTATGTGGTTGTCGGCGCAGGCTCCGGCGGGTGTGCCGTCGCAAGCCGCCTTTCCGAAGATCCCAATGTCTCGGTGGCGTTGCTGGAGGCCGGAGGCAAAGACGACAACTGGGTGGTCACCACGCCCGGTGCGCTGATCCTGATGGTGTCAGGCCCGGTCAACAACTGGGCCTTCAACACAGTGCCGCAGCCCGGCCTGAACGGGCGCATCGGTTATCAGCCGCGCGGCAAGGGCCTCGGCGGATCGTCGTCTATCAACGCCATGTGTTACATCCGCGGCCACAAGGCCGATTACGACCGCTGGGCATCGATGGGCAATACCGGCTGGTCCTACGCGGACGTGTTGCCCTACTTCAAACGCTCGGAAGACAACAGCGAAC
>Ga0209023_10003443_pt1 | contig 18899 bp, 19 predicted proteins | sample LakOneMetagenome_FD_187468 | JGI IMG/M metagenome (GOLD analysis project Ga0209023, IMG submission 187468) | Freshwater and sediment microbial communities from Lake Erie, Canada (SPAdes) (version 2) | ecosystem: Environmental > Aquatic > Freshwater > Lentic | place: Lake Erie, Canada...
TCGAGCTCCATCCTGCGACGATAGTCCGGATCGACGTGACGGGTGCGCACGATCCCCTCGCGGTCGAGGATGAACACCGACGGCACCGGCAGGATCCACGCCTGGCCGCCCTGGTATCCCGGAATGTCCCAGCCAGCCCCGGCGATCATCGCGGCCATCACCTCGTCCACCCAGATTGCCAGCCCCGCGGCCAGCGCGTAGCCGCCGTCGACGTCGGTCAGAAACGGGAACCGCGCACCGGATTCAGCCTTGAGCTTGCGGGTATAGTGCTGGCGTTCAGCCGAGATTGCATAGATCCGCGCGTCGCCCAGCTGGTCCTGGATTTCGGCCAGGCCAACCATGTTGAGCCGGCAATAGGGACACCAATGCCCGCGATGAAACGCCAGAACCGCCGGTCCGCGGCTCAGGATTTCATCGAGACTGGTCAGGTTCCCGTCCTGATCGGGCATGGTGAAGCCCGGCATCGGATCGCCGACCTGCGGTGCTCCGGTGCCGGCCTGTGCCGCCTCGAGCCGGCCAACGAAGGTGTCAACCGCAACCGCGAACTCCGGGCTGCGGCTGCGCACTTCGTCGGCAATCGCGCGCAATCGGTCACCCAGCGGCCAATCCTTGTTTCTGACCTTCTGGAACGTGTCGTCGAGGGCCGCGACCAGGGGGTGGGTCATGTTTTACTCCTGCAGACCGGCAATTCTAGCAGATCGGGCTGCATTGGCTACAGGGCGGATCAGGCGGCGCTAGCGGTGCGGATAATCTCGCCGCCGCAGATTTCATGCAGGACCAGCCCGTCGAGCGGTTCGATCTCCTGCCGCCACGGGGCCTGGGCCAGCGCCTCCAGCGTGTGCCGATAACCGGCCTCGCGGCGCAGGCGGATGCCGTTCGGACTGAAGTCGATGTCCTTGGAATGGTCCTCGTTGTCGAGCGAGGGCGCGAGCAAGCGGATCACATTCATCCGCGTATCGCAGCCATAGCCACGCAGCTCGGCCAGCCGCTCAGGCGACGCCGCGCCATCGGGAATCAGCTTGGCGATTTCGGTCACCACATGGCGCAACCGGTGAAGCTGCCGCTGGCGCTTGATGTTCTGCGCGGCGCGGCTTGAGTATTGCAGGTCCTTCTGGCGATTCATCACCTGCCAGATCGAATCCGGTTCGGCGCCGTGCGGGTTCCACAGGTGGACGGCAAAGACGGTCCCGTTCTTGCGCGGATTATCGTCGAACACGGCTTCGACCGGAGTGTTGGAAAGGATCCCGCCATCCCAGTAGAGTTCACCGTCGATCCGCACCGCCGGGAAAGCCGGCGGCAGCGCGCCAGAGGCCAGCACGTGATCCACGCTGAGCGGGGTCTCCCGGCTGTCGAAGTAAACCATTTCGGCCGACTGGACCTTCGCCGCGCCGACCGACAGCCGGACCGGCCCGGAGTTGATCCGCTCGAAATCGATCAGTTCGGTCAGCAGCTCGCGTAGCGGATCGACCGAGTAGTAGGCCGAGGCATCGGCGCCAAGCGGCAGGAAGGGATTGACGAAGGCCATCGGGCGCGGACGGAAGAACGCCGGCAGGCCGCTGGCGATAGTCATCATGTTGCGCATCGGCAGGCCTATCCAGTCGGGCACGGGCATGCCCATGAATTTGCCGGTCGAGACCCGGTCCCAGAATTCGTCGAGCCGATCGACTCGCTCACCGCGCGGCGCACCGGCAATCAGCGCGGCATTGATCGCGCCGATCGATGTGCCGATCACCCAGTCGGGTTCGACCCCGGCTTCGTGGAGCGCCTGGTAGACGCCGGCCTGGTAGGCCCCCAGCGCGCCGCCGCCCTGGAATACCAGGACGATCTGACCACGTTCGGCGAGTTCTTCATGCAGCTTGGACATAGGTTTCTCCGTGAGGGATGGGGTTAGCAGCGGTTGGATCCGGTTGCTCCGGCTCGCCCGTGATCAACCGGGCGTGGCGAGCGAAAGTCAGGTAGTTCCAGGCCAGGTTCAGCCCGACCGCAAAGCGGTTACGGAAGCCAACCAGGAAATAGACATGGACCGTTGACCACAGCAGCCAGGCTGGCAGGCCGCGCAGCCCTAAGCGGCCAAAGTCGGCCACGGCGTGACTGCGCCCGATCGTCGCGAGGTTGCCGTAATGGCGGTATCGGAAGGCGGGCAGCGCCTGCCCCTTGAGTTCGGCGGCGATCGCCTGCGCGGCGTACCGCCCTTGTTGCTTGGCTACCGGGGCGATCCCCGGGAGCGGTCGGCCATCGGCACCGGCGCAGCTGGCGGTATCGCCGATTATGAAGATCCGCTTCTCGCCGACCGGGTGGAAAGCGTGGTCCACCTTGACCCGGCCGGCCCGGTCAGCCTCGGCTCCGATCCAGCTCGCAGCCGGAGAGCCCTCGACGCCGGCGGCCCAGATCGCGGTGTGGGTATGAATGGTCTGCCCGCCAGCCACGACGTGGTCGGCGGCGATATGTTCGACCGGGGTGGACAGGCGGACTTCGACGCCCAACCGTTCAAGGTCGGCGAGCGCGGCGGCGGAAAGGTCCTCGGGAAAGGACTCGAGCACGCGCGGCGCGAGGTTGATCAGGATCACTTTCGAGCAATGCGGCGTGATCGAACGGAAATCGCGGCTGACCGAACGGTGCGCGAGCTCGGCGATTGCCCCGGCCATTTCGACCCCGGTCGGGCCGCCGCCGATCACAACGAAAGTCAGCAGGGCCTCGCGCCGGACCTTGTCGGTCTCGCTTTCGGCCCGTTCCAGCGCGAGCAGCACCTTGCGCCGCACCGCGGTAGCATCCTCAATCGATTTGATCCCGGGCGCATGGCAGGCCCATTCGTCGCGCCCGAAATAGCTGTGGCGCGCTCCCGTTGCGATGATCAACCAGTCGTACCCGGCGCGTTTGCCGCTAGCCAGCAGCACTTCGCGTCGGTCGCGGTCGATCCCGATCACGGTATCGAGCACCACCCGGACATTGCCCTGTCTGGCCAGGATCGAGCGGATCGGACCGGCGATGTCGGCGGGCGACAGCGCGGCGGTCGCAACCTGGTAAAGCAAGGGCTGAAACAGGTGATGATTGCGCTGGTCGATCAGGGTAATCGCCACCGGAGCCTTGGCGAGCGCCTGGACCGCCGCGAGCCCGCCAAAGCCAGCTCCGACCACGACCACACGCGGCCCGCCAGGAGGATAGCACTCGCTCATCTTACTGCGCGGTCCAGCCGCCATCGACCGGAATCGCGGCGCCGTTGATCGAGGCCGCCGAGGGCCCGGCAAGGAACAGCGCCAGTGCGCCGATTTCCTCGACAGAGGCAAAACGCTTGCTTGGTTGGGCCGCCAGCAGGACGTCTTCGATGACCTGCTGATGGGTCAACCCGCGCGCCTTGGCGGTATCGGCGATCTGCTTTTCGACCAGCGGGGTCCAGACATAGCCCGGGCAGATCGCGTTGCAGGTCACCCCGTCGCGGGCGGCCTCGAGCGCGACGGTCTTGGTCAGGCCGAGCACGCCGTGCTTGGCGGCAACATAGGCGCTCTTGAACGGCGAGGCGACCAGGCCGTGCGCCGAAGCCAGATTGATGATCCGGCCGAAACCGGCGGCCTTCATCGCCGGGATCGCGGCCCGGATCGTGTGAAACGCAGCGCCCAAATTGAGCGCCTGGATCGCGTCCCAGCGTTCGACCGGAAAGCTCTCGATCGGACTGACGTGCTGGATCCCGGCGTTGTTGACCAGGATGTCGATCCGGCCGTGCCGTTCGATCGCGCCTGCGACCAGTGCGGCGGCGCCTGCGGCACTCAGCAGGTCGGCCGGATCGTGTTCGACCGTGACGTCCAGCTCGGCCAGCGCGGCGACGGTCGCAGCGATCTCGGCGGGTGAGCCAAAGCCGTTGAGGACCACATTGGCCCCGGCACCGGCCAGAGCGCGGGCAATACCCAGCCCAATGCCACTGGTTGAGCCGGTCACCACCGCAAGCTGGCCCTCAAGCGGGCGGCAGGTGGTGAGTTCGCAGGCGGGCTGGGCAGTATCCATGAAGCGATCCTTGATTGGAGTGTCCGCCAGAAAGTGGCCGCAATCGCGCTTCAGCTGAAATGCCGAATGGTTCGGCTTTCGATGCAGCCCGGTTATGGCCGCGCCTGCCATGCGCCTTCGGCATGGCTTCGATACGGCAATCCAATTGGAAGCCGGCGGCCGGGCAGGGGAGAGTGAGCAGGTCGAGGGGACAGCCTCTCGCCGCCCATTCCCGCCCTGAGGTCAAGCGCCTCGAACAAGGATTGCTACGATGTACAAGAAAACTCTCGCTACCGTGCTGGCGCTTGCCGCACCGATTGCTTTCGCCGCTCCGGCCCTGGCCGCCGATTGCCCGCAGGGTATGGAAGTGCCCGCCACGACCGCGTTGGCCGGCGCGCCGACCATGCCCAAGGATGTCACCGACACCGTGATCGGCTCGATCGACCTCGGCAAGGAAATCGGTGTGCAGGGCCGCCTGCTGCGGACCCGCCGCCTGGTCGTCCAGCCCGGCGGGATCGTCCCGCTGCACAGCCACAAGGATCGCCCGGCGCTGATCATCACGGTCAGCGGCCAGATCACCGAGCACCGCAGCAGCTGCGCCGCACCGATCGTCCACCACGCCGGCGATATCGCCCGCGAAGCCGATGGTATTTCGCACTGGTGGATCAACGAAGGCAGCGAGCCTGCGGTGCTGCTCAGCTCGGACGTGTTCCACCAGATGTAAGGCCGACGCCTTCAATCCGGTTCCGGCGACCTGACCCCTCGGCCGGCACCCGCGGCGTCCTGTCCCAAACTCCCCCGCCCCCCGCGGACAGGACGCCGCCCCCACTGTGACGGGTCACCCATCGCCCAAAGCCAATGAAAGGACCTGACCATGAAAACCGAAACCGCTCTCACTTCGACCGCCCTAGCCGCGATGCTGCTGGCCGGGATCGCCCACGCCGGACCGGTGCCGCCCCAGCCTAACAAGGAAAAGTGCTTCGGCATCGCGCTGGCAGGCAAGAACGACTGCGCCGCCGGTGCCGGCACCAGCTGTGCCGGCACCTCGCACAGCGACTACCAGGGCAATTCCTGGAAGTACGTCGACAAGGGTACCTGCACCAAGATCCGCACCCCCACCGGGACGGGGTCGCTGACCCCCAAAGCCCGCTAGGGCTGCGGTCACCCTGCCAGGGAGATCGGCCATGATCCCAACCGCCGGCGTCGGCCTCAAGGCCAGCCATATCGCAGAGGCCCTGGCCTCGCCGGCGGCGGGACTGTGGTTCGAGGTTCATGCCGAGAACTACATGGTCCCAGGCGGCCCGCGCCTGGCCCTGCTCGACGAAGCCCGCACTGCCCGGCCGCTGTCGCTCCATGGGGTCGGCATGTCGCTGGCGGGATACGAATTGCCCGATGTCGATCATCTTGGCGCCTTCAAGGCCTTGATCGACCGCTTCGAGCCGTTCCAGATCTCCGAGCATCTCGCCTGGTCGCGGCTTGGCGGCCACGCCTACCCCGACCTGCTGCCGTTTCCGCGCACCACCGAAGCGCTGCAAATCATCTGCCGCAACATCGATTTCGCACAATCGCTGCTGGGTCGGCAGCTGCTGATCGAGAACCCCTCGCACTATCTCGCGCTTGAAGGGCACGAATGGAGCGAAACCGATTTCCTCGGCGAACTGGCTCGCCGGACAGGGTGCGGCTTGCTGCTCGACCTCAACAATGTCCATGTCAGCGCGGCCAATCTTGGGTTCGATGCCCGGGCCTATCTGGCCGAGTTTCCTGCCCGTTTCGTGGGCGAGATTCACCTCGCCGGGTTCAACCCCGACGCTGAACTCGATCTGCTGATCGACAACCACGGAGCGCCAGTTTCCGATCCGGTCTGGGCGCTGCTCGACAGCTTCCTGCCCGCGCATGGCCCGCGCCCGGTGCTGATCGAATGGGACCGCGATGTCCCCGAGTTTTCCGTGCTGCTGCACGAACAAGGCAGAGCCGCCAAAGCAATTGCGGCCGCCATGACGAAGGAGAGAGAAGATGCCTGAACTTGCTGCTTTCCAGAAGAACTTCGCCGATCGGCTGGAACAGCCGCTGCCCGCGGCCTCGCCAATGCGGGTCTATCTCAACACGGTACTGCTCGGCGCGCTCGACGCGCTGTCGGCCAACTTCCCTGTTACCCGCGAGATCGTCGGCACAGGCTGTTTCGAAGCATTGGCGCTTGCCTTCGCCCGGCGCAGCCCGCCCCAGGTGCCGATCCTCGCGCTTTACGGCCGCGAATTTCCCGACTGGCTCGCATCGCAAGGAGTGAGCCGCGAGCTGCCCTATCTGGCCGATGTCGCGCGCTGCGAGCAGCTGCGCAATGAAGCACTGTTCGCGCCCGATGCGCCGGTGCTGGCTGGGAATGCACTCGCCGCGCTAGTGTCCGATCGGTTGCTGGCGCTCAAGCTGCGAACCCATCCCGCCACCCGCTTTGGCTGGTTTGCCACCCCGGCGATGGCGATCTGGTTGGCCCACCAGCAAGGGTTCGAAGGCGAGCTTTCCCCCGATTGGCGCTCAGGCGGTGCGATCTTCGCGCGTCAGGGCAGCGGGGTCTGCGGCTTCGAGCTCGATTCACCCAGTCACCGCCTGCTGGTCGGAATGCGCATGGGTGAAACACTGGGCGCTGCATCCCGGGCCGCCAGCCTGCTCTACCCCGATGCCGACCTGGGGGCCTGCTTTGGCCGCCTGGTCAATTGCGGTGCCTTTGCCGCGCTTTCCAACTAAAAGGATGAACCAATGCAAACTGTGATGACTTCCACCACGCTGCCAGCAGAGGCCGCGCCTCAACGCCTGCTCGTCAAGGCCAAAGCCTTGGCCGAATCCGCGCTTCCACTTTCGCTATTGCTGCTGGTTCAACGCCTGGGCATCGCCGCGGTGTTCTTTCAGTCGGGTCGCACCAAGGTTGAGGGCTGGTTCACCATCCCTGAGAGCACCTACGAGCTGTTCCGCTACGAATATGCCCTGCCCCTGATCCCGCCTGAAATTGCGGCTGTGGCGGCAACGATTTCGGAACACCTGTTCTCCGTGCTGCTGTTCTTGGGCCTTTTCACCCGGTTGTCCGCATTCGCCTTTTTGGCGATGACTTTGGTAATTGAGGTCTTCGTCTACCCCGACGCCTGGCCGACCCATCTTTCCTGGGCTGGTCTCCTCTTGCCACTGATCGCGCTGGGCGGAGGAAGGATATCGCTCGACCGGTTACTTTTCCGCTAGCATAGTTGCGCAATCGTCCACCAGCTTTGACAGTCAAAAGCCACCGGTGAGCGCAGCCCTTTGCCTGCTCAGACTTCGATCCCTATGGGCAAGGATTGCTGGATCGGCCGCGGCATGAAACCAGGACGCGAGATCAACATTGCAAATTTTGGCATGGCAAATGTCGGGTTTGGTCTGATCGGCTGCTTGAATCGCTTCATTTTGGCGTCGTGGTTTCGCTCCGAGAGGCGATGAAAAACAAGTGCTACAAACTGCGATACAATTGTGTGTAACAATCAAAGCGGTATCGCAATAAGCACTTGAAATAATTCTCTTTTTTGAGAGTGGTGAGCCCTGCTGGGTTCGAACCAGCGACCTACTGATTAAAAGTCAGTTGCTCTACCGACTGAGCTAAGGGCCCGTTTCACCGGAAGGCGCCCACCTAGGGATCGCTCGGCTGCGGGTCAAGCGTGCCGTTAGCTGGCGCAGGGTCAGGCCGGTCAGCGGGTCGCGCCAGTTCCCGGCGATTGCCGCAGCCGGGTCCAGCACGAAGCGGCGTTCGCGGAAGGCCACGTGCGGGACGGTCAGCCCCGGCGAAGACCAGGCCCCGCCGCTCCACAGCACAATATCGAGATCGAGCACGCGGGCTTTCCAGCGTAGTCCCCCGCTGCGCCGACCAAAGCGGTGTTCAATGGCTTTGAGTTCAACGAGCAGCTCGTCAGGGTCCAGCTTGCATTTCACCACGGCCGCGCTGTTGGCATAGCGGCGCAATGAGGGCCCAAGCGGGGCCGAGCGGATCGTGCGGGCGGAACGCTTGACCTTGAATCCGCTTCTGCCCAGTTCGGCCAGCGCCGCCACCAGCACGCGCTCGGGCGGGCCGAAACGATGATGGCGCACGTTGGAGCCCAGCGCGATCAGGTAGCGCTGGCTCACTTGTCCTCGGCGATCCGGCCATAGAGCTGCGGGCGGCGATCGCGGAAGAAGCCCATTCCGGCGCGGTGCTTGGCGGCGCGGGCCAGGTCAATGGTGTGAACCAGCACGCCGGTCTCTTCGGACCCGAACTCTTCAACCAAGTCGCCCCATTCGTCGCTGATGAAGCTGTGGCCATAGAAGCTCTGCCCGTCCTCGCTGCCGATCCGGTTGGCGGCGACCACCGGCATGCAGTTCGACACGGCATGGCCCTGCATCGCCCGGCGCCACATCCGGCTGGTATCGAGATCGGCGTCATAGGGTTCCGAACCGATCGCCGTGGGATAGAGCAGTACTTCCGCGCCCAGCAGCGCCATCACGCGCGCGCATTCGGGGTACCACTGGTCCCAGCAGATCCCCACGCCCAGTTTGTGCCCGAATGCCTCCCAGACCTTGAACCCATCGTTGCCGGGGCGGAAATAGTACTTTTCCTCGTACCCTGGCCCGTCGGGAATGTGGCTCTTGCGGTAGGTCCCGGCGAACTCGCCTTCGGGGCTGATCCAGGCCACGGTGTTGTAGTAGTGATGCCCGTCACGCTCGAAGAAGCTGGTCGGGATCGCCACCTTGAGCTTGCCGGCCAGCGCCTGCATCGCCTTGACCGAAGGATGCTCCGCAGCGGGCCGGGCCAGCGCGAACAGCGCCTCGTCCTCGGCGCGGCAAAAATAGGGGCCCGAAAACAGCTCGGGCGGCAGCACCACTTGCGCGCCCCTTGCGGCGGCCTGTTCAACCAGCGCGGAAACGGCGGCGATATTCTCGGCCTCGTCGGACGAACCGAGCGCAAGCTGAAGGGCGGCGACAGTCAGGGTGCTCATGACAGCCCCCTATTTCTTGCGCAGCGCGAAGTCCACTTGCACGTTGACCCGGGTGCGCTGGGTGCCGGGCAAGATTACCGGCGACTGCCTGACGTTGGGAAGCGGCGCAGCCGCTTCTGCTGCAGCAACGGCTGCGTCCATCGCATAGGCTTCCGGCCCGCTGCCCTGCCCGCCATCGCGGATCGTCAGCACCCGCGAAATCTCCATCCCCGCCGCCTCGGCATAGGCTTCGGCGCGGGTCCGCGCGGCTTTGTAGGCGGCGATATAGGCGCCGCGGTTGGCCTTTTCGGGATCGGCGATCTGCATCGACGGTCCGCCCATGACGTTGGCCCCGGCGGCGGTTGCTGCAGCCACGGCCTGCCCGGCCTTGGGCACATCGTGCAACCGCACGCTCAAGGTATTGCTGGCCTGGAACTGGCCCTTGCGCGGACCAAAGTCGACCCGGTTGAGCGAGAGGTTGCTGGTCTGCACATCTTCCTTCTCAACCTTGAACTGGGCCAGTGCGACAATGATCGCCTCTGCCTTGCGTGCGGCTGCATCGCTGGCGCTTTTGGCGTCGGTGCCAAAGGCTTCGACCCCGATGGTCATTTCCGCGACATCGGGAACTGCCGCTGCCTCGCCCGAAGCGGACAACGACAGCAGCGTTTCGTTGCCATAAAGCCCGCGCGCGTCGGGCTTGCCCGAGGAGCAGGCGGCAAGTGCCAAGGGAAGGGTCAGCCAGATCCGGCGCATGAGCAAACTACCTCCTGTGCAACACTATGTGACAATGTAACACGAAGCCATGCCTTGGCAAGTAGCTGCTGCGTCCGCCTTATTTGCGCTTTCGAAAAAGCAGCGTGATCCGGTCGCTCTCACCGATTTCGATCAGCTTGGCTTTCTCGGCGGGGTCGGCCACGCCACTCAGGTTGGGCGGCAGCATCCAGACCCCTCGCACGTGGTTGGCCGGATCCTTCTTGTTGGCATTGATCTCGGATTTTGCGACCAATTCGAAGCCATTTGCCTCAACCAGTGCGATAACATCCTGCGGCCGCATGTAGCCTTTGCTGCCATCGGTATAGCTGAACGGTGCCTTGGGGCGGGCACGGTGCTGTTCGATCCCCAACAGGCCGTCATCCTTGAGCAGCCCGTGGATCGCACCAAGTTCGCGTCGCAGCAAATCGAAGCGCCACAGGTTGTGCATTTCGCGCATGATCATCACTCGGTCGACCTTGCCTTTGAGATCGCCAGGGACATCATCGGAATTATAGCCTTCGGTCGGAGCCAGGCCGCTCATCCCGGTGAACCAGGGCGCGGACTTGGCCGCCCAGCCATCCTTGAGCCCGGCGAAATTCTTTTTGAGACCATCATTGGCGGTGCGCACGTCTGGATTGAGCCCGATATAGCGGCCTTTTTCACCCAGGTACGGCACCAGAACCCGCGCGAACCAGCCTGACGAGGGCATGTAGTCGACCACTGTCATCCCGGGACGGATCTTGAAGAAAGCCAGCGTTTCGGCCGGGTGGCGATACTGGTCGCGCGCCCGGTCGGCATCGCGGGCCGGATTGGCCAGCACCACCGCCAACGCCTGGGCATCGGTAACCTTGTCCTTTGCTTCAAGCGGGGCGTGTAACCCGACGGTCAGCGGCACCGAAAGAGCCAGAGCGGACAAGGCAAAGAGCGAACGACGCATGCGGAAAATTCCTTCTGATTTGCGAACTGTTTGCAGGTTAGCGGTACCGCAGGCGATGACAAGGCCCGAACCCGCGCCTATCTAACCGCTGGAACAAGGAGATTTGGAAATGGCCGAAGCAATTCTGGCGGGCGGGTGTTTCTGGTGCACCGAAGCGGTATTTCGCAGTCTGGCGGGCGTCAGCAAGGTTGAGAGCGGCTATATCGGCGGCCATACCGAGCAGCCCAGCTACAAGCAGGTCTGCAGCGGCACCACCGGGCACGCCGAAGCGATCAAGGTGACTTACGATCCGGCGCTGATCTCTTACGCCGACCTGCTCGACGTCCACTTCGCCACCCACGATCCGACCCAGCTCAACCGCCAGGGCGGCGACATCGGCACCCAGTACCGCGGCGCACTGTTCCCGCTGGATGACGAACAACGCGCCGAAGCCGAGGCCGGGATCGCCCGCGCCCAGACCGAACGCAGTGAAAGGGTCGTCACCACCATCGAAGGCCCCGCAACCTGGTGGCCGGCCGAGGATTACCACCAGGAGTATTGGGAAGGCGAAGGGCAGCGGAACCCTTATTGCCTGGCGGTGATCCCACCCAAGATCGCCAAGCTGCAGAAGGGTTTTGCGGAGAAGTTGAAGGGGTAAGAAGCCCCTCCCCTGAAGGGGAGAGGCTTAAGTAGATCAGCCACCCTTCACCACCTCCTCGCCCTTCACGTGCCCCTTCAGATCCTCGGGGTAGAAGTACACCGGCCGCAGATTCCCGTTGGCATAGCGTTCCACCTGGTCGGCGAAGTGGGGCGATTTTGGATCACCGCTCTCACCGCCTGCGGTCACCGCCCGCGCCTTCACGCGCGGGCCGAATTCGACCACCGCGACGAAGCTGTTGCCGTAAGTGCCGTAATACCGCTTGGTTCCCGGATAGCGCGACGCGCCGAAGCTGGCGAGCGAGCCCCAGTTACCGCTGGCGAAGGGGACCGGAGTGCTGGGCTTGGTATCGTCGAAGATCTGGACAATGCTGCCGTCATTGCGCTGGTAGCGATTGATTTCGCCCCATGGCACTTTCCACGATCCGAAGTCCTGCGTCAGCCGCGCCATGGCGCTATCGAGCGCGGCCAGGCGGTCGGCATCGGTGGCCTTGGTGGTCATCCAGGCTTCGATATTGATCCCCTGCGCCTCGGCTGCGGCCTTGCCGCGTTCGGCCAGCGCTTCGCCCCAGAACACCGCCAGACTGGTTTCGGTCGAGGTCAGGCTGAACTTGCAGTCCCAGGCCTTGAGGTGGGCTACTGCCTCGGCCCGTTTTGCGTCTGGGGCAGCCTCATGCGCCTTGGCGAGCGGCGGGATCAGTTCGCCGAAGAACGGCAACCAAGGATCGTAAGCTGCCGCCAGCAGCTGATCGAGCGTGAAGCTGCGCCGCGCCGTAAGCACCGCGATCGCATGCGGGGTGCGCGGCTCCTTCCCGGCCACATCGGTGTAGCGCGGATACAGCGCCTGCTTCGGGCTGTCCTTGCCTGCTGCCCACCACGGCGAATCGTTGACGTTGAACAGCCAACCATTCTGCGGGTTGATCACCGTCGGCAGCGCGGACAGCGGGGTCTGCCCCTTCCAGTCGGTCAGCGGATTGCTGCCATCGACCGGCTTGCGATAATTGAACCGGTCATTGCGCACCGGCAGGAACTGCGGGTGGAAATAGGCGATCTCGCCCTTGTTGCTGGCGAAGATCGTGTTGTTGGAGCTGTTGGCGCGCAGCAGCGCCACCTTGCGGAAATCCGCGATCGAGTGGACCTTGGTACGCAGGAAGCTTTGCTGCAGCGCCTCGACCGGCTTGTACATCAGCGCGAAGGCGATCCACTTGCCGCCCTCCTTGCGCACAATCGGACCGTGGTGGGTGCGATAGGTGGTGAAGGTCCGGCTACCCATCGAACCATCGGCCTTGCGGAAAGCCAAGGTCACCGGCACTTCCTTTACCGCGCGGGCATCCTTGCCATAACGGTAGGCGTAACCGCCGCGCGGACGCTTCACGATCGTCTCGGCAAATTCGTCGACATTGTCGATCCCGCTCGAGGTGTGCATCCACCCGGCCTGGTCGTTGAAACCCTGGTAGATAAAGAACTGCCCCCAGGTCGCCGCGCCATAGGCGTTGAGGCCCTCATCGCTTTGGACCTGCAGTTCGGAGCGGAAGAAGAAGCTGGTGTGCGGATTGATCAGCAGCAGCGCATTGCCGCTGGCACTGTGGCTGGGGCCGATGGCAATACCGTTGGAACCAAGTGGTTCCTTGAAGGAGACACCGCGTTCGTCTTCGGTCAGGGCAATTGGCTGGCCGGTGTAGAAGGCCTCGAGCTGGCTCAGCGGCACATTCTCGATATCGCCGCCAATTGAGCCTTCGGAAAAGCTCAGCGCCATCCACGGCTCGAACCTGGTGATCACCCTGGGCTTCACTTCGGGGTGATCGGCGAGGTACTGATTGAGCCCTGCCGCCCAAGCCTGCATCAGGCGCTGGAGCCACACCGGGCTCTGCGTGTACCTGGCCTTGAGATCCTGGGGATCGACCCACAGCCGCTGGCGCAGGTCCTGCCAGATATAACCCTCGCCATCGGCCTCGGCCCGGCGGCCCAGGTTGGTGAGGAAGTTCATCTCGATCCGGTTGAAGTCATCTTCGGCCTGGGCATAGACCATCCCGAACACCGCATCGGCGTCGGTCTTGCCCTTCACATGCGCGATCCCCCAGTCATCGCGCTGGATGCTGGCTTCGTAGGCCAGCGCCGGACTGGATACGGTCAGCAGCAGTGCGGTCAGCGTGGCGAAGGTGCGCATGGTCTCTCCCTGGGTTTGCACGAGGGATAGTGCGCAGCCAGAATTATGAACGCAACCCCCAGTCCGTTCGTGTCGAGCGAAGTTGAGACACCGCGGCATCTCGACTTCGCTCGATGCGAACGGAGATTGGGGCGACTTAGGGCTTGTACCACCTCACCACGAAAAATCCATCAAGCCCGCCATGCTCGGCCAGCATGCCGGGATCGGTGCGCAGCCAGCCTTCGGGAGTGGGAACGAGCCTGGCGGGCAGTTCATAGGCGATGACCGGGTCAAGCGTCAGGCCTACCTTGCCGGCCTGCTCCTCACCCTCGGCACGCTCGAGCGAGCAGACCGCATAGACCAGCCGCCCGCCCGGCTTGACCCATCCGGAAGCCCGCTCCAGCAGCGCGGCCTGCAATTCGGACAGTTCGGCGATCTGGCGCGGACCAATCCGGTGAAGCACGTCCGGGTGGCGACGGCATGTGCCGGTCGCCGTGCAAGGTGCATCCAGAAGCACGGCGTCGAACGGTGCTTCGGGTTGCCATTCTAGCGCGTCTGAACAGACCATCTCGGCGCTCAGCCCCACCCGTTCCAGGTTCTCGGCCATTCGCGCCAGCCGCTTGGCGCTCATATCGAGCGCCGTCACTTGCCAGCCGGCCGCCGCCAGTTGCAGCGTCTTGCCACCCGGCGCGGCGCAGAGGTCCAGCACGCGGCGTCCCTCGCCGGCACCCAGCAGCCGCGCGGGCAGGCCGGCGGCAAGATCCTGGACCCACCAGGCCCCCTCGCTGAAGCCCTCAAGGTTCTCTATCGCAGTCCCGCGCGGCAGGCGCAGGTGGCCGGGGGCGAGCGACACACCGCCCAGCTTTTCGGCCCATTCTGCGGTCTGCGCCGGATCGCGCAAGGTCAGGTCGAGCGGTGGCAATGCGCCCAACCCCTCCGCAATCGCCCCGGCCCGGGCACCCCAACGCGCCGCCACTTCCACAGGGAGCGGTGGATAGTCTGGCAACTTGGCCCCGCGCTTGACCAGCGCCGAGAATACTCCGTGCGCCAGCCGCCGCGGCCCGCCGCTCAGCAGTTCGAGCCCGGTCGCGATCACCGCGTGGGGCGGGGTTCCCAGCCGCAGCCAGCCGGCCAGCATCAGCCGCAGCACCATCCGCGGCTTGGCATCTTCGGGCAGAACCTGACGGGTCGCGCTGTCGATCATGGCATCAAGATCGGTCAGCCAGCGCAGCACTTCTCCCGCTAGCGCGCGGGCCAGGGCGCGGTCAGCCTGGCCCTTAACCCCCAGCAGTGCCGCATTGGCCGCCACATCGAGCGTCTCGCCCCGGCGCAGCACGGCATCGAGAAGTTTGAGCGCACCCTTGCGCGCGGGAAGGCCGGGAATGTCCATGCCACGCGCCCTAGACTACCCTTCAACCACGTGAAAGCGGCGATCGCCGGCCAACTGGGCACTGTTGCCTTGTCCGAAGGCGTGTTAACCTTTGCGAGTCTGCCGAGTCCGCCATTGAGGGTCGGGCTGTAGCTGGGGGAAATAAAGCAACAGGTACCAGCTTCCAGAAGCTGCTGATTCTCCTGAAGACAACAGGATGAGCCACCCCAATTCACAAACCGATGGAGCGCACGATGAGCAACCATGTTCCCAAGTTTCTAGTCGCGCTGGCAGCGCTGCTTTTGTCAGCAACCCCAGCTTTAGCCCAGGCAACCCGCACCTGGGTTTCGGGTGTCGGTGACGATGCAAATCCTTGTTCGCGGACCGCACCGTGCAAGACTTTTGCCGGCGCAATCAGCAAAACGGCGACGGGCGGCGAGATCAATGTGCTCGATCCCGGCGGGTTCGGCGCGGTGACCATCACCAAGTCAATCACCATCCGTTCCGACAGTATCGAGGCCGGTGTGCTGGTGTCGGGCACCAACGGCATCGTCATCAATGCCGGGGCAACCGACACGGTTATCCTTGAAGGGCTCGACGTCGAGGGGTTGGGAACCGGGCTCAGCGGCGTGAACGTCATTCAGGCGCGGACCGTCATCGTTCGCAACTCCAGCATCCGCAACTTCACGATCGCCGGAATCAGGGTCAATAGCGCCAACAAGGTGCGCCTGATCGTTGAAGATGTTTTCTTCTCGGGCAACGCGATCGGCATCGATATGGCATCTCCTTCCGCAATCGCCAGCGCTCAGGTTAACTCCTCGCTGTTCGTTTCAAATCCGACGGCTGGAATCAGGGTTACGGGCGCGAACAATACCGCTGCGATCAATGCCAACCAATTTACGCTTTCGCTGAAGAGCCTGGAAATCCTCTCAGGCGGGACGGTCACTTCCTATGGCAACAACGTCCTGGAAGCGACTGACGCACCGACGGTGGTTCCGCTGGGCTAATCGGCAAGACGGCGAAGGGCGGGGGCAATTCGGTCTTGGAACGGGACCGCATTGCCCCTAAACCTTTCAGCATGACCCAGCGCGCAACCAAACGACCGAAGCCGTTCGCGAAACCCGCGCACTGGACCAACGATCCCGCGCCGCAGCCGGCGCCGCCGGCTGGTGAACCCGATCCCGATGGCCTGCCCCCGACCCGCTATGGCGACTGGGTGCGCAAGGGCATTGCGGTCGATTTCTAAAGTGGTGCGAACCTTACGTTGAGCCCGTCCCTGGGCTTGGGAATCGGGAACGCTTGCCATTTCGGCGCATAGCCGTCGGCAATCTCGATCTGGTAGCGGGTCAGGATCTGCACCATCAGCACCTTGATCTGCATATAGGCAAAGTGCAGCCCCAGGCACATGTGCGCGCCGCCGCCGAACGGGACCCAGGCATATTTGTGCCGCTTGGCGACCTGTTCCGGGGTGAAGCGGAGCGGATCGAAGCGTTCCGGATCGGGCCAATGCGCGGGGTCCATATGGACCGCCGAAGGGCTGATCCCGACACCGGTCCCGGCTGGAATCCGGTAGCCGCCAAATTCGAAATCGCGCAGCGCCCGACGCGGCAGGCTGGGCACTGGCGGAATCAGCCGCAGAGCTTCCTTGAAAGCCATCTCGGTCAGTTCCAGCTTGCCCAGATCGTCATAAGCCACCGGACGCCCAGCGCCGCCGGTCACCGCGAGCGCTTCAGTGCGCAGCTTGTCTTGCCATTCGGGGTTCTTGGCGAGCAGCCAGACCAGCGAACTGGCCGAACTGGTGATGGTATCGTGCGCCGCCATCATCAGGAAGATCATGTGATCGACCACCTCGTCGACCGGCATCAGGCTGCCGTCTTCGTGGGTGGCGGTGGCGAACTGGCTGAACATATCCTGCCCGCCGCCCTCGGCGCGGCGCCGCAGCGTTTCGCGAGTGAAGTAATCGACCAGGAACTTGCGGCCCGCAACACCCCGGCCCATCGCGGTAAACGGCAGCGGCTTGCGCACTACCCCGACCGAGGCCTGAACCGAATCGACAAAAGCCTTGTTGATCGCATCGGCCTCTGCGCCCAGCGGCACGCCCAGAAAGCTGTCGGCGGCCAGATCGAGCGTCAGCTGCTTGATCGCCGGATAGAACTTCATCTCGCGGCCTGACCAGGTGCATACGGTATCCGCGATTCCCCGGTTCAAGGCACCGGCATAGTGCCGCATCGGCCCCGGCTTGAAGGCAATCGACAGCGCCCGGCGATCGGCGCGGTGGTGATCGAAATCGAGCAGCATCAGCCCGCGCGGGAACAGCAGATCGAGCAATGACCCCCAGCCCTGCGCCGAGGAAAAGTTCTTGTCGCGATCGAACAGCACCAGTTCGTTGGCGTCGGCCCCAAACAACAGCACGCTGCGGCGGCCAAAGGCGTGGTTGCGGAACACGTCGCCATAGCTCTGGCGCATATGGTCCCCGAACTTGACCGGATCGGCCAGCAGCTTGATCGTGTTACCGACAATCGGCCAGCCATCCTCGCCCGGGATATGGTCAAGCGCGTTCCTGGGCTGACTCTGGGACCAATGGGTGTAGGTGGGAGTTTGGGGAGCGAGCGTGGCCATGACAATCCTCGTTACTTACATTTTTGTAACTTAATCGGCCAACTAGCACCAGCCTCCAATTTCACGCCGGATCAGGATGTCCAGCATTTCCATCCCGGCCTCAGACGTGTTGAGACAGTCCAGGGCCGCGAACTGTTCGCCCCCCGCTTCCTCGAACTGTTCCTTACCCCGGATCGCCAGTTCTTCGCGGGTTTCAAGGCAGTCGGCAGAAAAGCCCGGTGCGGCGATGGCGAGACGCCTGGTGCCCTTGGCCCCCTCGGCGGCGAGCACTGCGTCGGTGGCGGGCTCGAGCCATTTTGCCCGGCCGAAGCGGGACTGGAAGGTGACTTCGATGCGCAGGTCCGGAAATTCCCTCTTCAGTGCCTCGCCCAACAACCGCGCGGTCTTCTGGCATTGGCAGTGATAGGGATCGCCCAGATGCAGCGTGCGTTCGGGCATGCCGTGGAACGAAAGCAGCAGCACTTCGGGCACAAACGACAGGCCCTTCAGCTGCCGGGCAATATCACCGCGCAGGGCCTCGATATGCACCGGGTCGTCATAGTACGGCGGCAGGGTGCGCACCGCGGGCTGCCAGCGCATTTTCGCCAGCGACGCGCCCAGCGCATCCATCACTGTCGCGGTGGTCGCGCCCGAATATTGCGGATAAAGCGGAGCAACCAAAATCCGATCGCACCCGGCGTCCTTCAGCTTCTTGACCTCGTCCCCCAGCGCGGGATTGCCATAGCGCATCGCCCAGCTGACCATTGCGCCTTCGCCGAGCCGCGCCTGCAAGGCGGCGGCCTGCGCCTTGGTGATCGCGGCGAGCGGCGAGCCGTCCGGCGTCCAGACCTGCTGGTAAGCGTGCGCGCTTTTCCTGGGGCGGGTATTGAGAATGATCAGGTTGAGGATCGGCCACCACACGAGGCGCGGAATCTCCACCACTCGGCGGTCCGACAGGAACTGCTTGAGATAACGCCGAACGGCCGACGGCGTCGGCGCATCGGGAGTGCCCAGGTTGACCAGCAGCACGCCCACCTTGGGGCTTTGCACCGGGGGATGACCAGCGGGCAGCATCAGCCTTGCTCCAATGTCAATGGCAGCGAGTGGAGCCGCACCGACCCCGCCGAATAGAGCGCATTGGCAATCGCGGGAGGAGCGATCACAGCGCCCAGTTCGCCCGGATCGAACGGATCGGCCTGGCTTTCAACGAATTCCACGATGATCTCCGGACAATCGGACAGCAGCGGCAGGCCCAGCAGCCCGAGCCGCCCGGTTAGCGGCAAGCCCTGCGCATAGGCCGTGGTGCAACCGTTCGCCAGACCCATGCCGAACACCAGCCCGCCCTCGATCTGTTGGCGGGCAATATCGACATTCACGATCCGGCCGATGTCGACCACTGCGATCAGCTTGTCGACGCGGATACCGCGATCGTCATGGCGGGCGGTGGCGACCAGCGCGATCCGGCCCTCGCGCTCGCCCAGCGTCATCTTCCAGCACGCCAGACCTTGTCCGGTCCCGCCC
>Ga0209023_10003444_pt1 | contig 18898 bp, 17 predicted proteins | sample LakOneMetagenome_FD_187468 | JGI IMG/M metagenome (GOLD analysis project Ga0209023, IMG submission 187468) | Freshwater and sediment microbial communities from Lake Erie, Canada (SPAdes) (version 2) | ecosystem: Environmental > Aquatic > Freshwater > Lentic | place: Lake Erie, Canada...
CGACGCTTACTTGCGTCCGCCGAAAATCCCGCCGAGCACGCCGCGCAAAATCTGCCGGCCGACCTGGCTGCCCATCGTGCGCGCGGTCTGCTTGGCCATGGTCTCGATCATGCCCTGGCGGCGCTTGGTGCCGAACAGCGCGTCCTTGACCGCGCCGCCGAAACCGCCGCCTTCCTCCTGCCGCGTTTGCGCACCGCCCCGACCAGTGTCCGCCTTCGTCGCCGAAGCTTGCGATCCCGCGTTGCCATCGGCATGCCGCGCGCTCAACTTCTCGGCGGCCGATTCGCGGTCGATGGTCTTGTCGTACTTCGCGCCGACCGGACTCCCGGCGCGTACCTGCGCGCGTTCGGCCTCGGTGATCGCGCCCATGCGGCAGCGCGGCGGCGCGACCAGGGTCTTTTCCACCGGCATCGGCACGCCCTTCTCCAACAGCATCGACACCAGCGCTTCGCCGACGCCGAGCTGGCCGATGGTTTTCGCGACGTCCAGGTTCGGGTTCGCGACAAAGGTTTCGGCCGCGGTCTTCACTGCCTTCTGGTCGCGCGGGGTGAACGCGCGCAACGCATGCTGCACGCGGTTCCCGAGCTGGCCGAGCACGTTGTCGGGCACGTCGTCGGGGAACTGCGAGCAGAAATACACGCCCACTCCCTTGGAACGGATCAGGCGCACCACCTGTTCGATGCGCTGCTGCAGCGCCGGCGGCGCGTCGTCGAACAGCAGGTGCGCCTCGTCGAACACGAACACCAGCTTCGGCTTGTCGAGGTCGCCGACCTCGGGCAGGGTTTCGAACAGTTCCGACAGCAGCCAGAGCAGGAAGCTCGAATACAGCCGCGGCTTCAGGATCAACTGGTCGGCGGCGAGGATGGAAATCACGCCGCGGCCGTCCTGGGTGGTGCGCATGAGGTCGGGCAGTTCCAGCGCCGGTTCGGCGAAGAACGCGTCGCCGCCCTGCTGTTCGACCTGCAGCAGGGCGCGCTGGATCGCGCCGATCGACTGGGTGCTGACCAGCCCGTACTTTTCCGAGATTTCCTTGCGGTTGTCGCCGACGTGGGCCAACAGCGCGCGCAGGTCGGCGAGGTCGAGCAACAGCCAGCCATTGTCGTCGGCGAGCTTGAACACGATCTCGAGCACGCCTTCCTGGGTGTCGTTGAGCTCGAGCATGCGGCCGAGCAGGGTCGGGCCGATTTCGCTGACGGTGCCGCGCACCGGGTGCCCGAGCCTGCCGTACAGGTCCCAGAACACCACCGGGTTGGCTTCGTTGCGGTAATCCGCGACGCCGATCTCGGCGATGCGCTGCTGCAGCTTCTCGCCTGGCGTGCCCGCGACCGCGAGCCCGGCCACGTCGCCCTTCACGTCGGCCATGAACACCGGAACGCCGAGCCGCGAGAAGCCTTCGGCGAGCGTCATCAGCGTCACCGTCTTGCCGGTGCCGGTCGCGCCGGCGACCAGGCCGTGGCGATTCCCGTACTTCGGCAGCAGGAAGACCTGTGCGCCGTCTGGGGTGGTGACGGCCTTGCCGACGAGGATTCGCTGGTCAGGAGCCTGATCCATGTGATGCGGGTTCCGGATTCGGGAATCGGATTCTATGCGCCGTGCACCGCCACCGCGAGCGGGTTGCGGCGCTTCGCGCGCGCCGGCTACCCTGCGTTCTCCCCTGCATTTCAGCCTTCGATCATGCCGAATCGGTTCCATCGCCCCGCGCACGCCCTGGCGTGCCTGCTGTTCGCCTCTTCGTTCGCCGTTCCCGCGCTCGCCCGCGACGGCCGGGTCGAAGCCCTGAACCAGCGCATGGCCACCGCGGAGGCGCAGTACGGCCAGGCCCTGGATGCCGCCGATGCCGGCGACGACGACGCGAAGGCGCGCGCGGATGCCGCGTTGAAGCAGATGGAATCGGTGGTGTCGGACTGCGGCCGTACCCGCGGCTGCGACCTGCCGGCGATCCTCGCCACCTACAAGCGCCTGCTCGAGCGCCCGGTCGACGCGGAAATGGGCGACGAGGACGACGATCTCGATCCGGTCGACGTGACCGGCAACGGCGTGCCGGCGAGCGCCAGCGCGGACGCGTTGCTCGATGCGGACAACCGTCGCTTCGTCGAGCGCGTCCAGTTCAATCCCGCGGTGCAGGCCGGCATCCGCCGCTGGCTGACCGACATGCGCCCGCAGCTCCTGGCGAGCTACGAGAATTTCGAATACCTGAAGCCGCAGATGTCGTCCTCGTTCCAGCGCGCAGGCCTGCCCGAGGCGCTGCTGTTCGGGATCATGGCCAAGGAATCCAACGGCAAGGTGCACGCGGTTTCGCGCGCGGGGGCGGCCGGACCGCTGCAGTTCATGCCGTCGACCGGCCGCACCTATGGATTGGGCAACGACGGGAGCGGTTTCGATACCCGCTACGACCCCCGCTCGGCGGCCGCGGCCGCGGCGAGCTACCTGCAACAGCGCTATGCCGAACTCAACGGCAGCATCGAACTGTCGCTGGCCGCGTACAACGGCGGCGAGGGCCGCGCGCTGCGCGTGTTCCAGTCCAGCGGCGGCCGCAGCTTCTGGGATGCGGACGTCTACAACCAGTTCCCGGCGGAAACCCGCGACTACGTGCCGATGGTGATCGCCGCCGCGTGGCTCTACCTGCATCCGCGCGAATACGGCCTGCGCTGGCCGCGGGTGTCGTCGAATCCCTCGTCGATGCGGTTGCAGCGCCCGGCCTCGCTCAACGAACTCGGCATCTGCCTGGGCAACGCGCGCTACAACGACGGCTACCTGCGCGCGCTGCGCAACCTCAACCCGCGATTCGATCCGAACACGCCGCTGCCCGCGGGCACCATGCTGACCGTCACCACCCGCATCGCCGGCCTGTACGGCCGCTATTGCGTGCAGGGCGAGCGCGCCGAGCTCGCGCGGCAGCTGATGGCCAGCGACGCGCGCACGGCGGTGGTGCAGGTCGGGGCCATCGGGCCGGTGCCGCAAGCGACGACGACCTACGTGCCGGGGCAGGGCGCCGTGCAGGCCACGATCGCCACGGGCAAGCCGGCGCCGGTCGTTTCGAAGCCCAAGCCCAAACCGGCGGCGACGCACAGCGTGCGCCGCGGCGAAACGCTGACCGACATCGCGCGCAAGTACCAGTGCGACATGCGCGTGCTGGCGAAGGCGAACGGGATCAAGGCGCCGCGTTACATGGTGAAGCCGGGGCAGAAGTTGAAGCTGGAAGGGTGCCGTGGGGACTAGGTTCACGACTGTCACGCAATTCATTGTCGGCGCGATGCTGTTAGCGACGCAGGGGTCCGCGTTTGCCCTCAGGCCACCGAGCATCTATGCGTGTCTGGCCAAGGAGGCCGATAACATCGCGATCGTGAGGAGCGCGAACGAGCCGAAGCTCATCTATACCGACTATTTCGGCGGGAAACATTTTCTGCTGGAACTCGATATCCAGGAACAGATCTATCTCCTGTCGGGATCAAAGAGTAGTAGCAGGATTCAACTTGTCGGTCGGCGTGGCCCTGAAGAAGCCTGGTTTCAGCCCGGCATCAGTTATCTGGTTTTCCTGGCAAATTCCGAACAAGGACCCCGTGTGCTCGACGGAAGCCAAGGTGCAATTCCGTTAGAGCATGGGAAGGCTGAATTGCACGGCAAAAAATTATCTCCCGACCAACTGAAGATTTTTGTAGCGAAGGCGCACAAGCTCGATATCCACTGCGACTGGAATGGGTTCTAGTTAAGGTAGAGATCGCAGGCCGGTCGACCTGCTTACCTGCGTTTTCAGTCGCGGCTGGAAGCCGCTCCCACAAAAGCCGCTTCTACAAAATTGTCGCCAACCGCTGACCCAGTTTCACCGGCGATTCCGCACCGAGTTGCGGCGCGAGTTCGGCCACGCCCTTCGGCAGCAGCACGATCGCGGTGCTGCCGTAGTTGAAGCGCGCCATCTCGGCGAAGCGTTCGACCACGATGCCGCGACCGCGGTAATCCTTGGTGGTGATCGGCCCGCCGTAAGGCGGGATCTCGATGCCGCCCCACACCGTTTCCACGCCCGAGACCAGCAACGCGCCGACCATCACCACGCACATCGGGCCGAAGTCGGTGTCGAAATGGCAGGCGACGCGTTCGTTGCGCGCGAACAGGCCCGGTACCGCGGCCACGGCGTCCGTGCCGACCGAGAACAGGCGTCCGGGCACGTGCACGGTCTCGCGCAGGGTGCCGGTCCAGGGCATGTGCACGCGGTGGTAATCGCGCGGCGAGAGGTACACGGTGGCGAACAGGCCGTTCGCGAACGGTTCGGCCGCGGTTTCGTCGCCGAGGAGTTCAGTCGTGGTGAACGACCGTCCCTTGGCCTGGAAGATGCGCCCATCCTCGATCTGTCCGCACTGGCTGATGCGTCCGTCGGCGGGCATGAGCAATGCGCGCGGATCCGGATCCGGGATGCGCGCGCCGTCGCGCAGCGCGCGGGTGAAGAACGCGTTGAACGTCGGGTAGGCGCGGGGATTCGATTCGGTCGCTTCGGAGAGGTCAACCCCGAATTTCGCCACGACCGTGTCGATCAGGCGCCGCGAGATCGCCGGATTCGCGGAATACGCGAGCCTGCGCGCCAGCGAGGACAACGCGCGATGCGGGAGGACGTAGGTCAGCGCGGTCAGCGGGCTCAACGCGGCGGCATCCCGGTCAGGGCCGTCATGTCGGCTGCGATCGCCTGCGGCACGAGCGGCGGCTGGATCACGCCCGCCATCCGCGCCTGCGGATCGAGCACCGCGATCGCCGCGGAATGATCGACGCTGTACTGGTCGGCGGGCGCGCCTTCGGGCGCGGGGGACTTGGCGAAAACCAGCGACAGCGATCGCGCGAAGGCCTCCAGAGCCGGCACGTCGGCGGTCGCGGCCAGGCTGTCGGGATCGAAGCCGTGCGCGTACTCGCCGATGCGATCGGGCGTGTCGCGATCCGGATCGACCGACACGAACAGCACGCGCGGCCGGGTGCTGTCGGGCAGGGTGCGCCACTGCTTCTGCGCCTGCGCCAGCTGCGCGAGCGTGGTCGGGCAAACGTCGGGGCAGTGGGTGAAGCCGAGGAACACCAGGGTCCAGTGGCCCTTGAGTTCGCCCGGCACCAGGGCCGTGCCGTCGGACTGGCGCAGGTTGAAGTCGGGCAAAACCCGCGACTGGGGGAACAGCGTGACGACCTGCAGCGTCGGTCCCGCGGCCGGTGTCGCGCGGTGCCAACGCAGGGCCAACCCCGCCGCCAGCACAACGGCAACGGCAAGGAGCAGGGCGGGAAGCGGGAGGTTCTTGCGCATCGGGGACTTCAGGCGGTACTTGAAGTTCGGCCATGATAGCCGCGCCGCCGCTATAATTCGCCGCCTGCCGCGCCTTCCGCGGCGATCGGGCCGGAGCATGTCCCAGGAACTGCAGACGATCATCGACCTGATCCGCTACGGCGCGAGCCGGTTCAACGCGGCCGGGCTGACCTTCGGCCACAGCTACGACAACGCGCTGGACGAGGCCACCCAGCTGACCCTGCACGCGTTGCACCTGCCGCACGACCTGCCGCCGGCCTACGGCCAGGCGCGCATCACCGAAGCCGAGAAGGAAGACGTGCTGGCGCTGTTCCTGCGCCGCATCGAGGAGCGCATCCCGGCCGCCTACCTGTGCGGCGAAGCGTGGTTCGCGGGGCTCAGCTTCAAGTCCGACGCGCGCGCGCTGGTGCCGCGATCGCCGATCGCTGAACTGATCGAATCCGGCTTCGAGCCGTGGCTCGGCGGCCGCGAGGTGCGCCGCGCGCTCGACCTGTGCACGGGCTCGGGCTGCATCGCCATCGCGATGGCCCACCACAATCCCGAATGGCACGTCGACGGCGCCGACGTCAGCGACATGGCCCTGCAGCTCGCGCGCGAGAACGAGAAGCGCCTGCACGTGGGCAACGTGCGCTTCGTCCAGTCGGACCTGTTCGCAGGCCTGCAGGGCGAGCACTACGACCTGATCGTCAGCAATCCGCCGTACGTCACCAACGACGAGACCGACGCGCTCCCGCGCGAGTATTCCTACGAGCCCGAACTCGGCCTGCGCGCGGGCGACGACGGCCTCGACATCGTGCTGCGCATCCTGCGCGATGCGCCCCTGCACCTGACCGACGACGGCCTGCTGGTCTGCGAGGTCGGCGAGGCGGAACAGGCGCTGGTGCGCCTGCTGCCGGAGCTGCCGCTGATGTGGGTCGAGTTCAAGGTCGGGCAGATGGGCGTGTTCGTGGTCGAACGGCACGACCTCGTCGCCCAGCATGCGCGCATCCGCCAGCTCGCCGACCTGCGCGGATCGGTCGCGGCGAAGCCCGCGCGCGTGGACCAGGATCCGTCCGCGAGCCTGTTCTGACCGACGCTTGAACACCTTCGGCCAGCTGCTGCGCGTCACCACCTTCGGCGAATCGCACGGCCCGGCCATCGGCTGCGTGATCGACGGCTGTCCGCCCGGCATCGCCATCGCGTCAGAGGACTTCGCGCACGACCTCGCGAGGCGCGCCACCGGCCGCACGCGCCACACCTCGGCGCGGCACGAAGGCGACGAAGTCGAAATCCTGTCTGGCGTGTATGACGGGAAAACCACCGGCACGCCGATCGCATTGCTGGTCCGCAACACCGATGCGCGCAGCAAGGACTACGCGAACATCGCCGCGCAGTTCCGCCCCGGCCACGCGGACTACACCTACTGGCAGAAATACGGCACCCGCGATCCGCGTGGCGGCGGCCGCAGCAGCGCGCGCGAAACCACGATGCGCGTCGCCGCGGCGGTGATCGCGAAGAAATGGCTGGCGGAAAAGCACGGCATCGTCGTGCGCGGCCATCTCGCGCAGATCGGCGAGGTCGTGCCGAAGTCGTTCGAACCGGCCGCGATCGAAGGCAACCCGTTCTTCTGGCCGGATGCGGCGCAGGTCGTCGAACTCGAAGCCTTCATGGACGCGCTGCGCAAGTCCGGCGATTCGGTGGGCGCGCGCGTCACCGTCGTGGCCGACGGGGTTCCGCCGGGCTGGGGCGAACCCGTCTACGGCAAGCTCGATGCCGAACTGGCGGCCGCGATGATGTCGATCAACGCGGTCAAGGGCGTGGAGATCGGCGACGGGTTCGCATCGGTCGCGCAAAAGGGCAGCGAACACCGCGACCAGGCGACGCGCGACGGGTTCCTCTCCAACCACGCCGGCGGCATCCTCGGCGGCATTTCCAGCGGCCAGCGCATCGTCGTCTCGGTCGCGTTCAAGCCCACGTCCAGCCTGCGACTGCCGGCGCGCGGCCTGGATGCCGGCGGCAACGAAGTGGAGATCGTCACGACCGGTCGCCACGACCCCTGCGTCGGCATCCGCGCGACGCCGATCTGCGAGGCGATGCTGGCGCTGGTGCTGATGGACCAGGCCCTGCGCCATCGCGCGCAGTGCGGCGACGTCGGCGACGTGTTCCCCAGAATCCCATCCGGAACCCCCGAGCAATGAGCAACAGGACGTACAAGGTCGCGGTCGTGGGCGCCACCGGCGCGGTCGGCGAAGCCATGCTCGCGGTGCTGGTCGAGCGCCGGTTCCCGGTCGGCGAACTGGTCGCGCTGGCCAGCGAGCGATCCGCCGGCGATTACGTGAAGTTCGGCAACGACGAAGTCATGGTCCGCGACCTCGCGACCTTCGATCCCGCGGGCGTCGACATCGCGCTGTTCTCCGCCGGCGGCGCGATCTCGAAGGAATACGCGCCGAAATTCGCCGCCGCGGGCGCGGTGGTGATCGACAACTCCTCGACCTTCCGCTACGACGACGACGTTCCGCTGGTGGTGAGCGAGGTGAATCCGGAGGCGGCGAAGCATCGCCCGCGCGGGATCATCGCCAACCCGAACTGCTCGACCATGCAGCTGATGGTCGCGCTCAAGCCCATCCACGACGCGGCCGGCATCGAGCGCATCAACATCGCCACCTACCAGTCGGTGTCCGGCACCGGGCGCAAGGCGCTGGAGGAGCTGGGGAGGCAGACCGCCGCGCTGCTGAACTTCCACGAGGTCGAGCCGGAGGTTTATCCGGTGCAGATCGCGTTCAACGTGATCCCGCACGGCGGCGACTTCACCGACAACGGCTACACCACCGAGGAAATGAAGCTGGTGTGGGAAACGAAGAAGATCCTCGGCGACGACGCGATCCGGGTGAACGCCACCGTGGTCCGGGTGCCGGTGTTCTACGGCCATTCCGAGGCGGTGAACATCGAGACCCGCGACAAGCTCGACGCGCAGGACGCGCGTGCGCTGCTGGAACGGGCGCCCGGCATCGAAGTCGTGGACGAACCCAGGGGCGGCGGCTACCCGACGCCGGTGACGCATGCCTCCGGCCGCGACCCGGTCTACGTCGGCCGCATCCGCGACGATCTCTCGCACCCGCGCGCGCTCAACCTGTGGGTGGTGTCCGACAACATCCGCAAGGGCGCGGCGCTGAACGCGGTGCAGATCGCCGAACTCGTGGCGGCGGAGCATGGATGAGCGCGCGGTCGTTGCGGATCGCGGGCGCGGGCCGCTAGAGTCGCGGGGAACCCGGGGGATGCCGTGAGCCGTCGCCGTTCCTTCCATCGCCGTCTCGCTCGCTGGCTCGCCACGGCCCTGCTGCTGTGCGCGTCGCTGCCGGTGTTCGCGCTGGGACTCGGGCAGATCGTGGTGAAGTCCAGGCCAGGGCAACCGCTGGTCGCGGAAATCCCGATCATCAGCAGCGATCCCGAGGAACTGCAGGGCCTGCAGGCGCAACTGGCGTCGCCCGAGACCTTCGCCCGGGTCGGGCTCGCGCCGCCGGCGGGCCTGGTCGCGGACCTCGATTTCTCGTTCGAACAGGACGCGGCCGGGCGACCGCTGATCCGCGTCAGCACGCAGCAGCCAGTGCAGCAGCCCGAACTGGTGTTCCTGCTCGAGGTCGACTGGGGTTCGGGTCGGCTGGTGCGCGAATACTCCGCGCTGGTGGACACGCCGCAGAGCCTGGCCGCGCCGGCGCCGGAACCGCTGCAGATGCCGATGCCGGCGCCCGCGGACACGGTCGCACGCGAACCATTGCCGGACACGCAAGCTGCGCCGGTCGCGCCGACGCCAGGCCCGGTCCCCACGCCTGCTCCGGAAGCGGCACCGGGCAACGCGATCGCGCCCAGCGCACCGGTTGCGCCTCCGCCGCCCGCGCCGGCGCCGACGCCGGCAAGTGCGGCGAACGCGGTCACTTCGGTCTCCGTGCGCCAGGGCGACACCCTCGAGCGCATCGCCGGCGACCTCGCCAGCGGGCGCAGCCTCGAACAGACCATGCTCGCGCTGCTGCGCGCCAATCCCGACGCGTTCATCGATGGCAACGTGAACTTGGTCAAGGCCGGCGCGGTGCTGCGCGTGCCCGAGGGTTCCGAATTCGACGCAGTCGATCGCCAGCAGGCGGCGGCGATCGTGCAGCAACAGGTGCAGCGCTGGCGCGGCGCGCGTTCGCTGCGCGCGCAGCCGCAGCCGGCGGCCGCGGAGGCGACGGCCACGCAAGGCTCGCGCGATGCATCCGCATCGCAGCGCGTCGCCGGGGCGCGGCTCGAGATCGCGCCGCCGTCGGCTTCCGATGCGCGGCGCGCGGGAACACGTTCCGGCATCGAGGCCGGTGGCGAGGGTGAAATGCTCCGACAGGAACTGCAACAGACCAGGGAAACGCTGTCCGCGCGCGACGCCGAGGTGGCGGAGCTGAAGACGCGCGTGGCCGATCTCGAAAAGCTGCAGAAGGAACAGCAGCAACTGATCAGCATGAAGGACAGCGCGCTCGCCGGCGCCCAGCAGGACCTGGCCAAGGCGCGCGAGGCACGCACCGCACAGGAACCCGCATCGCCCGCGCAGAAGGCCGACGGCCCGCTGTGGTGGCCGTGGCTGCTGGTCCCGGTGCTGGCGATCCTCGCCGCAGGCTGGTTCCTGCGCCGTCGTCGCCCGCCCGCCGCGCCACTGCCTTCGCGCCTCGACAGCGCCCGGCTCGCCGCCGCGGTGCCGAACAGGCCGGAGCCGATGCCGGAAGCCGAGGTGCCCGCGACCCCGGCATGGACGCGCGAAGAACCCAGGCCGGCGCCGGTGCCGGCACCGGCGCCGGCCGCAACCGCCAAGCCGGTCTGGCAGGCTCCGCAGGCCGACACGATCGTGCCCCTCAACACGGCGCCGGCCGGCCGCGAACGCCTCGAACTGGCGCGCGCCTACCTCGACATGGGCGACCTCGCGACCGCGCGCAGCCTGCTGCAGGAAGTGGCCGAAGGCGGCGACGTCGAAGCCCGCGTCGAAGCGCAGCGCCTGCTCGCGGGCATCGTCTGAGTGGGATGCGGCTGGCGCTCGGCATCGAATACGACGGCAGCGGTTTCTCCGGCTGGCAGCGCCTGACCCAGCCCGGCGAAGCCGGGCTGCCGACCGTCCAGTCGGCGGTCGAGGATGCGTTGTCCAGCGTCGCCGACCATCGCGTGCTGGTGACGTGCGCCGGTCGCACCGATGCGGGCGTCCACGCGGCCTGCCAGGTCGTGCATTTCGACAGCCAGGCCAGCCGCGATCCGCGCGGCTGGATGCTCGGTGCGACCGGCCGCCTCCCCGAAGCGGTATGTGTGCGCTGGTGCACGCCGGTCGCCGACGATTTCCACGCGCGTTTTTCCGCGGTCGCGCGCCGCTATCGCTATCGCCTGCTGAACCGCGCGGTGCGGCCCGCGCTCGGCCGGCAAGCGTTGTCGTGGGAACGGCGCCCGCTGGATGCGGATGCGATGCATGCCGCCGCGCAGTCGCTGCTCGGGGAAAACGACTTCACCAGCTTCCGCACCGTGCATTGCCAGGCGCCGCATGCGCGCCGCAACCTGCAGCAGGTCTCGGTCCGCCGCGAGGGCGACGTGCTCGAGATCGAGGTCCAGGCCAACGCCTTCCTGCACCACATGGTCCGCAACATCGTCGGCTCGCTGGTCGAGGTCGGGGCGGGCGAACGGCCACCGGCCTGGATCGCGGAGGTGCTGGCCGCGCGCGACCGGACCCGCGCCGGGCCGACGGCGCCGCCGCAGGGTCTGGTGTTCAATGGCCCCCTTTATCCCGCGCAGTGGAAACTCCCCGCCGAAGTCACCGAAGGCGACCAGCCATGAACAAGACGCTGTTCCGCACCCGCATCAAGTTCTGCGGTTTCACCCGTGTCGGCGACGTGCGCCTCGCCAGCGAACTCGGCGTCGACGGCATCGGCTTCGTGTTCGCGCCCGGCAGCGCGCGTCGCGTGCATGTCGCCGAGGCGCGGACGATGCGCAACGCGATGTTGCCGTTCGTGGACGCGGTCGCGCTGTTCCGCGACAACCCGGCCGAGGAAGTGCGCGAGGTCGTGCGCCAGTTGCGGCCCACCCTGCTGCAATTCCACGGCGAAGAAGAAGACGCCTTTTGCCGCGGTTTCGGCGTGCCCTACATGAAGGCGATCCCGATGGGAGGCGAGGTGGCGAACGCGCGCGCGCTGCAGACGCGCTATCCGAACGCCGGCGCATTCCTGTTCGACAGCCACGTTCCGGGCGGAGAGGGCGGCACCGGCCGCGTTTTCGACTGGTCGCGCATCCCCACCGGGCTGCACAAGCCGATGATGGTCGGCGGCGGCTTGAATCCGGACAACGCATTCGACGCGGTCGTGGCGACGCTGCCCTGGGGCGTGGATGTGTCCAGCGGGATCGAATCCGCGCCCGGGATCAAGGACGGGGAGAAGATGCGCAGGTTCGTCGAGCAGGTGCGCCACGCCGACTGCCATGAAGACGACGATTCGGACGGCTGTTCCGTCTGCGGCCGCTGAATCCGGTGGCGTGGTGCGCACCGGGTCGCGTCGCGCATCGCCCTGGGCGGATGGGTTAGGCTAGGCGCCGCCATGAATCGCCGCCGCCACAAGCACTCGGGTCGATCGCTGCGCCGCTGGCGCCGCGTGCCCGCGGCCGCGGTCAGGTAACGGGCCACCGGATTCGACGCCCTGCCGCGGCTTCGCGGCTGTCTTCCCGGTCCTGGAGATTCCCGTGATTGCTTCCGAACCCGCGCCCGGCGCGGCGATCGATTTCCACCGATATCCCGATGCGAATGGCCACTTCGGCCGCTACGGCGGGCGTTTCGTCGCCGAAACCCTGGTCGGCCCGCTGCAGGAGCTGGCCGCGGCCTACGATGCCGCGCGCATCGATCCGGCCTTCGTCGCCGAGTTCGAAAGGGACATGAAGCACTACGTCGGCCGGCCGAGCCCGGTGTATTTCGCCGAACGCCTGACCCGCACGGCCGGCGGCGCACGCATCCTGCTCAAGCGCGAGGACCTCAACCACACCGGCGCGCACAAGATCAACAACACCATCGGCCAGGCCTTGCTCGCGAGCCGGATGGGCAAGACCCGGATTATCGCCGAGACCGGCGCCGGCCAGCACGGCGTCGCCAGCGCGACCGTCGCCGCGCGGCTCGGGCTCGAATGCGTCGTCTACATGGGCGCGACCGACATCGAGCGGCAGAAGATCAACGTCTATCGCATGAAATTGCTGGGCGCCGAGGTGGTGCCCGTGACCTCCGGTTCGGCCACGCTCAAGGATGCGCTGAACGAGGCCATGCGCGACTGGGTGACGAACGTGCGCGAAACGTTCTACATCATCGGCACCGTCGCCGGCCCGGATCCGTATCCGCGCATGGTCCGCGACTTCAACGCAGTGGTCGGCAGGGAAGCGCGCGCCCAGGTGCTGGCCGAATACGGGAAATTACCCGACGTGGTGACCGCCTGCGTCGGTGGCGGCAGCAACGCGATCGGCATTTTCCACGCATTCCTCAACGATCCGTCGGTACGGATCGTCGGCGCGGAGGCGGCGGGCGAGGGCATCGCGACCGGGCATCACGCCGCATCGCTGGCGGCGGGGCGTCCCGGCGTGCTGCACGGCAACCGCACCTACGTCCTGTGCGACGACGATGGCCAGATCATCGAAACGCATTCGGTTTCGGCCGGCCTGGATTATCCCGGCGTCGGCCCCGAACACGCGTTCCTCAAGGACATGGGCCGCGCGGAATACGTCGGCGTCACCGACGACGAAGCACTGGCGGCTTTCCACCTGCTGGCGAAGACCGAAGGCATCCTGCCCGCGCTCGAATCCAGCCATGCCATCGCGCAAGCCTTGAAGCTGGCGCGCGAACTGCCGAAGGACGGCATCGTGCTGTGCAACCTGTCCGGTCGCGGCGACAAGGACGTGCACACCATCGCTGCGCGCGAAGGCGTGGCGGTATGAACCGAATCGACGCGAAATTCGCCGAACTGGACTCGGCCGGCCGCAAGGCGCTGGTGCCGTTCGTCACCGCCGGCGATCCGTCGCTGGAAGCGACCGTACCGGTGATGCATGCCCTGGTGGAAGCGGGTGCGGACCTGCTCGAACTCGGCGTGCCGTTCTCCGATCCGATGGCCGACGGCCCGGTGATCCAGCGCAGTTCCGAGCGCGCGCTGTCGCGCGGCGCCGGATTGGGCTACGTCCTCGATTGCGTACGCACTTTCCGCGCGCGCGACGCGGCGACGCCGATTATGCTGATGGGCTACCTCAATCCGATCGAGATCCGCGGCCCCGAGGCGTTCGCGCGCGATGCGGGGGTAGCCGGCGTCGATGGCGTGCTGCTGGTCGACCTGCCGCCCGAGGAGGCCGGCGAAATCGAAGGCGCGTTCGCCGCGCACGGACTGGCCTTGATCCGGCTGCTGGCGCCGACCACGCCCGAGGCGCGGATGGAACGCGTGCTCGCCGATGCACGTGGCTACCTCTACTACGTCAGCTTCGCCGGCGTGACCGGTGCGGATGCGCTGGATCCGGCCGCGGCCGGCCTGCGCATCGCCGCGTTGCGCGCACGCAGCCCGGTGCCGGTGCTCGCCGGTTTCGGGATCAAGGACGCGGCCTCCGCCGCGCGCATGGCCGAGCAGGCCGACGGCGTGGTAGTGGGCAGCGCCCTGGTCGCGACCCTGGCCGCGGCCGCCGATCCGGCGCGCGCGGCCGGCGAGTTCCTCGCCCCGTTGCGGGCCGCGCTCGACGCGTCCGGGCCGATACGGCCGCTGCGCTAGACTGTCCGGCCTTCCGACCGCCGAGCCGCACGCCGCATGTCCTGGCTGAAGAAACTGATGCCCGCGAGCATCCGCACCGAAACCGGCACGGAGCGCAAGCGCAGCGTGCCCGAGGGCCTGTGGGAGAAGTGCGACAAGTGCGGCGTCGTGCTGTACCGGCCCGAACTCGAGGAAAACCTCGAGGTCTGCCCGAAATGCGGCCACCACATGCCGATCCGCGCGCGGGCGCGGCTGCTGGCCTTGTTCGACCCGGGCACCACGCGCGAGCTCGGCGCCGACCTGGGCCCGACCGACGTGCTCAAGTTCAAGGACCAGAAGAAGTATTCCGACCGCATCAAGGCGGCGCAGAAGTCCAGCGGCGAGCGCGACGCGCTGATCGCGATGGAAGGCACGCTCAAGCAGCGCCCGCTGGTCGCCTGCGCCTTCGACTTCGCCTTCATGGGCGGCTCGATGGGCTCGGTGGTGGGCGAACGCTTCGCCATCGCCGGCGAGCGCGCGCTCGAACTCGGCTGCCCGCTGGCGTGCTTCACTGCATCGGGCGGTGCGCGCATGCAGGAAAGCCTGTTTTCGCTGATGCAGATGGCCAAGACCTCCGCGGTCATCGGCCGCCTGCGCGCGCGCGGTTTGCCGTTCGTGTCGGTGCTGACCAATCCCACCACCGGCGGCGTGTCCGCCTCGCTGGCGATGCTCGGCGACCTGAACATCGCCGAACCGGAGGCCTTGATCGGTTTCGCCGGGCCGCGCGTGATCGAACAGACGGTGCGCGAAACCCTGCCGGAGGGATTCCAGACCTCGGAATTCCTGCTCAAGCACGGCACCGTCGACCAGATCGTGGACCGCCGCGAACTGCGCGACAGGCTCGCCCATCTGTTCGCGCTGATGATGCGGCAGCCGGTGCCCGGGGAAGGCGCGGAGGCCGCGTGAGCGCGCGTCGCTGGTTCGGAACGGACGGCATCCGCGGCCGGGTCGGCGAAGGCCCGATTTCCGCCGATTTCGTGCTTCGCCTCGGCAATGCCTACGGCCACGCGCTCACGGCAGCCGCCCTGGCGCGCGACCGCGAATGGCGCAAGCCCATGGTCCTGATCGGCAAGGACACGCGCATTTCCAACTACATGTTCGAGGCCGCGCTCGAGGCCGGCCTGGTCGCCGCGGGCGTGGACGTGCAGCTGATGGGCCCGATGCCGACGCCGGCCGTGGCCCACCTCACGCACTCGATGCGCGCCGATGGCGGGATCGTGATCTCGGCCTCGCACAACCCGCACCACGACAACGGCATCAAGTTCTTCTCGGCGCAGGGCGAAAAGCTCGACGACGCGACCGAGCTGGCGATCGAGGCCGCGCTGGACGAGCCGTTCCGCACGGTGGCTTCGGAACGGCTCGGCAAGGCGGTGCGTACCCGAGACACCATCGGCCGTTACGTCGAAGCCTGCAAGAACTCGGTGCCCAAGGGCTTCAACCTGGGCGGCATGCGGATCGCGGTCGACTGCGCGAATGGCGCCACCTACCAGCTCGCGCCGCTGGTGCTGCGCGAACTCGGGGCGAGGGTGGACGCCATCGGCGTGGAACCCAACGGGCTCAACATCAACGACGGCGTCGGGTCCACCCATCCGGGGCAGCTCGCCGCGCGCGTGCGCGAGACCGGCGCCGACCTGGGCATCGCCTTCGACGGCGACGGCGACCGGGTGTTGTTCGTCGACGAGGCAGGCATCGTGCGCGACGGCGACGACCTGCTGTACGTGCTGGCCTGCGACTGGCAGGACAGCGGACGCCTGCGCGGCCCGGTGGTCGGCACGCTGATGACGAACTACGGCTTCGAACGCGCGCTGGCCGCGCGCGGCATCGGCTTCGTCCGCGCCAGGGTCGGCGACCGCTACGTGCACCAGCAGCTGCTCGCCAACGACGCGGTGCTCGGCGGCGAAGCCTCCGGGCACATCCTGTGCCTGGACCGGGCCAATACCGGCGACGGCATCGTGAGCGCGCTGCAGGTGCTGGAAGTGCTGCAGCGACGCGGCACCGGGCTGGCCCAAGCACTTGAGGGCCTGCGCAAGGTTCCGCAGAAGACCGTGAACGTGCGCTGCCAGGGCGGTCGCAGGCCGGCCGAGGCGGATAGCGTGAAGTCCGCGCTCGCGCAAGCGCAGCGCGCGGTCGAGGGCCGCGGCCGTGCCTTCCTGCGCCCGTCGGGAACCGAGCCCGTGGTGCGGGTGACGGTGGAAGCCGACGACGACGCGCTCGTCCAGTCCACCCTCGACGCGCTCGCCGAGGCGGTCCGTGCCGCGGCGACATGAAACCGGGCGACCCCCAACTGCCGACGACGAGACCATGACGCCCCGCATCCCGACATTCGACATCCGCCGATTCACCCATCCGTCCTCGCCGGAAGACCGCCAGGCCTTCGTGGACGAGCTCGGCGCGGCCTACCGGGAGTGGGGCTTCGCCGGCATCCGCGGCCACGGCATCCCGCAGGCCAGGATCGACGAGGCCTACGACACGTTCAAGGCCTTCTTCGCGCTGCCGGAAGAGGTCAAGAAGCAGTACCACGTTCCCGGTGGCGGCGGCGCGCGCGGGTACACCCCGTTCGGCGTGGAGACCGCGAAGGGCGCGAAGTATTCGGACCTCAAGGAGTTCTGGCACGTCGGGCGCGAAATCCCGCGGGCTTCGAAGTACGCCGCGGACATGCCGGCGAACATCTGGCCGCGGGAGGTTCCGCAGTTCGAGCGCGTCGGCTACGGCCTGTACCGATCGCTGGACGAACTCGGCTCCGAGGTGCTGCGCGCGCTCGCGCTGCACATCGACCTGCCCGAGGATTATTTCGCGGACAAGACCGACTCGGGCAATTCGATCCTGCGCCCGATCCACTACCCGCCGATCACCACCGACGACATCCCCAACGTGCGCGCGGGCGCGCACGAGGACATCAACCTGATCACCCTCCTGGTCGGCGCCAGCGCCGAAGGGCTGGAAGTGCTGTCGCGCAAGGGGGAGTGGGTGCCGTTCACCGCCGATGCCGACACGATCGTGGTCAACATCGGCGACATGCTGCAGCGCCTCACGAACCACGTGTATCCGTCGACCACCCACCGCGTGGTGAACCCGCCCGGCGAGAAAGCCCGCCAGCCGCGCTATTCGACCCCGTTCTTCCTGCATCCCAACCCGGATTTCCTGATCGACGTGCTGCCGTCCACGATCACTCCGGACAATCCCAGCCGCTACCCGCAGGCGATCACCGCACAGGCGTACCTCGAGGAACGCCTGCGCGAGATCAAGCTCAAGTAGGAGCGCCCGTTCGGGCGCGACTTCGCACGCTCAATCCGCGTCGCGGAAATCCTTGCTGCGTCCGTCGACCAGGGCGCGCGCGACGCCCTCCGGCAGGTATTTCGACAGGCCCGCGAGCAGGCGGTTGGCGACGCCGGCCACGCAGCGCGCATCGCCGCGCTCGACGGCGTCCACGCCGAGCCGAGCGACGCTGTCGGCGTCCTGCCAAAGCCACTTGGGCAATTTCGACACGCGCGGGCGCATCCCGTTGACGTCGTGGAATTCGCTGTAGGTCATCCCCGGGCAGAGCGCGGTGACGTGCACGCCGCGCGCGCGTTCCTCGCGGGCCAGCGATTCGGAAAAGCGGATCACGAACGCCTTGGACGCGCCGTAGAGCGTATGCCCGGCGGATGACGGCACCAGCGCGGCCAGCGAGGCGACGTTGAGCACGCGGCCGAAACCGCGCGCCTCCATGCCTGGCAGCAGGCGCCAGGTGAGTTCCGCGACCGAAGCCACGAGCACCTGCAGGAAGGCGGAGTGCGTCGCCCAGTCGCGCGACAGGAAACGCCCAGGCACGCCGTATCCCGCGTTGTTGACCAGGCGCGAGACCACCAACCCGCGTTCGTCGATCGCGTCCACCAGGCGCCCGGGCCCGGCCGGGTCGGCCAGGTCCTCGGGGAACACCGCGACATCCACCAGCGGCCGCAACTCCGCGGCCAGCGCCTGCAACCGGTCTTCGCGGCGCGCGGTCAGGACTAGCGGCACGCCGCGGCGGGCGTACTCGCGCGCGATCGCCGCGCCGATTCCGCTGGAGGCGCCGGTGACCAGGGCATGGCCGGGCGGGGCAGGGTCGTTCGGGCTCATCGGGTATCCTTTCGCGCCTCGTGCAAGGACGGAAACGCATTGATGCGTCGCAAGATCGTAGCCGGCAACTGGAAACTGCATGGCGACCGCGCCTTCGCGAAGGCGCTGGTCGGCGAGATCGCCGCGGCGCCGGCCCCGGAGGGCGTCGAGCGCGTGGTGATGCCGCCGTTCCCCTACCTGGCCGAACTCGCGTGGCAGTTCGCCGGCAAGGGCGTGCAATTGGGCGCGCAGGACGCCAGCGAGCACGCCAAGGGTGCCTTCACCGGCGAGGTCTCGGCGGCGATGCTGGCCGACATCGGCGTGCGTTACGTGCTCGTCGGGCATTCCGAGCGGCGCCAGTACCACGGCGAGGACAGCGCGCTCGTGGCGCGCAAATTCATGGCGGCCAAGGCCGCGGGGCTGGTTCCGGTGCTGTGCGTGGGAGAAACCCTGGCCGAACGCGAAGGCCGGCGGACCGAAGAGGTGGTCGCCGGCCAGCTGGCGCCGGTGTTCGAACTCGGCGGTGCCGGGGTGCTGCAGGACGCGGTGGTCGCCTACGAGCCGGTCTGGGCGATCGGCACCGGCCTCACCGCCACCCCGGGGCAGGCCCAGGCCGTGCACGCATTCATTCGTGGCCAAGTCGGCGAACGCGATGCTAAAATCGCCAATTCGCTGCCGATCCTCTATGGCGGCAGTTGCAAGCCCGACAATGCCGCCGCGCTGTTCTCGCAGGCCGATGTCGATGGCGGATTGATCGGCGGGGCCTCGCTCGAGGCCA
>Ga0209023_10003445_pt1 | contig 18894 bp, 18 predicted proteins | sample LakOneMetagenome_FD_187468 | JGI IMG/M metagenome (GOLD analysis project Ga0209023, IMG submission 187468) | Freshwater and sediment microbial communities from Lake Erie, Canada (SPAdes) (version 2) | ecosystem: Environmental > Aquatic > Freshwater > Lentic | place: Lake Erie, Canada...
TCTGGGTAAACCAGCCTGAAACGGGAACGACATCGAAGCCTTCAGAAAGTGCCTGGGCACGTGACTCGACTACGCCGAGCACGGCCAAAAATCCTACGAGTGCCAGCAGCCTAAAACTGCCATATTTTTTGAGTAAAGCCATGGTTAATCAGATTCCTCCGGAGAATTTAAGAGAAAAAGGGTTTAATAAGTCCAGGTAAAAAACCAAGAGTCGTTTAGCACCGGGCATCAATAAACACTTTATTTGTATCAAAATGAGACTCAAGAAGCGTACACCCGAAATAGCTTATATGTCAATAGAATATTAGGGAACAAGCAGGTTGTGGCACGAAACGCGAGTCGCGAACGCCCGATTGTTTTTCAGGTCAGCTAACGAATTCAGACGGCTCTCATTTTACAAGGTTGTTACTGTTGTAGGCGACCGTTCGACAATATTTACCAACTGATCTATATTTACCAACTGATCTATTGTAACAATCGCGGGAACCCAACTATTAAAATGGCATTAGACCAAAAGAACAACCCTAAAGAAATAGCTGGCTGGCTGTCATACGACTGGGCGAATCATGCTTTTTTTACGCTTGTTGTCGGCGTATTGATAGGGAAATATGTGACATCTCTCGTCACAGCGGCCGTGGGTGAAAATGGGGCGGTTATAACGATCGGCGGTCACGACTTGGTTACAGCGAAGTCGCTTTTCTCCTATTCTGTCGGGCTTTCGGTATTCTTGCAGATCTTCTTTTTACCGATCCTGGGCTCGATCGCTGACTATACCCATCTGAAAAAAACGTTCCTGGCGTTTTTCTGTTATCTCGGGGCCGTGTCGTGCGGGCTCTTGTATTTTGCGGGAGGTGACCATTATTTTTGGGCGGCTGGCCTGTTCATAGTGTCAAATCTGGGAGCAGGTGCCTCGATCGTGTTCTTTAACTCGTATCTGACAGACATAACGACCGATGACCGGCGCGACAAAGTCTCAAGTTGGGGGTTTGCGTCCGGATATTTCGGTGGTTTCCTGACACTTGTCGGCGGACTTCTGTTTTTGACCTATAACGAGTCTTGGGGAATTTCGACCGGTGACGCTGTTCGTATTTGCTTTCTCGCCGCAAGTATCTGGTGGGGCGGATTTGCGATCATAACATTCTTGCTTTTGAAGAAGCGTTCACCCGAAAAGGAAGCTCCCACCGAAAGGCATTTTATTGTGGTCGGGCTGCTCGAATTAAAAGAGACATTTCGAGAGCTTTTTGCCCTCAAACATACATTTAGATTTCTGATCGCTTATCTGCTCTATAACGACGGTATCCAGACCGTGATCGTCATGTCCGCGGTTTTCCTTGCGGCTGAGGTCACCAACGCCGACGGTTCGGAGTTACAGAATTCAAATCTAATTATCGCATTCATGATCGCTCAGATCGTTGCGGCTATCGGGGCATTGGTCTTTGAACGCATTGCACATTTCACCTCCACAAAGACCGCGATACTTGTTTCTCTCGTCATCTGGTCTGCCGTTGTTATCTACGGTTACGGCTTTCTGCATACGCTGAGCGATGCGTATTTCATGAGCGGAGCGATCGGATTTGTGCTCGGGGGTTCGCAAGCCTTGTCGCGGTCACTGTTCTCGCAAATGATACCCAAGGGCCGCGAATCGGCGTTTTTTGGCATCTATGCGATCTCTGAGCGAGGTACTTCGTGGATCGGGCCGATGGTCTTCGGGCTGGTGGCTCAGCTCACAAATTCCTACCGGCCCGCGATACTAGCACTTATTGTGTTTTTCGTCGTCGGCAGCATCATTCTACTATTCACGAACACTGACCAGGCGATCCTCGATGCACGCAATATAAACCACGAAAACGGCGCGTGATGCGGTCGTATTGAAATAGATCTTGTGGAACAGCTCTTGAGCCCAATACGTCTACCCTTTGAACCCATCCATTCAGGTAAAAACATGTAACGTTTAGGTCTCGAACCTAAACGTTTAGGTTCGAGACCTATCCGTTGGGCCTCGGGAGCCAAATTTTTAGCCTCGGAACCTGAATTTTTGGGTTTCGACAACCAAGTTTGGGGTCCGATCACCATGCGTTTGGGTTCCGAAGCCAAAGTTTGGGGACGCAAGGCCTAAATTTGGGGTTCCGGGGCTCAAATTTGGGGTATCGAGGGCCCAAATTTGAGGTTCTGAGGCCTAAATTTGGGGTTCCGAACCTCAAATTTAGGGTCCTTTACCCAAAACTTGGGTGCCGGAACCCCAAATCGAACAGATCTATTCAATATATTAGGGCGTTGGCGGCGTGCCGGTCCCGGTTCGGTTGAAGAACTGCTTAATTTCAGCGACCTTTTCGGTGAAGCCGGGTTCGTTGGCGCCTTTTTTGTATTGGGCGTAGGCGTAATCGTTGAGGGCGTCCTGATAATTGTCGTTGTCGTGCAGGATCTTCGTGCTCTGCATTTGATGTGCGAGGCTGGACAGACGCGCGGCGCCGGATTCTAAAAAGCCGCGTGCCTGAAAATCCGACTCGAACTCTGTCCAATCAACATCCGGCGAACTCATCGCGGGACTCGTCTGCCGATAGTCGCGCACTTTGTTTACGAGCAGCTTATTTTGCTCATTGATCGAGCCGTACTTGACCCGTTCTTCTTCGGTCAGCGCCGAAAGCTTGCCCGCAAGCAGTGCTTCCACCTGACCGATCAGATCGTCAAAGTGGTCACGGTCAGACTGTGTTAACTGCGTTTCGATGATGTTTTTCATAATATTTTCGTACCCTCCATTCCGAGGCTTATAGCCCCAACATTTCGAAGATGTCTAGCGTTTTATTCATCGGCAGGTCATAAAAAAGGCCGGGAACGAATTCCCGGCCTGATAGATGATCAATGATCTAAGATCAATTAGTGAACGGACCAAGCCGCAACCGCAAAGTCGCAGTTTCCAACGGGGCAGCTTCCCCAAGCAAATTGCGTAACCGAATTATTGCTCGAATTCCGCACCCAGAACGTGCTAGCTCCTGGGGTTGCGCTTCCACGCCAGATCGCAAGGTCGGTCTTTCCGTCACCGTCATAATCGCCTGGAACTGAAACATCGTTCGTGATACCCCATGGAATCTGACTGGTAGCTCCGGTCCTACTCAAGATATAGTTCACTCTCGATCCTGAAATAGTGCGGCGTACGCAGAAATCGGTCTTACCATCACCGTCATAATCACCCGGAATGAGGAAGTCGGTATCGAGCCCCCAGTTGATAAATTCGGTACCGCCGCCCGATTTCGAGAGAGCAAACTGCCCTTGACCGGCAATGGCGGTGTTGGATCTCTGAATACAGAAATCGTTTTTGCCGTCACCATCAAAGTCTCCTACATAAGGAAAATTATCACCGTCATTGCCAAAACCCCACGGGACAAAAGTAACGTTCCCACCCGCGTTGTTAAGACTTCCGCGGTAGAAGAAAAAGCACTGGCCCGCAGGTGCCGCAATGCCTGGACAACGGTAAACTGCGGGGTCGGCCTTTCCGTCGCCATCATAATCACCCACAACCGCCGGATCGTCGCCCGTTTGCCCGAAAACCTGGAGTTTGAAAGTGTTGGTTGCACTCTGGAGAATATAGAATGCCGCCTGCGTTGCGGGAGCCTCTCTCCAAACTGCTAAGTCGTCCTTGCCGTCGCCATCAAAGTCTTCAGTCAAGATAAAATCGGTAGCGGCATCGCCCCACGGCTGCGTGCTTGTCGTACCCGAACCATTGATCGAAGAGTACCAATAAATCTGCGGTGCCAGAGGGATCGCATTTGGATCGGCGATCGCGTGATGCCTACGCCCTTTTACTTCCTGGTTGTCGATGAGATCGGGTAAACGTTCACCATTTCCTTCCGCCACGCCGTCCGAAAATGGTGCGTTCGTCGCACGTGCGACAATAAAGTCAGTTTTGCCGTCACCATTAAAGTCTGCATTTGCGTCTGGCGGAACGACTGCTGATGTGGTCAATGTAAGTGCTGCGGCAGAAACGTTGCCGGTATCCCCTGCACATCCATCTGTAAAGCGAAGCGTCCAAGTGCCGTTGGCATTCGCAACTCCAGTGAACGCGGTGTTCATGGTCGTCGGCGGCATCGGAACGGTAGCTCCAGCTCCGCCCGAGGCAGTTGTCCTGTAGCTACCTGGCGTCATTGCGACCGCCGCGCCCTGAATGTTGGCTTCCTGCCACCAACCACCGGATGGCGGTGCAGCAGCGATGTCTGAGAATACATAGGGTCCAGTCAGATCCGACGAATCGCCGAAGGCCGTTGCGGTGGTCGCCAACGTCCTTCCGAAGATATTGTGCGAGGCTCCGTTAGGGGCGATCAAGACCGCCACAATATCTCCAACGAAAGTGTGACTAGGAGCTCCGAATGTCATACTTACATCTACGGAGGCCACACTCCCCGACAAGCCGGCAGCAGTAAAAGTGACGTTTCTCGGAGCTCCGGGCGATGGTGCACACCCTGCGGCACCATCCGGAATTCCACCGAGGCTCGCCGCGTCAGCGTTAAATGTAGCGGCAGGCACCGCAGCACTCGAGCTTTCACCGTTCTTACCTCCAGCGGCAGTCGCAGGGTCGGGTTTGGCCATATAAATAAGGCCTCCTATCGCCAAAGTTAAGATCATCAGTGAATAAACGATCTTGCTTTTAGAAATGTCAGATTCTCTCAAGTTCATTTTCAATTCTCCCTTAGGTTTAAGTCTTGTGCGGCCAAACTACTGAAAGTGCGGAATTCGTGACCCACAACCCCAGTTCGGAAGTAGCCTTTTAAAACGGATCCCGGCCTTGTCTTTAAAAAATAACTTTGCGCTAACAACCATATAAATTTTCCCTTTCATTGTCAACGATTTTTGCCCCTCTGACGGTCCGGTCTACCAATGACGGCATTCAAATTATGCGATGCGAATTTGTCATCAATGGCAGTTGGGATATAATGAGCGTTCCATTATCTAGTTGTTTTTTAGGGATCAAAAACCAGTGCCAGACAAATCGAGCGAAAAAATCATTACCATCTTTGGCGGCTCTAAGTGTAAAGAAGACTCGGTGGAATACCGCGAGGCCAGAGAACTCGGAGGCCGTCTTGCCGACGCGGGATTTACGATCTGCACCGGCGGTTATCTCGGCATCATGGAAGCAGCTTCGCGGGGAGCTCGGGAAAAGGGTGGACGCGTTTACGGCATCGTGATGAACCAGTTCAAATCTGAGCCAAACCGATACCTTACTGACAAGGTCGCAACCGATCATTTTTATGACCGTTTGCAGAATCTCATTACACGCAGCGTTGGTTTTGTCGCTTTTCGAGGCGGTATGGGTACCGTTACGGAGATCTCGCTGGTATGGAATAAGCTACAAACTCGTGTTCTCGGCAGCCGGCCTTTGGTTCTGGTGGGCGATTGCTGGCCGCCGATCGTGGCCGCATGGCAAAATTCGCTGGTTGTTAACGATGCTGATGTTGCCTTTCTTGACTTTGCCAAAGATGCCAATGATGCAGCCGAAATACTGGTCAGAAAATCTGCAGGAGTAATTATATGAAATGTCCTAAGTGCGACATGAGTTTGATGGACGGAGCCAAGTTTTGTGGTTCCTGCGGATTTACGATCCCCGTGGAATCGGCGATTTCCGTCGCTCCAGCCCCTCCCGTTCACCAACAAGCCCCGCAACCTATGCCGAACGCGCCATCACCCTCCGGCGGCTCATTTCATTTTGACTCGGACGGGCGCGGACAAGGCCGCGGCTACACGTGGGCGATAGAACATCAGGGCGCATTTGCCCTTGCGGTAGTCAATCTACAACCTGAACAATCCATATCTGCCGAAGCCGGAGCGATGGTATCGATGTCGGCGAACGTCGACCTACAGTCTGAAATGAAGGGCGGCGTGTTTGGTGCACTTAAACGTGCTGTCGGCGGTGAATCTGCCTTTGTTTCAACATTTACAGCAAAAGGTGGTCCGGGCGAAGTAACATTTGCACCCGGAGCACCTGGCGATGTCGCTGGTATCGAAATACAGAATCAGGCGTTTTGCGTTCAATCGAGTTCGTACTTAGCTGGTGATATTTCGTTAGTGGTTGACACTAAATTCGGTGGTGCGAAATCGTTTTTTGGCGGAGAAGGACTGTTCGTTCTTCACGTTTCCGGAACGGGCCTTTTGCTTGTGTCGTCATTTGGGGCGATCCATAGAAAGGTGCTTCGACCCGGCGAGCAATACGTCGTCGATACCGGTCACCTTGTTGCGTGGGAAGCGACAATGCAATACAACCTACGGAAGGCGGCCAAGAGCGGCTATTTCAGGAGTTTTCTGAGCGGTGAAGGCATGGTCGCGGAATTTAACGGGCCTGGCGAGATCCTTATTCAAACCCGCAACTTGGCCGCATTTGCCGGCCTTCTCAAGCCTTTCTTCCCGTCGCAGGGCGGCGGCAGCGGCGGCGGCTTTAGCTTTGGAAGCTCGTAGTTCGCGTATCAATAACTTGGAAGAAACGGTCAAATTACCGACGGTGCGAGAGGAATCCGAGTCGAGGATAGCTGCCCGTGTGGTTTCACGCGGCATCGCTGTTGGCCACGCAGTTTGCCTTCATGGCCGAAAGCGGCAGTTTTACCGGGTAAGTATTGCGCCTAACGACTTCGGCGCGGAAATCAACCGGTTAAGAGCAGCCGTTGCCAAGGCTGCCGGTCAGTTGGAAACGCTAACTCACAACCGACCTCCTGAAATGCCGGACGCGGTTGCGGAGATCCTCAATGTTCATCTCTTGTTGATCCGTGAATCTTCGCTGGTGACAAATTGTGAGCGAGCAATTGCCGAGCATGGCGTAAATGCCGAATGGGCCGTAAAACTCGTCTCAGAAGAGTATCTCAATCGCTACCGAGCGATTCCAGACGAACATTTACGTGAAAAGGCTATTGATCTTGAGGACGTAACCGAACGAATCCTGAACGCTCTTGGCGGCAACGAAAATTATCAACATCTACCCAAAGGTTCGATCATTGTCGCGACCGAGATCAGGCCGTCGACAATGCTCGAATTCCTGCACGATCGTCCAGCCGGGCTCGTCACCGAGCACGGTGGCTGGACATCGCACATATTCATTATGGCCCGCGAAATGGGGATTCCGGCTTTGGCTGGAGTTTCGAACCTCTTTCGCCGGGTTAAGACAGGCGATCTTGTCGGAGTTGACGCGTTCGACGGTGAGTTGATACTTCGGCCATCCGAATCCAGTCAGACGATCCTTGCCGCAACGTTCGCGAAGATCGACGACGCCCAACCCTTAACAAACAAATCGGTCGGGACCGTTCAGACTTTAGACGGCGAGGTCGTTCGGATAGCTGCAAATGTCGATAAACCAGATGCTTGCGAGCGTGCCATGGAGATTGGGACGGACGGGATCGGGTTGCTTCGAAGCGAATACCTGTTCGAACATATGAATGCTCTGCCGAGCGAAGAGACCCAGACAGCAGCCTATACCGAGGTAGCCAAAATCGCGGGACCCGCCGGTATAAGAATTCGGACATTCGATCTAGGGATCGAACAAACATCCTCGCGCGTTGATATTCGCGAAACAAATCCGGCACTTGGATTACGGGCTATCCGCTTGAGCCTCGTGCAAGAAAAGCAGTTTCGCATTCAGATCCGCTCGATTTTGCGGGCCGCACATGAGGCGAATGTTCGCATAGTGCTTCCGCTGGTTTCTGGCGTTCAGGAAATAAAACGTGCATTGTCGATCATTAATGATGAACAGGCAAAGCTAGGACAAAAGGGAATTCAGTTCGGGCGGCCGAAGCTTGGCGTAATGATCGAGTTGCCATCGGCAGTTTTTTCGATCAATGAGATCTTACGCTATGTCGATTTTGTCTGTCTCGGCACTAACGACCTTGTCCAATACCTCGTTGGGGCCGACCGCGACAATGAAACGGTGGCCGAGTGGTATCAGACACTGCACCCGGCGGTTATTCGAGCGGTCAGGACGGTTCTCAGTGCTGCCAAAGCTGCAAATATCCCTGCCGTCGTTTGCGGAGAAATGGCTGGCTCGCCGTTCTATACGCCACTCCTGATCGGCCTGGGTGCCCGCGATTTCAGCATGAATTTACATTCGATCGCTGCCGTTCGAAAGCTAATCGCAGGGGTTTTAACCACCGAAGCAATTGAATTAGCAGAAAATGCTGAGAGCCTCGAAACTCCAGGCGAAATCGAGGATCTGCTCCTAGAAATCTACCGCGAACGCTGGCATGATCTATTTCCGCCTGAGATCTTGGCGGAAAATATAGTTAAACATCACAAAAACATCTCGAAAAACTAGAATCTGCCTGGTTTTACGATTTTACTAATTCGTGGCATTAGAATTGGCGACCGATCGCCCATTGCCGCGAGTGTCAGATCGTATGAACAGAATTGTTTTCAGGTCGTTTAGTATCTCCGCAATTGCGGCGGCGTCTGCCCTTTTCGCCGCCGTAGTCGTGGGGCAAAATAGCGATAACATTAAGCGAAATAATCCATTTGCCCCAAGCCCAAAGGCAAAAGTGAAGGTCGTGGACCCACAGCCCCAAAATGTAAGGATCATACCGGTCGCGGCAAACATCGTGTCGGAGAATCGCGAAACACCGGCCCCGCCCAGATCGATCGGCCCCGATACGCACAATATTGCTAAGCATGCCGCAAACGTAAATGTGCAACCCACGGGAACTTATCGCATAGGTGTCGGGGATGTCCTCGTAATCAATGTCGAAAACGCCGCAACATCGTCTGGCTCATATGTGGTCCGTGGAGACGGGACCATCGATTTTCCGTTGGCGGGTGAAGATGTCATCGTCAACGGGAAAACTACCGATGAGATCGCGGAATCGCTTACGAACGCCGTCAAGATATACAAGACCCCGCAGATCACCGTAAAGATCCGCGAATACGCCAGCCATGGAGTGATGGTCGGCGGCCTTGTCGAAGTGCCTGGGCTTCATCAGATCCAGCGTGACGCGGTGCCGCTCTACGTTATCCGCGCCGCTGCCATCACCAGCCCTCGAGCCAGTGGTGTAACGATCAAGCGTCAAAAGGATTCAGGCGTCGAATCTTTCCTTTTGGCGAATGACGATGTCGACGCCGTACTGATCTATCCGGGTGATTCAGTTGAATTCACCGGTAAACCTGACTCGATAGCGACCGGATATTATTTTATCGGTGGCGATATCGCGACCGGCGGCAAAAAGGAGCTGTCAGCGGGATTGACCCTCTCAAAAGCTCTAGCGGCGGCGGGCGGTGTGACCGGAAATGCCAAACGGGCTCTGATCCGGCGGCGAAACGACAGCGGAATGCTTATAACGAGCGAATACGAACTCAAAGGCATAATCTCGCGCAGGATTCCGGACCCCGGTTTAAATCAAGGTGATATGGTCGAAATAGGAAAGTAGGTTTTTTATAACAAGTATTTTGTTGTTCAACATATTTTGTTATACTTTTCAAGCCTTGCTATGAGGCACGTTGGGCAGTCGCTGTTTGCGTTAAGCGAAGAGAGGAAAGTCCGAACACCAGAGGGCAGCGAGCCGGATAACGTCCGGGAATTCGGCAAAAGCCGGATGACGACAAGTGCAACAGAGAGCAAACCAGCCCGCAAGGGTGATGGGTGAAAGGGTGAGGTAAGAGCTCACCGGCGTGGTTGGTAACAACCCACGGCCAGGTAAACTCCTCGTGGTGCAAGATCAAATAGGGAATCGCGTAATTTGTGCGGCCCGTGCAATGTTCCTTCGGGGACCGCAGATTCCGGGTAGATCGCTTGACCCCGACGGTAACGTCGGGGCTAGATGAATGATTGCCATTTGCCGTCAGGCAAATACAAAATTCGGCTTACAGGCGTGTCTCATAGCCTCGGCATCAACGAGTTTCAAATTTTAAGGAGAAACCCCGCAAATTATGGCAAACCGTAAAGGTGTATTTATCGGAGCGTATGTTCCAAACGAATTGAAAGAATCGCTCCGCAGGCGCGCGGCCGGTGAACATCGCACGCTTTCACAGGAGATCACGCGTATTCTCGTCGAGGCCGTTCACGGCAAAGGCTTGCCGGCAGGCAGTGTTGACCGGCGAGACAGCGTAGTGATCCCGCGCCGCCGTGCTACCGATCCACCGATCCGTCGACGAGCCGAGGATCTTCCATATATTGCCCCTGACGGGAAGAAGTAGATCAAGTGTAATTATTATTACTATTAGTTTGGAGGCTGTCTGAATGTTTAATTTCGGACAGCCTTTCTATTTTCACTTACTTGATCGCCCACTTTTTATTTGTGACCAGACACGGATAAAGTCCATTTTTTCAGCGGAGAGCGATAAGGGGCAAGTGGATATCGCCATTTCGATTCTACTTACCGGCGATACGCCTTTCGTTAGGCCGGCAGCTTTTGCTAAACTACAGCCAATGAATGCAAGGATACTCACTGTCGGCATTTTAGCCGCACTTGCCGGGCTGACCGGCGGATTTCTACTCGCAAACGGGCTCAATCGTTCCACGATAAATGCTCTCAAGACCCAATTAGACCAACGCAAACCAGACGCAGATGCCAAACCGGGATCACCAGGCAATGCGGATGTCGATCCCGAAGAGATCAGATCAAAGCTTGCCGAAGCTGACGCTAATCCAACGGATTTTGCTTTTCAAAAGAGCCTGGGACGCGGGCTATATCGTTTTGCAACTATCAAGAAAGACGATGACCTCGTTCAAGAGGCTAAGCGAATATTGATCCGTGCCAATACGCTCGATCCAAAGGATTATGACGTGATGGTCGACCTCGGAAATGCATACTTTGACACTGGTTACGCAAAAAAGGATTCGGCGAGTTTTAAGCTGGCGCGCGAAACCTACGAAAAAGCACTCGGTATCAGACCCAACGACGCGGATGTTCGCACGGACCTAGCCTTGACATATTTTGTAGACGAACCCGGTGACCTTAAAAAAGCGGTTGAGGAATTCCAAAAAGCGATCAAATCTGACCCGAAACAGGAGCGGGCGTTGCAGTTTTTGACATCAACATATATTCGCCAAGCCGATTTTCCTTCCGCACAGAAGACGCTCGATCTGCTAAAGGCCGCGAACCCTAAAAATGAAACGATCTCAACCCTGACCAATCAGATCGAAACTAAATCCTATTTACCGCTGCAATGAGGGAAGCGTTAGTCATTTTTGCGGTTATTCTGATATTGCTCGCGATCACTGCGATCAAGTACAGAAAGCAGATCGCTGCTTTAATCGGTGTCGGCAGAATGATCCGCGATGCTGCGGCGGGAACCAAAAGAACGGGTCAGACCCAGATCGAAGAGCCTGTAAATTCAGGTAAACTCGTCAGTTGTGCAAAATGTAGAACTTGGGTTCCAGAAAGCCGTGCAATCAAATTTGGGTGGAACACTTTCTTTTGCACTGAAGCCTGCCTGCAGAGATCGATCCAGTCGGTTTAAATGAACCGGTCTAGGTACCACGCGATCATCTTGTCCCCGAATAATATCGCGACGATCGAACCTATTCCGAGAAATATGCCGAACGGTATCTGCGTCTGCATATCTTTATCTTTCTGTTTCGCGATCATAGCAACGCCCGCGATCGCGCCGGTAAACGCTCCAAGAAATATCGTCAGCACCGTCAATCGCCAGCCTAGCAACGCTCCGAGGCCGAGAAGCAATTTCACGTCACCAAGGCCCATAGCGTCCACGCCGCGAAGAGCTTTCCAGATAACTCCGATCAGCCAAAGCGAACCGCCCCCGATCAGTGCACCAAACAACGCTCCGCCAAGCGATACCATCCAAGCAGGATAACCGTACAACGAAGATACCGGTGCAAAGGCAGTGTCCGAAAAATAATTGTCCCTAAACACTAACGGAAAAACGATCCTTATTACGATCGCGATAACGAAGATAGGGTATGTGATAACGTTCGGCAGGATCATGTGCTCGGCATCAATAAAGATCAGCGAGATCATTGTCGCGACAAAGACCAGAGCGACGGGCAAATACGGCGTCAGGCCGATCTGCATATAGACCAACAGAAACACAAGCCCGGTTAGTGCCTCAATCGCCGGATAGCGCCATGAGATCGGTTCTTTGCAGTCCTTGCATTTGCCGCCGAGCATCAGCCAGCCGAATATCGGAATATTGTGATAGAACCTGATCGAATTCTTACAGTTCGGGCACGCCGATGAGGTCAGCAACGACAATTCGTTCGGCACGCGGTAGATCACAACGTTCAAAAAGCTGCCAATGCAGGCACCGAGCACAAACACAAAAACGAATCCGGCCCATTCCGGAATGCCAAGAACCGCCTCAAGCGAAGCTGCGAGAAATAAATTCATTTGATCGTTTGGAAAGTAGATTTAGAACCAAGAGCGGCCGCGACATGAGCGTCCTCTATAATAATAAACGAATTCACCCGCAAAAGGGAAGAGTTATCGCTCGCGAACATGTCCGCTGTTCCAAATCTTTCATACACCGTCTGAAGAATAATTTGCCGAACGATGACCTTTTTCTCCTCAAAAATCCGTTTAGGTAGACAGGAAGAAATAGTGTTACCGTGATGGGGAAACACCTACAACATTTGAACATCAAGAAAATTGGAGACACAAAATTAATGAGACGTATTAACAAACTAACCTTGCTCATAATTGCCATTTTGGCAGTTGCCGCATTTTCAACCGCCTGCGACGACAAACAGGTCGTGGAAGCTAATAAACTGGTCGATTCGGCCAATAAGAAGATGAATGACGCGAAACCTCTGGTCGCTGCCGCCGGTGAAAAGTTTGGAAAGATCAGCGACGACGTCAAGGATTTTGACGCTTCGAGAAAGGCTCACGAAGCTGAGCTTAAGGAACTTGCCACGAGTTACGACAAGATACTCGAACTTTATAAAGGGGCATCCTCCGATTTTTCTCAGGCCGCAAAGCTAAGCAAGGACGAAACATTCAAGTCTTATTACGAAATGAGTGCTAAGGATGTCGACAACACCGCCGCTCTTGTCACTCAGAACAAGCTACTCACCCAAGCGTTTGCCGATAGCAAGACGATCGACGATTACAGCAAAAAGATCGATGAGATCAAAACAAAGAACGAAGCCCTAAAGAAAGAGGGTGACGACATTGCCGCCAAACTAAAAACGCTCGAGGACGCGGTAAACGCAAAGAACAAATAGTATGAAACACATCATTTTCATAATTGCCTTCATCTGCATCCTCGGCCTGTCCGCATTTGCTCAAACAGCCAAATCAAAAGTCACCGCGTTGCCAACCGGCATCGCGGGTTGGAGCGGCGAGTATTCGGACAAACTACTGAACGATCCGATCATCAAGGCTCGTCTGAAAAAGCTATTGCGGAGCGCCGGCTATGCTTCGTTTATGGGATCGTTTGAAACTCTCACCCCGATTTCAAAAGACGGCGACGTCCTGTTCGCCAGCGGATGCTTGATCCATGCCTGCGGGCATTTGGAATCGGCAATCGCTATAGATGTAAAGGCCAATACCATCCACGCGGCGATATTCAATGAAGAGAAGGAAACTCTATATTTCAACGAACGCGGTAGTAAGACGCCAAGATCGATCCTCGATTGGGCAAAGGATCTGGAAGGCAAGAAGAGTGGTAATTAGAACGAATCACATAACTTACTAATCAGCTGCGGCTGCATACATCAATATGAAGATCATCATTTCATCGTTCGCAATTTTTTTCCTTTCGATCGTTGGGCTGTTGACGCCTACGCTGAATGTTGTTTCGGCCCAGGCAACGCAGGAACGACCATTGAACGAGCAACAAGTCAGCCAGCTATTCGAACAATTGGAGAACATCTTAAAGAACGATGTTGATGATGAGGATGCGGTCGCAGCAATTTTAGAACGCTGGGAAAACCAAGAGAATCTCGTTGGCAAAACGAGAACGCAGATCTTGCAGCTTTTTTTCAACGATGTTCGTGCGGTCATAACCGATCAAGAAATACGCGATATCATCTGGTCAAATTGGACGACGCCCGCTGCGAACCAGGGACAATCTCCCACGACCGTGCAGCCCGCGGCACAGACCAACCAAGAACCAAGGCTATCGGACGAAGATGTCGATCTGCTGATAGCCGATCTCGCTGAGATGCTTGACGAGATGGTGTCGGACCGCGCCGCGATCGGGGCGATAGTCGGCCGTTGGTATAGCAGAGCTGGCCTCGCCGGCCGGACCGAATCGCAGGTGATGCTTATATTGTTCGACGACGTCAAAGCGGTGATCAACAACAAAACAGCACAGGACAACATCTGGGCATATTGGACAGGGAATAATAATGGCGAACAACAAAAGGTACTTCAGGCACCCGTAAAAACCGAAGAACAGATCTCCGCACAAACGGACATGAAAGACCTGGCTCGGGGGATATTGGATGAAATAAAAAAGAATAGCGCGATGTACAGCCAGATCATGTCCGTCCTCAAAATGGATAACGAATACGAGCCTGAGCGTATGGCGGGTCTGTGTTTTTCGTTTGGTTACGATGACACAATGTGCAAATCCTTTGCCACTTATCTTGGATACTCCGCCTTTATCTATCTGAAGAAGGCCGCACCGTATCGCCCGACTATCGACAAGATCACGGCGCTTTTCAACAGATTCGACGCATGCGAAAAAGCCAAGGACTGCCGGCAGTTGAGAATGGAAATGGCCGACAAGTTCGAAGTTTTCGGCTATCAGGAAGCGGCGCGCAAGTTCAATACGGTTTGGGGTTTCATTTTCGACGCCGTTGGCTCGGGTGGAAGCGGACAGCCGGGAATCGAGGGACACATTGCTCCGAGTTTTGATCCCGCAAAGATCGCCGGACTCTGCCTCAACGAAGGTCAAGGTGCCGAGATCGAAACCTGTATAAAATTTACAAGGGCTTCGATGTACGCATTCTGGTTTCGCTTTGGCAACGCCTCGGCACAGAATGATCAAGCTCAATACAACGTGCTTTTCAATCGAACGATTCGCTGCTCGGCACCGGTCGATTGCGGAAAAGTCATCGCCGATCTCAGAGAGTTGCCGAATACAACACTTACCCCGCAGTTTAAGAAAGCCATCTTCATGAGTGCTTTCCTGAGTGAAAATATACCTGATCTTTTAGATGAAGACGGTTGGTACAACATTCAGGGCGGTTTGAACCGTTGCTATAAAAATGCGGCTGGCGACCCCTGCAAGCAACTTGCCTGCTTAAAGAGTGAAATGATGTTTTTCATGATCCATTCCGTGTTTACGGGAAATCTGCTGTCGCAGAGCAACGGTGGTTCGGGGTCGGGTGATATCGTCGGGCGTAAGTTAACGATGATGAACGAAGTCATGACCAAATACACGTATGATCCGGTCAAGAAAGCGCCTCTTCCATTCAACCAGTGTCCGCAGCAGTGATCGATAAGGTAATTATATGAGAACAAAGATAACCCTGGTTTTGATCCTCATGTTTACAGCCGGCATCACGGTGTCGGCTCAGGAATTCAACAACGTCACAAAAGAATACACTCTAGTCTCGCAGACCGAGGCGAGGACCGAGACTTCGCGAACGCACCGGCGCGTGCTTTGCGATTACCAGCCTTCGGGGCTTTGGGTTCGCCGCGGCGAGAGGTTTACGGTCAAGGTCACCGAACTTGACCCTGATTACAAACTCTCGACCATGATCGGATTCAAACCGATGTGGTCTAAGACGAACAGCACGCAAGAGAACGAATTGCGCGAAGGTGCGAATACGGTGACGGCCGCCAACGATGGTATCCTCTCGTTCATCTTCGTCAAACGAACCGGTTTCGACACCGAGCCGACTACCGTCGATGTAAAGGTCACCGGCGGCAAGGCAATTCCGCTGTACGTCGCTGGCGTAACCGAAGATGCGGATTGGGAAAACGCCGTGAAGAACATGGACGACACTTACGTTCAGCTCGTTTCCGACAGGGTGCTCGTTACTATTCCATCGCGCGATTACGTAAAGCACCCGATCCCGGATGTCGAGGCGATGTTCGAGACGATACATAAGATGATCGATCTCGACGACGAGCTCGCGGGGTTTGACGATTCTGCTGCCGAGAACATGAAGACTCGCAACCGCCTCAACTATCTGGTCGACGTGTATACTCGTGCTCCGGAGTCGGATAAGTATTACGCGTATGCGTCCGAATACTTTATCGGGATGAAGCGCGATAATTTCACCGCCCTTACCGAAAACCTCGATACCGAATGGGGCTATTGGCACGAGACCGGGCACACCTATCAGCAGCGAAGCTGGATCTTCGGCGCGATCGTTGAGGTCCAGGTGAATATGTTTTCGCTCTACGTCCAGGAAAAATTTGGTTTGCCGTCCAAACTTAACGACAAGGAAGATACGAACACCAAGACGAGCTTCGAAATGGCACGCGCCTACATCGCCGACCCGAACAAGAACTACATGGTCATCAATCCGAACGTGTACGGCGAATTCTTTACCAAGCTTGTCATGTTTCACCAGCTCAAGACAGTTTACGGCTGGGATTCGTTTACGCGTTTGCAGAAGTATTTTCGCAAACAGCCGCTGGTTTACAACCCAAAGGAGACCGATGCCGACAGAGCGGCGAAGTTCGTCCAGGCGATGTGCATGATCACAAAGAATGATCTCGTGCCGTTCTTTAGAAAATGGGGCCTTTACATAGACGCCTCGACGACGCAGAAGATCGCAGCGATGAAATTACCGATGCCCAGAACCGATCCGTCCACGATATTCAAATAAACAAATGAAAAAATATATCTACATAACCCTCGCCCTCATTGTATTCACCTTCGCGGCCGCCGGGACGTCGCTGGCGTGCAGCTGCGTGGTCAGCCGCGATTCGGTCAAGAAGCAGATAGCGGCTTCTTACGATAATTCCACCGTTATCTTCTCCGGCAAGGTCACGTCCGTCGAACCGGCCGCCGACGGAATGTACGTGATCGTTACCCTGACGGTCAAAGAATCGTGGAAGGGAACTAACGGCACCGAGATCAAGGTCAAGACCGCCAAAGACAGCGCGATGTGCGGGTTTAATTTCGAGGCCGGCAAAGAATATCTCGTTTACACGAACGGGATCGCCGGTGATCTTAGCGTCGGCAATTGCTCGCGGACCTCGCAACTCGAGGGCAACACCGACATCAAATATCTCGCCAAGCTTAAAAAGAAATATACGAAATAAGGAAACGCCCTGAGGCGATTCCTTCGGCCCCATCACAAGCAAAAAAGGCCGCGAGCATCAAACTTCGCGGCCTTTTGTTCATCAATTGCCACTAGGTTCTGGCCTCAAGGATCGGCCAGTGCTAAAGCCGTAGCTAGTGGAATGCCTGACGACGCGTGTGCTACAATTTGCCCGTTCGAATCTACAACAAGGAAGGGGTTTTATGAAGAACATTTGGGTATTGTTCGTGTTGGCGGCGGTGGCCGTGGGTTGCGGGAAGTTGACCGGCGGCGGCAGCGGCACGTCGGGTAATAACGTGGCGAACGTGTCTTCGACACCGGTGCCAAAGGTCGTGGACCTATCGGCATTATTAGGTAAATCGGTGGAAGAGATGAATACCGCTCTCGGCCAGCAGCAAAAGCTGAGCGTCGGATCGGTGACGTACACGGTCCCGAAAGGCACTGTTTACGCTCAGTACAACAAAGAGAATAAGCAGGTGATGATCAGTTTCTCGTACAAACCCGAGATCACTGCGGAGTTCTCCGTTCTTGGTTACCCTTCGGTGGAAAAACTCGGCCAGGCCGTCGGGCTCGAGATCAAAGGCAAACCGAGCGAATCGGAGTACGAGGATAAATATTACGATTACATGATCAACGGTAAAAAATGCGAACTGACCGTTAAGAAAATGCAAGGCGCATACACCGGAGCCGATCTCTATTGCCCCATCGTCCCTGCTCCGTAATATATCGACCAACTAATTAAAAAGGCCGCGAGCGTAATGTTCGCGGCCTTTATATATGTTAACTACGAGTCCGGGCGTTATGAAACGCGGCCGGGCTTTTTAGCGCGAAGTTTTTGCTTGATGGCGACCTTTTCGGCTTCGATCGTGGCGTTCATGAACTCCATGTACTCGGGAATGATCGTCTTCGAAAAAGAAACTCCGATTTCGGTCAGCATCTGGGGCATTTCCTTGATCGTTTTCTGGCCGGTGGGCGTTCGATAAAAGGCGATCATGGCCCGCAGGTCGTCGTCGGTGAAATGTTTGGCGTAAACTGGCGTGAAGACGTTCTCGACCATCTTATCGAAGTCTAATTTCTCGGCGAGAAACTCCTTAGACTTGGCCATCATACGGTCGATCGATTCGGTCGTCAGGTCTTTGATCATCGCGCGGTCGGCAGCCGTCAGAGTTTTGTCGTCAGCGAATACCGAGTCGAACACCTGCGAGGCTGACGCCGTCTGCATGTCCAGCATGCTGGAAGAAATGTCGTCGAACTGCTTCTTACCGCCAGTGGCTTCGATAAGCTCCTTGACGAGAGCGGTCCTTTCCGGCGTGACGGCGTCCTGCGAACGTGCAAATTCGGCACCCGCAACCAAAATAAGTGCGGCGAGAAAAACGTGTACTAGCTTTTTCATTCTTTACTCCTGGGAAAATGTTCTGCGGTCTCTTAAGACCTAAATAATAACCTGCCACGCCACGCCAAATCAAGAAGTTCCAAAATAAAAAGGCCGCGAGCTTAATGTTCGCGGCCTCGTCTTAATAAATTACACTAATCACGGATTGATCGTAACGGTACGTGTTTCGCTTACGTTGCCGACGGGTTGGTTGTTTTTGTCGCGCATGCGGACTCGGATGTCGATGACCTCGGGTTCGCCGGGGGTGGTTGGAGTGACGGTGATGGTTGCGCCTTTGCCGCCGAGCGCGGCCTGGTGCGTCCAATCGCCGCCCTTTCGGCGGATATCGACGTCGAACATCAGCATGCCGCCGCGGTCGCCG
>Ga0209023_10003446_pt1 | contig 18892 bp, 14 predicted proteins | sample LakOneMetagenome_FD_187468 | JGI IMG/M metagenome (GOLD analysis project Ga0209023, IMG submission 187468) | Freshwater and sediment microbial communities from Lake Erie, Canada (SPAdes) (version 2) | ecosystem: Environmental > Aquatic > Freshwater > Lentic | place: Lake Erie, Canada...
AAAGCTTCGGCCAGCGGCTGGCCGAAGCTTTCTTCGTACTGGCGCGCGTAGCCTGCCACCAGGTCTGCGATGGGGTGGGTGAAGAGTTGCACGCCCAGGTTGCGGCACAGGGCCACCGAGTCGTCGACCGAGCCGCTGCTGGAGTAGCGCGAGGGCATGGTGATGCCCACCACGTTCTCGGCGCCCAGCGCCTGTGCGGCCAGGGCCAGGGTGAGCGCGCTGTCGATGCCGCCCGAGCTGCCCACCACCACCTGCCGAAAGCCGCAGCGGCGCGCGTAGTCCTTGAGGCCCAGCATGATTTGCTGGCGGTAGAACTCCATGGTGGGGATGCCCTCGGCCGGCACGGTGGCCGGGGCCTGGCCGTCGCCCATCGAGAAGTGGCCGTTGTCGAACTGCAGGGTGCGCACGTCCTCGACGAAGCGGGGCGCTTCGAAGACGATGCCGGCGTCGGGCTCGGCCGCAAACGATGCTCCGTCATACACCAGCTGGTCGTGCCCGCCCACCTGGTTGACGTACAGGATGGGCAGGCCGTGGCGGCGCGACGAGCCGCCGAAGATCTGGTGTCGCTGCTCGCGCTTGCCCACGTGGCTGGGGCTGGCGTTGATGCTGATCACGAGGTCCGGCGCGGCGTCGCGCAGGCGCACGAAGGGGTTGGTCACGTAGTCGGCGCCATGGTCGTTCCAGCCGTCTTCGCACACCAGCAGGCCCACCTGGGCATTGCCCACGCGCAGCACCTTGGCCACGTCAGGCCCCGGTTCGAAATGGCGGCGCTCGTCGAAGATGTTGTAGGTGGGCAGCAGCTGCTTGGCATACGACAGCTTCACGGTGCCGCCCTGCAGTACCAGCAGGCTGTTGTGCAGCCGCTTGCCCGGCCCGCTGGCGCGCGTGGGCGTGCCCACCACCCAGTGCAGATCAGGCAGCGTTGCCGATGCGGCTTGAAGCGCAGCCACGCCGGCCTCCACGCGCTGCATGAACTCGGGCTCGTCCAGCATGTCGCCGGGGTAGTAGCCACACAGCGAGAGTTCGCTGAAGACGACGATATCGGACTGCTCGGCCGCGGCCTGCCGCGCGGCGGCCACCATGCGGTCGACGTTGCCTTCGATGTCGCCGACGGTGATATTCAATTGAGCGATGGTGATGCGGAGCATGTTTCTTTTTCCTTAAGTGCTGCAGAGCGCGTCGGAGTGGCTGAAAAACTCAGCGAAGCGGTCCTGGGATTCTCTTCATGAATCAAGCGGTAAGTGGGCGCTGCGGATCGTGAGGGGCTGCAAGGCGCAAAACGCAGCAATAGCTGTAGCTATTGCGAGTATTTGCAACGCCGCAGACCGCCCGAGCCCGCAGATGCCCACGGCGCGGCGATTCGTGAAGAGGATCCCCAGGCGTTCCGTCGCAGACAGTACCGGAGGTACGGCAAGACGGAACAACGACGCCAGGAGAGTTTTCTCAGCCGCTCAGGTCGCCACGTTGAAGACTTGGCGGAGGTAGGCTAAGTAGGTTTCATCGTCGCACAGCGTCTTGCCGGGCGTGTCCGACAGCTTGGCGACCGCCTGGCCGTTGGCGCGGGTGAGCTTCATCACGATGTTCAGCGGCTTCATTTCAGGTGTGTCCCCCATGTCGTTGGTGAGGTGGGTGCCAATGCCAAAGCCCAGCTGCGTGCGGTCGCCGAAGTGGCGGTACAGCGACAGCGCGTTGGTGAGCGTGAGGCCGTCAGAAAACACCAGCCGCTTGGTGTTTGCGTCGATGCGCAGCTTGGCATAGTGCGCCAGCGCCTTTTCGCCCCAGGCCACCGGGTCGCCCGAGTCGTGGCGCAGGCCGTCGAACAGCTTGGCGAAGTACAGGTCGAAGTCGGCCAGGAAGGCGTCCATGCCCACGGTGTCGGTCAGCGCAATGCCGAGGTCGCCGCGGTACTCCTGCACCCAGTCTTCGAGTGCAGCCTTTTGAAAGTCGCGCAGCCGCACGCCCAGCGCTTGGTAGCTTTGCAGGTATTCGTGCGCCATGGTGCCGATGGGCACCAGGTTCAAATCGCGCGCCAGCAGCACGTTGCTCGTGCCTTTGAACCACTGCGGCGTCTGCTCTGCAAACGTCTGAACCACCTCGCGCTGCCAGTCACCGCTGTAGCGGCGGCGCAGGCCGAAATCGAACAGCTCGAAGGGATGGCGCAGCGTGGCTTGGCTGGCCAAGTCCTGCAGCTGCTGCACCTTGGCGGCCAGGCGCTCGCGGCCGCTGGCCAGTGCTGCGGCGGCGTCGAAGCGGCGAAAGTACAGCTCGTTCACGATGGCCAGCACGAAGATCTCGAAGCCCATCACATGCACCTGGGGGCCGCGCGCAATGATGGTGAGCGTGTCGCCCTCGGCCCGCGCCTCGATGAAGCTGCGCTGGAACTGGAAGATGCGCAGAAAGTCGATGAAGTCGCTCTTGATGAAGCGCAGGCTGCCCAGGTAGTCGAGCTCGCCCTTGGTAAAGCGCAGCGAGCACAGGTGGTCCAGCTCGGCGTTCACCTCGGGCAGCAGCTCGACCAGCGGGTAGATGGGCTGGTTGCGGCACACAAAACGGTATTCGCTTTGCGTCTGCGGGTGCCGGTGCAGCAGGGCCTGCCACATGGTGAACTTGTACAGGTCGGTGTCGAGCAGGCTGGTGATGATGCGGGTCATGGTGATGCTCCTGTTTTTGTAGCTGATTGCGCTTGTCCAACAAGCGCTATAGGCTGATTTCATTGCTGTGGGCCAGTTGCACGCCCAGCGTGCGCATGGCGTCGAGGAAGGCCTGGTGCTGCGCTTCGAAGCCGCCCACGGGACTCATGCAGTCGGTCAGCAGCACGATGTGGCTGGGGCGCATGCCGGCGGCCTGCAGGCGGGGCAGGTGCTGCACGATGTGCTCGGTGGTGGCGCGCACGCAGTGGCTGCTGGCTTCGCCGGCGATGAGCAGCAGGTCGGCGGTGTCGAGCGCTGCGAGCAGGCGGGTGTTGAGGGCGGTGTCCGGGTCAGCAGCATCGACCACCTCGGCCTGGATGGCGCTGTAGTGCTCGGTCCAGGGGTTGGTGCCCTTGAACACGTTGTGCACCGCGCGCTGTTGCTGCAGTTGCCAGTCCCCACAGGCGGCCAGCACGTCGGCGTGCACGCCGTGGCCCCAACTGCCGATCTCGCAGTGCACCGGCCAGACCATGAGCGTGTAGCGGCCCTCGGCTTCGAGCGCATCCAGGTAAGCCAGCGTGCGGGGCAGTGCGGCGGCGCTGCGGGGGGCGAAGGCGCCGCTGCGCACCTGGGCCGCCGTGATGGGGGTGAAGGGCGCAACGGCTGAGCCGCCTGCCTGCTGCCAGAACCCGGGGTGGGCGATGTCGAAGCGTTGGTGCGAATCGAGCGTGACGGTGATGGCATCAAGCTGTACACCCTGCGCGCGGATGAACGCAGCCAGGCGCTGCATGTCGGCATGGGCGCCAGCGACAGGCAGGCTGGGGGATGTGCTGCGCCCGTCGGGCTGCCGGGGTTGCCAGTCGGCAGGCAGGTCGCAGAAGTCGTTTTGCGGGTCTATCACCAGCAGCTGGATGTTGCGGTCCATGGTCTTCTCCTTGGGTATGGCTGCAGTGTAGGTTTGTTAGATTAAAAATGCAACTAACTGAGATGAAACATGATGTGTCGGCCGATGGTCGGTCATTTGCCTGCAGTAAATTTGAGATTTACGGTGGCCGGTGTTAGCCTTGTTCGTATATTGCTGCAATGAACTATTCATCTTCCACCATGACCGATGACCTGGCGCCTGCCGTGATCTGCACTGTGGACGTCGTGCTGCTGACCTTGAAGGAGGGGGCACTGAAGGTGGCTTTGGTGCGCCGTGAGCGCGCGCCGTTCGCCCAGGCGCTGGCCTTGCCCGGCGGCTACATCCATGCGCAGGACGATGTCGATGCCCAGGCCAGCGCTGCGCGGGTGCTTCGCGACAAGGCGGGTCTGGAGAGCCCGTACCTGGAGCAACTGGCCACCTTCTCCGGCGCGGTGCGGGACCCGCGCGGCTGGTCCGTGGCGGTGGCGTACTGCGCGCTGGTGCCGCCCGAAACGCTGGCCCAGGCACAGGGCCGCGTGGAGCTGGTGGCGGTGGATGCACTGCCGCCCCTGCCTTTCGACCACCGCCAGATCATCGACACCGCCGTGCAGCGCGTGCGCAGCAAGAGCCAGTATTCGTCGCTGCCGGTGCACCTGTGTGCTGAGCCCTTCACGCTGCCTCAACTGCAGGCCGTCTACGAAGCGCTGCTGGGCGAGGCCATCAACAAAGTGAGCTTTCGGCGCAAGGTGGACGAGCTGGCCATGCTGGAGCCCGTACCCGGTGCCCTGCAGACCGGCGGCGCGCACCGGCCCGCGCAGCTGTACCGCGTGCGCGCTACCTACCGCCGCAGCCTGTCGCTGAGCGCGCGGGGGTTGTGAGCGCTGCCACCGGGGTCGCCAGCGGAGGGGATGCAACCGCTGCTGCTGCTGCTGATGGGTGCCTGTCGGCGTAGTGCCGCGGCCCGCCCAGGGCCGCGCTGGGCAAGTGTTGCGCTGCCGCACGGTGGCAGAAAGAAATGGACCGCCCTGGCGAAATCTGGCACAAACGCAGGCATTCAAGCGGAGGGGCGGCGCGCGGTCGGCCCCTGACCACCGCGCTGCGGGCCCTGTCCGCCTCACAACAAGCCAGCAGCCCACGCTGGCGCCCGAGGGAAATCCATGTCGTTGCGGCTGAAATTCAACCTGGTGCTGGCGGCTGTGCTGCTGCTGGCCGTGGTCGGCGCGGGGGCCTATGTGCACCGCTTCCTGCAGAAGTCGGCCATCGAGGAGGTGCAGCACAACTCGCAGATCATGATGCATGCGGCCATGGCCATCCGCGACTACACCACCGAGCTGGTCAAGCCGCACCTGGACGTGACGCTGGCCGAGAAATTCCTGCCGCAGACCGTGCCAGCCTACGCCGCCACCGAAACCCTGCGCCGCCTGCAGGGCCGGTTTGCCGGCTACGAGTACAAGGAGGCGGTGCTCAACCCCACCAACCCGCGCGACCGCGCTAACGAGTGGGAGGAGCGCATCATCAGCGACTTCCGCGAAGGCCGCGTGGACGTGAAGAAAGAGGTGACGGGCGAGGTGGGTGAGGGCATGCACCGTGCGATGTACGTGGCCCGGCCCATCACCATCAAGCAGGCGCAGTGCATGGCCTGCCACAGCACGCCGGCGGCTGCACCACCCACCATGCTCAAGATCTATGGCGACAAGAACGGCTTTGGCTGGGGCATGAACGAGACGGTGGGCATCCAGGTGGTGAAGGTACCCATGTACTTCCCGCTCGAGAAGGCGCGCCAGACGTTCTACACCGTGATGGCTGCGCTCATCGGCAGCTTCGTGCTGCTGTTTGTGGTGCTCAACCTGTCGCTGTCGTCCCTGGTCATCGAGCCCATGGCACGCCTGAACACCAAGCTGGAAGACCTGGCGACCAAGGATTTCTTGACCGATCTGGTCAACCGCCGCCGGTTCTTCGAGCGGTTGGAAGCGGAAATGTCCGATACCCGCGTGAAGACGAGCCACCTGTCGGTGGTGATGTTCGACATCGATTTCTTCAAGCGCATCAACGACACCTTCGGCCACGACTCGGGCGACGTGGTGCTCAAGAGCACCGCGCTGCGTGTGCGCGAACTGCTGCGGTCGTCGGACTGCGCGGCACGCTTTGGCGGCGAAGAATTCATCATCCTGCTGAAGGAAACCCCGGTCGACGCTGCCATGGCCATGGCAGAGGCCGTGCGCGCCCGCATTGCCGGGGCGCCGTTCGATTCGGTGGGGCATGTGAGCGCGAGTTTTGGCGTGGCCACGTGGGACCACAAAGAGGATGCCCACGCGCTCATCAAGCGCGCTGACACTGCGCTGTATGTAGCCAAGTCCAAGGGCCGCAACTGCGTGGTGCAGGCTGAGGAAGCGGCGGCCTGAAGCGCTCTTTGACGGGCTTGTGCGGGAAGCGACGAGCAGTCGTGGGACTGCTGTCGTGGCCCTCTGAATCCCGCGCCGTGGTCGCTCCTCAAGCCGTCGTGGTCTTGGCTTCTTCGTAGGTCGCCAGATATTCCTTGGCCAGCTGCGTCTTTTGCTTTTCGGTCAGCAGCTTGCCGGCCATCTGGAAGAACTTGTGTTCTTCTTCTTTCAGATGGTGTTCGACTTTCTCAGCCAGTTTCTTGGCCAGCGGCAGCCAAGTGGGCGTGGCAGGGTCGGCGTCTTCCAGCGACTCCACCATTTCATCGAGCTCGTGGTGCTCGGAGATCGCATGGCGTGACAAGTCCACGCCGGCGTCGTGCGCCATCAGCGGAATGTAGAAATGCCGCTCTTCGCCCAGTTCGTGCGCCATCAGTTCTGTCTTGAGCTGCTCGAACAGATCGTGCCGCTCGGGCGTGTCGCCGCTGGTCTCGACCAGCTGTTTGCACAGCTCGCGCTGCCGTTCATGGCTTTCGCGCAGTGCTTCAAAGATGTTGAGTGCCATGGGAGTCCTGATATTTACGTGTCTGATCGTGGGGTGAAGCCAACCGGCTTGGTTACTTCAGCGCCTTGCGCGCTGCACCCACGCCCACGACGGCGAGGATCACGAACACCACGGCGATGATGAGGAAGATCACGAACAGCACCTTGGCAATGCCTGCGGCGCCAGCGGCCACACCGGTAAAGCCCAGTGCGCCTGCAACCAGGGAGATCAGGGCAAAAATGATGGCGTACTTCAGCATGATGGTCGCTCCTAGCGAGGGTTGAAGAGCAGCCCAGGGCTGCGTGAGGGTGTGCTGGAACGATACCGGCCGGGCCTTGTGACAGCCGTCAGCACGGGCGGGATGCGGGTGTAGGAGAGAGCCGCTGGGGTGGGGTCTGCGTATGGCTGACGTTTGTGAGCGGGCAAAAAAAAGCCGCAATGCGGAGTGCGTTGCGGCTTTGGTCGGAGGACACACTGTCGCTTCAACCGGTACGTATATGCAGCTGTGTCGTCCGGCAAATGACATGAACTTGGGCCCGTTAAGCCCTATTTGCAGCTACTGTTAAATCTTTGCTCGCTTAAATACGCCGATATGCGCGCCCATTTTCGAATTTCGAGAAAACTCCGCCTCGGTGGCTTTCTGCATACTGAAGTTCATGAATGCGCCTTATGCCACCACTGCGGGAATGGCTGCCGCAGTGGCAAGTACAGCCAAAGTCGTCACAGCTCTTTTCGTTGTGGACTCAATGTGGTGTGACGCAGTGCCGCTCAAAACATTCTTGTTTCATCAAGGCAGCTCCGCACTCCCCATCCGCGCCATGATCGTGCGGGTGCGCCCCGTCAGGTAGGCCGAGCCCGGCGCTTTTTCAAACCGCTTGGGGGCTGGCAGCATCACGGCCAGGCGGGCGGCTTCGCCGGCGCTGAGTTTGCTGGCGCTTTTGCGAAAGTAGTGCTGCGCGGCCGCCTCGGCGCCGAACACGCCTTCGCCCCATTCCACGCTGTTGAGGTAGATCTCCAGGATGCGCTGTTTGGAGAGCAGTTGCTCCAGCAGCAGCGTGAGCACGAACTCCTGGCCTTTGCGCAGCAGCGTGCGCTCGCCCGACAGCAGCAGGTTCTTGGCCAGTTGCTGCGTGATGGTGGAGCCGCCGCGGATCTTGGGGGCGCGCTGCGGGCGGTCTGGGGCGCGGGCCTGGGCTTTGCTCGCCTGCGCCTCGGCTTTGGCATTGCGCTCCCAGGCTTTTTCGATGGCGTTCCAGTCCACGCCGTCGTGGCTGACGAAGCCGTCGTCTTCCGAAGCGATCACGGCGCGCTTGAGGTTGTCGGAAATGCCGGCATACGGCACCCATTCCTGGCGCCAGCGCACGTGGCCGGTGCTGGACAGCTGGGCCCAGGCTTCGGACCGCTGGAAGCTGGTGGATTCCGGGTCGATCACGGTCATGGCCGCGATGCGGACCACGAAGAACAGCTGCAGCGCCACGAACGCGAGCACCACCAGTCCCAGCCAGCGCAGCACGGCTTTCATTGGAGTGTTTTTCTCTGTGTCAGGTGTTGGGGATGGATGGGCCTGCCCTTGCAAAATCGTTCGGGCTGAGCTGGTCGACGCCTTGCGCGGCGCTTAGACACGCTCAGCGTGAATGGTTCACGGGGAATCATGACCGTGCCGTCGCTCAAGTGGCCTGCTGCATTTCCTGCAGCACCTGCGCCGACGGTGGGCGCACGCCGCGCCACAGCAGGAACGCTTCGGCTGCCTGTTCCACCAGCATGCCCAGCCCGTCGCGCGGTGTGGCGCCGTGCTGGCGGGCCCAGTCCAGAAAGGCCTGCGCGGCGGGGCCGTACATCATGTCGTAGGCCAGGCTGCCAGGGCGCAGTACGCGCGGCGCCACGGGTACGCCCGCGCCGGCCAGGCTGGTGGCCGTGGCGTTGATGATCACATCGAAGTCGGCCTCTACCGCTTGCGGGGTAAGCGCTACCAGCTCTGATTTTTGTAGCGTTGCCAGCGCGCTGTGCGATTGCACCAGCGCCTGGGCTTTCTCCAGGGTGCGGTTGGCCACGGTGATGTGCCGCACGCCCGCCAGCAGCAGGGGGCCCAGCACGCCGGCCGCAGCACCGCCCGCGCCCACCATCAGCACGTCGCGCCCGGCCAGCGATACACCGGCGTTGCGGGTGATGTCCGCCACCAGGCCCAGGCCGTCGGTGTTGTCCGCATAGATGCTGCCGTCCGCGCGGAAGGTGAGGGTGTTGGCCGCACCCGCCAACTGCACGCGCGCGCTGGATTCGGTGGCCAGGCCCGGAGCGTCGATCTTGAACGGTACGGTGACGTTGCAGCCGCGCCCGCCCTGGGTCGCGAACTCGCGCACCCCTTGGGCAAAGCCGTCCATGGGCACCAGGCGGCGCTCGTAGGTGAGCGATTCACCCGTCAGTTCGGCGAAGCGGGCGTGGATGGCGGGCGAGCGGCTGTGCGCTACCGGGTTGCCCATCACGCAGTACAGGTCGGGTGCAAAAGACGAAGATGTCATAAGAACAAAAAATACTGCATGCAGGGCGCGGTGCCGGGCGAGGGCTGCCGCGGAACTGGCTTTGCCAGGCCGCTGGCGGCGTCCCCCTGGGGGGAAGGCGCCGCAGGCGACTCAGGGGGGAGCTACCTCACACTGGTCTCCAGCGTCTGGTCCCGGGTGAACTTGAAGCGCGCCACCATGGCGATCTGGTCGGCTTTCTTGCGCATGTCGGCGTCGAAGGCGCCAAAGGGGCCGGCGGCGCGGGCGATGGCCTCGGCGCGGCGGTCCAGGGTGGCGTTGCCCGAGCTTTGAACGATCTCGGTGTCGAGCACACGGCCGTCGTGGTTGACGGTGACGATCATCGTGAGCTCGCCATACAGCTTCTTGCCGGCCTGTTCGGGGAAGTTCTCGGTGCCCTTGTCTTCCACCTTGCGGCGCAGGCCGTCGTAGTAGACGGCGTAGGCTTCCTCGCGCGTGGCGGGGCTGATGTAGCGCTTCTTGGGGCGTGAGTTTTCTTCGTTGATGCGCTTTTCGATCTCGGCCAGCAGCTTGACGAGCTGGCGGCGCTTTTCCTGCTCGGCCACCTGTTCGGCGCTCTGGCTGGGCTTGCGCGGGTCGGGCTCGGGCAGGGTGGCGAGCTGCTTGCGCAACTGGGCCAGCAGTTGCGACTGCTGCTCCTGCATCGCGTCCATCTTGCGCTGCGCTTCCTCGAAGTCGTCCCCGATGGCGGTGAGGGCCGAGTAGGGCAGGGGGCTGGTGGCCCGGCCCTTCTCGGCATCGCCGCCGCCTGCCAGGTTGGACTGGGCGATCGCCTGGGCCTTGTCGGGGCGTTCGTTCGACTTGGCATTGACCAGGATGACTTCGAGCGGCGTGTCCTGGAACACGCGGTTGAAGCCCTCGGGGTCGATGAAGCGCACCGAAATCAGCGCGGCGTGCACGGCGATGGACACGCCCAGCGCCAGCTGCAGCGTGCTGAAGGTGCGGAGAAAGGCGGGGAGTTTCATCGCCGGCAATTATCAGGGGGTGTTACGGGGCTGTCGGTGGATGTTGCAGGCGGTCAGGAAGCCGCGGTTGCCGCAGCGGCTTCGGCGGGGGCCTCGTTCACATCCACCGCGATGGCGATCGGGCCGGCCACGGCGTCGTCGTCTTCCTCGGCGTCTTCCACCGGGCCGTTGTCGCTGCTATCGGCCGGGTCGTCCAGGCGCTCGATCACGGTGCCGTGGATGTCGAGGGTGATCTCGTCGGCTTCGCCCAGCTTGACTTTCAGGCGCGCGCCGCGCGGCAGGTTCTGCGCGCCCAGCACCGGGAAGACCAGCGGAATGTCGTCCGCCCGCACCAGGAAGCTGCCGCCCGGGCCTTCCTTGAAGACGGTGGCGTTCAGCTCGGTGATGCCGTTCTGCTCCACGTACTTGAGCGTCCAGAAGCGCTCCATGCCACCCTGGTAGCCGTTGTAGGCGCTGTAGGCGGCATCGAAGCTGCTGATGATGGAGAACAGGTCGGCGTCCTTGGGCTTGAAGGGCGCGGCCAGCGCGGCGGTCTTGCCGTGGCGGGCGCAGGCAATGATCTGCCACTGGTTGACCAGGTCGGTGTAGCGGCGCAGGGGCGACGTGGCCCACGAATACGCTTTGACGCCGATGCCCGCATGGGGCAGCGCCTTGGTGCCCATGCGCACCTTCACGCCCGGTGCCATGCTGGCCTGGCTGCGGTAGATGCCGGGCACGCCCAGCTCGGCCATCCAGCTGCCCCAGGTGCTGTTGGCCACGATCATGGCCTCGGCCACGATCAGGTCGAGCGGCGCGCCGCGCTGGCGCACGCTGATCTGCACCTGTTCGTCGCCCGTGGGCTCGGCGCCGTTGTTGCCGACCAGGCGGAAGTTGTAGTCCGGCCGGTTGAAGTTCTCGGGCTTGCCGCGCACGACTTCGCGGCGGGCCTTGAGGTCCTTGGCCAGGCGGTGTAAAAATGATAGCTGGGGGCGCAGGTCAGACAAGCGCTGCGGGTCGTTTTGATGCTCGAACGCCGGGTTGGACAGCCATTCTTCGGTCACCACCGCGTCGAGCTGGTCGTGGCGCAAGTTGGCGACCACGTGCACGCGCTCCAGTTTGGTTTCAGAACTCTTGAACTCCAGCGTGGCTTCGTCGATGGTCACGTACAGCGACACGGCCGGGTTGGCGCGGCCCTCGTCCAGCGTGTAGGTCTGCACCACATCGTCGGGCAGCATGGTGATCTTGTAGCCCGGCATGTACACCGTGGACAGGCGCGCACGGCCCAGCTGGTCGATGGCGCTGCCCGGCTGGATCGCCAGGCCCGGCGCGGCGATGTGGATGCCCAGCACCACGGTGCCCGTGCCCAGGCCCTGCACCGACAGTGCATCGTCGATTTCAGTGGTTTGCGAGTCGTCGATGGAATATGCCTGCGCGGTAGACAGCGGCAGCTCGTCGGCAATGACGGGCGCCGTGACGGCCGGAAAGCCCGTGCCCTTGGGGAAGTTCTCGAACAAGAAGCGCTTCCAGTGGAACTGGTAGGCCGAGTCGATGGCGCCGGCCTTTTGCAGCAGGTCGAGCGGCGCGGTATGCGTGGCGCGGCTGGCGTCGACCACGGCCTTGTATTCGGACGCGTTCTTGTCCGGCTTGAACAGGATCTTGTAGAGCTGGTCGCGGATGGGCTGCGGGCATTCGCCGCGCCCCAGCGCTGCGGCCCAGTCGTCGATCTGCGCGAGCAGGGCCTTTTTCTTCTCGATGGCGGCCAGCGCCTGCTGCAGGATCTCGGCCGATGCCTTCTTGAACCGGCCCTTGCCCGCGCGGCGGAAGTAGTGGGGCGCGTCGTACAGGCGGAACAGAGCGCCGGCCTGCTGTACCAGGGTGGCGTTCTCGGAGAAGTAGTCCCGCGCCAAGTCGGCAAAGCCGAATTCGTCTTCGGGCGCGAACTCCCAGGCCAGGTCCAGTTCGATGGACTCGGCCACGGCCTGGGCCTGGGCGATGAGTTCCGCCGGGGCGGGCTTCTCGAACTTCAGGAGGATGTTGGCGGCCTTGACCTTCACCCGCTTGCCGGAGTCGAGTTCGACCTGGGCCGATGTATCGGCTTCCGACAGGATACGGCCGGCCATGAATTTGCCGGCTTCTTCAAACAGTGCATGCATGGCGGCGATTGTCCCATGGGTGGCGGTGGGGTCCGGCGGGGCGCTCTGGTGGCGGCCCGGGCCGCCCGCTGCCCCTATGATCCGCTGACGCCGCGCCCGGCCTTCCCTCCCTTCACCTGCCTTTTTGCCGCCGAGATGCCTTTTTCCGTCGCACCGTTGTTTGTCCTGGCGGTAGCGCTGCCTTTTCTTTTCTCCATCACCGACTCCCCCACCGGCAACTTCTGGCCGCTGCTGGTGTCGTGGGTGTGCGGCGGCGGGTTGCTGCTGATGGTGGCTGTGCAGGCGATGCGTCCTGGCGCCCAGGGGGCCGTCGCCCGCCTGGGCTGGGCCCGCCTTCTGGCGCTGGGGCTGGCCGTGGCGGCCGCGGTGGGCAGCTTCATCGGGCTGATCCAGTACCTGGTCGGCGACGCGGGCCTGGCGCCGTGGATCCATGCCTCCACCATCGGGCAGGCGGTGGGCAATCTGCGGCAGCGCAACCAGCAGGCGTCGCTGCTCAGCCTGGGCCTGTGGGCGATCCTGTGGTGGGCATTGCATGCGCCGACATGGCGTGCGGCTCCAGACCCCGTGGCCGAGGCCGCGCCGCGCTGGCGCCTGCTGCAGGACATGGCCCCGGTGCTGGCTGTGGCCGCCATGGCCTGGATGGCCCTGGCACAGGCCGCGACGGCATCGCGCACCGGCGCTGTGCAATGGCTGCTGGTCGTGGCGCTGGTGGCGTGCTGGCGGCGCACCGGGCCGGGCGCCGCGCTGCGCCTGGCGATGGCGGCGTTGGCTGTCTTTGTGATCGCCGCCTGGGCGCTGCCCGAAGTGCTGTGGCAACTGCAGGGCGTGCGGGCGGATGCGCTGTTCCAGCGTTTTGCCGGCGATTCGCACTCCTGCACCAGCCGCCGCGTGCTGTGGTCCAACATGCTCACCCTGATCGCGCAAAAGCCCTGGCTGGGCTGGGGGTGGGGCGAGCTGGACTATGCCCACTACGTCACGCTGTTCCCGGGCGAGCGCTTTTGCGTGCTGCTGGACAACGCGCACAATCTGCCGCTGCACCTGGCGGTGGAACTGGGCCTGCCTGCAGCGGTCGCCCTGTGCGGCGGCACGCTGATCTGGGTGCTTTGGAGCCAGCCCTGGCGCGAGACCGAGCCCGCGCGCCAGCTGGCGTGGGGCGTGCTGGCGGTCATCGGCCTGCACAGCATGCTGGAGTACCCGCTGTGGTACGGCCCGTTCCAGATCGTGACCCTGGCGGCGCTGGCCCTGCTGCTGTGGCCCCGCCGTAGGGGGGTGTCGGCCCGCGGCGCGGTCGTCGTGCTGGGTGGTGCCGCCCTGGTGTGGGCGCTGTGCGCCCTGGCCGCGTGGGACTACCACCGCGTCAGCCAGCTGTACAAGCCCTATGCAGCCCGGTCGGCTGCGTACCGTGACGATACGCAGAACAAGGTCGGCGACTCGGTGCTCTTCCGCGCCCAGGCCGACTTTGCGCGCCTGACGACCCTGGCGCCCACCCGTGACAACGCGGCCCAGGTGAACGCGCTGGCCCAGCAGATGCTCCACTACTCGCCCGAGCCCCGCATATTGGAAATACTGATCGACAGCGCCCTGATGCTGGGCCAGGACGACGAGGCCGCCTTTCACATGAAGCGCTACCGGCTGGCCTACCCGCGCGAGTACAGCCGCTATGTGGGCGGGCGTGCGGCCAAGGCATCTGCGCCGGGGTGATGGCCGGGTGATGCCGGGTGATGGGTTCGCGCGGACCTGATGGCGGTCAGGCCAACGCCAAAAAGTCCACCACGGCTGGCAGGTACTCCTCGAAGTTCACCAGCGCATGCTCGCCGCCCTCCTGCAGCAGCACTCGGGCATGGGGGTAGCGGCCCTTCATCTCGCGCCAATCCAGCACCTCGTCGCCCTTGGCAATGATGGCCAGCTCACGGCTGGCCGGGGCCTGGCCTGACGTGTCCAGCGCCTTGAGTTCGTCGATGTATTCGGGCTGGAAGTAAAAACTCTCTGCCGGGTCGTGCCAGCTGGTCTGCTCGCCGATGTAGCGGGCCAGATCGCGGGCCGGGTGCACGGCAGGGTTAAGCATCACGCTCGGGCAGCCCTTGTGGTGCGCCACCCAGCTGGCGTAAAAGCCGCCCAGCGACGAGCCGACCACGCCCATCGCCACGCCGGGCCACTGGGCAATGCCCTGGGCCACCAGCTCCATCGCCTCGCGGGGCGACGGCGGCAGCTGCGGGCACCACCAAGTGACGCCCGGATGGTGCTGCGCCACATGCGCTGCCATCTGGCGGGCCTTGGCAGACTGGGGCGACGAGCGAAAGCCGTGCAGGTACAGAAGGTGGGTGGTGGGGTGGGTGGCGGGATGGAGGGTGGTCATGGCGCGGAAAACGACAGGGCAGGGGAATCACTGCTCCAAAAATGGACAGGCGGGGCATAAGATGCAGGGCATGGGCGCCGTGTCGAAGGGCCCGCTGCATTGATCCCCACCATGACTGATTTTGCCCCGCTTTCCACTGCCAAACGCTGGGCCTTGGGGGCCGCTGACAAGCCACCGGCGTCGGTCGGCCGGTTCGAGCTCAAGAAGATGCTCGGCCGCGGCGCCCAGGCCACCGTCTGGCTGGCGCTGGACCCGCGCCTGCAGCGCGAAGTGGCCATCAAGCTCATGCGCCCAGTGCAGGAAGAGGACGCGTCGGTGCTTGAGCAGTGGCTGCGCGAGGCGCGGCATGTGGGGCGCCTGGCCCACCCCTTCATCGTGCCCGTGTTCGAAGCCGACGTGCAGGGCCGCCAGCCCTATATCGTGTTCGAGTACGTGCCGGGCAAGACCCTGGCCGAGCACCTGGCGCAGCAGGGCCGCTGCACGCCACACGACGCGGTGGCGCTGATGGTGGATGTGCTCGATGGCCTGCAGGCAGCGCACCAGGCGGGCATCGTGCACCGCGACCTGAAACCGTCCAACATCATGATCGACACCCAGCGCCACGCGCGGGTGATGGACTTTGGCATGGCCGCCCCGGTGCAGTCCGAGCAGGATGCGCAACTGGCCAGCGGCACGCCCGCCTACCTGTCGCCCGAGGCGGCGGCTGGCGCGGCGCCAGCGCCCGCCATGGACGTGTATTCCGCGGCGCTGGTGCTGGTGGAGATGCTCACCGGCCAGCCGCTGATCCACCAGAAGGACACCTGGCAGGCGCTGTACCGCATCGCCAACGAAACCCTTCAACTGCCGCAAGACCTGGGTCCGGGCGTGGACGACAGCCTGCGGGCCATTTTGCAGCGCGCCATGGCACGCCAGCCCGGCGAGCGCTATGGGTCGGCGGCGGATTTTCGCGATGCGCTGCGCACCTGGGCGGCGCCGGCCAGCGCGTCCAGCGCCGCGAGCAACGCCACGCTCGACTTTTTGCTGCGGCGCATGCGCCACAAGAGCGACTTTCCGGGGTTGTCCGACTCGGTGGCTCGCATCCAGCGGGTGGCCAACTCCGAAGACGACAGCATCAGCGACCTCACGCACGAGATATTGAAAGACGTGGCGCTGACCAACAAGCTGCTGCGCCTGGTCAACAGCGTGCACTACTCCCACGCCGCGCGCGGCACCATCAGCACCGTGTCGCGGGCGGTGAGCCTGGTGGGCTTCAACGCCGTGCGCAATATGGCGCTGAGCCTGGTGCTGCTGGACCACATGCAGGACAAGGCCCATGCCAGCCAGATGCGCGAGGAGTTCCTGCGCGCGATGATGGCCGGCTCGGTAGCCGCCGAGCTGTGCGAGCCCGGTCAGGCCGCGGAAGAGGCGTTCATCGGCGCCATGTTCCAGAACCTGGGCCGCATGCTGTGCGAGTTCTACTTTCCGGAAGAGGCCCGCCAGATCCGCAGCCTGGTGGCCTCGGCCCGCATCGAAGGCGGCGAAGAATCTGCGGCCCTGCAGGTGCTGGGCCTGGGGCTGGAAGACCTGGGCGTGGGCGTGGCCCGCGTCTGGGCGCTGCCCGACAGCCTGCAGCGCTGCATGCGCAAACCGATGGGCTCGCCCATGCAGCGTGCGCCGGAGCAGGGCGTGGAGCGCCTGCGCTGGGTGGCGCTGGCGGCCAACGAGGTCGCCACCACACTGCTGCTGAGCGAGCCGGGCCAGGCGGATTCGCAACTCGGCCAGGTCGGCACGCGGTATTCGCGCACGCTGGCGCTGTCGGCCCAGGACATCGCCGATGCCACCATGCGCGCCCGCCACAAGCTGGTGGCGCTGGCCGAGGCGCTGGACCTGCGGGTGGACCCGGGCACGCCGGCCGCGCGGCTGCTCAAGCTGCCCCTTGCCGCCGGGGCCGCAGCCGGTGGTGCGGCGGTGCAGGACGATGCGCTCAAGACCCACGAGCTGCGCGAGAGCGAAACCCAGCCGCTCCCCGCAGTGCTGGAGTCGCAGGCCCGCAGTGCGGTGTCGGTGGCCCAGATCAACGAGGTGCTGGCCGCCGGTATCCAGGACATAACCAATGCCATGGTGGAGAGCTTTCAGCTCAACGACGTGCTGCGCATGATCCTGGAGACCATGTTCCGGGCGCTCGGGTTTCGCCGCATGGTGTTTTGCCTGCGCGAGGCGCGCACCGACATGCTGACCGGCCGCTTCGGGCTGGGCGAGGGCAGCGAGGCGGCCGTGCGCGCGCTGAAAGTCCCGCTCAAGGTGCCGGGCGACCTGTTTGCGGCGGTGTGCCTGCGGGGGGCGGACACGCTCATCAACGACGCCACCGAGCCCCGCATGCAGGCCCGCCTGCCGGCCTGGTACCGCAGCGGGCTCGATGCCCCCTCGTTCCTGCTGCTGCCGCTGCAGATCAAGGGGCAGACCTTTGCGCTCATCTACGCCGACCAGTCCACGCCCGGCGGCATCGTGGTGGACGACAAGGCCCTGGGCCTGCTGCGCACCCTGCGCAACCAGGCGGTGATGGCCTTCCGGCAGGCGGGTTGAGGGGGCTCGGAGCGCCTCACAAAACGCTTCGGGCGTCGTTGCCGCGTCTGGTCGTACTACTTGCACTGCTTGTACTGCCTGCGACGCGGCGGCTGGCCAGAACCGTTTCGCTGAGTTTTGTTATCCGTTCTGAATGCCGTCAGGGTCGTTAGGGCCGCTCGGGCTGCTGCGGCCATTGGGGGTCGCCGATAATCGGGGGATGTCCGCCGTTTTTGACAAACCCACGCTCGCGCAGCGTTTCATGCCCTTGTTCCGTGGGTTCGACCTGCCGCTGCTTCTGGTGGTGATGCTGCTGGCCTGTGCGGGCCTGATCGCCATGTACTCATCGGGCTACGACCACGGCACGCGCTTCATGGACCATGGCCGCAACATGCTGATCGCGGGCGCCATCCTGTTCATGGTGGCCCAGGTGCCCCCGCAAAAGCTCATGGTGTTTGCGGTGCCGCTGTATGCCGCCGGGGTGGCCCTGCTGGTGGCGGTGGCGCTGTTCGGCATCACCAAGAAGGGGGCCCAGCGCTGGGTGAATGTGGGCATCGTCATCCAGCCCAGCGAGATTTTGAAGATCGCCATGCCGCTGATGCTGGCCTGGTGGTTCCAGAAGCGCGAGGGCGCCCTGCGTCCGCTCGACTTTGCGGCGGCAGGGCTGCTGCTGCTCATCCCGGTGGGGCTCATTATGAAGCAGCCCGACCTGGGCACGTCGCTGCTGGTGCTGGCCGCCGGGCTGTCGGTGATCTTTTTTGCCGGACTGTCCTGGAAGCTGGTGCTGCCGCCTGTGCTCATCGCCGGGGTGGGCATCTTCACGCTGGTGCTGCTGGGCGACCAGCTGTGCGCCGACGGCGTGCGCTGGGTGGTGCTGCACGACTACCAGCAGCAGCGCATCTGCACCTTGCTTGACCCCACGCGCGATCCGCTGGGCAAGGGCTTTCACATCATCCAGGGCATGATCGCCATCGGCTCGGGCGGGGTGTGGGGCAAAGGCTTCATGGCCGGCACGCAGACGCACCTGGAGTTCATCCCAGAGCGCACCACCGACTTCATCTTCGCGGCGTTTTCCGAAGAGTTCGGCCTGGCGGGCAACCTGTTTTTGAACGTGTGCTTCCTGCTGCTGGTCTGGCGCGGCCTGGCGATTGCCGTGGGCGCCACCAGCCTGTTCGGGCGCCTGATGGCGGGCGCGGTGTCGATGATCTTCTTCACCTATGCGTTCGTGAACATGGGCATGGTCAGCGGCATCCTGCCCGTGGTGGGCGTGCCGCTGCCGTTCATCAGCTACGGCGGCACCGCCATGGTGACCCTGGGCATGGCCCTGGGCATCCTGATGTCGGTGGCGCGGGCGCAGCGGCAGGACCCGAAGGATGCGCGGCCTGCGCTGCTGGGAGCGTCTGGTTAGGCGCCACGTGCTGAACGAACCACACAACAAGGATTGACTCACCATGAAGCGCTTGCACTCTATGTCCTTGTTGATAAAGACTTTGGCCCTTGCGCTGTCAGCGGGGGCGCTGGCGTCGTGTGGTGGAGGTGGCGGCGGCAGCAGCGATGCCGGTGCAGGCAACAACCCCAGCGGCGGCGCGCAGTTGCCCGCGCGGGAGGCGCTCATCGCCCGCGCCCGGGCCCTGGAGCTCAATACTCCCTATGTGCCACCCCCGGGCGATGTGCTGGAGCACCACACCGCTGGCTACGCCAAGACCATGTGCTCGGCTGTGTTCATCACCGGGCTGGACCCGGATGTGGCGGCGGAGAGCGTGGGCTACTTCACCGGTCCCTACGAGCAGCGCAAGCGCGTGGGCAAGCCGGTGGTGGACCGTGAGCGCAAGGAGGTGCGCATTGCCATTCCAGGTGGCTCGACGGTGGTGGCGCGCCACCTCGCGTCACAAGGCTGCGTCACGAGAT
>Ga0209023_10003447_pt1 | contig 18887 bp, 13 predicted proteins | sample LakOneMetagenome_FD_187468 | JGI IMG/M metagenome (GOLD analysis project Ga0209023, IMG submission 187468) | Freshwater and sediment microbial communities from Lake Erie, Canada (SPAdes) (version 2) | ecosystem: Environmental > Aquatic > Freshwater > Lentic | place: Lake Erie, Canada...
TCGCTTTGGTTTACTTTATACCGTAACTGGTTAATATACCAGTCTGTACCCAGTAAACTGGAGTTGATCACACGTATATCTCTTCTTATGCCTTCCACTTCCTGTGCATACCATAGTGGGTAAGTATCATTATCACCAAAAGAAATTACAATGGCATTAGGGGCGCAGCTTTCCAGGTAGTCAATGGCTAAATCCCTGGCCATGGTTTTTTTACTGCGGTCATGATCATCCCATTCCTGGCTGGCCATCAATACCGGTACCGCCAGTGTACAAAGTCCTGCTGCGGCATAACCGGCCATGGTGCTGTTTTTAATAAAGCTGCCAAACAATTCTTTTGCATACAGCACACCCAGTCCAATCCATATGGCAAAGGCATAGAATGAACCAACATAAGCATAGTCACGTTCACGTGGCTGGTTACCTGCCTGGTTTAAATAAAACACAATGGCCGCACCCGTTAATAAAAACAACAGGCTGGTGATAAAAGTATCACGCTTATCTTTTTTAAACTGGTAAATCAAACCCAGTATACCCAGTATTAAGGGCAGGGCAAATAATTTATTGTGAGCTTTGTTGTTTTTTAAACTGTCGGGTAATTTACTCTGGTCGCCAAGGCGCAGGTTATCTAAAAAGCTGATGCCGGTGATCCAGTTACCATCACGCACATTACCGGTGTAAATACCCTGTATATCATTTTGCTTCCCTGCAAAATTCCACATAAAATAACGCAGGTACATCCAGTTCAGCTGGTAGCCAAAAGCATAGTTCAGGTTTTCGGCTACGGTCGGGGCACGTTCCCAGCTGCCCTTTTTATCTTTGCCAATACCAATCCAGTTGGCATAATAATCTGCATGCCCCTGGTCATTACTCTGGTCCCACATGCGGGGGAAGAGGTGCATGTCTTCAGGGCGATAAGTTACAATTTGCTTTTTACCTTTTTTCTCGTACCCGTTTGCGGTTTTTATGTAGGTGTCTTCTATAACATAGTCTGGCTGGTATTCTTCGCCTGATACATTACTGGCTGTAAAATCCTGCCCGTATAAAATAGGCCAGTCGCCATATTGTTCGCGGCTTAAGTAACCCACAAGGCTGATGGGGTTATCTACATTATACATATCCACTGCGGTATTGGCATTACTGCGTACCATGGTGGTAAAGTAAGAGGAAAATGTACCCAGTATCATAAAAGCCAGGCTCCAGAGGCCAAGCTTTAAGAAGTTCCAGTTTTTATTTTTAGCTATACGTAAACCAAAGTAAATAAGGGCTCCGAGAAAAATAAAAAAGAAAGCAAACCCGGAGAAAAAGGGCATGCCAAAACTGTTGACAAAAAGAATATCAAAATTACCTGCGCCTTTAATGGTCCACTGCAACACCGCTTTTTGAACAAAGCCGGTAATGACACAGCCTATAACAAATGCCCATACGGCTCCCCAGCTGGTAACTTTAAAACGCTTGTAATAATATACCATGGCAATGGCAGGTATGGTTAATATCATCAGTAAGTGTACGCCCACACCCAGGCCTATGAGGTAAAACAGTACAATTATCCAGCGGTCGGCACGGGTAAAATGTCCTTTGATTCCCTTCAGTTCTTCCTCATCCACATTCTGTTCCCATTTAAGGATGGCCCAGAAAACTATAGCGGTAAAAAAAGATGACAGGGCATATACCTCACCTTCAACGGCACTGTACCAGAACGAATCAGAAAAAGTATAGGCCAAAGCGCCCACCACTCCGGCGGCCATAATGGCAAATATGTTTTGGTTATTCAGTTCGCCTCCATTTTTGGTAACTATTTTACGGGCAAAGTGCGTAATGGTCCAGAATAAAAATAAAATAGTAAAGCCACTGGCCAGGGCACTCATCAGGTTAATGCCTGTAGCTGCATGCTGCGGGTCGAAAGGAGACATGAATAACCTGCCTATTAAAACAAACAGGGGCGCCCCCGGCGGATGCGGAATCTGTAATTTATAAGCGCTTGATGCAAATTCGCCACAATCCCAAAGGCTGCCGGTGGCTTCCATAGTCATAATATATACTGCACTGGCAATAATGAAAACCAGCCACCCGGTAATGTTGTTAACGCGTTTAAAATTCATATTGTATTGGTTATAGGTTGGCAAATATAATGTGTTTAACGTTTTGGCACTTGGGGTTTAGTATTATTTATAACATTTTTGTTACCAGTGGTAGTGCTGCCGCCAGGTTTAAAGGGCTCCCGGTACTGAGGCGTTTGCCGGGCTATCCATTATCTTTGGTGCAATGAAAAAAGCATTCCTTCAGTTACATATTGCTGTTTTCCTGGCGGGCTTTACTGCTATTTTGGGCAAGCTGATACAATTGAATGAAGGTTTGCTGGTATGGTACCGGCTTTTAATAACCGTGGCGGCCTTATTACTGCTGCAATATTTCAGGAAGAAAAGGGATTATAACCGGGTACAGCCCGTTTCCCGTAAAGCCATTCTGAAATTTTTTGGGGTAGGGGCCATTGTTGCTGTTCACTGGGTAACATTTTACGGCAGTGTAAAGTATGCCAATGTTTCCGTTGCGTTGGTTTGCTTCAGTGCTGCAGGATTTTTTACTGCCTTGATTGAGCCCCTGTTCTTTAAACGGCCGTTAATTATTGCAGAACTGCTGCTGGGGTTGCTGGCTATTGTGGGTATTTATATCATTTTCGACTTTCACCCACAGTATAAAACAGGTATTATATTCGGTATAATATCTGCCTTTGGGATGGCATTGTATCCTGTATTTAATAAAGAACTGGTAACCCGGTATGCTCCGCAAACGGTTACCTTGTATGAACTGGCAGGGGGGCTTATTGCCTTAACCTTACTGGTGCCACTGTATGTATCAGCCTTTCCTGCAACCTATTATTTTCCTTCCCTGCAGGACTGGGCATGGTTACTGGTACTTTCGTTATTATGTACCGTACTCAGCTTTGAAATGCAGGTAAGTGCATTAAGAAAAATATCTGCCTTTACCACCAATCTTACCTATAACCTGGAACCCGTATACGGTATTATCCTGGCTTTTATTTTCTTTAAAGAGAACCAGGAACTGAACCGGGGGTTTTATATAGGCGTAGGGCTGATACTGCTTGCCGTTATATTACAGATGTACCGGGTGATGGTGCAAAAAAAACAATAAACTTTAAAGCGGTTTTAATGAAAATATAAGTGTGGCATAGCCGCTGTTTTCCACCTGTTCAACACGTATATGGTGCCGGCCGTTTAATGCAATAACGGTGCTGTGGTGTGCATCTTCGTCGTACACATATTGTTTGGCATCCCAAAAATTGATAACCAGCCTGCTATCTACATATACTTTTACCAGGTCGTCTGCAGTAACCCCCAGTTCATAAGTCCCTTTTTTTACGGTAATGTCGGCACTGGCAACGGTGGCAAAACTGTCGGCAGGTAATTGTTTGTCAATTGCCCCCCACCAGGTATAGTTTAATTGTTTGGCCATTGTGGATTTAAGCGGTATACTGCTGCTGGTATACTTCATAAAACCATCATAATCCTTATTGGGATCATGCAATACATCCCATTGGTACCAGTTTACACTCCAGTTGGTTTCAGGGGTATAATCCCTGAAGGAAAAGGAATAAGGTTGGGCGGCTGGTTGTTTTTTTCCAAAAGCATCTGTAAAGGCTTCGCCGGAGTATTCCAGTTCTAACAGCAGGTACTCACCTGTTTTTTGTACGGTTAAGGCGGCCGGAAAATTTCCTGCAGTGATGCTGATATCTTTAGCCCCTTCGGTATTTTTTATTTTCCAGTTTCCTTTTGGCCCCAGTACATCAAAATGATAAACCCCGTTGCTGTCAATCTTTTTTAAGAACAGCACCGGGTAGTTGTAGTTATAGGGGCCCCATGCTGTAATGCGTATCTGGTTGCGCCCACCGGCAACCGGCGCCCGGGGAATATTTTTTTCAGGCCAGCTGTCCAGTATAGATGGCCAGTTGCCGGTACTGTCGTACATAGCCGGAACAGCAGTTACAAAACCGGTTACGGTACTGTCTTTTTTAACCGGTGTCTCCACATTAGTAAAATGGTTGCTGATAAACTCAGTGTTTTCCGTTAATGAAATATTTAATGCGGTTTTGTTATTAGCAAAACTGTTTTCCCATATCCTGTAATGCATACTGCGGGTATCCTTTTCCCTGGCATAGCCCCAGTCGGCCGGTTGTGTTTTTCTTGCCCAGAGCTTGATGGCTTCTTTGTCGCCCTCAAACTGATTATACAGTATGGCATTGTATTGCCCCTGTTCAATGGCGATGCCGATCCTGTTTTTTTCAAACTTGTTTTTGGTGATGGATGTTTCCCAGCTGTAACCGCCCCAAACACCATGGTCGCATTCCCTGATGATGTTATTAAATATATGATTCTTGCTGAATGTTACTTCTATACCGTTTGTAGGGGCATAACTAAAATCGTTTTTCACCAGGTAGTTATTGTTACAGCCACCTGTTCCCTTATCCATCGTGGTTTGGCCGGCCCATAAAAAAAAGCCGTCGCCCCCGTGGGTTACACTGTTGTAAGCAAATACATTGTCGTTGCACTGCTCAAAAACCAGGATGCCCGCACTGTCCTGCCCCCGGTTGTAAAACCCATCACTGTAACCTCTTACATTAAAGTCAAGCTGGTTATGCATTATATTATTTCTGGAACTGCGGTACAAGCCTATACCGATGGCAGAGTTGAAAGTGAAATTGTTATCAGCTATCAATCCGTCATTGCAATGCACCATCATCAGTGCGCATTGCCCCCCGGTTATGAGGTTTTGCCTCACAACAGGGTTGCTGCAATCTTTTAAATAGATACCTGCACCATAGCGCAGCCACTCATTGTTTTCGTTGTGATGATAGCTCATCCAGTCACTCACATCCTCGCTGAACCAGTTGCTTTGTAATTGCTGGCGATAATTATAACTGAAATCGCAGTGTTCAATTTTAAGGTTTTTACACCCGGCGGCCATTACAGCCACTTTGTAGCCGCTTATGATTGCATTTTTAAGGGTGATATTGTTGCCCTTTATCAAAACAGCAAGGCCATAAAACTGGTTGGGTAATTGCCTGTTGTTGCTGCCATGAAGTACGGCTTTACTGAAATCAACGGTTATATTATTGCCAGTAATGCTCAGCAATGGTATATCCAGGGAATCTGAAGCATTTAAAAAATACACCCCTTTTTTAACCTGCACAGAGGTGGAGATGACCATTCCCGCTTTAAGCGTAACGGGCGGCTTGGCAAAAATACCGCTGCAGGTAAGGAGTAAGAGCAGGAAAACGGGTAATTTTGGCTTCATTTTCATTGCTTAAAGGTAGTTTTATCAACAGATTTACTGCTGCTGTGGGTATTTAAAGGATAAAAATTAAAAAATCTTCCATTTCAAGCTCCGAAAATCCATTTTAAACCTTACCTTTGCCGTCCAAAATTTTAGTACTATGGCCAGAGTATGTCAGGTTACCGGAAAGAAACCCATAACAGGAAATAAGGTTTCGCACTCTAATATTAAAACAAAACGCAGGTTTTTACCTAACCTGCAAACCAAGCGTTATTTTCTTGCAGAAGAAGATAAATGGGTTGTTTTAAAAGTGTCTTCTGAAGCAATAAGAACAATAAATAAAAACGGTTTGTTATCTGTGGTAAAAAAATTACGTGCTGCAGGCGAGAAAATTTAACGTTAATCCGTTAATCTGTTAATCCGTAAATGCGGGTTAACCAGTTAACCAATAAACAATATAAAATGGCAAAGAAAGGAAACAGGGTACAGGTAATATTAGAATGTACAGAGCATAAAACCAGTGGCAAACCTGGTACCAGCCGGTATATTACCACCAAAAACAAAAAAAATACTCCTGAGCGTATGGAGTTGAAGAAGTTTAACCCTATTTTAAAGAAGGTTACTGTACATAAAGAAATTAAATAAAAAAGTTAATTAGTTAATCCGTTAATTAGTTATTCCGTTGTTTACGGTTTAATGCGTTAACCAATAATCATACTATCATGGCAAAAGCAGCAAAAACGGCGATCAAAACCAAAGACCAAAAAGCCGCAGCAGAAGCAAAAAACTGGACTAAAGTAATACGTACATTACGCAGCCCTAAAACCGGCGCTTATACTTTTAAAGAAGCCATCGTTCATAAAGACAAAATCAAAGATTTTTTAGCCAGCTAAAATTTCCTGATGCTGTATAATATAATTAAAAGCTGTCCCTTATTACGGATGGCTTTATTTGTTTAAGGTGATACTGATACAAGATTCTGGATGCTATATCAGGTACCAGTAATCCAGTATCTATAAACTATCCACACCATGGGACTCTTCGATAAACTTTTTGGAAAAAAGCAGCAGCAGGAAAGCCTGGAGCAGGGCCTGCAAAAAACCCGTGAAGGCTTTTTCAGCAAAATAACAAAAGCCATTGCAGGTAAAAGTACAGTTGATACAGAAGTGCTGGATAACCTGGAAGAGGCCCTGGTGGGTGCCGATGTGGGTATTGAAACCACTATTGCCATTATAGAGCAGATTGAAAAACGCGTTGCCAGGGATAAATACCTGAATACTGCAGCACTCAATACCATTCTTAAAGAAGAAGTGCAGCATATCCTGGTGACAGCCCCGGTTGATGCCAGCTATGAAGATTATGAATTGCCCCCGGGTCATAAACCACATGTAATACTGGTGGTGGGTGTAAACGGTGTGGGTAAGACCACCACGATAGGTAAACTGGCGCATAATTTTTCAAAGGCAGGTAAATCTGTTTTACTGGGTGCCGCAGATACTTTCAGGGCTGCAGCTGTTGACCAGCTTACAATATGGAGTGAAAGAACAGGTGTGGCCATTGTAAAAAAGGAAATGGGCAGCGACCCCGCATCAGTGGCATTTGATACTGTAAAAAGCGGTGTGGCTAAAAATGCTGATGTGATCATCATCGATACTGCCGGCCGCCTGCACAATAAAGCACATTTAATGGATGAGCTTACAAAAATTAAAAGAGTAATTGAAAAAGTAATTCCAGATGCTCCCCACGAGGTATTGCTGGTGCTTGATGGCAGTACCGGCCAGAATGCGCTGGAGCAGGCCAAACATTTTACTGCAGCCACCAATGTAACCGCGTTGGCCATTACCAAATTAGATGGTACTGCAAAAGGTGGCGTGGTGCTGGCTATAGCACACCAGTTTAAGATTCCTGTAAAATTTATTGGTGTGGGAGAAAAAGCCGAAGACCTGCTGGTTTTTAACAAGCAGCTATTTGTAGACGGGCTCTTCAATGCCGTGGTATAACCACTTATAAAAATATACTGCCTGTTACTTGTATTTATAAAACAAAGATATTAGGTTTGTTTTAATTCCACCCTTTGCAAGCTCATTCAGGCAAAGCAATCATCTGCATATTTCAGCATTTATTTAGTTCCGGTTAAATGACGGTTTAGTACCGTTAAAACACCTTATTTATTTACGGGTTAACAAGCTAGTATTGTATTTAAAACAAAAACCTGCATTATGAAAAGTTTATTTTTTATTGTTCTATTTGTTAACCTGTCATTTTTTACACGGGCACAGGCCAAAACATTTTCGTTTAACGGGGCCAATTACGAGTACGAGTTTGCTGAAAAAGATGCCACACATTTCCAGTTCAGTATTTGTAAATCATCAATGGACCCCAAAACCAATACCCGCAGCTGCGATAAAATGTACAGCGATTACCTCACCAAAGACGTGGATGAAACATTGTTTAACGCAGAGTTTGATAAGATAATGAAAACTCTGGATACCGGTTATGCCACAGCAGTTGCAGATACAGCAATCAAAAGCAAATATGATACCAGCCGCAGGAGATTTTATGACGCTGCCAAAACAAAGGCAGGTGAAAAAACCGATACGGAGAAAAAAGTAGCAGAACTTACTGACAGGGTGGATAAATTTTTAAAGGCCGATGATAAAAATAAACCTGTTGGAGAGATTTACCTGGTAGGCACGAAGGTGCAGGTATATGAAGGTTCTTTAAAAAAAGCTACGAAAGATGCCAAGAAAGAAGAAAACCCCCGTACTATAAAAGATGTACAGGTTACCATTGCCAAAGGCTCCATTATAAAAAGGGGATTGGTGGTTAATTTTGAAGACGGTACAGTTTTTATGAACAGGAACTGCCCGTTCAGCTTTGCCAGGTTTTATAAAAGAAAAAATATCAGACTCTACATTAATGACGGAAGGAGTGAAAAATTCATTATGCTGGGCGATGTGCTGGAGTATAAGCATTTTGGCAAGTTTGTTTACCCCGGCGATAAGGAAGGGATAACCCTCACTTATAAAACACAAAGAGATACCTTGCTTGTCGGCTCATCATTAAATCAGTTTTTAAATGTTAATGTATATACAGACCTGCTCGCATTGATTGGCCGGAAACCCAACGGCCTTATCCAGACTGAAGTCAGTTCACATATTATCAGCAATACCGCTAACCTGAAATACACCGATATCGTGATCAATAATTATGTTGAACCTTATGTGCGGGTATCCAAATTCGACAGCAAGTTTTCATCATTAGACACTCCTTATTACATGAAGGGGCCCGGGGGAAAAGATACCGTCAACCGTACTTATCTTAACCAGATTGCTTACCTGCAGGCCGGGGTAAAATTTAACCTCCTGAAAATAGGCATTGGTATCAACCAGGAACTGTATCTGAATGGAGGAGTTGATATTAACCTGGTAAGCGGCGACAGCCTCAAAAATTATAAAAAGGATATTACTTTTTTCAATATCTACCCGGAACTGATCTATAAAATTACACGCCTTAATAATTTTGGAATGGAAGCCTCCGGCAAATTATTGCTGCAGCGTTTGGCAGAAAGTGCCCCTTTTGTAAACAGGTCAAGGGAAACTATCTTTAATCCCACCGTTTCACTTTATTATTACCCTGATAATGATGATACACAAAAAATATACCTGCGTTTCAGTTATTACGACAACTGGAGTGACGGAAAATATAATTTCTCGCAGTTTCAACTGGGATATAAAACCAATTTGAAATTCAAATAACAGCAACTATAAATTGTTAACACCTTAATCTTATTGTATGAACTTCCTGTCGCCGCTTAAGATCTTTTTTGAAAGGATTTTAAAATACGTTTTTGACCTGGTAACTTTTTCCCTCCGTAAACTGCGGTTTGCAGGCCGCGGGGTACAGATTGAAGACAAGGTGACAGATTTCTTTGAAATATTCAAGATCACCTGGGTGTTTTTTATTTTCAATATCCTGGCGCTGCTGGTATTTACCATGCTGCCGCAGGGCAAAGATGTGATACTGATTGTAATTGAAGATCTGTCAAACTTTAAGTTCTGGTCATTGGTTACACTGATCATAAGTTTGATTTGCTGGTGTGTGGTGTCTGAATTCGGGGTGCGCTATAAAATTTATGTAACGGACAGTTCCGGGTTTTCACTGTCGGATGAAAGGGTAAATTTCAGGAAGGAAGCGCAGCGCTTTGTAAGTTCCATTTATTTGTTGTTGCCGATTGTTATTGTCATTGTCAGCGTTATTGTGGTGGCGGTAAATAATGTAAAAAAATGGGAAACACATGATACCTGGCCTTTTATTGTGATATTGATGCTGCTCGTACTGACCTTTACCTTTCTTTCAAAATATTACCTGGATGATTTTTATATAGCCGCTAAAAGAAAAGAAGGCGTGTGGTATAAAATAAGGGAAGTGGAACTGCAGTGGGTGTCCAAACTGTTTGGCATTTACAACGACCATGTGTTTATGGTGAGAAAAACATCCAATTTTAAAGACATGGAACCATTAAAGGATGAAGATGGTAATGTAATAACCGATGCGGTTACAAAAGAGCCGGTAACAGATCCCCCTCCAGACATGAATGTAAATTACACCTATAAACGTTTTACAGAATTGATAGATGAAGTGCGCTATTTGTCCGAAACAAAAAATACACAGGATATTCAAAATTTTCCAAGGAATTATTTAAAGAAAGGAGAAATGGCGCCCATTGAATTTTCGGAAGTAACTTTCCGGCCTGATAATTTTTCTCCAAAATATAATAAGAAGCACAAAACAGATAAAACCCAGCCCGAGTTTATTAATGTGCCCAGCGAAGATGGATTTTACCGCTGGATTTATAAATGCAATACTTCTTTTTACAAAACACTGCACCTTCAGGTGCATATTGTTGCCATAAGCGCCCTCGTGTTCCTTCTTTTTATGTCTGTTAACCCTCTTTATGGTATTTACCAGTTTATCGGGTCGCCGGCATTGGTGTGCTGGTCATTTGCCTGCTGGCTGGGTATTTATACCGGCCTCCTGTATATCGATTCCAGGTTTAAAAGAAAGATCCGTGTTTCGGTAAGATGGCTGTTGGTATTATGGCTTTTCATAGCATCATTTATTAATAAAGATCACCCGGTACGTAATAATGGCGACTCCTGTTTTAACTGTTCACGACCGCAGTTATCAGCGCATTTCAATTCCTGGCTGGCAGCGAACTTTCCTGGCTCACCAAATGTTACCCCATCAGATACAAATGGTATCAGCAATGATTCCCTTGCAAGGGCATCCCGAAAACCCATAAAGGTATATTTTATAACTGCAGAAGGCGGCGCTTTGCGCACCGGTGCATTTGCAGCCATGCTGCTGGCAAAACTGCAGGATAAATTCCCGGAATTTAAAAAACACATCTATGCTTTTTCAACAGTTTCCGGGGGATCTGTGGGCGTGAGTTTTTTTAATGCTGTGTCGTACCTGGAGCCAGACACAAAAACAACCGATACCGGGTACTACCGGTACATTACACATAAGTTTTTCAGCCAGGACCAACTGTCGCCCACACTTGCTAAATTTTTCTATGGCGATGTGATCAATAATTTTTTACCATCTTCTGTAGAAAGTTTTGACCGGGCCATTGCTATAGAAAAGTCATGGGAGCAGAGTTACAATACTGTTTTTAACAGAACATCAGATAAAAATGTGTATTCAACAAATTTCCTGTCTAATTATAATAATGAAACGAATAAAAATAAATTGTTGCCGGCATGGTTTATTAATACCACCGAGGTGGAGAGTGGTTTGCAATGTTATATCAGCAATGTAATTGCAGACAGCTTTGTTGCGGGCAGGCAAAGAGACCTGCTGCAGGAAAAAATAAGGTATGGCATCAATTACAGCACTGCAGTAAACTTCAGCGCCAGGTTCCCGTTATTCTCACCTTCAGCTGCTATTTACCAGAATGATGATAAAACCTATCATTATGTTGACGGCGGTTATGTTGAAAATACAGGATCCAAAACCATGCTGGAAGTGATTCAGCGCCTGCATAAACAGCTAGACTCAAATAAAATTATACCCTGTGTTATCCGTATACGTTTCAGTAATTCAGATTCATCGGCATTTGCCTCAACAGGGTTTCTTAATGAAGCCACTTCTATTTTAAGCGGTATTATTAATACAAGGGCAGGGGCTGCCACCACTTATTCCGAGTTACTGCAGAAAGAAGTAAGCAGCCTGGGAGGGGAGATTATTGATCTGCCTTTATCAAGGTCGGGTAAAGAAGTGCCGATGAGTTGGGTTTTTTCCAAGCGCAGCCTGGATAATTTAACTGGTGCGGTAAATGAATTTATTCCGGATACCATTAAAATATATCCCGACAGTAACCTGTTGCCGGTATTTAAGCATAACAGGGTTGTCAGGTAAAGTGCCATTTGGTTTTTGATTAAAGCTATTTTATGAAATCATTAAAAAAGGGCGATAAGGGTGCAGTTGTTAAGCAACTCCAGGAAAATTTAAAAGCACTCGGTTATACCATCAGTACCGATGGTATTTTCGGTAACGAAACACAAAACGTGGTTACCCGTTTCCAGTGGGATAATAACCTTGCTGCAGACGGTGTGGCCGGCAGCAACACACTGGCCGTACTGGACGACTTGCTGAATGAAAGTACTGTTGGCGGTATAGACATCTCTCATCATAATGGTAATATTAACTGGAACCAGGTGCCGCAAAGCCAGGTGAGTTTTGTTTTTTGCAAAGCCACACAGGGCAGGGCTTACAAAGATGAAATGATGCAGGCAAACATGAATGAATTAAAAAGACTGAATATCATCCGGGGGATTTACCATTTTTTAACTTTTAAAGATGTAACAGCAAGAGAGCAGGTGAATAACTTTATCAGCTGCGGCATTGACTTCAGTCAGCCTGGTACCTTACCTCCTGTACTGGACGTGGAGTGGCAGCAGAGTGATACTTTGAATAAATATATTATTGCCAACCGTACCGCATGTGTAAATAAAGTAATGAGCTGGCTGGAAGCAGTGGAAAAGGCCACAGCCAGGAAACCTGTTATTTACACCAACAGTAATTTCTGGAAAGATTATTTGGGTAATCCTGCGGGTTTTGAATCTTACCCGCTCTGGGTGGCATCATACAGGAATGATGCGCCTAAACTGCCAGCAGGGTGGAACGATTACGCTTTCTGGCAATTTACAGAAGGCGGCACCGTACTTGGCATAACCGGTAATGTAGATAAAAACATATTTAAGCCGGGTATGAGGCAATTGAAAAAAATGGCATTGCTGTAAACCGATTTTTTTACACATCATTATAAAAAGACTGCCCCCCAACTTGTTGGGGGGCAGTCTTTTTATAAACTCAAACAAAAATTAATTTCCCACACCTATACCACCACCGCCACCTTGTGTGCGCTTGCTTTCATCTTCTGTGGCACTGTTACGGTTACGTGCTGCCTTTACCTGCATACTGCCAAAGCGGTAAGTAAAGTTTATTTTAAACTGGCGGCTGTCACCATACCCGGAGAAAGTGGAACTTTGTCCGCCAAAATTAATAGTGCCCTTAAACTTCAATGAACGGAACATATCAGTATAAGAAGCTTTAATGGTCCCTTTATTTTTAAGTATAGGTCTTGAAAAACCTCCATCTACACTCCATAAGGCTTTACTTTTAAAAGTACCCTGCCAAACAGTGGGGGAGTTGTAAAAACCACTCAGTTCACTGGTCCAGCCCTTGCCTAACCTGAATGAGTGCTGCATATAAAGTGATAAAGTGGCCACTTTAAGGTCAATCTTCCTGGTGCCGCCGCCAAAATCAGCTTTATACAAAGAATAGAAACTGTTTACATTCACAAACATGCTGTACCATTTCTTTTGAAAAGGGTAGCTGATATTCAGGCTTACAATATCCTGAGTAGCCAGGTTTTTTTGAGTAATGAAACTTTTTGTTTTTTCTGTGGTATCCACCAGCTGTGTAAACATGTCTTTTACATGGCTGTAACTCAGTTTTGTGGTCAACCTGTATTTATATACGTTGGTAAGGCTTACAATATTACTGTACTGCGGCCTTAAACTGGTGTTACCTTTCTGGTAAGTATATTCATCCAGTTTAAATTCAAACGGGTTAAGGTTTTGATAGGCTGGCCTGTCAATCCTCCTGCTGTAACTGAAACTCCACTGCTTCATCGGGTTTTTGTTAAAAGTGATGGAGCCGCTGGGGAAGAAATCAACATAATTTCTTTTGAAGGAGGTTTTGCTGGAGTTATTTACAGTAGCATCTGCGTAAAGCCCGTAAGTATCACCCTGCGAAACTGTGTTCTCCATACGTACACCGAGCTGTACCATTTTACCCTTATACTGTTTGTTGTAATTTACATACAGTGCATTGATATTCTCTGTGTATTCAAATTCATTACTGCGGGGTACATCCAGTATCTTGCCATTATTATATACATTATAGCGTTCAAAATGGTTGTTGGATTTTACAAATGATGTTTTGCCGCCAAAACCCAGTTTACCTTTTTCAAAATTTGTTTCATAATCAGCTTTTATCGCAAGGATATCGATATCGGCAGGAGCTATAAAATTGTATACATTGGTCTGGTATAATGAGCCGCCTGTGGTATAATAATAATTGGGCTGCATCTGGTTGCTCCTTATTTTATAAGTGCCGTAATCAGCATCCAGGTTAAGGTCCTGGCCTTTGGGATTGCTGTATTTATAGTTGAGGTTAAAGTTTACATTATTCCTTTTGCCATCAGTACTGTTATCAGCCACCAAAAGATTTTGTACCACACCTGTGGGGATATAACTTTTAGGCGTGTTGCTGATATTGGTAATGGTGTTATTATTGAAATTACCGGTAACCATAAATCCTACGGTACTGTATTTGTCAATAAAATAATCCAGCCCGGTTTTAAAACTGTTGGTGGTGCCCAGTTGTTTGATTTCCGATTTCTGGTTAAAGGAAGTATCCAGTATGGAACGCTGTAAGTTAAACTGCATCAAATTAAGGGCATGGTTGAAGTTATAGCTGCCAAAAATATTCAGCTTCTTGGTACGGTGATTTAAGTTCAACCCGCTGTTATACCTGCCATAAGTGCCAATATTATAACCTGCATTGATTGAGCCATTGGTGCCCAGTGTTTTGTTTTTCTTCAGCTTGATATTAATGATGCCGGCATTACCTGCAGCTTCATATTTAGCCGATGGGTTGGTTATTAATTCTATGGCTTCGATCTGCGATGAATTCAGCGATTTTAAATAATTGGAAAGATCTGTGCCTGAAAGCGGGCTGGGCTTACCATCAATATATACCTGAACACCGTTTTTACCGGCAAGGCTGATATTATCATCTTTATCAACGATTACACCAGGAGCCCTCCTCAGTAACTCTAACCCGTCATTGCCCACCGCATTAATGGTACCTTCCACGTTCATCACCATTTTATCTGCTTTTACTTCCACCATTGGCTTTTGTGCAGTTACCGTTACACCCTCTAGGCTTTTTGCGGCGGGTGTCAGGCTAACCACAGGCGCGGTACTATTTTCATTTTCTTTAACGGAAATTACAGCAGTGGCTTTTTTCTGCATGCCCGAGGCACTAACCCTTATAAAGTAATCTCCCGGTTTAATGCCCAGTAATTCATAATTACCCGTAACATTACTTACGGCTGTTTTTACCAGCAGGGAATCTTTGGCTTTGTGAAGGGTAACAGTAGCCGAGGCAACCGGGTTGCCATTTGCATCTTTAACCTGTCCCGTAATTTTGGAAAGCGTTTGTGCCGAAAGCCCGAAAGCACAAAGAAAAAAGGTTGCTGTAATCAGCAGTAGTTTTTGTTTCATGTCTATACTTTTAAATTTCAGGGCGCAAGTTATTCACTTACTTTAATTACGCCCCTTTATATTGGGTGAACTGATATTTTTAATGGATGAATGGTAATAGACCGGCTACTCTACAAATTCTAAAATATCACCTGGCTGGCAGTTTAAAACTTTACAAATCGCCTCAAGTGTACTGAACCGGATAGCCTTGGCTTTACCAGTTTTTAAAATAGAAAGGTTCGATAATGTTAAATCTACTTTTTCGGAAAGTTCATTTAACGACATTTTTCTTTTAGCCATCATTACATCTAGGTTTACAACTATTGGCATATGTTATACAGTTAATTCGTTTTCGGTTTGAATTTCGATCCCTTTTTTAAAAATTTGAGCAATTACAAAAAGTGTAACACTCATAAACAACCACACATCTGCACCTCCAATCAGTAATTTTCCCGGGTCAGGCAGCATTACCCCCTGTTTAACGAGCCATTGACTGTAATTAGCACCCCAAAAGGAAAACAAACCTATTCCTAAGGTTAAATAAGACACATTCAGTATAAAACGCTTCACTGCCAAATTAAATGGCTGAGACAGGTCCAGCTTTTTATCATGTAACAGTTTTAAGATCAGATAAAACAGTATTGCCTTCAATACAGCAACAATACATATCAACACTGCCACTGCTGTAAAATGCCCACTGTCGTACCTGTAAATAGCCGACAGATCAATTTCCTGCCAGAAATGCCTTGCCCCTTCGGGTTTATACACCAATGTAAAAAAGGTATTGAAAAATATGCCACCTGCCTGGATGCAGAGCCCGGTAAATATTATCCAGGATAAAACATATAATACTTTAAGTATTTGGCTTGTTCCAATTTTAATTTCCATATTTGAGAAGTGTTTAAATTTTTAATAATGCAAATATAGATAAATATTTATTGAAAAACAATAAATATTTGTTTTTTAACAAAAATTAACAAAAGACACTTTACTTCAACTTAAAAATGCGGTTACAGCGTCAATTGTTTGCCTTTTATAAAATCTGTAATGTACTGGCTCTAAAAGCATAAAGTTTGTTGTACCTCTTTTTATAGGAAAGACTAACCTGTCATTTAGTTAACTTTGCCAGGTTTATGAAGACAAAAACGATCAAAAAAGACAAGGTTAATATCATCACGCTGGGCTGCAGTAAAAATATGGTGGACAGTGAAGTACTGAGTGGCCAGCTGATTGCCAATAATATTGACACCGTACATGAAAATGCCAGAAAGGACCACAATATTGTAATTGTAAATACCTGTGGTTTTATCGAAAAGGCAAAGGAAGAAAGCATCAATACCATTTTAGACCAGGTGGAATTAAAGCGAAAAGGAAAGCTGGATAAAGTATACGTTACCGGCTGCCTGAGCGAACGCTATAAAAATAACCTGGAAACCGAAATTCCTGAAGTGGATGCTTATTTCGGCACCATGGAACTGCCCAATATTTTAAAACAGTTTGAAGCCGATTATAAAGCAGACCTGGTGGGAGAGCGCCTGTTATACACCCCACAACATTATGCTTACATGAAGATAAGCGAAGGCTGTAACCGCACCTGTGCTTTTTGTGCTATACCGTTAATGCGGGGCCAACATGTAAGCCGTCCCATCGAATCGCTGGTGGATGAAGCCAAACGTTTGGTGGACCGTGGCGTAAAAGAAGTGATGCTGATTGCACAGGAGCTGACTTATTACGGGCTGGATATTTATAAAAAACGGGAACTCCCCAAACTGTTGCATGCACTGGCTGATGTAAAGGGGCTGGAATGGATACGGCTGCATTATGCCTACCCTTCAAAATTTCCACTGGAAATTATTGATGCTATAAAAGAACGTGACAATATCTGCAATTACCTCGACATGCCGCTGCAGCATGCGTCCAACAATATGCTTAAGGCCATGAAGCGGCAGATCACCAGGGAAGAAATGGAAGATTTGATTGCTGCCATTAAAGAACGCATTCCCGGTATTTGCTTGCGCACCACCTTAATTGCCGGCTTTCCCGGCGAAACAAGGGCAGATGTGGAGGAACTGAAAACCTTTTTACAAAAAATGCGTTTTGACCGTGTGGGCACGTTTACCTACAGCCATGAAGAAGGTACCAGTGCTCATGACCTGGCAGACGATATACCTGCTGAAGAAAAAGAAGAAAGGGCACAGGAAATAATGGAAGTGCAGCAGGAAATAAGCCTCGAAAAAAACCAGGAAAAAGTGGGCAAAATTTTTAAAGTGCTTATTGATAAAAAAGAGGCCGGCCGTTACCTGGGCCGTACAGAATTCGACAGCGTGGAAGTGGATAACGAGGTCATCATTAATGCTTCAAAAAAACTGGCTGTTGGCGAATTTGTACAGGTAAAAATAACAAAGGCTTACGATTACGACCTGGAGGGGGAAGTGGTGGAATGATGTTAATACAATTGCATTTATTTTAAGAAGGGATATTTTTATTTTGGTAATTTTAAAACCTGATGGATACCACCGCACAGTTTATTACATACAGCCAAACCGGCGTTTTTTCTAAAATCGTTACCGATTATATTTCCGGCAGCAGTTTGTTGCAGCCTTTTTATACATTCCCTGTTTCGGTGGATGGTATTAAAGCCGCAGTTGCAGAACACAGGAAATATCCCACCGACAGGATCTTACTGCATACTGTTTTAAAAGAACAGTACAGCCGTGTTACCGTTTCAGATAAAGTAAAAGCCAATATTGATAAACTGCTTGATGAAAATACTTTTACAGTAACGACGGCACACCAGCCTAATATTTTTACCGGCCACCTGTACTTTATTTATAAAATTTTACATGCTGTAAAACTTGCCGAATTTTTAAACGGGCAGGTGCCCGGCTGTAATTTTGTTCCGGTATATTATATGGGCAGCGAAGATGCAGATCTTGATGAACTGGGACATGTGTACATCGGCGGCGAAAAATTGCAGTGGCAAACCAGTCAAACAGGGGCAGTGGGAAGAATGAAAGTAGACAAAGCTCTTGTAAAATTGGTCGAGCAACTGGGCGGGCAGCTTTTAACAGAACCCTTTGGCGCATCAATCATATCATTAACCAGGGATTGTTATAAAGAAGGCGTCACAATTGAACAGGCCACTTTCAGCCTGGTAAATGAACTGTTTAAAGCCTATGGCCTGGTGGTGCTGCTGCCTGATAATGCGGCGCTGAAAAAAGCCTTTATCCCTGTTATTGAAAAAGAACTGGAAGAAGGATTTTCTCATAAAGCAGTGGAAGCAACGGTAAGCAGCTTTCCAAAAGAATATAAAGTGCAGGCCGGCGGCAGGGAATTGAATTTATTTTACCTTACCGAAAACAGCAGGGAACGTATTGTGAGTGAAAATTCAAAATTTAAAATTCAAAATTCAAAAATCGGGTTTGATAAAACTGAAATAATAAAGGAGCTGCAGCAACACCCCGAACGGTTCAGCCCTAATGTAATTTTACGCCCTGTGCTGCAGGAACTGTTATTACCCAATATTGCATTTATTGGCGGCGGTGGCGAACTGGCTTACTGGCTGGAACTGAAAAAGGTTTTTGAAGCGGCCGGGGTTCCTTATCCTGTCCTGGTATTACGCAATTCATTTTTATTTGTAGAAAAGAAATACCAGGAGCTGTGTGCAAAAATGGGTTTTGGCATTACAGATCTCTTTAAGCCTGAAACTGACCTGGTGAATGAACTGGTTAAAAGGGAAACAACAGTACAACTGGGGCT
>Ga0209023_10003448_pt1 | contig 18882 bp, 12 predicted proteins | sample LakOneMetagenome_FD_187468 | JGI IMG/M metagenome (GOLD analysis project Ga0209023, IMG submission 187468) | Freshwater and sediment microbial communities from Lake Erie, Canada (SPAdes) (version 2) | ecosystem: Environmental > Aquatic > Freshwater > Lentic | place: Lake Erie, Canada...
TCGGCAAGCAGGTCGAACTGGCGCGCGCCTACCTGGCGATCATGCAGGCGCGCATGAAGGAACGGCTGGCGGTGCGCTTCGAAGTGCCGGACTTCCTCGGCAGTGCGCCCTTCCCGCCGATGATGCTGCAGACCCTGATCGAGAACGCGATCAAGCACGGCCTGGAGCCGAAGGTGGCGGGCGGCACCATCGTCGTGCGCGGCCACGTGGTCGGCGCCACCCTGCACGTCGACGTCTGCGACGACGGCGTCGGCATCGACCTGCATGCCGACGAAGGCGTGGGCCTGGCCAACATCCGCGAACGCCTGGCCCTGCTGTACGGGAAGGACGCCGAGCTGGTGATCGAGATGCCGCCGGGCGGCGGCGCCTGCGCGTCGATCCGCCTGCCCTACCGGATGACGGAGTTCGACTGATGTCCGCTGCACCGCTCACTGCATTGATTGCCGACGACGAGGCGCCGCTGCGCGAACAGCTGCGTGCGCGCCTCGCGGAGGCCTGGCCCGAGCTGCGCATCGTGGCCGAAGCGGCCAACGGCGCCGAAGCGGTGGCCCTGGCCGCCCAGCACCAGCCGGACATCGTGTTCCTGGACATCCGCATGCCCGGCATGGGCGGCATCGACGCCGCGCGCCAGCTCTACGACCGCTGCCACATCGTGTTCGCCACTGCCTACGACCAGTATGCGCTGGACGCCTTCGAACATGGAGCGATCGACTATCTCCTGAAACCGGTGACGCCGGCGCGCCTGCAAACCACCTGTGAGCGCCTGCGCAAGCGCCTGGCCGGCGACGCGGCGGCGCCCCAGGACATCGGCGCGCAGCTGGCCGAGCTGGGCGACCTGCTCAAGGGAGGGGGCGCCGCCAGGCCGAACTACCTGCGCTGGATCCAGGCCCAGGTAGGCGGCAGCCTGCGCATGGTCAGCACCCGCGAGATCCTGTTCTTCCAGGCCGACGACAAGTACACCTGCGTGCAGACCGCCAGCACCCAGCTACTGATCCGCAAGACGCTCAAGGAACTCGCGGACGAGCTGGACCCGGACGAGTTCTGGCGCATCCACCGCTCGACCCTGGTGCGGGTGGACGCCATCCTCGAAGTCACGCGCGACCTGCGCGGGCGGCAGATGGTACGGCTGCGCAACTACCCGGACCTGCTGGAGGTGAGCCGCAACCACGGCTACCTGTTCCAGCAGATGTGATGCACTCTTAGCCGAACAGGCCCTCGTCGGAACCGTCACCGTCGAAGAAGCCGCCGGGACCGTCCAGGCCTCCGCCGTCGCCGAGCAGCTGGTCGGACTGGCCGATATCGTTGAGGCCGGCCTGGTCGGCCAGGCTGCTGCCGGATTGGTCATTATCGGACAGCAAGTGGCTAGCGTTGCCGCCGGCATCGTGGTCGTGGAACAGATTGTCCAGGCCGTGGAAGAGGAAGCTGCCGGCCGCCACGCCCGCCGCGGTTGCCGCGATCGAACCCAGCAAGCCGCCACCTCCACCACCGCGCAGGAAACCGCCGCCGCTACGGTTCGAGAAGCTGGGGAAGGCATGTTGCCAGGACATGTGCTGCGACTGATGATGTTGCGGCTGCGAACGGTGGCGGTTGCCCCAGCTGGTCGGATCGAGAAAGCCGCCGCTGCCGCGCTGCTGGTTGTCGAGCTGGCTTTCCAGCATGGCGATGCGCGTCTTGGCTGCCTCCAGGGCCTGCTCCATCAGGAGGGCGCGCTGGACCAGCAGGTAGGCGGCGTCAGGTTGCTGCTCGACGGCGCGCTGGATCAGGGCGTCTGCTTCCGGATCTTTCTGGATGCCGCGGGCCTGGACGAGCTGGCCGAGGAAGTCATGCAGTTTCTGGGTATCGGATGGGCTCATGGTGGTGCTCCTCATCGTGGATGTGGTTAGAACTGCATGTTGGATGCATCGTCCAATTTTCAAGTTCTACGTAGTCGGGTGCGCATGCCCATCGCTTTTCCCCGGGAACCAGGGCGCTGCATTGCCCGTCGCCGCGCCCGCGCCCTGCCCGACCGCGTTGTGCGCCGCGTCCGGCCGTCCGCGTCCCTTGTACAGGCAGCCGATCACGACCGGACGGTCGATATCGCCATCGATGAAGTCGACCAGCACTTCCTGGCCGACACGCGGCACCATATTGCTGCCCCAGTTGGCGTCGGCCACCGGCGTCGCCACGCGTACCCAGGTGCCGGCCGTGTCGTCGCCCGGTGCGCCGGTGTGTCCCTCGGGCGATGGATGCTCCATGCGGCTGTGGCTGGCCGCGCCGCGTTGGCAGTGGAACTGCACCTTGATGCGGTGATCGCGGTCCGTGTGGACGACCGCTCCGGGCGGACCGACCACGATGGCTGTCTGCTGCCCATGCACGGTGCGCCGTGGATGGAGGATGACGCCCCGTCCGTCGCCGGCACAGCTGCGGTAAGGAAGGCTTGCGGGGATGGCGTTGATGCGGTTACGGTACAAGGGACGATCGTCAGGGCCCTTCCAGGCAGGTTCGCCGGAGGCAGCCAGGGACACGCTCCCCCGCCCCAGCATTTTATGGACGCCATCGAGCAGGTCGGCGCCCAGGTTGTTCTGCATCAGATGAACGGCCCGGACGATGGCGAACGTCCGCCCATCGTCGTGGTCCAAACTGTCGAGTACCGCGTGGCCGTGCAGGGTGAACGTCGTGCCGGGGGCGAAGGTGCGCACCGTCCCGGCCCCTGTGTAGACCTGGCGCCGTGCGTCGATGGCCTCCAGATGGTTGTCGACCAGGCGCTGGCCCTGCTCGCGGTCCTGCCATGCGTAGACTCCGGACGCGTCGCGGTGGCCCAGGGTCGGTCCATTGCCGCTTGACGCGGCCTGTACCTGGCGCTGGCGTACCGTGCGGTAGTCCCAGCTGCCCGGCTCGATGGCATTCGTCAGCAGGCGCGATTCGCTGCGCCAGCGGTCGATGCTGTCCGCCTTCATCACGGCGCCCGGGCGAGTGAATGCGACGGCGGCCTGGGCGTTGGGCGGGAAGGCGCCATTGTGGTCGGCGATCACCATCGTGTGGCTGCCCAGCGAGGGGCTGTCCGGATCGCCGCTGTGTTCGAAGAAGTAGAACAGGCCCTCTTCCAGCATCAGGCGCTCGGCGAACGCGAGGTCGCTTTCCCGGTACTGGGTGGTGAGGCTGCGTTTCGGATAGACGCCTGGGTCGGCGATGTCGAAGCGCCAGGCGGGGGCGATCCTGCCACGGCCGGCGTAGCTGCCGAAGACCACGTCGAGGATGTCGAAGACGCTCATGTCCTGGAAGATGCGGTTGTCCCGGCCATGCGAGAGGAAGCCTATCCAGGGTAGGAGCCGGAGCGCATAGCGGGCGAAGCCGCCGTTGGCGCCCGTCATCTCGACCGAGCTCACATAGCCGTGAAAGGGGCGCAGGTCCTCATGACTCGTCGAGGTCAGCAGTTGCACCAGGGCCGGCTGGCCGATCAGGCGCTTCAGTTCGATATGCGCGTCCGTCGAGAGGGCGTCGATGTCGAAGGCATAGCCCTGGCTGATCGCTTCTTCGCCGCGAACGCACTCGGCCAGCAGTTCGCTGCCCAGTGCGGTCGTCAGCCGGATGAGGCGGGTGTCCTGGGTGAAGCGCGCCGGCAGGGCCGACATGCCGGTGTCGTGGGCAAGGTCCAGCATCGCTTCCTCCGTTCAGTCGCCGCGTGATTCTTGCGATTACACGTCGGGAACTTTCAGGGGCGCTTGCGCAGGATCACGACACTTGAACGAAGGAAAAATCATTCGGAATTGTCCGAAGGTCGCGATGCACTATCGTGCAGGTAGAGACACGGGCGACAGGGCAGGCACCGGCTATCTTCACACGCGCTGACTAGCTGTTCGCTTCCTTCTGCACGGAAGCACCCGACTCCTGGCCGGTCGTCGAAGCGCCGGACGGCGTGGCATTGGCCTGCCCCCATCCCCAGCGCCGCAAGCTGTGTCCCTTGAGCGCATAGAACAAGATCAGGGCATAGCAGGGCAGCATCACCGCGTAGGCGGTTTGCGGGTGGGCGGCATCCGAGAAGTGGCCGTACAGCATGGGCAGCAGCGCGCCGCCCGCCACGCCCATCACCAGCAGGGCCGATCCCGCGGCCGTGTACTTGCCCAGTCCCTCCAGCGCCAGCGGCCAGATCGCCGGCCACACCAGCGCATTGGCGAAGCCCAGCAGGGCCAGGTAGAGCACCGTGTCCGGCACTGCCGGCACACCCAGCCAACCCAGCAGGACCCGGGCCAGGCCGGCATCGGTGGCCGAGCCGGACAGGACGCCGCAGGTGAACAGGATGCCGAGCAGGGCCGACAGCACCAGGGCGGTCTTCTGGCTGAGCAGGCGCGGAATGGCGACGACGCCCACCAGGTAGCCGAGCACCATGAAGCCCATGGTGTATGAGGTCAGCACGCCGAAGTGCTGCACGTTCAGCTGCTGGCCGTACAGCCCGATGGTGTCCCCTGCGATGACTTCCACACCGACGTAGACGAAGAGGGCCAGCGCGCCAAGCACCAGTTGGGGGAACTGCAGCACGCCGAAGCGGCGTACGGCGACCTCATCGACATCCTTTTCCGGCGTGATCTCGCGCAGCCTCGAGAAATGGACGATGACCATGACCAGCAAGAGGCCGCCCGCCATGACCAGGTAGGGGAACACCAGCCGCTCGGCGAGCTGGGCGCGCAAGGCCTCCTTCTGCGCAGCCCCCATGGCCTCGAGCGCGATGTCCGAGACATCGCCAGCGCCCGACAGCATCAGGGAAGCGAACAGAAGGGGCACGACGACGCCGGCGCCCTTGTTGAACAATCCCATGATGCTGATGCGCATGGCGGCGCTCTCGCGCGAACCGATGCAGACCAGGTAGGGATTGACGGCCGTCTGCATCAGCGTGGCGCCGGTGGCGAGTGTGAACAGGGCCAGCAGGAACAGCGGATAGGCGGCGCTGCGGGCGGCCGGAATGAACAGCAAGGCGCCGGTGGCCATGACACCCAGGCCGATGACCATGCCGTGTTTGTAGCCGACCCTGTCCAGCACCGCAGCCGACGGCAAGGCCATCACCGTATAGGCAATGTAGAAGGCGAAGGTGACGAACAGGGCCTGGAAATTGCTGAGGTCGCAGACGATCTTCAGGTAGGGGATCAGGGAGCCATTGAGCCAGGTGACGAAGCCCAGGATAAAGAACAGCATGCTGACGAACAGCATCGCGACGACGACTTCTCTCGTCGAACCGCTGGCCGAACCCGTATCGCGTCGTTTCATGCACACCTCGAGGATAAAAGTACGTAAAAAAACCCTGGTCCCGGTGAAGAGGCCAGGGGAACTCACAGAGGAGAGACTGTGAGCGTTCGAACCGCTGCCACTGACATTCGTTTGAATGTCAGCAAATTTATGGTACCAGAACAAAAACTTATAAACCATTGGTATTTACCAATTTACTCATATTGCCTAATTTGCGCCTGAACTACTCAGTTGAGCGAGCCGAGAATGGCCAGGCAACCCGCATACAGCCTACGTTTGCAAGTTCCCCCAGCTAAATTAATACCAATCAAATACCGATTGACTTCCCGGTACAGCCAGTCATATATTTACTGAACTTAATTGCAAGAAAGGACCACGATGATCGCGCTCCCTGTCGTTGCAGACGCCCGCTGCGCCCTTGACCCCTGACGCGCGATGGACGAAGAACTGCAGGCCTTCCGGCCCGATCCCGCGGATGTCACGCCCTTGTACATCCAGCTGGCGAACAAGCTGTCGAACGCGATCGGAAAGGGCCGCTGGCGCGCCAACGAGGCCCTGCCCTCCGAGCGCACGCTGTCGAGCATGCTGAACATCTCCCGGGTCACCGCGCGCAAGGCGATCGACCTGCTGTGTGAGCGCGGCGTCCTGACCCGGGTTCGCGGCTCCGGCACCTACATCACGCCCAAGCTCGAGCAGCCCCTGTCGCGGCTGTCCAGCTTTTCCGAGGAACTCAGCCAGCGCGGCGCCAAGGCCGGCTCGATCTGGCTGTCGCGCGAACTTGGTGCCGCCACGCCGCTCGAGATGCTGTCGCTGGGCCTGTCGCCGAACATGCCGGTGGTCCGCCTCAAGCGGCTGCGCACCGCCGACGACATCGTGATGGCGATCGAGACCTCCACCATCCCGGCCGTCTACATCCCCGACCCGCAGGCGGTGGGCGATTCGCTGTACGACTACCTGGAAGAACGCGGCGTCCATCCGGTGCGCGCCTTGCAGCACATCCGCGCGGTCAACGCCAGCGCCGCCCAGGCGCGCCTGACCGAGCTGGCGCCGAACACCGCCATGCTGCACATCACACGGGTGAGCTACCTCGGCTCCGGCGCCGCCGTCGAGCTGACCCACTCGTGGTTTCGCAGCGACTACTACGGCTACGTGACCGAATCGCAGCGCTGAGCACCGTCTTCGCCACCACCCGCACCACCACACTTTCAAGTACGGAGCACCAATGAGCCACGACCCGCAGCACAGGAAGATCGCCGGACAGCTGATGATGATCCGCTTTCCCGGCACCGAACTCGATGCCGCAACCGCCGCCTTCCTGCGCGAGAACAGCATCGGCGGCGTCTGTCTTTTCAGGGGCAATATGCGCGACCCCGACCAGGTCCGCCGACTGACGAGCGCCCTGCGCGACGCGATGGGACCGGAGGCCCTGATCGCGATCGACCAGGAAGGCGGCGCCGTGGTGCGTTCGACCTGGCTGCCGCCGCCGCCCGCGGCGATGGGCCTGGGCGCGGCGGACGACCTCGCGCTCGCGCGCCAGACCGGCGCGGCCGTCGCACGCGCGGTCAGGTCGCTCGGCTTCAACTGGAACTTCGCGCCGGTGCTCGACCTGAACAACAATCCCGACAACCCCGTGATCGCCGAACGCTCCTTCGGCGCAGAGCCGCAGCGCGCGACCGAACTGGCGCTGGCCTGGATGGAAGGCAGCCTGGCGCAGGGCGTGGCCTGCTGCGTCAAGCACTTCCCGGGTCATGGCGACACCCACGTCGACTCGCACCGCGACCTGCCCGTCGTGAGCAAGCCGCTGGAACAACTGGAGCGCTTCGAGTTCCTCCCCTTCCGCCTGGCCGCGCCCTACGCCCCCGCGATCATGAGCGCCCACATCGTCTATCCCTGCCTCGATCCCGACTACCCGGCCACCATGTCGCGGCCTATCCTCACCGGCCTGCTGCGCGAACAGTGGCACTACCACGGCGTCATCATCACGGACGGCATGGACATGCATGCCATCGCCGGACGCTATGGCGCCGGCCAGGCGGCGCTGCAGGCGCTCGAGGCGGGCGCGGACATGGTGATGGCGCTCGGCACCCGCGCCACCCAGGAGGAGACGCTGGCCGCGATCGCACAGGCCCTGGCGTCCGGCGCCCTGCCGTTTGAAGCGGCCATGCAGCGGCGCGCCAGGCTGGCCGCCCTGGCCGGGCGCTACCCCTGCGTGCAGGCGCCCTACCACGAGGAAGAAGCCGACCGCCTCCGCATGGAACAGGCCTGGCGCCGCAGCCTCACCGCCTATCGTTCTCCGCGCCGTCCGCCCCCGGGCGCCAGGCTGCGCCTGGTCGCGCGCCGCGACGTGGTCAGCGATGGCGTGTCCGAAGCGGGCGTGCCGGCCGACGCGATCGCCGCCTGCCTGGGCGCGCTGGGCGAGGTCGAACTGGTGACCTTCGGCGACGAAGAGGGCTTCGACTGGGATGCCCTGCCGGACGACGGCAGCTACACCATCCTCGCCTCCACCGCGCGCCTGCGCTATGGCGAGCATGCGCGGGGCAGCTGGCGGCCGGATCTGCACCTGGCGCTGTGGAATCCCTATCATGCGCTGGACATCGACGCGCCGGCCCTGATCACCTATGGTTTCGCCGAGCCCGCGCTGGAGGCGGTCAGGGACTGGCTGGCCGGCCGCCTCGAGGCAGAGGGCGTCATCCCGGTTCCGGGATTCGCCCCCTGAAGGAAGCGCCTTACTTCAGGCCGAAGGCGCGGGCATATTCGCCCGCCGCCACATCGAGGCCGCTGCACACGGGACTTGCCGCCCTCACCGGCTCGGTGCATGGGGTGTCGCGGTCGAGCGACCAGTAATGCAGGCCGGCCAGTCCCATGCGCTCGGCGGCCTCGGTCATCACGCGCGCGTCCTCGAGCGTGGTCTGGTTGTTCGGCCTGTCGTTCTCGCCGATCATGGCCGTGATGGCGAGCTGCGACAGCGGCACCTTGTAGCGTTCGTTCACATTGCGCACCGCCTGGATCGCGGAGCGCCCCATGTCGCAGCGGCCGGCATCGTTCACCACGCAGTTGGCAGGCTTGCCGGCGTCGTGGTTCATCACCATCAGGTTGATGACGTAGTCCTTGACGCCGCTCTTGCGCAGCTGCCGCAGCACCATCTCCCCGGTCGCGTTGAGGCTGCGGCGGCTGCCGTCCGAGGCGGCGACCGTGGCGATGGTGAAGCTGTAGCGCAGCGCCGGGTGCTTCTGCTGGGCGTAGCGCACCTGCTTGAGCAGGCTCGCCACCTGCTTCTCGGTCTGCCCGGTCTCGATGTCGAAGTCGAAGCCCGCCAGCCTCGGCGACATATAGCGCGCCACGAAGCGGTCCATGCCGGCGCGCGTGGTGCAGGTGAAGATGCCCTCCGCCCCGCCGGTCGAGATCACATAGGGCACGCCCGCCTTCACGAAGGCAGGAACGTTGGTCTTCATCAGTGCATCCGCGTCCGGCTTGCCCCAGGTCTCCTTGCCGCATTCGCCGGTCGCGAAGGCCAGCGACACGGTCGCGTTGCCGTACATGGCCTTGCCATCGTCGACGTAAGGAGCGCGCGCGCCGCCAGGGGCGGCCGCGATCACCAGGTCCTCGCCCAGGTGCTGGGGCACGTGCTTGTAGGGCCCCCGCATCAGGGGCGCGGCCTGGGCGCCGGTCGCGAGCGCCAGCAGGATGCAAACAGCTTTCAGCTTCATCGTATTTCCTCGTGCAAGGCCGGCGCCGCAAGGAGCGGGCCGGCGGGTTAACGCCCTGGGGGCGTCGGATCGAGAGGTGCTCCACTTGAAGCGGCATGCATGGCGTTTGCCATCATGGCCTGCTGCCCACGCAAGAATCTGATGAAGGCCTGTGCGTGGAGCGCCTCGGCTTTCCCGCGGACGGGCGCGCCGTCGAGTTCTGCCGCTCCTTCTTCCGCGTCACGCGGCCCTTGCCTGCCTACCTGCCGCCTCTTCGTATTCGCGCAGCACCTCCGAGTGGCTACGGAAATTCAGCGTGCAGCGGCGCAGGAATTCCTGCATCTCGCGCGCCTGCTGCCCGTAGGCGGGATTGACCGGTGCGGGCGCCGGCGGCGGAAACACGCCCATGCCGGCCAGCAGCGCATACCATGAGCCGACCGGGTAATACTTGTCGAGGCCCTGGCGCGTGATTTCGGCGGCCAGGTCCCTGCCCCCGAGCCAGGTGTCGAAGACCTGGCGTAGCGAATCCGATACCGCGCCAGGATCGCGCGCCCGGTCGCGCCAGTATTCGGTATCGGGGCGGCTGTTGGTCTTGTAATGGGCGACGATGTAGTCGCGGTGGCCGTCGAAGTAGCCGTTCACCTCGCGGTTGTAGGCCTGGCGGGCGCGCTCGCCGTAGTCGCCGGCTTCGAGATAGGCCGCGAAGATCGCCGCCGAGGTCTGGGTCAGGAACAGCGAGGTCGCTTCCAGCGGCTCGAGGAAGCCCTGCGATAGGCCGATCGCGACGCAGTTGCGGCGCCAGGCCTGCTCCAACCGTCCGACCCTCATCGCCAGGCGCCGCGCCGGCGTGCTCGATTCCAGCAGGCCCAGTCTTTCGCGCAGTTCGTGCTCGGCCTGGTCGGCGCTGCAATAGGCGCTGCTGTAGACGTAGCCGTTGCCATGGCGGCTCGTCAAGGGGATCTGCCACGCCCAGCCGTGCTTCAGGGCGGTGGACACCGTGTGCGGCGCGATCTCGCCCTCGTGCGGGGTCGGCATGGCGACGGCGGCGTCGTTGACGAGATCATTGGCGTAGCTGAGGAAAGGCGTCTTCAATGCCTTCTCGACGAGCAGGCCGGCGAAGCCGGAGCAGTCGATGAAGAGGTCGGCCGCGAACTCTTCCCCTTCCTGGGAACGCACGCTAGCGATGTCGCCCTGGGCATCGAGGTGCGAGGCGACGATGTGGCACTGGCGATGCTGCACGCCCCGCTCCAGCGCCTTCTTGCGCAGGAAGCGCGCAAGCAGGGTCGCGTCGAAATGGAAGCCGTAGTTCGCCGTGAAGGGGAAATGCTCGGGGGTGACCGGAGCCAGCCTGTTCCTGACGAGGCAGGCGGACAGGAAGTAGTCGTTCGGCCAGGCCGGCGCATCGGCGCCGCGCAGGCGCGCCTGCACATTGGCCATGAAAACCGGCTGGGTCAGGTTGTCCACCATGGTCGAGAACTGGTGGAAGTAGCTGGTGAAGCCGGGCCGGGTCGACCAGCCCTCGAAGGTGATGCCGCATTTGTAGGTGGCGTGGCAGGCCGGCATCCACTCGGCTTCCTCGATGCGCAGCGTGTCGAAGAAGCGCTTGAGGGCGTGGGTCGAGCCTTCGCCGACACCGATGGTCCCGACGACGGGCGACTCCAGCAGGGTGATGCTGGCGCCTTGCATGGTGGTCGACTGCGCCAGGGTGTCGGCGAGGATCAGGGCGCTCATCCAGCCCGCCGTTCCCCCGCCGACGATCAGGATCTGCTTGATTTCCGAAGCGCTTTTCATGGTGCGGCACTCCCAAGGTGATGGCCAGGCGTCGTAGGGTGGGCGGTCTCCGCCCACGCGTCCAACTCGCGGACGCACTGTGGCGACGCCCGCTTTCATTGAACGCGTGGGAAAAGGATTGCCCACCCTACGACAACTTCAACTCAACTGCATCGGGCTCAGAGCTTGCCGTTCAGGGTCAGGAACCACTGGCGGCCGTTGCGGTAGATCGATCCCGGCAGGTTCTGGGCGCCCGGGTTCTTGACGATCGAGCGGTGGGTCGGATTGTTCAGGTCCTTGCCGTCCAGCGAGAGACTGAGGTTCTCGCTGATGCGGTAGGAGAAGGTCGCCGACAGCGTGCCCACGTCGTCCTGGTACTGGGCGGTATTGCGGCTGAAGCCATTCAGGAAGCCCGAGCGCCAGCTGTAGTTGACGCGCGCGCTGAACTGGTCGTTCTCGAAGTAGGCGCCGACATTGGCCGCGTTCTTCGAGGCGCCGATCATGGTGCAGTCCGCGTACTGCACGGCGCCGCAAGCCGAACCCGGCTTGCGTCCGGTCTCTTCGGCATCGGTATAGGTGTAGTTCACGTTGTAGCCGAAGCCCAGCGGCAGGGTCTGGATCCAGTTCAGCTCCACGCCCTTGACCTTGGCCGTCGAGTTGATCGGGGAACTGGTCTGGTACTCGGTGTTGGCCTGCGCCTGCTGGTTGTAGTAGACGCCCGAGCTGGCGCCGTAGGACACGTAGCCGTCGATGTCGGCGTAGAAGACGTTCGCGGCCAGCAGCGAGCGCGGGGCGAAGTACCAGTCGACGCCGACGTCGAAGTTGTCCGAGGTGATCGGCGCCAGGTTGGGGTTGCCGGTGGTGCCGGTGCGCTGCTGGTCGCGCAGGTCGATGCCGGCCATGGCGCCGAGTTCAGGCCGCGCCAGCGTGCGCGACAGGCCAGAGCGCAGGACCAGGTCGCGCGAGATCTCGTAGCGGATGTTCAGGCTCGGCAGCACGTCCTTGTAGCTGTTCTCGTACTTGCGCGGTTCGAACGTGCCCGACGGCCCCATCTCGTACTTGAGCACATCTTCCTTGGTACGGGCGAAGCGCACGCCGACGTTGCCGGACAGGCCGGCGTCGTTGCCGAAGTCGCCCTGCACATAGGCCGAGGCGGTCGGTTCCTTGATGTCGAACTCGGCCTGGCTGCGGCGCACCAGGAAGCCGGTGTACTTGCGCACCCAGTCGTTCACGCTCGCCTGGCTGAAGGTCCAGTAGTTCGCGCCGATCCCGGCCACGTCCTTGAGCTGCTCGGGGAAGGTCGTCAGGCCGTACAGCGGCAGGTTCTTCGGATCGGTCAATCCCGCCAGCGGGCCGTTGTCGATCACCGAGAGGCTGCGCTCGTGCTTCGCGCCGCGCACGCCGAACTTGATGGCGCGGAAGAAGGAGTGGTCGAGGCTGCGCTCGAGGTCGAGCTGGGCGTAGCTCTCCTCGTCCTTCGAGGTGACGTGGGAACCGAAGGTGCCGGGCACGCCGCCGTAGCCGCCGCCGATGGCGTGCTGCGCGCTGCCGGCCGTCACGTAGTTGATCGGCTTGTCCGCGCCGTTGAAGGTGTAGCTGATGGCGCCGAAGGGAATCGGGTTGCTCAGCGCCCCGCTTTCGGTATTGCCCCTGCCCTTGGTGGTGCCGACCTTGCCGCTGACGGTCCAGAGCTCGTTGATGCGGTACTTGCCGTCGAGGTTGACGAACTGCGACTGGCTCTCGGCGACCGGACGCGCGAAGATCTCCTGGATCGAGCCGGACATGTCGGCGCACACGGTGCAGTTGGCCGGCACGGTGGCCGACACCGAGGTGATCACGCCATCCTTGACGCTGCCCGTGATGTTCGACGCCGGGAAGGATGGCGCGGCCCAGGCATTGCCCAGGAAGCGGCCCATGGTCTGCATGAAGTTGTGGTTGACGTTCGGCGCATCCATCTTCGAATGGAACACCGTCAGGTCGAGATTCAGGTCCTTGTTCGGCCGGATCTGCAGGTCGACCAGGCCGCCGCTGCGGGTGCGCTCCTGTTCGAACCAGGCGGTGCCGCCCAGGTAGTTCACGATCGCGCCGACCGAGCCGGGAATCGCGTTCGCGATCGGCGAGCCGGCTTCGACCTTGTCCCACCAGATCGAGTTTTCCTGGGCCACGCGGCTCAGGTGGCGCTTCTGGCGGAAGCCCTGGAACAGCACGCCGACGATGGCCGCATCGTTGCGCCAGGCGACCATGCCGCTCAGCTGGGGATCGGTCTTCTTGGCGTACTCGGAGTGCATGGCGCCGATGCTGGCCTGGCCCGTGAAGGTCTGCTTGCGCAGCAGGTCCAGGGGCTTCCTGGTTTCGATGTCGATCAGGCCCATGGCGCCGCCGTCGACCAGGCTGGCCTGCGAGCCTTTGTAGACGGTGACGCGGCCGATCAGTTCGGAGGGGAACAGGGTGAAGCTGACGCTGCGGCCGCCGGCGATGATGTTGTCGGCGAACCAGTCGCCGCTCGAGACCGAGTGGCCGTTCAGGGTAGTCAGGGTCAGCGACGACGGGGTGCCGCGCAGGGCCACGCGGTCGTTCTCGCCGAAGCTGCCTTCCGAGCCGCCGGCCGCGGCCACGCTCACGCCGGACAGGCGCTGCAGCGAGTCGGCGACGTTCTTGTCGGCGAGCTTGCCCACGTCTTCGGCGGTGATCACTTCCACGTAGGAGTCGGCATTGCGGCGCTGGTTGATCGACTCCTGCACCGAGGCGCGGATGCCCTGCACCACGACCGTGGTCGGCGTGTCGGTATTGTCCTGCTGGGCGTTGGCGTTCAGGCTCATGACCATCAGCGCCGCTGCCGTCGCGAATGGAGTGAGGTTGATTGTTTTTGTTTCACGCTGCATGTGTGTCCCCTAAGTGATAGCCGTCTGCTGAACAGCCAGTTTGTCGATCCTGCTCCTTGCGCCTCTACAGAAAACCAGTGTGTGACCAATATACAATTGATTTAATACCAAATCACTACCAATTTTTATAGGGATATGCGTTTTTGGCATGGGCCGCCAGGGTCGGAAAACCGCTGGAGGGCAAGTGGTATCAGGGGAAAGCGGCTTCTGCGCGTGCTTGGCTATTCGACAAGGCAGGAAGACCGCATGCAAAGTGGTATTAGCTAAACAGCGCGGAAAGCGCCGCTAAACAATGTCGCAAAATCGAAACATTGCTGTGCTAGAAAGATGCCAGGGAGGGTCGGGCCAGGGAGGGCCCGGGGAGGACGCGAGGGCGGAGCCCTCGCGGATGCAGGCTCGACTAGCCCAGGTCGCGGCCGCCGAAGGCGTTCGGCAGTTGCTCGGCAGCCGTGGTCTCGAACACGTCGCCCTTCAGGTTAGTCAATACCACCGGCAGCGCATTGCCGCCCAGTTCCAGGATCACCTGGCGGCAGGCGCCGCAGGGGGCGATCGGGCCCTCGGTCTGGCCGATCACGGCCAGGGCCGCGAACTCGCCCGGCTTGTAGCCTGCGGCGATGGCGCTGAAGAAGGCGGTGCGCTCGGCGCAGTTGCACAGGCCATAGGCGGCGTTTTCCACATTACAGCCGCGGAAGATGCGGCCATCGTTGCACTCGAGGGCGGCGCCGACCTGGAACTTCGAGTATGGCGTGTAGGCCAGTTCGCGCGCGGCGCGGGCTTCGTCGATCAGTTTTGCGTATTTCATCTTGGGTCTCAAGGACGAATGGTTTTGTAGATCATTGGCTCGGCCGCCGCTTTCACGGCGCCGACCTGGTAGGCAGCCTGCACCTGGCGCACCGCCTGCTCGGCAGCCTCACGGGTACGTGCATGGACCATCGCCAATGGCTGTCCGACCGCGATCGTGTCGCCCAGTTCCACCAGGTTCGTCAGGCCAACGGCGAAGTCGATCGCATCCTGCGGACGCACGCGGCCGCCGCCCAGGGCCACGACGGCCAGGCCCAGGCCGCGCGTATCGACCGAGGTGGCGAAGCCCGCTTGCAGCGCCGGCGCCGGCACGATGACCGGTGCGGTTTCCAGGTGCGCGTCCGGCTTGTCCATCAGGTCGGACGGGCCGCCAAGCGCCGTGACCATGCGCGCGAAGCGTTCCGCCGCTTCACCCGAATCGAGGGCGGCCTGCAGCCTGGCGCGCGCTTCGGCGTCGTTCGATGCGATGCCCGCGATGACCAGCATCTCGGCGCACAGCGCCATCGTCACTTCATGCAGACGCGCGGGGCGCGATTTGCCCGTCAGGTAGTCGATCGCGACGCGCACTTCGACCGCATTGCCGGCCGCGTGGCACAGCGACTCGTTCATGCCGGTCAGGATGGCCGAGGTGCGGGTGCCCGCGCCGTTGCCGACCGTGACGATGCTCTCGGCCAGCTCCACCGACTTTTCATAGGTCGGCATGAAGGCGCCGCTGCCGACCTTGACGTCCATCACGAGGGCGTCGAGGCCTGCCGCCAGCTTCTTGGACAGGATCGAGCCGGTGATCATGGCCACCGATTCCACGGTCGCCGTGGTATCGCGGATGCTGTAGAAACGCTTGTCGGCCGGCGCCAGCTGGGCGGTCTGGCCGATGATGGCCACGCCGACGTCCTTCACCACCTGGCGGAATTTCTCGGGGTCCGGCACGGTGCTGTAGCCGGGGATGGAGTCGAACTTGTCGAGGGTGCCGCCGGTGTGGCCCAGGCCGCGGCCCGAGATCATCGGCACGAAGCCGCCGCAGGCCGCGATCATCGGTCCCAGCATCAGCGAGACCACGTCGCCGACGCCGCCGGTCGAGTGCTTGTCGACCACGGGACCCGGCAGGTCGAGCGACTTCCAGTCCAGGACCTGGCCCGAATCGCGCATGGCCAGCGTGAAGGCGACGCGTTCGTCCATGGTCATGTCGTTGAAGTAGACGGCCATCGCGAGCGCCGCGATCTGGCCTTCGGTGGTGCTGCCGTCCGGGATACCGCGCACGAAGAACTGGATCTCTTCGGCGCTCAGGATGCCGCCGTCACGCTTTTTGCGGACGATTTCTTGGGGGAGGAACATAAATAACCCTTTTCTAAACGTAGGGTGGGCGGCTCTGCCTCCCACGCGTTCAAATCACGTATCCCGGCCCGCTCCGTGACTCGAATCCGTTCGTTGAACGCGTGGGCGGGAGACCCGCCCACCCTACAAAGGCGTCATGCAGACGCCAACAATACTCAGACGCCGTACGGAATCCAGACATTTTTCACCTGGCTCGCATGCTGCAGCACGGTGCGCCCGCAAGCCTGCTTCGCATCGAACCAGTCACGGCCCTTGGCGCCGCCGACCCAGGTGCGCTTGAGCAAATCGCTTGATAAGCGCTCCACTTCCGCACAGCCTTCCGCCGAACCGTCGTGACGCCACACGGCATCGACGTCGCCATGCGAGGCCAGCGTACGCGCCAGTTCCGATGCCGAACCAGTGACGATGTTGAGCGCGCCGCCCGGCAGGTCCGAGGTGTCCAGCACCTGGTACAGGTCGGTCGCGGAGAGCGGATGCGCTTCCGACGGCACCGCCACCACGCGGTTGCCCAGCGCCAGTGCCGGAGCGACCAGCGAGATGAAGCCCAGCAGCGGGTTCTCGTTCGGGCAGATGATGCCGATCACGCCGACCGGTTCGTTCAGCGCCACGGTGATGCCGTGCATCGGCGGCTGGTGGGCGGCGCCGTCGTACTTGTCGCACCATGCGGCCCAGTAGAACAGGCGCTCGATCGAGGCCGCCACTTCGCGCGCGGCGTCCTTCGAACCCGTCTGCGCGGCGATGCGCTGGGCGAATTCGTCGGCGCGGATCGCCAGGTTCTCGGCGATGTAGTACAGGACCTGGGCGCGGTTGTGCGCGGTGGCCTTGGACCAGCCGGCCGCCTTGTGCGCGGCTTCCACCGCGTTGCGGATGTCCTTGCGGTTGCCTTCGCCGATGTCGGCCAGGAAAGCGCCATTCGCGCCATTGATCGCGCGGCTGTAGGCGCCGTCAGGGCGCGCCTGCTTGCCGCCGATGTAGAGCTTGGCGGTGCGGTCGATGGCGAAGGGGCTGCCCTCCTCAAGCGCTTTCACACGACCCTTGTCGGCGACGATCGGCGCTGCAGGGCGTGCATCTTCCGACAACGGGGTCAGGTACTCGACCATGCCTTCCTTGCCGCCTTCGCGGCCGAAGCCGGATTCCTTGTAGCCGCCGAAGCCGCAGGCCGCGTCGAACTGGTTGGCGGTGTTGATCCACACCACGCCGGCCTTGATCTGCGGCGCCACGTCCAGCGCCAGCGAGATCGACTCCGACCACACGCAGGCGGCCAGGCCGTAGACGGTGTTGTTCGCCAGTTGCACCGCTTCGCTCGGGGTGCGGAAGCTCATCGCCACCAGCACCGGGCCGAAGATCTCGGCCTGCGCGACGGCGGCCGAGGTCGAGGCGCCGGTGATCAGGGTCGGCAGGTACCAGGAACCGGCGGCAGGCGCCTCGCAGGCCGGCTGCCACACGTCGCAGCCTTCGCTGCGTGCCGATTCCACCAGCGCGTGGATGCGCTGCTGCTGGATCGGATCGACCAGCGCGCCGATATCGTTCGATTTGTCCAGCGGCGAGCCGACGCGCAGGTTCTGCATGCGCAGCTTCACCTTGGCGATGAAGCGCTCGTACACCGATTCCTGCACCAGCAGGCGCGAACCGGCGCAGCAGACCTGGCCCTGGTTGAACCAGATCGAATCGACCAGGCCTTCGACGGCCGCGTCGAGGTCGGCGTCGTCGAAGACGATGAAGGGCGACTTGCCGCCCAGTTCCAGCGACAGCTTCTTGCCGGTGCCGGCGGTGGCCTTCCTGATGATGCGGCCCACTTCGGTCGAACCGGTGAAGGCCAGCTTGTCGATGCCCGGATGGTTGACGATGGCTTCGCCCACGGCGCCGTCGCCGGTAACGATGTTGACCACGCCCGCGGGCACGCCGGCCTGCTGGCAGATCTCGGCGAACAGCAGCGCGCTCAAGGGCGTGAACTCGGCCGGCTTGAACACGACCGTGTTACCGGCGGCCAGCGCCGGTGCGATTTTCCATGCCAGCATGAGCAGCGGGAAGTTCCACGGCACGATCTGGCCGACCACACCGACGGCGCGGTAGTCGGCGAATTCTTCGGCCTGCAGCGCGGCCCAGCCGGCGTGGTGGTAGAAGTGGCGGCTTGCTAAGGGCAGGTCGGCGTCGCGGGTTTCGCGGATGGTCTTGCCGTTGTCCAGGGTCTCGAGCACGGCGAACAGGCGCGCGTGCTTCTGCAGCAGGCGCGCCAGCGAATACATGATCTTCGCGCGGCCATGGCCGCCCAGTGCCACCCAGCCCGGCTGGGCGCGGCGCGCGGCCTGCACGGCGCGCTCGACGTCCTCACCGGTGGCTTGCGTCACCTGGGCCAGCTCGCTGCCGTCGGCCGGATTGCTGGTGGCGAAGGTCGTCGCGGCTTCGCTCCACACGCCGTCGATGAACAGTCCGAAACGGCGTCCATGCTGGTCCAGCCACGCATTCGCTTCCTTGGTGCTTTCTGGTGCGGGACCGTAATCCATAGTCTGAAGAATCTCTTTAATAGTGGGCATGACGAATCCGTTACTGTTTATGGTTGCGCGTGGCGATGGGCGGCCGAGTAGTTGCCGGTCACGTAGTGCTCGAGCTGGCGTTCGATGTCGGTCATCAGGCTCGAGGCGCCGATGCGGAACAGGTGCGGCTGCAGCCAGTCGTTGCCGAGTTCTTCCTTCATGACGGTCAGGTACTGCAGCGCGGCCTTGGCGGTGGACACGCCACCGGCCGGCTTGTAGCCGACCTGGAAGCCGGTCTGCTCGTAGTAATCGCGGATCGCGCGCACCATCACCAGCGACACCGGAATCGTCGCGTTGACGCCTTCCTTGCCGGTCGAGGTCTTGATGAAGTCGGCGCCGGCCATCATGCAGACCATCGAGGCCTTGGCCACGTTGTCCAGGGTGACGATGTCGCCGGTGGCGAGGATCGCCTTCACGTGCGCCTCGCCGCAAGCCTGGCGGTATGCCACCATCTCGTCGTACAGCGCCTGCCAGTTACCGGTCAACACATGCTGGCGGGTGATCACGATGTCGATCTCGGTCGCGCCCGCAGCCACCGACAGTTCGATCTCGCGCAGCTTGGTCTCCAGGCTCGACAGGCCGGCCGGGAAGGCGGTCGACACCGCGGCGATCGGCAGGCGGCCCTGCAGGACTTTCACTGCCGGCCCGATCATCTCGTGG
>Ga0209023_10003449_pt1 | contig 18877 bp, 9 predicted proteins | sample LakOneMetagenome_FD_187468 | JGI IMG/M metagenome (GOLD analysis project Ga0209023, IMG submission 187468) | Freshwater and sediment microbial communities from Lake Erie, Canada (SPAdes) (version 2) | ecosystem: Environmental > Aquatic > Freshwater > Lentic | place: Lake Erie, Canada | collected...
CCCGTCAAAAAGGGGCTGGTCCATACTGATATGTCTTGCGGCAACACCAAGTGTGGCAGCAACCTCTTCTGCATCAATATCAAGTAAAAATGCCAGTTCCTCAGGCGTTGGCTCCCGTTCATATTCCTGCTCCAGCTGAGAATATGCTTTACTGATACGATTGGTCAAACCAACCTTATTCAGGGGTAAACGGACAATCCTTGATTGTTCGGCAAGCGCCTGCAATATGCTTTGTCTTATCCACCAAACTGCATATGAGATAAATTTGAACCCTCTCGTTTCATCAAAACGCTGAGCGGCTTTTATAAGGCCGAGATTGCCTTCATTTATCAGGTCAGGTAATGTAAGTCCCTGGTTCTGATACTGTTTGGCAACGGAGACCACAAAACGGAGGTTTGCTTTTGTCAGTTTTTCTAAAGCGGCCTGGTCGCCCTTTTTAATGAGTATAGCTAATTTCACCTCTTCTTCGGGGCTGATCAGCTCAACTTTTCCAATTTCCTGAAGATACTTCTCTAAACTCTGGCTCTCACGATTGGTAATGGATTTCGTTATTTTCAGCTGGCGCATACTCATAATCGGTTTGTTTTTGGGTTATGGGTTCAATAAAAAAGACTGATTTCTCTGTGTTGAAGAAATGTTAATTTACTTAACGTAATTTAACCCATTTTAATATGTAGACAAAAAAATATTTATTCCTTAAAGTCTGGAATTCCGTTCCCGACGTGTTTACCACAGGTAAAATATATTGAGGTAAAATCAAAATAATGAAACAAAAATTTTGTCAGGTTAATTATTTTTCTATAATTGCATCGTACAAGGAACATTTAAAAAATAAGAATGAGTAAGAAAGTGTTATACACGTTGGAATATCCTGTAAGGTGCTCACCAGGTATTTTGTATGAGTTTTTGAGCACCCCTGCCGGTTTACAGGAATGGTTTGCTGACCTCGTTGATGAACGTGATGGAGTATTTAGTTTTTCATGGAATGGTTCTGCTGAATATGCAAATTTGCTTGAAAAAGAAGAAGACAGGTTCATCAGGTTCCACTGGACACATTCACAAAAAGATGAGTATTTCGAATTCAGGATAGACAAATCTGAAGTTACCAATCAAACAATACTTGTTGTTACTGATTTTGCAGAAAAAAAAGAGATCAAAGATCAAAGCCAGTTATGGGAATACCAGGTGAAAGAACTTTTTCACCGCCTGGGAAGTTAAGTGATCAGATTTTCCATTTTTTTATATCCCTCCTTCAGCAATGCAGGCATGTGATTCCATTGTTGCAGGTCAAACTTTAATGCCAGTTTGATAAACCCATCCTGCCTGAATAATTTCGTGTGCTGTATTGCCGTGAGCTGATGATATGGCACAAAATTATTTGTTTCAAAGTGATGCTCCCACTGGTTTTCATTGATACCTATATAAAAATCTGTTTCAAGAAGGGCTTTGTTTTTAAACAATTTTTCTTTTACCATGGGTACATATATGCCTGATACGTGCAGTGTAATGCTGTAAAAATTTGCCCACCAGAACATCGTCCTTACTGCAAAAATATTTTCCCTGTTAAAGCAACGTGGGTAATCAAGCATTACATAAGGCAACTGCAGGTAATTCTCCCCTTTGTAGATCTTGGGCAATGATGCCATCACATCTTCCGGCAATGATGAACGTTCATTTAATATTGTTAACTTGACCACAGGAATAATATCTGCGAATAAATGATATACCTTTTCAATAATAACCTGTTTCGTTAAAATCCATTCTGCATTTGTAACCAGTGAAAGTTCCTTATCAGAAAGAGTTATTTTTGTTGCTGAACCCATTTTGAAAAATTAGTGATTTTTTTTGCAAAATGATGTTTTAATATCCCGGTATGATAAAAAAATTAGACACGCTGATCATTAAATCTTTTATTGGGCCCTTCATCATTACTTTTTTTATTGCATTTTTTGTACTGATGATGCAGATATTATGGAAGTATATTGATGATCTTGTGGGGAAAGGTCTCGATTTTATTACCATCAGCCAGTTTCTTTGGTACGCCAGTGCTTCTTTACTTACACTTGCTATGCCCATTGCTATTCTCATATCCTCTATCATGACATTTGGCAACCTGGGTGAAAGCTTTGAACTGGTTGCCATTAAATCGGCAGGCATTTCATTGTTACGCTTTATGCGCCCATTGGTTTTTGTTGCTATCCTGCTTTCGTTCATAACCTTTCTTTTTGCCAATTACGTTATCCCATATGCGACATTAAAATTCAAGACACTTTATAGTGATATCTATTTTAAAAAACCGGCATTCGATCTTAAAGAAGGCGTATTCTTTACACACATACCCAATTATGCAATAAAAGTTGGTAAGAAAGATCCCGATGGTAAAACGATCAGGAACGTTCTTATATATGAACAAAACAGCAATCTCCAGGATAACTGCATCATCGCAGAAAAAGGGATCATGAAAATTTCTGATGATAAAAATTTCCTGGAATTCAACCTCGAAAATGGTTATCGTTACCAGGAAAGAGGAAATGTTTTTGACACGGCAACAGAATTTATCAGGCTCGGCTTTAAGGATTTTAAAAAACTTTTTGACCTGAGTGTATTGCAAAAACAAACTACACCCGACAGTGCTTTCAGGGGAAACTACCAGATGCTTAGCGCAAGGCAACTCAACAGGAATATTGATTCGCTGTCAAAGATCAGGGACAGCCTTGCAAAAAAAGTGAATGTTATGTTCAACGGGTTCCTGCATTACACAAATATTTCAGACAGTATCTGGAACGTTGCAAAAAAAACAGCATTACCACTTAACACAGCTTTGTTTCCTGACTCCCTGAACGATAGAATAAAAGGAAGATCGATCAGCACAGCTTCGGAAATAAAAAATTCCCTGCAGTTTAGTTCAGGTGAACTTGAATCAAAAGAAAAAGACATCCGTTTTCATAAAATAGAATGGCACAGAAAATTTTCACTGTCACTAGCCTGCCTGGTATTATTTTTTATTGGTGCACCACTTGGATCTATTATCAGGAAAGGCGGCATCGGCATGCCATTGGTAGTTGCGATCATTTTCTTTCTCATCTTTCACCTGCTTAATATGTTTGGCGAAAAATTTGTAAAGGAAAGCCTGGTTGCGCCGGCTACAGGTATGTGGCTTGCAGTAATTGTGCTGGTACCGGTAGGGATTTTTCTTACTTACAAGGCAATGCACGATTCCCAACTCTTCAGCAAAGAATATTATTACAGGGTTTTCAATAAAATACGCCCTTTGTTACGTAAATTTCAAAAGGGCAATGAAGTAACAATTTAAAACAATTAACCATGGAACAGTTTCAATCAGCAGGCAGAAGAAAATTCATTAAAAATACAGCTGCAGGTGCCGCAGCGCTCACACTTGGAATAGCAGGATTAAGTTCTTTTACATCAGCAAATGATAAAGAAGAAGAGAATTTATATGCAGGCCCTGCCACAGGGTTTGACCAGAAACCACTACCCTATGCTTACAATGCGCTGGAAGATGTTATTGATACTATGACAATGGAAATACACTACAGCAAACACGCAGCCGCCTATTCTAAAAATGTAAAAGAAGCAGCTGCAGCAGAAAATGTAGATACCGGTAAGCCTCTGGAAGATGTACTGGCAAAAATTTCTAAATACACTTCCAAGATGCGCAACAATGGCGGTGGCCATTACAATCATGAAATGTTCTGGCAATCTATGCGGCCAAAATCTGCCAATAATAAACCTTCCGGAAAATTACTTCAGTCACTGGAATCTACATTCACATCATTTGCAGCATTCAAAGAGAAATTCAGTGATGCCGCTAAAACACGTTTTGGCAGCGGATGGGCATGGCTATACATAGACAATGAAAAAATATTAAAGATTGGAAGTACAGCAAACCAGGATAACCCATTGATGGATATCAGCGATATCAAAGGATTTCCTTTACTTGGTATCGATGTTTGGGAACATGCTTATTATTTAAAGTATCAAAACAAAAGAGCGGATTATGTAGAAAACTGGTGGAATGTAGTAAACTGGGATTATGTGCAACAACGCTTTGAGAAAATATGATGAAGAAAATTAACTGGCTGTTCCTCGTTGCAGGTACTTTCATTATGATCTATATAATGGCCATTACCGGAAGTACATTAAAAACAGCCGCTACCCCACACGGGATACTTGATCTTGAATTGGCTTATAACAGTTCAAAGGCTCAAACCATTTTGAATGCATGGACACCAATAAATGAACATGGTACCAATAATATCAAAGCAGCCATAAAAAACACCTGGCTCGATTTTATTTTTTTATTCTTCTATTCACTATTTCTTTTTTATTCCTGCAAAACAATTGCTGAATCTTATACAGGTTTTATCAGTAGTCTGGGAAAGTTGCTTGCAATGGGTGCACTAAACGCAGGCATGCTTGATATTGCTGAGAATGCCGGAATGTTATTTACACTTCATGGATTCACCAGCAACGGCATTTCAATATTTACAGCGATATGTTCTGTTATTAAATGGGTATTGGCCTTGTCTGCACTGGCCTATCTTTTACTCACAGGCCCGCTTGCTTTGCTGAAGAAAATAAAGAAGGGGTGATATGCTTCCTATAATTGACTCAGCCTTTGCCTGGAAACTTCCGAAAAAACAGGAGGTAACCAAACAAAGGCTGATGAATTGACAAGCAATTATGCTGCAAATTTAAAGGGAAGTTTTTCTTTCAGCCAAATAAAAAACATAAAAATTATATAAAAGAATTCCTGCAAAAAAGCCTGGGCATAAAAATAAAAAATAAGGTATATTCGTGCCCCCTCACATTAATTTTTTACAGCATAAACTATATACACTATGCAGGTTTGGAAAGATTACCAGGAAAAAAACAAAGAACGTTTTTTAAATGAACTGCTCGAGCTTTTACGTATCCCAAGTGTAAGTGCAAAAACAGAACACAAGCCGGATATGATAAAATGTGCTGAAGCAGTAAAACAGCGTTTACTCGATGCCGGTGCAGATAAAGTTGAGATATATCCAACAGACGGCCACCCGATCGTTTACGGAGAAAAAATAACAGACCCGTCCAAACCTACCGTATTGGTATATGGCCATTATGATGTACAGCCTGCCGAACCGCTTGAATTATGGAACAGCGGCCCGTTCGATCCATTGATCAAGGACGGAAAAATATTTGCCCGTGGAAGCTGTGATGACAAAGGACAAATGTACATGCATGTAAAAACACTGGAAACACTTGTGCAGACAAATACCCTTCAAAACAATATCAAATTCTGTATTGAGGGGGAGGAAGAAGTTGGTTCACCAAACCTTGGCAAATTCGTTTCTTCACACAAAGAGCTTTTAAAAGCCGATTGTGTTTTGATCAGCGATAGTGCCATGATAAGCCTTGATACACCAAGCCTTGATATTGGCCTGCGTGGCTTAAGTTATATTGAAGTTGAAGTGACAGGCCCTAACCGCGACCTGCACAGCGGTGTTTATGGAGGTGCTGTGGCAAACCCGATAACTATCCTGGCAAAAATGATCGCATCGCTGCATGATGAAAACAATCACATCACAATTCCTGGTTTTTATGATGATGTGGTAATATCATCTGCAGAAGAAAGGGCATTAATGGCAAAAGCCCCTTTTGATGAAAATGAATATAAAGCAGATCTTGGCGTAAAAGAATTGTGGGGTGAAAAAGGATATTCCACCAATGAAAGGACAGGCATCAGGCCCACACTGGAATTAAATGGTATCTGGGGCGGTTACACCGGCGAGGGTGCCAAAACAGTGCTGCCTTCAAAAGCATTTGCCAAGATATCTGCCAGGCTTGTTCCCAACCAGACTTCCGATAAGATCACAGAAATACTCATCAACCACCTGCAGAAAATCGCACCTCCTTATGTAACTGTAAAAGCTACATTACACCATGGCGGTGAACCATATTTAACACCCATTGACAGCAAAGCATACAAAGCAGCCTCCAAAGCTATGGAAGCTACTTTCGGAAAAGCACCTATCCCTGTACGTGGTGGCGGGAGCATTCCTATTTGCGCATTGTTTGAAAAAGAACTCGGAACAAAGATCGTACTGATGGGGTTTGGGCTTGACAGCGACAACCTTCACAGCCCTAATGAGAAATTTGATATCGCTAACTTTTATAAAGGCATTGAAACAATACCTTATTTCCATAAATATTTTTCTGAAATGGATTAAGTTTTAAGAACTATATTATTTAATAAGAATAGCCGCCTTTAAAGGCGGCTATTCTTATTAGTGGTATATTGGTAATACTACCATTTATAATACCGAAGTATCAATAAGGCCGAGCGAAGAACAACCCTAGTTGCGAATTATTGTCTACAAAATTCATATCCTGCCCGTCTGTTCCCATATCGCCATTCACATCGGACATATTGTATCCAAAGAAACCAACCTCGTTGTCAATCACATTCATATCCTGTCCGTCAATACCACCATCCTGGTTTATATCACCGGCATAGAATGTAAATACCCCGCCTACCTCTTTCATAGGTGGAAGTACCCCGTCATCATATGCCTTGTCAAGACCTGTGCTGAAATTATATGAAGTGTTTACAGAGAACAATACAGCGTCGTGGCTCCAGGTCTCAATACTATTGCGGTGTTTCACAGCAATGTAGAATGAATTGCCGTTAACTGCCGCAGGGAACTGCATCTCTGCATTACCGTTGGTATGAAGTACCGTTTGCATACTATAATCAGGCGTTTCATTCGACAGGCTGGTTGCAGACCACAGGTTAACGGTAATCGTATCTGTTTCTGTAGGGTCAGTACTGGTACCAAGGTCATAAATATTAGCCGCCATCGTACTTTCACCTCTGTAGAACCCTTCCAGGAATAATGTAAGATCAAGGGTACTGAACGTTGCGCAAACATTCACACTCACTTGTTGGGTTGAAGTATTAGAACAAGTTCCGTTTGAATATGTATAAGTTATCGTGTATGGACCACCAGCTCCTGCAGTGGCAGGATCAAATGTATTGCCGCTGATACCAGGGCCGCTGAAAGTTCCTCCAGCAGGGTTACCCGTTAACGTTACTGCGGCATCTGTTGTGCAATAAGTAGCCGCCAACCCGGCGAAACTTACCGTTGGTAATGGATTAATAGTTACATCTGCACTTATCGGCGATGACACACAACCACCTGCTGTAACCGTGGCAACGATCGTATGCATGCCACCAGAAAGACCCGTTATTGTAAATGGATTGGCAGAAAATGCTGTTGCTGGCCCGCCATCCAGGCTGTAAGTGCCTGGTGCTCCCGATCTCGAGCCCGCTAAAGTTACTGTTGCAGTTCCATCAGTATTGCCCAAACAAACTGCTGTTGTGGTTGCAGTTCCCGTAACTGCACAGGGCACATTAGTAATGCTTCCGCCAAAAGAAAGCCCGTTATCGCCCACAGCTGCAGAAAAGAATCCCCAACCGCCGGTAGTTGTCTGGCCGCTTGCATAATACCGGATGGTAACGGTAGTGCCTGAAGGCACATTTTGCAAAGCAGTGATACCGGAAAGGTCTATCGGACTCATGGTCAATGTAGCAGAAGTAGAGGTTGATGAGCCTATCGTAGCCGGTGTTGCACCGATCATTGTAAAGTTTGTTCCGTCTAAGCTATATGCAAACTGGAAGCTAACACCACCCGGAGCTGTTGCCGGACTGCCTGTAACGAATGTAAGTGTTCCATTGAATTTTGCAGTAATATCCGATAAGGAAAGAAGTTTTCCTGTTGTTACAGCCAGGGTGGTCTGGAAATAATCTGTATTTGAAGTTGAGATGCCATCATTTTTAAAACCTGTTGTTCTGAAAGAATTGGCACCAACACTTGATGCGGCTGTTGCGCCTCTCGTTATTAAATTAGAAGAATTCAGGTTGGCATTGAATATTGATGCAGCAAATGTTGCTATTCCCGTTCCACCGGGACCAGTAAAATCCCATGCTGCAATGAGTGGTGCTGTTACAATAAGTGTACGGGTAACCGAAGTTGCGGAAAGATAATTCGTACTGCCACTCTGTGAAGCCGTAATATCTGTGGTTCCTCTTCCATAGATCGTTACCACATTGCCCACAACATCTGCAACCGCAGGGTTTGAACTTGTGTAGGTGATCGCTAACCCTGTTGGCGTTGCACCTGAATTTGAAACGGCGCTTAAAGTAAACGGTGCATCTGCTGTAGTTTTATTTGCCAGTGCGGCAAACGAAATGGTTTGGGCAGCTTTGTTTACGGTTAGTGCCTGAACAACATCAGCAGCAGGATTGTAATTTATATTGCCAGCCTGTGATGCTGTTATGCTAGCAGTACCTGCACCGGTAATGGTAACCTGGTTTCCGGTGATAGTTGCAACAGCAGGGTTATCACTAACATAAGTTACCGGATTACCGGAAGCTCCTCCGGTTGCTGATAAAATATATTGCTGCAAAGTCGCTGTATATGTTCTTGTATCAGTAAGTGGGAAAGCTGTAATAGTTTGAGTTAAAGGGCTGATTATAGCACTTAGATTTGTTGGTTGCGTTAAATAGTATTTTGCCTGACTTGTACCACCCAAAACAAGTGCAGCTGTAACAGCCCAGGTTCCAGCATTTACACTGGCAAATGTTCCTCCTCCGCTCACTAATATATTATCTCCTCCAACAATACCGTTGATCGTATAACCGCTAATAGTAGCCGCATCTGTTCCATCATATGGTTTATTCCCGGCGACAGCACCACTTACTGTTATTTCCTTTTGACCTACAGTTAATACCTGGTCAACATCTGGTGCAGGATTATAAAACCCGTTTCCTGCCTGTGATGCCCTGATGGTTGCAACTCCATTACTAACAATATGCAGATAAGTGCCATTGGGATCAGGATTGCCCAGATTATCAACAATGGTAGCAACAGCTGTATTCAGGCTTTGATAGGTAACAGGGTTACCAGAACCCCCACCCGTTGCCGTAAGCTGGTAATTTGCATCTCCATATGTCCTTGTATCAGTCAACGGAAAATTAGTGATGGTTTGTGGTGTAAGGCTTGTGCTGGTGATGACCTGCACCTGTTGCACAGGGGAAGCTGCACTGTAATTTGCATTGCCAGCCTGTGTTGCCGTAATGGTTGTTGAACCTGCGGCCAGGATATCTACCCAGTTACCATTAGGATCAGGGTTCCCCAGGTTATCCACTATGATAGCTACAGCAGTATTTGAACTGGTATAAGTGATCGGATTGCCCGAAGCTCCACCGGTTGCAGTAAGCTGGAAATTTGCAGCATTATCAGGCTTAGGAGACAACGCTCCAAATGTTATTGTTTGTGATAGCTGGCTTACGTTTAAAGTTTGGGTTATATCAGTGGCTGCATTCCAGTTTGTATTACCCGACTGTGACGCGGTAATGGTTGTAGTTCCTGCACCTATGATGGTTACCTGGTTACCTGAAAAAGTTACCACGCCTGCAGGAGAACTGCTATAAGTAATTGCATTACCCGAGTTTGCTCCTCCACCGTTGGAAATAACATTCAAATTATAAGGCGCATCACCATAAGTTCTTGAATTGTCTAATGCTGGTAACCCGGTAAGCGTTTGATTGCCTTTATTAACAGTGATTTTTAATACCTGGTTATCTGAACCCACTCCATTAGTAGCCGTAATATTTATATCCTCTGTACCAGGAGCAGTTGCTGTGGTAGGTATACCACTGATTGTTGGACTGGAAAAATTCAAACCGTTAACAGGAAAAGTAGTTGAACTGCTAAAGCTTGTTGGGGAGTTAAGGGCTGTAATGGTATAAGTAAATAATGTTCCAACTGTTGCCGTTGCGGTGAGCGGGCTGTTTATTACAGGGGCTGCTCCTACAGGATCAACCGTTCCGTTAACAATAAGGTCCCTTGTTCCGCTTGTCTGATCATTAAAATACCATGTACCGGTTGTAGCAGTTGAACCCCATAAAACTACCCTGAAAGTAATTGTTGTTCCTGCAGGCACATTTTGTAATGCAGAAATACCAGAGAGACTGATAGCAGCCTGGTCATTACCCGTAGCCGTTGTAGTTGTTCCCCAGGTAATTGCAGATCCGATATCTGTAAAAGCGCCGGCACCTACTTTATATTGCCATATTCCGGTAGAAGGCCCTGCTGCGGAACGCCTGATATTATATATTGGAATGCCGGAAAGTGATGTTGTGTAACCTGTATTGGGCGTAATAGAAAAAGTTACAACCTGGTTTCCCGAGATCGCCAGGGCTTGAGTATTATTTGCTGTGGTGAAACCGGTTCCCCCCCATGCCTTGCCGGCTCCTGTACCTGTTACCCCGATACCACTTCCCCTTGTTAAACCAACAACAGTAACATTCGCATTGTTACTGGTTGGTGCAAGCGGGCTTGTGCCAAAATTATTAGATCCTCCGGGCAGTCCCGATACATCAAATTTTACTACCTGCCCAATACCATGTACTGAGCATAAAAGCATCATCAGTAAAAAACTAACAGGCATCAAAAGCCTGCATGCGTTTGTTTGCTTCTTACTGGCTGAAGAGAAATGTACTACGCGGCTTTCAACGGAGGCCGTGGAAAAGATACTGGCGAAAATTTTCATACGTAAGTTTTGGTTTTTTAATAATTAAACTCGTTCAATATGGTGCAAGACAGTATCAATTGAAATTGATATGCTTACAATGTGAGTAAGAGATAAGAATAGCTTTCTAAGTAACGGAGAAATAATTTTGGTTGTCAAATGTAATGGCTTTTTTGTAACATATATAGTTCTTATATGAACATTATATTACCATTTCAACCTTACGAATTGTATGGTGTTTTTTATTACAAAGAAAAAGGGGCAGCCTTTTTAAAGACAGCCCCTTTTTTTTATCAGAAAATGATCCTTATTATTCTTTAATGATCTTTATACTTTTCTTATCATTCCCCTGTATTACCTGAACATTATACAAACCGGAATTGAATTTGTTTCCGAATATGAATTGTTGCTTACCAGTTCCTTCCGACTGGTAAACTTTTCTTCCCAGTATATCAGTTACAATAATAACAACCTTGTCTTTGCTGTAACCGTTCAGTTGAAGCCTGAATTCTGTAGCAGTAGGGTTAGGGTACGCCTGAACTTTCAGGGCATCGTTTGCCTGGGTCCTTACAGCATTTGAAGTATTCACTTTGGCAACAGTTTTATTGTTTGCTGAACGTCCAAGACAGGTTTCAGGTCCAACAACGATATCAAGCAACTGCCCGATACATGTTTTAGAATCTTTCACATAACCGATATAAAAATCAGGTGCAAGACCGGTGAATATACTGCTCGACTGGTAAGTATTACCATCAAGACTATAAGTATAAGGACCTACACCACCTGTTCTGAATAATTGTATAGAACCATTGCTGCTTGAACAATCACTTGCAGGAACAGCATAAGCTGTAACGTTGATGGTATTAACGTTGATGGTTACCCCAAAATCACTGCTGGTGCAACCTTTAGAGTCTTTCACCTTCGTAGCATATGAATTGGCTGAAAGGCCGGTAAATGAATTGCTGCTCTGGTATGTAGTACCTCCATCGATGCTATAAGTGTATGGAGCAACACCACCACCTGCATTCAACTGTATAGAACCATCATTTACACAACTGCTGCTGTTTGTTTTGCTTGCAGAAACTGTAAGCCCTGCACCTGCAACCAGTGTAACCGGTGCTGATGCAACACAACCTTTTGCATCTTTTACATAAGCCATATAAGAACCTGCTGCAAGGTTTATGTATTTATTAAGAACCTGGTATGAAGTACCATCTAAACTATAAGAATATGGAGGAATACCACCAGACCTGTATATTTCTATTGAACCATCATTTGCACAACTGCTTGGATTTCTTGCAAACGGTGAGGAAACCAGCGCAGCAGCTGCTGCTACTGTAATATCCTTTGTACTTATACATCCTGCCGCATCCTTTACACGGGCAGTATAAGGCCCGGCAGCAAGTCCGGTGAATGTATTGCTTGGCTGGTAAGTGATGCCATCAAGACTATACGAATAAGGCAGTACACCTGCATTACCATACAATATGATAGAACCGGTATTGCCACAGGCACTTGAAACACTTCCGCTGTTTGTTATGTATACAGAAAAAGCATTTTCAATGTGTATACCTGTAACGGTAGCTGAATTCAGGTTTGCATCAGTAACAGTAACATTATAATATCCTATGCCAAGACCAGTAAGGGATGACACATTACCCGGGTTAGGGAATGGAGTGGTAGCCGGGTTTCCGGAACCGATAACACCTGTCCAGCTATAGCTGAATGGACCAGTTCCTGAAGGAGTAACCGTTATTGTTCCATCATTGACAGCTGCACAATGGCTCACATTTGTTTTGGTGAATGTGGCTGTTGGTGGTGCTACGATGACATTACCGTTGAAAGTAAAATCATTAACACTGAACGTCGCCGTTGCACTTCCTGCGCCCCATGCATATAGCCTGAAAGTGATAGGAACACTAATACCCTGGTAACCGGCAAGAGATATGGTTGTACCGGTTGCAGTAGGAGTCCCAACATTTGAACCAAATCCGTCAACACTTGTTCTGAATGCAAAAGCATTCGGAGGCGTAGTTGCTGAAACCTGGCCTGTATAAACAAGGCTTGAGAAATTGATCAGGTACCCTGAATTAGGAGTAATTGTAAATTCGAAATATTTGGTGGCATCAAAAACCGCTGAGTTCCATGTATTGGCGTTGTAACGGTTGGTAGCTGCTGTACCAACAATACCCGAACCTCTTCCGATACCACTTACTGTAATATGGGAATTAACAGTCTGACCTGCTGTAAACGGATTTGCAAGACTTGGATTTGCATCTGTGATCGGGTTTGTGAAGATAGAACCCGGAGTGGCTGCTACTACGTTTTGGACCAGCTGAACAGGCGTTGCTGCCAGATAATTCTGGTTACCTGCCTGTGAGGCAGTGATAATTGAAGAACCAATAACACCAACATGAACAAGGCTTCCACTTACTACTGTTATTACTGAAGATGTTCCGCTTGCAAAACTAACAGTTAAGCCTGAACTAGCAGTTGCGGTATAATTGAAATTAGCATCTCCAGGAGACCTGTTTGCAAGAGGTCCGGTGAAAGTAATTGTTTGTGTAGCCTGTGTAATGGTTCCTGTAAGCCCTCCTGGCTGCTGTATAAGATATTTAACCGCGTCTGCACCACCCAATGTAAGGTTTGCAGTTACTCCAATACCTGTGTTGGCATTCGGATCGGCAAATGTTCCGTTTAAAGTTGCGATATTCACTACATCAGGACTAATAATACCATTCAGTGTTGCATTGGAAATAGTTGCTGCAACGCCGCCGTTATATGCCCTTGTATCTACGGTGGCCCCGCTTACAGTTAATGTCTTTTTATCAACAGTGAAACTCTGAGGTACTGGTGTAGCCGGGTTGTATGTTACGCCATCTCCTGCCTGGAAAGCAGTAATGGTCGTTGTTCCCGGGCCAATGATCTTAACATACGTACCGTTAGGATCTACAGTTCCGGAAATATCTACAATCACTGCAATGCTAGCATTTGAACTTGTATAAGTTACAGGATTGGCAGAACCACCGCCTGTTGCAGTTAATTGGAAATTTGCATCTCCATAAGTTTTATTTGCAAGAGGGTTGAAAGTGATTACCTGCGGGCTAAGGCTTGTATTGATGATGGTTTGTACCTGTTGTACAGAAGTTGCAGCCAGGTAATTACCATTACCCGCCTGGGATGCTGTGATCGTAGTCTGACCCGGGCCAATGATATCCACCCAGGTGCCATTAGGATCTACTGTACCACCTGCATTAACGATCTGGGCTACAGTTGTCAATGAACTGGTGTATGTGATCGGGTTACCCGATGCCCCACCGGTTGCGGTTAGCTGGAAATTAGGATCAACATCATTCCTGTTTATCAATCCTCCAAACGTGATGATCTGCGTAGCTTTATTTACAGTGAGCGTTTGTACCACATTAGGCGCAGCGTTATAACTGCCGTTGCCAGCCTGGGATGCAGTGATATGAGCCGAACCTGCACCATTGATAGTAACCGTAGTGCCAGTTACAGAAGCAACAGCATTATTATCACTGGCAAAAGTTACAGGGTTGCCTGAAGCACCGCCGCTAACACCTGTGATAGAATATGGAGCTATCCCGTAAGTTCTTGTATCTGTAAGGGGGAAACCAGTAATGGTCTGGTTACCCAATGTAAATGGAGATGCATTGATCACCACATTGTCTATACGGCAATTTCCTGCAGCATTGGTAGCTCCGGAATATGTTACTCTTAAATAAAGAGTGGCTACATTGTCTACTGAATTGATTGCAGTCAGGTCAACTGTTTTTGTTACAAATGAAGTTGTAATGGTGGATACAGTGAAAAAAGAACTATAAGTGATATTATCAGTACTCCATTCCCATGCTTGCGACTGGAACCCCGTTGCGGTATTCCTGGTAGCATAGGTAAGGATTGGGTCTTGTAATGATGCCATTGAAAATTTAAAAACCATTTTTTTACCATTTGCAGTAAATCCTGTAGCTGCAACAGGCGAATATGCATTTCCTGCAACAGGTGTACCTCTTGGGTCATTAGTTGTTGCACCTCCAAAAGTGGTAAGTTCATTGGTACCCCCCGAAGCTGTTACCCAGGAGGAAGAACCGTTTGTTCCATCTGCATATAAAGTTGCAGTTCCTGCTTGAGTTCCCAGGTTTGCCGTAAGGGAATTGGGTGTGCTTGGAGCCGCAGCGGTCGCATCAAACGTCCAGGCTGCTACCTGTCCCAAACTTACATTGGAAGACGTCATGAACAATGCGAACAAAGCAAAAGACACCAAAGTAATCAGTCTGGATGTGTTCCTGTTCTCCTGGTTAGTTTTTTCACTGCAGATCTGTGAAGCAGATTCAGTGGAAATTCTGGTAGAAACTTTCATAAGTAATTTTTGTTTAATAAATAAATGAATTCATAATGAATACTATTCACCTGTTCAAAGATGAATACTTTTGAAATCTATTTCAATGATAAAAGGGATAAGAGGAGGCTTTCAAAGAGTATACGGATTGTTCTGCTGCGAAAGTAAAGTCTTTTTATGTAAGAATATTAAGTGTGAATATTAAGTTTACATTTCCTTTTAAAATTAAGCATATTCAGGCTGATAGCGAAAAAAAGTTTCAATAAAAAAGGGTTGCTGTTAAAAGCAACCCTTTGCGGGATATCTGAGTTATTTCGTTTATTCTTTCGTTAATTTAATGACCTGTTTTCTATCTCCCTGCATCACCTGCACAAAGTAATTTCCGGGTTTAAATTCACTACCAAACCTGAACTTCTGTTTACCGCTTATTTCATTGCGGTAAACAACTTTTCCGGTGATATCTGTTACGATGATATTTATCTTCTCTTTACTGTCACTATTCATTGATAACGTGAACTCGTTTGTTGTCGGGTTCGGATAAACATCTGCGGTTGATATATTATCATTTACAACAGTTTTTGATGAATTGCCTTGATTGGCAGCTGCATTCCTGTTCGCAAATGGAACCGGAGGTGCCGGGCAATTAGGGCCAACCGAAACATTTGACAATGTACCAACACATCCTTTTGAATCTTTTACATAAGCACGGTAAATGCCCGGTAAAACAGTTGAGAACATGTTGCTTACCTGGTAAGTTGTACCATCGAGGCTATAGCTGTATGGAGGCACACCTCCTGTTCTGAATATCTGTATAGAGCCATTTGCAGATCCACATGCACTTGCTGCCCTTGGTGTTGCGGTAACGCTGATCGGTGATGCTGCAGTAAGTACGATCGTTCTGCTGGTAGTGCATCCCCTCAGGTCCTGGATATAACAGTTATAAGTACCTGCACCCAGGTTAGTGAATGTATTACCCGACTGGTATGTTGAACCACCATCAATGCTATACGTAAATGGTGCTACCCCATAACTTGCAAATAAAGTGATGAAACCGGTAGCAGAACAGCTGGCAGCATTGGCCGCACTATAAGTGATCGCAGGTGTTTGTGCCTGCCAGATGGTAATATTTGGTACAGTGGCAGAACATCCTCCGCTTGAAACCTGTACAGTATAGTCCCCTACTCCAAGGCTGCTGATCGCAGCGGTACTGGCAGTATAACCTCCAGGACCTGACCATGAATAATTATATGAGCCGGAACCTCCCGAAGGGGTAACTGTGATAGTTCCATCAGTACCACCATGACATGAGCTTGCCATTGTTTTGGTAAAGCTTGCTGTTGCAGAAGTGTTGACGGTTATTGTTCCTGTTGCAGTTGCCTGAGTACAGGTTCCTGTTGTTGTTACTGTATAATTGTAAACACCAACCGTAGTTGCAGTACCGCTGATCGTGAATACGCCTGCACTGTATGCGCCGGTTACACCCGGAGGTAATCCTGTTACACCAGCACCGGTAGCACTGCCACCAACTGCATAAGTAATATTGGTAACAGCTGTATTGATACAAATGCCCTGGGCGTTTGAGCCTGCACCTGATGTCAGGCTTATGGAGCCAACAGCAGGGCCAACAAATATATTGGTCAATGTTCCCACACAACCACGTGAATCTTTTACATAACCCGTATAGATTCCTGCAGGCAGGCTGCTGAATATATTACTGCTTTGATAAGTGGTTCCGTTTAAACTGTAGGTATATGGCGAAAAGCCACCTGTTCTGTAAAGCTGTATTGAACCATTATTGGCAGCACAACTGCTGGATGATGTTGCATAAGCTGTAACTACGATCGGGCTCTGACTGATTGTAGCACTTACTGAAGCCTTACAACCCTTTGCGTCTTTTACCCAACCGGTATATGTTCCTGCTGCAAGACCGGTAAACAGGTTGCCAGACTGGTAAGTAATATCATCTAAACTGTAAGTATATGCCGCTACCCCGCCGCCTGCATTTAACCTGATACTTCCATCGTTTACACAACTACTGGTATTAATTTTTGTAGCGGTAACGGTGAGGGTTGGGGCAGTTGTAACTACAACTCCGCCCAGCGAACCTTTACATCCCCTTACATCTTTTACCCAACAGGTGTATGTTCCGCCTGCAAGACCTGTAATGGTATTGCTGCTTTGATATGTTATATCATCCACGCTGTAAGTGTATGGCCCTGTTCCGCCTGTTCTGAATATTTGTATTGAACCATCATTGGCACAACTGCTTGAACCATGAGGATATGCTGTAACTGTAATGGTTGTGGCTGGATCAACCCCGATAACGATACCGGTTATCGAAGTCTTACAACCTTTTAAATCTTTTACCCAGGCTGTATATGTTCCTGCTGCCAAACCCGATAGCAAATTACCCGACTGGTAAGTGATATCATCTATGCTATAAGTATAGGCAGGTACACCGCCGCTGGCAGATACATTTATATAACCGTTATTGGCACAGGCACTGGTATTGGCGTGAACTTGTGAAGCAGTCAGGTTAGGTGCTTTTCCAACAACAACTCCTGCAAGGGAACCCTTACAACCCGATACATCTTTTACCCATACGGTATAAGTACCATTGGCAAGGCCTGTTAATAAATTACTGCTTTGATATGTTATATCGTCAATGCTATAAGTATAAGGACCGTATCCACCTGTTCTGAATACCTGTATGGCACCATCATTGGCACAGCTGCTTGCATCCCTGGGAGTGGCAGTTACCACTATCGGGGATGACTGCGATAAAACAATACCCGGTTTAGTACCTACACAACCCGTTGCATCCATAACATAACCGGTATATGTACCCGAAGCAAGATTACTGAATGTATTACCAGACTGGTATGTTATACCATCAAGACTGTAAGTATATGGTGCCGTGCCCCAGGATCCGTATAAAATTATAAAACCTGTTGGAGCACAAAACCCGGAATTACCTCCGTTGTTTGTAACAACTATAGGATGCTTTACAGTCAAAGTGATCACATCACTGTTACCGTCGCAACCTGTACTGTTGGAAACAACCCTTCTGAAATAATATGTTCCTGCATTATCATAGTAAGTGGAACTTAGTGTATAATCTTCCACATCTCCCGGATCGGGTGATAGCGCACTGAAAGGCCCGCCCGAACTGGTTGAGGACACTTCCCATTGATAGGTTTGTGTTCCTGCCGGGTCATCACCATCAAGTGTAGTACCTGAAGCACCAGCACATATTGTTAATGAATTAGTTGCGGAGTTGCCATTGAAGCCTATATTATTGCTGCTGCATGACTGGCTCATGGCTGCATTGGTGAAAACAAGGCTGGCGATCAGTAAAACGACAGCAAAAAATGCTGACTTGTGTAAGATTGGTTTCATAAGATTTTGTTTGGTCCAAGGTATATTGGGTACGGTAAGAACGGCAAACCAATCGGAAAATTGTACTGAATGTAGAAAAAACTGCAAACCCCTGTAGAAAAATGATTAGTAATAACGGGGGAATTGCAAATTCCCATATAGGGCGATTTACCCTGCAATCCGCCAGAAATAATTGAAATTCATTTATTAAAAAAGGGCCGCCTTTTACGGCAGCCCAATCTTCCTGTTTATTCTTATTCTTTAATGATCTTGATGCTTTGTTTCTGATTGCCCTGTATCACCTGGACAATATAAATACCTGGCTTAAAGTTATCGCCGAATGTTATCCTGCTCCGGCCATCAACCTCTGTATTGTACACTTTTCTACCGGTTACGTCGGTCACAATGATAACGGCTTTATCATTGGTATTACCTGTCAGTACCAAGGTAAATGCTGATGCACTTGGATTTGGATAAGCTGTTATTTTCATCTCACTGTTAATAGCGGTTTTCATATTGTCGTCAGTAACAGTTTTGATGATCGAA
>Ga0209023_10003450_pt1 | contig 18867 bp, 19 predicted proteins | sample LakOneMetagenome_FD_187468 | JGI IMG/M metagenome (GOLD analysis project Ga0209023, IMG submission 187468) | Freshwater and sediment microbial communities from Lake Erie, Canada (SPAdes) (version 2) | ecosystem: Environmental > Aquatic > Freshwater > Lentic | place: Lake Erie, Canada...
CTCGGGCCAGTCGCATCGGGGCTGGCCGGGGTCGGCCCGGCCAAAACCGCCCCTACATGCTCCTGCGATACAGGGGGTGCCGTCCTTCGGCGGCATCCCGACATTCGTCGGGACTTGACCGCCCCCGTTTGCTCTGTTCATGCGTCTGAATCCGGTCTACAGATTACGGATTTCTTCCCCTTTCTCGACCGTCTGATTGCCCCCGGTTCTGGCTGTATCGGAAGGCGCTGCGCTCTGTCCGGTCGGCTCGTTCTGTTCCGTGGCCGCTACCGCCGCCTTGTTTGCGTCGGCTTCGCTCACGTCCGGACATAGCTTCAGGAAATTCTTACGCGCCTGTACCGTCTTCCACGGCTTGCTCATCACAATCCCGAAATAGTGCGATATGGATGCTGCGCACTCAGCGGGCCGCGTGGGTGCCGAAAGGCATAAAACGGCTTCACATGCTAGTTGTGTGACGCGGTTCATTTCTTGCGCCTGCGCGCTATGGAAGCCGAGAGCAGACAATGCAATCGTCATCGAAGCTAAAATCTTTTTCTTAAGCATGATCGTAATACCTTTTGGAGTGGGAAGCTAGTTTGGTGACGCCGCGGTGGTGGCCAGGCGGCGTTTGTGTCACCACTACTTTTTCGCGGACGCGAAAATTAACGAGACCTAACCTGTTCCTTTGCCATATCCCGCGACGGTGAAGGGTTCGCCTTTTCAACAGGGGACCGTACTGTTACTTTGGGCGAGGGCAAGTTGATCTCTCCCTTGTTGATTGCTTCCCCCACTTTCGACAGGACAGCGGCCCGTTCCTTTTCAGGGTACTTGGCTATGGCCTTGCCGAGCACCTTGAGGGCTGCGTCAACGCGTAGTTGCTCATCTTTCGACAAGGTTCGCGTGATGCCCAGGTCGGTACTGTTCACTTCCCACTTGTTCCTCTGTGCCTCGATGGTCTGCGTGCCGACGACTTTGCCGTCCTTATCTCGGACGTTTGCTTCGACCTCAACTTCTTTGGCTCCTTTCAGCGTCAGCGAAACGGTCTCGCTGGGCTTAGTGTTGGCGTCTTTCATCGCCCGTTCCAAGTCTTTTCCCCAGATGACTTTTTCGCCCTTCTCAGTTTCGAGTTTGACGTAGTAGCTGTCTTTTTCTTTCGGGTCGAAGTTGTACTTCGCTGGGCCGTGCTCGATCAAGCGGCCAGTCTCGATACGTGCCGATGCTGACTGATCTACCGAGACAGCTTCTGGCACCGTCTTCGCATCCACTTTAGCGGTGCCAGCCGTGGCAGCGGCAGGGGTCGTGTCTTTTTTGTGCGACTGGCCTTCAGGCGCGGCCGACTTGGTGGCTTGAGGTTCAGGCGTACTGCGCTCGCGCGAAGCGACTACCTCGACGGTGTTTTCCTTGGGCTTGTCAGCCGTGGCCGTCATCGTGGGCTGGTTTGCGTTCTGGCCGCGCTCGCGCTTCAGTTGTTCGAGCTGTTCCAGGTCACGTTCGTTAGGCTTGTACCCCGTAGTCTCGCGGCCGTTCGCATGAGCTTCGAGCCAAGCAGTTTGCCGGAATGTCTCCGTGCCCTTCAGTTCTAGCGTGCCCCAGTTTTTCGCAATCGTCACTTCGATCATGTGCCTGATGACCTGCGGGTCTTCAAGCTGAGTTGATAGCTTTTTGCCGTGGTCCTCAAAGCGGATAGCGTCGGAGCCGTGTTCCTTGAACTTCCCTTCGTTGATTTGGTACGCCTTCAAAACACCATCCGGCAGCTCGTAGCCTGTTTTGCTGAGGATCGGTTTAGAAGCCTTGGATTCGTCGTTTGATTTCTCGACCGTTTCCTGGGTCTTAGTGGCATTTTTCTGGATCGCAAGCTGTTCCGGCGCGACGGCCTCCGACCGCGTTTTGTCGAGGCTTGTGGTCGGTTTATCGGGTTCTTGAGTGACCGACTGGCGGGCATCAAACGCCTTGGTATCGAGGGGCAACTTTTCAAAGAAGCTCGCTAAAACTACTTCCCCTGCTCCACGGTTGTAGCTACGGTCAGGATTTCTGGTTGGCTCGATTACTCGCCCGATGTCCACATTGAAGCTCAAATTATTTTTGAGATGCACGATGTTCGGGTTGTCTTTTTCAGTGAGCAACACATCCATGCCCTTATCTTGCAGCTTTTCCGCTTCCTTCATCATCTTTTGGAAATCGCTGCTCTCCTGATGCAGCGTATAACCCGCGTCTTTCTGTCCCTTGTAGAACAACCGCAAGGGCGCGGCTTCTTGCTTGACGTCCTGCTGCGATTTGGAAGTAATTTCTGGACTTGCGGTGACTTCGATGCTGTTCATGTAAGACTCCTTGTTAGGCGGCTATCGCCAAAGTGTTTTCATCATCATCTTCAACAACGCCCGCCTCGAACGCTGCGAAGTCGAAGCCGATGGCTTCGCTAATCACGCTCAGGATTTCACGGCTGTTCACGATGTCGTCGGCTTCGGTCGTGGCGAGTTCTTCAGGCAGCAGCGCACGGTCGCGGTGCGTTGTGCGTACAATACTTAGGACAGGAACGGGCGGCGGCGGCAGGCTGATCCGTCCTTCGAAGGCTGGGTCTTCGTAATAAATGATCTTGTCGGCCAGGATGGGCTTGGCGTTCTTCTTCAACACGATCACCTTCTTGAACCCTAGTTCGCGCAGCTCTTGCGGCAGCAGCAAGGCCCGCTTCTGGTCACTCTCGTTCTCGCTGCGGCCCGCCTTGTCTAGTTGCCGAGTACGGCTCTTCGACTTCACAGTGTCGTAACCCAAGAGCTTGGAATACTCTTCCGCGTCCTTCAAATCATCGGGCTGGTAGAGAAGCTTGGTTGTGCAGTTGCTGAGCAGCGTTTGGGAGCCTTCTGTCCCGTAGCCGTCCTCTTGTCCGGCGATCTGGGAATTGTTCTGATAGATGAGAACTAACCGCATGTTAAATGCCGCCATGATGGCAATCGCCTTACGAATGATTGTGATCCGGCCCAGTGCCGTGAATTCATCCAGCAACAGCATGCATTGGTATTTCAGCGTGGGGTCGTCCTCGGGCAGCGACTTCGTGTTCAGGTTGATCGCGATAGAAAAGAAGACGTTCATCAGCACCGAGTAGCGAACCAGGTCTTCTGCCGTCATGCCGATGTAGACAGACATTTTTTTGCGGCGAATCTGGCGCAGATCGAAATCGTTCCCAGCCGTGGCAGCAGCCAACACCGGATCGCGGAAGATCTTCATCGGTTCTACAAACGTGCCCAGAATGTCGCCTTGCGCCTTTTCAGATAGGCCGGAATACGTACGCAGGGCGTCAACGCATTCCACGGATAGACGCGGTGCGGCGCTGTCCTTCTGTTCGCGAGCCTGAATGGTCGCCTCAATCCATTTGCCCAGCGGCTCGCCGGTCGAGGGGGTAGCCAGACTCAGCAGGTTTGGCATCGAGACCTGTTCGTCCGGCGTCTCCATCATGTACAGGCAAAGGCCCATGAACAGGGTTTGAGCGTTACCAGTGAAAAAGCGGTCTTTCTCACTTTTGATGGGATACCACAGCACGGCTTGATTCTGGATATCGCTGATGCGGTACTCGTATTCGGGCCGGATATACGCCAGCGGGTTGAAACGATGCGAACGGAAGTCCTCCTGTCCCGGTGCAAACAGGAAGCACTCCTGACCGTTTTGAGAGCGAAAACCCGAAGTAATCTTCCAGTTTTCCAGTTTCAAATCGAGGTTGATAAGCGAGTGCGGGTAAGAAAGTAGATTTGGAATCACGCACCCTACCCCTTTGCCACCTTGCGTTGCAGAGGCAAGAGACAAAAATTCTTTACCGTAATAGCGTAGAAACTGGTCCCCGATCTTCCCGACGATGATCGCAGGCCACTTGCCAGATGGCTTTCCAAGTAGCCCGGCCTTATGTATTTCTCCTTTGGTTGCCCAGCGCGCGGCCCCATGCAGCTTGCGGCCGGGGCCGCTCATCAGGACCATGACCACAATCGCCACCGGCACCAAGAAGACAGCGGCCGCCGCGAGTACGCCTAGAAACAGCGATTTCTTCACCTCACGGATATGGCCGAACTCAGCCCAATAGTCTGGCAAAGTCGTCAGCGTGGCGGCTTCGCTGGGGATGTTCTGTAGGTGCGCGAATAGCCTCGCCCCTGCATACATCCCACCAGCTGCGAATCCGCCCAGGAACAGAAGGCCCAGCACGGCCAATGTCAGATATTTGCCTGTCTTAGACATCTTTGTCTCCTCTCATCATCTTTGCTTTACGGACCGGATCGAAATAAAGCTGTGTCATGTGGGTCAACGAGAATTGCAACATCACGTCGATAGAAGTCGTCACTTCCCTGACGATGTGGTTCCAGTCGAGCATCCGGCCGATTTCCGATTGCTTGACTAGTGTTGCCACCCGTTGGTAAGCCTCAAGCGGGCCATTGGCGTGAGCCGTCGTGAGTGACCCTGGATGTCCTGTGTTCAGAGCCGCGATGTAGTCGAATGCTTCATCACCGCGCAGCTCCGTGAGGAAAATGCGATCCGGTTTCATACGGAGGCAGTTTTTAAGCTGCTGCTTAGGAGTCACGAAGTCCCCATAGAACAAGTGGACTTTGTTCCAGTGCAGCGGCAACGTGAGTTCATGGGTGTCCTCGATTGTGATGATGCAGGTGTCTTTGGGGACCATGTCTGCGAGCGCTTTCATAAAAGTCGTCTTGCCGCTGCCGGTACTGCCAGACATACAGATATTTAGCTTGTGCTCGATACACAGTTTGAAGAAGCGCTTCATGTCGCGTTCGTTCTTCGCGGCCAAGATTTCCAGCTCGAAGTCCTGCAAATGCACGTCATCGGGAACGCTATGAAATATCGACACGTCGCGGAAATTAGCGAGTCGTCCGGTGTCGTGGTAGTCCCCAAGCGTGAACCGTTTTTCGTGTGCAATACGGAAGGTCAACGCGACCGTCTCGGGCTGGCATGCAGGCGGGATTACGATTTGTCCCCGCTGACCGTCTGGAAGTGTCACTTGCTTGATCGGGGAGCGCACATCGAGGGCCGTTCCGCCGTGGTAAATCGACGCTGCGTTTGCAAGCTCTCTCAGGATGCGCAGATCGCACTGTGGGACCTGATGCGCGACCCAGCCTGCCGACGATTCCGTAATGATCGTGCCGGGCTGGTTCACTCGTACCTCAGTAAGCCCAGGTTGATCGAGGAACGCTTGAATGCCGGCTTGCTTCAGTTTTTCGCGGAGGGTGACACTTTTGTCGTAAGCACCGCCGACTGCCAGTTGATTATGCATTTCAGGGCGCCGGGTCTCTCCCGGTTTTTTCGCGTCCGCGAAAATCGTGCCGTTTCGGTTGTCCCCAGACCCTGAACGCTGTTGCGATCCAGGAGCGCCGGTTTGAGGATGTGCGACCAAGCCTTGTACGTTGCCGCTCAAGTTATTTACGTGCGAGTTCATAAACACTCCTAAAATCCATATCGCGCAGGACGAAGATCGTCGTCGCTTCGCCCTGATTGACGTAGCCAGTCGGCGGGATGTTGATGGTGTTATCAAGCGTTTTGCTTGCGAGGTCCTGCCCTGCGGTCGCGGTGCTGCCGAATGTGATAGTTCCGCCTCCATCCCTGGTACGGTTCGCGGCTGCCTGTCCGATGTCGCCAATTAGGCTGAGCAGGATCGCTCCCCCGAATCGCTGGCTAAGGTGGTTATCGACGTTGGCAGGAATGCCCGCAGCGCCGAGTGGATCGGTTGCTAGCGAATTAACATCCGCGAACACGCCATAGGGGGTGTCGATCCTCGACCAGATTGCGGCAATACGCGCTTGCCCCTGCAACATCACTTCGCGTCGTTCGCCAAACGCCTTGCTACCACGTTCGATCAGCACAACCTTACCGTCAGCCGAATACACATCATTCGACACAACGCACGTCACCATGCCCGAATGTTCGCTTACGATCTTCGTGATGTTGCCGCACTGAATCGCGGTGCCACGCTGAAGAAGCAAGCTCATATCCTGACGTTGCCCCGCAATTCCGGCTTGCAACACAGACGGCTTAACCTTGTCATCCAAACCATTGCGTGGCGACTCGATGGCTGCTTGAGTTACGGGCAATGCCCCACTCAGCGCGCCGATACGTGGGGCGCTGCCGTCATCACCGAAACCGCCAGCCCCGCCGCCTACCAGGACGAGCACGTCGCCGTCCATCCTGCGTTGGGAGGCTGTCTGTATGCGCGGCGCGGTCTGGCCGGTCCCGGCGCTGCCTGTACCGCCTGAAACCTGAGCCGTTCCGGTTCCTGCCGCGCCTTGTGGCGTAGTTGCTGTCACCGCGATAGCGCCTGCTGGCGTCATCAGGCCGCTAGGGTTGCCTGCTGCTACGGTATTTGTTGCGGCCATTGCCTGCTCCGCTTGCTCGGCCTCTTCTTCTTGCACTTTTTCACGCTTGATGCGCGCTTGCGCAGTATCGAAGTTCGCTGTGTTAGTCGCTACAGTGGCCTTCGGGCGTTCTTTGGCTTTCTCTGCCACCTCTTCACGCTTGTTCTTTTCGAGCTGCTTCATAAACAAGGTGATGCCCAGGGCCGCGATGACCAAAGCGAACACCAGACCCCCGATCATCACCAGACGCGTGATGTTGTTCTTCTTTCGGGTGGTTTTCAGATCGGGAATGTCACGGTCGATGACTTCGTTTGTTTCTTCTACGACAGGATTCGGCGTTGGATTCATGATGGGTCCTTCTGCAAGCGGACAGCGTTTGGTTCGGATGTGCCAAGCACGTTGAGTTTTCCAGCCGGGTTGAAGCCATCATTGCGAATCGCCATGACCGACTTTCCATAGCGCAGGATGAAGTCGGCTGCTACCTCATGCACGACCACGGTTCCCGTCTGCGGTTCGACATGGAAGTTGACAATGGCTTCGTTGCCGTCCGGGAGCTTCTTGTAGACGACTGGAAGCGGACGCGAGGAATCGAAACGCATGAACGTGAATCGGCCATCGTCTTCGACCATGCTCGGTGCAAGGTCTTGATCGCCCTGCTTCATATACTGACGATTACGCACAGCGCCGGGCCCAGCCGCTTTAATGGCCGTGTCAATCTTCTGTAGCCGCTCGCTGACCAGCTTCGTCTTTTGTGCGTTTTCCTCCGTCATCCTCCGCGCGGTGTCGGGATACTGGAAACGCAGGATGTTCGTAGGCGGAGTAGTCGATTTCGCCTTGATCGTGATGAACTCGAAGGCATACGTGCGTCGAGTTGTCACGATCAAGAGCTTGGTGTCAGGCTGAGCCACCTTCGGCTTCAGCATTAGGTTGCTACCCTTCGGGCCGATCGACCATGCCTTTGAATCGCCCATCCCTATCATGCCCTCGGGCGTATCAACTATTTGCTCGCCTTCTTCAAACTGGATGAGAGACGGTTCCCCGACCTTCGTATAGATCTTGACGAACCGGCCGAACTCATAGGTTTCGACACGGATACGCGGATCGCTCGGTATCGCTGCATTGGCAAACGAGCTTGTCAGACCCAACAACAGGGCCGCGATAGCGATTGGCTTCATGGATTCGCTCCTACTGCTGCTTCGGTTGTGACGGCTTCGCTTTTCGTAATGTCCCGCTCGACTGTGTAGCTTGTCACCTTGAAGCCGGGCACATTGATGCCCCGCTCTGTTTCCGTCATCGGAGCGTTTTCGTATTCAAATGTGACCGTTGCCTGGAAGTATTCCGTGTGCGGCTTGTCGTTCGGCCCGCCGTTCAAAGGGACGATCTTTTTCGAGAACGAAACCAGCGCAGTTTCGCCTACGAACGAAATTGTCCCCGCCGTGGCGATGACGCGATAGTTGTCCTTCAGGACATTGACTGGCGCCTTAGTGTTGGCCGGGTCCGAGATTTTCTTGTACAGGTCCGCTTCTTTGGCCGACGACAGCAGGCGCGTAGCATCGTAGTAAGACTGGATGACTTCCCAGTCGTAAGACTCACGAAAGTGGATGTACTGCCGCAAGTAGTACAGGTCGGTTGCCTTGCCAAACGAGATTGTCCCGTCTTTGAGCGTCGTAAGCTGCGTGACCTCCCCCGTCACCGCGTTATGGCTCCAGACAGCGGGAGGGTTCGGTTTATTGATGAACATATTCGCCCCAGCCGTCACGATGGCAACACCGGCCAGGATCATCGAGCCGGTTGCTACTCGCCAAGCGGTCTTTTTAGACGCGCGGTTTTCTTCCGTTTTCGACTTTTCAAAATCAAGTGCCTGTTTCATGTACCAATCACCGAGCTGGTCCATATTCACCGGCTGCTTGCCCTGTCCCCGCTCTGTTGGGGTTACTGATGCGTTTGTCGAACCAGCTTTGGCTTTGTCAAAAATCGCTAACATTCTCATTGCCCTTTGTTGGTAAGCGAAGCATTAACGGGGGTCCAGTCGCCCGAGGGCTGAGAAGGTTGCTGCGGCGTGCTGCAACCTGACATGACTAAAGCGCATACGAAGATGGAAAGAAGTTTTTTCATGGTTTTCTCACTTTTGTTCAGATGATATGGACCCGCCCTTCGACCCTGAACCGCCTTTGCCGTTCTGGATCGATCCGCCCGAAGGAGGCTGTTTGCCCTCCATGCCGGGCATCTTTGGCATGTTTGGAATCTTCATCCCTGGAAGTTTGCGGACCATCGTAGAAATCCCGATTCCGCCGGCTAGAGCAGCTGCGATAGCTGGAATATTTAAGGAGACGAACACCATCCCCAAGCACACAAGCGATATGTAGAACACTGACGAGATAGAAAGCTGGTTTGGAATCTTGCTGCTAATCATGGCAATCTGGATTTGTGCAGCAAACGAAAAGAGCATCACCATGAAGGCGTAGTTCAGCACTTGCCCGGTCCAGTTTTTGAACAAGTCTCGCGTGGCGGGGAATAGGGCGGCGGCAATAAAGAGCGGACCTACGGCGACCAGAATGCCAAGCGCGAGCTTTGCCAAGATTACGTAGGCGATGGCAATCACCATGAAGGCACCGCCGAATACGGACATCGAAACGATAGCGATGCCCGCGAAGATTGTTTGCTTGATGCCGTCGGCACCGTTGTAAAGCTTGATGAACGAATCGATAAAGGCATTCGCCATCGTGTCCAGGGCCGATTGCGAGCTGAAGCCAGTGCCCACTGTGTTCGCCAAATCATCACCGAAGCCGATGACGAATGGTGCTACGTACATTTTGTACATTTCGATGTTTAGGCCGAACGAAATCACGGCGGCCCATCCCACCATCCTGAACCAGAAGTCCTGCATATCCTCGATGATGTCGTCGTCACCACGCCAGTAAGACGACAGGATGAGCATCATGTAGAGGCCGAACCCGGCTGCAAACAGGGGTGTCACCAGTGCGATCATGTTGGCCGTCCCGTTCACCAGTACGGTCGTCACAGCAGAATCAAAGAAGGTGTACAGATCGGTAAAAGGTGTAATCGCCATAATGTGGGACAAGCGTCCCGCTCCGTATCTAACTTGTTGATGAAACAGGCGGACGTGCGAGACGCCCGCCCGTCGTCATACTTACTTCGCAAATGCCATGTCAAATTCCCGTGAGCGCTGTTCTGCTGCCAATTGGGTTTCGGCTGCTTGGAGCTGCACAAGCAAATTCAGACGGATTTGCTCGTTCTGGATCATTGCGTTCTCAGCAGCCATGCGGTTTGCCAAGTCGGCCGCACCCTTTGCGTCCTCCTGCGCGTCGGCTTGGGCCATTAACGCGTTGATGTTCTGAACACGCTTCAGCGTCGCGTCATATGCCGCCATCGTCATTGCCTTGTTCGTGACCAGCACGTCTTGCTGACGTTTGCGCGCGCCAGTGGCGGTAGTGCTGAAACCTTCAGTCTTGGCAAGCGATTTAGCCGCATTGCTCAAGCCGACCAGTGAGCCACTGGCGACTTGGTTGTAGACACCTGCCCATTCATTGGGCAGGTAGTTGCGCAGCGCAGGGTTGTTGAGAATCTGGCCGAGGTTACGGGCACCACTGATCGCTTTGTACTGGCGTTCCATGCCCTTAATCTGGTCGACCATCTGCTTGTACTGCTTTGCCCATTGCGCCATTGTCTGGACCTGATTGGCGGTCGAGGGCACGTCGGCAACTACCGTTACCGGAATCCCGGCAAATGCAGACGAGGAAGCGGCTAGTAACAACACCACTCCAATCCGTTTCACTGTCTTTATCGTCATGTAAATCTCCAAGTTGGATTTTTCGCGTCCGCGAAAACTTGCACAGGCGGCGGGGGCCACAGAGTTTTTCGCGGACGCGAAAATATGAGTCCCGCCGCCTTCAAGTCGGTGCTGTCAATCCTTGCTTTTTGCCTTTGCGCTTCGCTTGGAACTCGGGCATCCAGATATCCGGGTCCATGCCAACTTGGGCAATGATTTCGTTGAAGATCGCGATGTTTTCCGTATTGCCGGATAGCACTGAGATTTCGTCGTCCATGCCATATAGATCGAGCATCGCGAAACAGCTTTGATTGCCCTGCTTGATGAGGAAGGTCCGCGACTCCACGTCGAGCGCCTTCAGCTTCACAAATTCCTTGTGTGTCAGACCAACACGCTGGTAGCTGCTGAATTCTGCTGAGGGGTTCGGGAGCAGGATTTTTGTCGGCGTCTGATCGCGGATCGCGGCAAAGATAGGCGAGTTGATCGCGTCTTCCGGCGACTGCGAGGCCATGACCATGAATTCGTCGCGCTTCCGGCCGGTCTTGAGCACGTCGAACATCATCTTTTGTGTACTGGGATAGGAGGCAGGAACATAGAATTCCTCAATCACCGTCGCCAGCAAGCCACCCTGTTTTTGCATCATGCCCTTAAGGTGAAACAAGTAGGCCAGGACAGGTTCGGTCGGCTCATAGCCTTCGTGCAGGAAGTCTGATACGTCGAAGCCAACCTTATGCTCATGAATCAAGCCCATGTTGTCGGCCACGTTGTCCAATGCCCATGCGTACTCTCCGTCTTTGGCTTCGCACCATTTGGCAAGACGTTCAGGTAGGGTATTGCCACCGGCACCGGGGATACTCTCTAGCAGACGGCTAAAGCGGCGATGCTCGATATCGAGACCCATCACGGCATCGACCGCGACTTTGATTTGGTTGCCCTCTTCGTCCGTAATCTTGCCGTTGTGATCCTTCGCGCATGTACGAACCAGCCCGTACAGGAACTGTCGATTAGCTGGCGTATCGGGCAACTGGAACGGAGCTAGACCCGTACGCTCGCCAGCCTTTAGGGAGTAGTACACGCCGCCCAGGGCTGCGATAAAGATCTTCAGGCCCTCATCTTTGTCGAGCGCAAAAATTTTCGCATCGAACCTTTCGAGGAAGCCGATCAGTGCAGTTTCGAGGGTCGTCTTACCGGCGCCCGTCGCGCCCAGGATGAGCGTATGCCCAGCAATCTTTTCGCCCAGGTTGTCTTCACCCTCCTTCGAGTGATGGAAGTTGAAGCTATAGAGTGAAGCCGAAGCAGTCTGTAATGGAATAACCGCAGAACCGTCACCAATCGGGTTGCCTTCGGATTTGCCTGTCGAATAGTTGTGCATGCCAAAGGACGCGGCCAGATTGCGGCTGGACTTCATCATCGGCCGTGGCTTGCCCTTGGCACCCGGTATATGGCTCAGGTAGGACATGGGCGCCGACAATGCCGCCTTGATGAAGCGCGCGCCGCACTCACCGAGGAATGTCGTCGTGACCATCGTTCCGTTGTCAGCGGCCTTTTCCTTCGTTGGGCCGTAGACCGTCAACGCGGCATGGTATTCGCCAAATGCCAACTCGCCGGAGCTGATGTAGCCGAGCGCGCTACGCAGCTCGTCGAGCTGGTGGCCTGCCTTGTCTTTGACCGACTCAAGCTTGTTGATCTGGCTGTTGATGGCCTTTTGTGCCTGGAAAATGCCCATGCACAGGAACGATTGAGTCAGCGTAAATTCGACCGGGAGCGCGAGTACCTTGTCGAACATGCCCCATTTTGTCTGGGCCGGGAATTCCTTGAGGTCGTACGAAACCGCAAAGCGGGTTTCGTTCGCACCGCGGATTTCCTGCAAGTCATAACCCCAGTGGAGCCAAGAACTCGGGATCGTCTCTCGGGCAGGAGTCGAATACACCGGCTGCTGTTCCTTGAATCCGTTGTACAAGCCGCCCAGGAACTCGTAGACCTGCGAGAACATCATGCCGTTCGAGTCATAGGCGGTCAGACACTCAGGATCGTAGATGCCGAACGCCTTCATCAATTGCGTGCCGATGTCTTCCAGCTCCTGCGCGCCTTCTTCGATGTCGTCATGCTTCAGCAGGAGGGACACGTAGAAATTGTTCTCGAAATAGTTGCCTGTCTCGAAGCGCTTCAGGTACCTGCTAGCGAACTGTCGCATGAACGCAGACTTGAACTGAAAGCGGCTGTCGAATGAGACACGCTCACGCTTGAGCGTAGTCCAGATCGCCAGACGGCTCCCTTTATCCTTTGCCAACGAGGCGATGACGCGGTTGCGGCTGTCAAACCGGCTGACGATCACGTCGTCCGGCATGGCCTCGAACGGCATCCCGGCAAGCTTGATGACCAGCAGTGCTTTGTCGTCGGTATAGCTCACGACGTGCGGTGTAATGTGCCTACCGATTTTAGGAAGCCGTTCTTCGGCTGACGGCTGGTTATTCAGGATCGCGCTTATAGACATGATCTCTCCGTCCGAATTTCATTGGTGAAAGGGTGAAGGTATTGCCGAAGGACTTGGCATTCCTCCGCGTGAGGCGACACCAGATTTCCATTGCCGTAATGCGCAACGCTTGGTCGTCGGTTTCGCATATCTGCTTGAAGTACAGCAGCACTGGAAAACCGACCAAGCCGAAAAATACGCCGCCTGCGCCGAGGATCGCGGCTGAGATGAGGGCCAACAACATGCTCCCCATCCCGACCACGATCACCGCGACCAGAGGCACACCCCACACCATAGCCACCCGCGATAAGGCGTTATAGGAGGGGTAAACCTCTTGGTTGTCGGGAGAGGACACGATCATGCAGCCCAGAGGAAGAAGGCCCAGCCGGCCAACGCAGTGGACCCACCGACGACGGCGGTTTTCATGATGCATTGGCCGTAGTCGGCCCACTGAATCTTGTCCGTCGCAAGCTGCGCGCCCTTCGCGCCCAGGTAAATCACTGAGAGCGCAGCCAGGATCACGAAGAACCAGGTTTTGAACGTATTGATTGCTGCGGTGCCGGTATCGAGACCTGCCGCTTGCGCGCTCGATGCCAGCAGAGCGATTGCCAGAAACGACGAAACGATTTGAACTTTCTTCATGGCATTACCTTTAGTTGATAGTGGTTTGTCAAAACTCTTTGAAAACATCCCAGGACGGCGTTTGCGGTGCCTCGGGCTGTACTGCTTTTGGCTGAGCGGCCTCTTTGTCGACTGCTGGACGCTTCGCCTTCGTCACTAGCGATCCTTTCGCAATGACGGGTATTGCTTGTGCAACGGTGTTGCGTTCACCCGGAACTAGGTTCGCTAGTACCTTGTCTACATAGCTCGGCTGGTTTCCCTCCTTCCGTTGGCCTCTTGTGAAATTGCCGCTGTAGTAGCAAGACGTGGCGGCTTTCATTGCTTCGATCCCGTTGCCGAATTTGGCAACGGCCCTTTGAAGGCACTCGCCGTAAATCGCTGATCCGGCCAATGCATTCTTTTTAGGGTCGAACGCCGATTCGATGTCCAACCCGTATTTGGCAAAGTTCGCTTGGTTCACCTGCCGACAGCCCACGCTGTAGTTGAATCCCAGCCTCTTGAGGTTCTGCACAGTGGCTATCGCCTCTTGCTTGTTGCGAGGCTGGCGTTTCAGCCGTCCATTCACAACGCCGATGGCGTAGGGATTGAATGAAGACTCCACCGTGACCAGTGCGCGCTCGATTGGCGTCGTCACGTACTGCATGCAGTCGTCCGGCATCAACTCAGCCATGTCAGACCCCTATAGGCGCCGCATTTCCAGTGGAGGTCACGCGACACAGCCGCCACCCTCCAACATCAATGAACACGTCAGAAGCTGATTTGCAGTTCTCTTGAACAAAAGAAATTGCGCCGATCAGGTTTCTCCACACTTTCATGTCCCCCCTCGATGTCGTGATTGGCTGGGTTTTCTCGTTTCCATCGAATTGCACCGCTACTGCCCAAACACCTGCACCAGTCTCATGCACGGTGACCACGTGTTTGCTGCCGAGCGAAGTAGACAAAATGTCTAGATATTGCTTGGTCAGCCGAGATTGCTGCTTGGAAGTGAATTCACTCATGATTTAGGCAATTCGTTTTTTTGTCGAAGAATACCAGATTTTTAAAACAAAATCGTATTTTGTTTTGAAAGATGCGGTTTCGTGTTTTTTCTCACGTCCTGCATCGCTGCGCCATTGTCATTGGCGGCCTATGCAATCACCAATGGGGGTAAATATTTGGTGAAAATCGGGAAACAGGAATACAATGGAAGGTTTTCTAAAATTAAACGATAGAAAAGATGCCACGATGCAAGAGTTGAAAAACAGCATGAGTTATGACCTCATCATTGATGCGCGGTCTCCGCGCGAATATGAGGAGGACCACATTCCAGGTGCGATCAACATGCCTGTGGTAAACAACGAGGAATATGCGGAAGTCGGCACCCTGCATAGGACCGACAAGATGGGGGCGTATCGAATTGGCGTGAGATATTCCCTCGTCAACATCGCGCGCCATCTTGAGCAAGACGTATCCGCTTACCCGGATAACGCCCGCGTGCTGGTTTATTGTTTTCGCGGTGGCAAGCGAAGCAAGCTGTGGACAGATGCGCTCGAAACCATCGGCTATAGGGTCGAGAAGCTAAAAGGCGGCTGGAAGGCGTATCGTCGCTGGGTAAACGAACAGCTTCAGGAAGTGCCTGCGCGCTACCAGTACCGCGTATTGAGTGGGCCGACCGGCTGCGGCAAAACCCGTCTGCTATACGCACTAAACAACGTTGGCGCCCAGGTGCTTGATCTTGAGGACATTGCGGCCCATCGCGGTTCGGTGCTTGGCGCACTCCCGGACGGAACGAAGCAACCATCACAGAAATATTTCGATACCCTCTTGCTTAAGAGGTTGTCCGAGTTCGATCCGGCCAAACCTATTTGGGTAGAGGCTGAAAGCAAGAAAATCGGCAATGTCCAGTTACCGGATGCGCTGCTTGATACGATGCGTAAAGGTGAGACCTACAGCGTGGTGGCAGACATGGCCCAGCGGGTCATGTTGTGGAGAGAGGATTACAAGCACTTCGAGGACGACCCTATGGCGATGCTAGAGCGCCTGCAATTCCTGAAATTGCATGTTGGCGGCGAGGAATTCGCAGCATGGGAAGAGATGGCAAAGAGCGGGGCAATGCCAGAACTGTTCGAGCGGTTGATGGTGAAGCATTACGACCCGTCTTATCGACGGTCAGTCTTGCGTAACTATCCAGACATCGACCAGTCGCCTGTTGTCGAATTAGACGACTTGTCGCCGGAGGGCTTGCAGAAGGTTGCTGAGAACTTGACGGCCGCGTGAATATTTTCGCGTACGCGAAAACGTGGTGACAGCGCAGCGGATCCTGCAGCTCAGTTTGTCACCACGGCGCAATGACATTGTAGGACTAGCTCGCGCGGATCATTCTAGCAATCCGCGCCGCCCCGATGCAGCTCATTTCCCTGGCCATACCTGCGCGCTCGTCTACGTTCTCAAGCCACGAACGCAGGCGCTTCTTCATCACTTTCGTGAACAAAGGCGGCACAAGGGCAAGCAGGAACATCATAGGGTAAGACGCAGGTAGAGTCAGCGCACCGGGCGGCATGCTGAGCTTGTAGTAGGGGGCGCGCAGGCTAAGATGGTGTTGCCCATGATAGGCATGGTTTAGCGTAACGCATGCCTGCATCCAGCAGCCATCTTCCCACGCGAAACCGAAGTCGGCCAAATCAGGCGTTTCCTTTTGCGACAAACCCCAATGTTGGAGGTACGTGATCGCCTGAACAGAAAAGGCCGCGCCTACCACCTGCACACTATAGAAGAGAAGACCTTGCCAGCCGGCCAGCACGTAAAACGCTGTGGCGATCGCCAAGGGCACCAAGGCTCGCTTCAGCGGCCGACTGGACCAGAAGGGCAGGTTATTACGCTTAAGCCTTGACGCCTCGAATTCCCAGGCCCAAGTATGAGAGCGCATATAACGTTCCAAGGCATATGCGTAAAGTGACACACCCTGCCGGGCGGCGTCGCCGTCGTGATAATGCCCTGTTCGTGCGTGGTGACTCAGGTGTTCTTCTGCAAAGTGGAAGTAGCCAACTGAAGCATCCAAAAACATTCCTAACGACCGATCAAATCGTCCTCCTGAGTGGATCATTTCGTGAGCAATCGCCGTATTCAGGGACGCTACGATCCAGAACGATACGCCGAGTTGAACGTACTGCCATGCTGACAGATGATGTGAACCCAGGTAGTTGATCGTCCAGGGCAGTACGAAAACCCAGAGCGCAACATAGAGACGAGGAATAAAACGAAAATAGCCAATCAGTACGGGAGAAGGGGCTACATTCGGCTCCGAGCCATCATTTCCCACTAGATACCGAAGAAGGGGTACCAGAACAAAGAAAAAGGCTACAGGCAACCAGGGAACGTCGTTATACGTGCCTAGTACATACATTAGCTGAGGAATGAAAACCAGCAGGTATCCTGCATTTTTTACTGCTCTACTACTCGCCAACATGGTTCACCCTATTTGATACCAAGAAAAAAGGAAGAGGGCCACTACGTGATAATTCCTTGCGCTTCGGCCTCAATTACCGCGTGCTCAATCTTTTCGACATCAAACTTTTCCTTGATGTTGTTTAATTTCTTGTACACCGCAGCAACTTTGATATCGTAGAGTGCTGCTATCTCTAAAGCAACCTTTCCCTTCTTGGCAAGTTGCAAAAGCTCAACATCGGTGTCGAGCAGGCTGAATTTGCGCATTGCTTCTGTCCTCAACCGATTGTTCCACCAAAGCAGCAACTCCATTCCAAGCGCTCCAAACTGTACCCGACTCCGAAGCAATAGCGGTTCTCCAACTTCCTCGGGCAGATCACACCCCACGTACAGCAACCCCATGCGCTTGTTTGCATCCATGGCGGTGTGTGTAGGGACGACCAGCCCGCTACGGAACCCGTGTTCCGCACCTGCCTTCATCAGTTCCACTTGACCTTCCGACTGGACTTTGATCTTCGATCCAACAATCGGCGCAGTGTTCATGCGCGCGTACTCGAAGAAAGGATCGTTCATCATCCACATTCGTTTGTTGTAAAGCCTGCAAAGCTCATCGCTACATCCAACGAAAAAGCGAAAGCTTTCGTTAATCTTGTTGAAATCGGGTGGAAGCAACGTCGTGTATACGTACCACTGTGCTCCCAACGCTTCTACGATGTCCTTCACTAAAACACTTGCTTCAAGCTCTGTCGCGCAATCAGCCAGATCACCTATCAAATCCATTACATCGGGGCCATTCGTGTTTCCCATTGTTGATCCTTTCTTCCTACACAGCCGCCTCAAAAAACCTGTATCGAGGTCTTCTGAATTAGAGCGCGGTGTAGACTGGGTTAAACAGGAACGGTTCTTTTATCCATCGAGAATTCAATATGGGAACTTATTGGAGCGAGAAGTTACAAATCTTCTTCGTCTGAATCATCAGGTTGCAAGTACGAAGTCCCACAAGAACCACAAGCCGATAAAGAAACAGCTTCCCACGTTGGTTTCTCGCGCCAAACGAAAACCGTCTCAACCGTACATTTCACACATTCTTTTATTAAAACATAAAACGGGCTTGAGCACTTTTCACATTTGAAATCATGAAGCGCGCCCTCGTCCAGAATTTCTAATTCGTCTTCATACCCATGTCCGCATGTGGGACACGAAAATTTTGTCATGCACATTATTAACTCCTACGGACGAAAGTCCAGTTTTGCATCACAATTTCAACGTTCATACAATCTCTGCAAGTTTCCTTTACGAAAATTACAGCATCAGCTAAGTTTCTCCATGTTTTCAAATCACCACGACTAGTAAAAACATCAAACTGTCTGTCTGGATTCGTGATCTGAATACTTACCTGCCAAAAACCGGGTGTGTCTGATTTTATTTGAACGGAATAGTTATCTCTATTCGTCTCAGCTAAAACTAGTATCTCTTGTTTATTCAAGCCCATTTTTTATAATCTGACAAGTGTCTACCAAAAGCGGCAAGAGAGTAATTTTACCGGAATGTTCAGCAAAACTTGATTTTGCTTCACAAACCCTGAGAACGCAGGGGTAAGGATGGGTTCAAAACGTGAAAGACAAGACCTAGGGGCATTTTTCGCGTACGCGAAAAACCGGGATGCCCGTTCCAGGGCGCGGTCGCTTTCGCTCCCTTGGTCGCTGCGCGACTGGACGGCAAGGCCGTCCACCCTTCGAGGCCACCACTTGCCTAACCCCGCAAGGCTGAGTAAAGCAGAGGCACGTAGATTGAATGGTGACACCGCGGCAGATCTCGAGAGTTTTTCGAGTCACCAAACCGGCCCTGTGGTGACGCCAGCCCTGACCAGGTACGCGATCGTTGTCACCATGATTGGTGACTTGGCCAGCTCGCCGGCGCCGTGATCCTGTCACCACTACACCGCGTTCTAGGTAGGTCAATGCCTCGGGCCAGTCGCATCGGGGCTGGCCGGGGTCGGCCCGGCCAAAATCGCCCCTACATGCTCCTGCGATACAGGGGGTGCCGTCCTTCGGCGGCATCCCGACATTCGTCGGGACTTGAGCCGCCCCCATTTGCTCTGTTCATGAGCTGGTGAACCCCGTCTACAAAAGAAGGTTGTTTGCCGCTGTCGCCGCAGGGAAGGGGCGTTTTTGGCCTATTTAAATTGGCTATCGTTCTCTGTCAGTCGATCAATATATATACGAGAATGAAACGGTATT
>Ga0209023_10003451_pt1 | contig 18861 bp, 14 predicted proteins | sample LakOneMetagenome_FD_187468 | JGI IMG/M metagenome (GOLD analysis project Ga0209023, IMG submission 187468) | Freshwater and sediment microbial communities from Lake Erie, Canada (SPAdes) (version 2) | ecosystem: Environmental > Aquatic > Freshwater > Lentic | place: Lake Erie, Canada...
CTGTTGAAGAACTTCACGGAAGACCAGTCGCGTTTTGGCGACGCGATCCACGACCTGCTTCATGCGCTGGAATTAAGCGACGAGCGCAACGCGGATCAGGACGAGGACGACAATCAGGACGATAATCGCGAAGGCGAGAAAGATCAGTCCGGTGCGGACGGCTCGCCCGACAGCGAAAACACGGAGGAGATGAGCGCCGATCAGGCTCAGTCATCGTCCGAGGACATGTCCGAGGTCGCGATGGAAAGCGCGGATGCGTCTGCCAGCGATGCCTTCGACGACGACAACATGGGCGAGGACGATATCGCCGGCGAAGCGCATCGCCCGCCGATGCGCGGCGGCAACGAGCCGCGCGGGCCGGAATATCATGCCTTCGCGCCGAAGTTCGACGAGGTCGTTTCTGCGGAAGACCTTTGCGAGCATGACGAGTTGGAACGGTTGCGCAGCTATCTTGACAAGCAACTTGCGCATCTGCAGCACATCGTGGCGCGGCTGGCCAATCGTCTCCAAAGAAAACTGATGGCGCAGCAGAACCGCGCCTGGGACTTCGATCTCGAGGAAGGCATCCTCGATCCGGCGCGGCTGTCGCGCGTGGTCACCGATCCGTTTCATCCGCTGTCGTTCATGCACGAGAAAGAGGCGACGTTCCGCGATACAGTGGTGACGCTGCTACTCGACAATTCCGGTTCGATGCGTGGACGCCCCATCACGGTGGCGGCGACCTGCGCGGATATCCTGGCGCGCACGCTGGAGCGTTGCGGCGTCAAGGTTGAGATCCTCGGCTTCACCACGCGCGCGTGGAAGGGCGGGCAATCGCGCGAGGCGTGGCTGGCGGCGGGCAAGCCCGCCAACCCGGGCCGTCTCAACGATCTGCGGCATATCATCTACAAATCGGCGGATGCGCCGTGGCGTCGTGCCCGGAAAAATCTCGGGCTGATGATGCGCGAAGGCCTATTGAAGGAAAACATCGACGGCGAGGCGCTGGACTGGGCGCACAAGCGGCTGCTCGGACGTTCCGAGCAGCGCAAAATCCTCATGATGATTTCGGACGGCGCGCCGGTGGACGATTCCACGCTGTCGGTGAATGCCGGCAATTATCTCGAGCGGCACTTGCGTCATATCATCGAAGAAATCGAGACGCGTTCGCCGGTCGAATTGATCGCCATTGGTATCGGTCATGATGTGACGCGTTATTATCGTCGTGCGGTGACCATCGTGGACGCAGAAGAACTCGGCGGCGCGATCACCGAGAAACTCGCCGAACTGTTCAGCGAGACACATGTCGAAGCAACCTCGCCAACGCGGCGGCGCAGACTCCATTCCTGAAACATGATGCGTAAATTCAGCCGCCGGCGGTTTTTGAGAAATGCCGCGGCGGCTATTCCGGCTGGCGTGCTCGGCTTTGATGCTGAGATTGCATCGGCGCAAAGCGCCGTTTCGCCGCTGGAAGTAAAGGCGCGCAGGATCGAGTCCTTCGATCCGCGCGATGCGTCCCACATCCGCTACGGCTCGCTGGAATTCCGCAGCGGTTTGGTTCTGACATCTTCTTTTCGCGGCTTCGGCGGTCTGTCCGGCCTGCATCTCGACAAGAAGGGCGAACAGTTCATCGCGATCAGCGACAGAGGCAACTGGTTTACCGGACGCATTGTCTATCAAGGCAAACGTCTTGCAGGTCTGGCCGACGTGAAGTCCGCCCCGATGCTGGACGCCGACGGCAAGCGTGTCACCAAGCGCGGCTGGTTCGACACAGAGTCGCTCGCGTTCGACGGGGCGATGGCCTATGTCGGTTTCGAGCGCGTCAACCAGATCATGCGGTTTGATTTCAGCAAGGGCGGCATTCTTTCGCGCGGGCAGGTGATGCCGGTGCCGGACGGCGTCAGTCAGCTTCCTTTCAACAAAGGTCTTGAATCGCTGGTATTCGTGCCGAAAGGTCAGCCGCTAGGCGGCACGCTGATCGCGATTTCAGAGGCCGGGCTCGATACGGATGGAAACATCAAGGCGTTTCTGATCGGCGGTCCGTCACCCGGACAATTCACCGTCAAGCGGACAAACAAATTCGACATCAGCGATGCGATGTTGTTGCCGTCCGGCAATCTGCTGCTGCTCGAACGGAAATTCTCGTTACTGGAAGGCGTCGGCATTCGCATTCGCCGCGTGCCGATCAGCGCGGTGATGCCGGATGCGGTGATCGATGGTCCAACGATTTTCGAAGTCGATCTGGGCTACGAGATCGACAACATGGAGGGCATCTACAGCCATGTCGCGGAGGACGGCAGCACAGTACTGACACTGGTGTCGGACGATAATTTCTCGATGATCCAGCGCACGCTGCTGTTGCAGTTCACGCTGGTGGATGCGTGACGTAAAACAAAAAGGCCGGGTCGAAACCCGGCCTTTTGAAAATCAGTTTCGCTAAATCTAAAGGGTCAGCTCGCGGCGGCGAGCTTCTTCTTTTCGATAGCGCGCTTGAGGGCGACAGCCTTCGGCGACAGATCGTCCGCGCTCGCCTTGATCAGGAAGGCGTCGAGACCGCCGCGATGATCGACCGACTTCAGCGCATTGGTCGAAACGCGCAGGCGCACCGAGCGGCCCAGCGTGTCCGAGATCAGCGTGACGTTGCACAGGTTCGGCAGGAACCGGCGCTTGGTCTTGTGGTTCGAGTGGCTGACCTTGTGGCCAACCTGAGGGCCCTTGGCCGTCAATTCGCAGCGCCGAGACATCGTGTCATCCTTTGGCGAAATCTTGTGTCGCCCCGGACCGCCCGAAAGGGGATCGCGTGGGGGTGTGAAACCGTCCATTTCAGGAACGGCGGAGCTATAAGGGGCTAGCCGTCCAGCGTCAAGGTTTGCAACCGATTTCAGAGGTTTATCCGGGTTGCGTGCCGGGCGGGACTGATGCGCGCCGAAACCGGGATTTTCCCCATCAATACAGGCATTTCGCAACATATAATCGACGTAATCCCTGACCAGACAGAGGGTGAAAAAGCTCTCAAGGGCTATGGCCCAACAGGATTTTCGTTGGTGGATACACCCCGGTTCCAGAAGTTGTCGCGGCTTGAGCGCCGCCTGCTGGGCGGCCTGTTGTTTTGCCTGATCGGAACTGTGCTGGCCGCGCCTCCGGCCGGAGCGCAGGGCAGGCTGGACGCCAAGTACGAAGCCTCGCTGGCCGGTCTGCCAATCGGCAAAGGGGCCTGGATCGTCGATGTCTCCGAGGATCAGTATGCGACCGCGCTCAGCGGTGCGACCACCGGCCTCATGAAATCGATTGGCGGCGGCAACGGAACGGGTGCTTCGCAAGGGCGTATCGCAGGTGGCCAGTTCGTGCCGCAGACCTACGCTTCCACCGTGAATTACGGGAAGAAAGCCGAGACCATTCGCATTTCGCTCGGCGGCGGCAATGTGAAGGACTCGTCCATTGAGCCGGAGCCGCCGGTCAATCCGGATCGGATTCCGGTGACAGACGCGCATCGGCGCGGCGTGCTCGATCCGATGACGGGCGCCCTCTTGAAAGTCCCCGGGACCGGCGATCCGCTCGGCCCCGACGCGTGCCGCAAGACGCTGTCGGTGTTCGATGGGCGGATGCGTTACGACCTGCGTCTCGATCACAAGCGCATGGAAAACGTCAAGGCCGCGAAGGGCTATCAGGGTCTGGTCGTGGTTTGCGGCGTCACCTTCGTGCCGATCGCGGGCTACGTCCCGGATCGTGCCTCGATCAAATATGTGGCCGCACAGCGCGATATGGAAATCTGGTTTGCGCCGATTGCCGGAACGCGCGTGCTGGCTCCGTACCGGATTTCAATTCCGACCCCGCTTGGCACCGGCGTCATCGAAGCGACGGAATTCTTCTCGGTGCAGAAAACCGCCAAAACCAACTAACGTCCCGCCCCTGAGATCGTGCGGCGCGTCGCTCGCGAATTTCATCCTGAACCGTGTTGACTCCTATCCCGATCCGATTCGACTCCGTGTTTAACGAAATCGCCTCGTTCGACGATGAAACGGAGCCTTCTCAAACCTGATATAGTATTGCTGAGAAGTCCGGCGCGCGACATCTGGCGGTGAACAGGCAAGCCAGAGCCAGAGTCAGCGATTCGGGCTTCTTTCGTTCCGGAACCGTTCCATCTCTTAAGCGAAGCGCGAAAAGCGTCGCATTGTGAGACACTTCTGAGTTACTCAACACCCTGCGGCGTCCGCGTCGTGCGTGTCATGCGGACTTTGTGATTATGCCCCTGTCGTCTTCTGCACCGCTGTTCTCCAATGCGCGTGCGCCCGGTGCCGGTGTCACCGCCATCCTCGGCCCGACCAATACGGGCAAGACCCATCTCGCCATCGAGCGGATGCTGTCGCATTCCTCCGGCATCATCGGACTGCCGCTGCGGCTCTTGGCGCGCGAGGTCTATAACAAGATCGCCGCACGCGCCGGGTCGGATGCCGTGGCGCTGGTGACAGGCGAAGAAAAGATCAAGCCGCCACATGCGCGCTACTGGGTCTCCACTGTTGAGGCGATGCCGCGTGATCTCGATGTGTCGTTTCTCGCCGTGGACGAAGTCCAGATCGCCGCCGATCTGGAGCGCGGTCATGTGTTCACCGACCGGATTCTCAACCGGCGCGGCCGCGACGAAACTCTTTTGCTCGGTGCTGCGACCATGCGGCCGATCATCGAGCGGTTGCTGCCCGGCGCGAACATTCTGACGCGGCCCCGGCTGTCGCAGCTCGAATTCGCAGGCGACCGCAAGATCACGCGGCAGCCGAGACGCACCGCCATTGTCGCGTTTTCCGCCGATGAGGTTTACGCCATCGCCGAACTGATCCGGCGTCAGCACGGCGGTGCGGCTGTCGTGCTCGGTTCGTTGTCGCCCCGTACGCGCAACGCACAAGTCGAGATGTTTCAGTCGGGCGACGTTGATTATCTCGTTGCCACTGACGCCGTTGGAATGGGCCTCAATCTCGATGTCGATCACGTCGCGTTCGCATCCGACCGCAAATATGACGGCTATCAGTTCCGCCGTTTAACGCCGTCGGAATTCGCGCAGATCGCAGGCCGCGCGGGACGCGCCACGCGCGACGGCACATTCGGCACCACGGGCCGCTGCGCGCCGTTCGAGCCTGAACTCGTCAATGCGTTGCAGAACCACACCTTCGACAGTGTGAAGGTTTTGCAATGGCGCAACTCAAAGCTGGACTTCGCGTCGCTGGCCGCCCTTCAGGTTTCGCTGGCGCTGACGCCCAATCATGAGGTGCTGACGCGCGCGCCGGTCGCCGAGGACATTCGCGTGCTCGAACATGCCGCCCGTGACGGAGACGTCCGCGACATGGCGAAAGGCGCAGACGCCGTTGAGCGGCTATGGGAGGCCTGCCAGATTCCGGATTACCGGAAACTGTCGCCCGCGGCCCACGCTGAACTGGTCACCACGCTGTTCGGCTTTCTGATGCAAAAGGGATGCATTCCGGATAACTGGTTCGCGGCCCAGATTGCGCAAACCGAGCGAACGGACGGCGATATCGATGCTTTATCGGCTCGTATTGCCCAGATCCGGACCTGGACATTTGCGGCAAATCGTCCTGATTGGCTCAAAGACCCCGAGCACTGGCAGGGAATTGCGCGCGGCGTCGAGGATAAATTGTCAGATGCCCTGCATGAACGGCTAACTGAGCGTTTCGTTGATCGCCGGACCAGTGTATTGATGCGCCGCTTGCGGGAAAACACGATGCTGAATACCGAGATTGGGAAGACTGGCGAAGTGATCGTCGAGGGCCATGTGATTGGCCGTCTCGACGGATTTATGTTCGCGCCGGAATCGGCGGAAGCCGGCTCAGATGCCAAGGCATTGCAGGCTGCGGCGCTGAAAGCGCTGGCTGGCGAGATCGATGCGCGCGCCGAGAAACTCGGCAAGGCTGCCGACGATCAGTTCGTGCTGGCCTCGGACGGAACACTGCGCTGGACCGGCGATGCGGTCGCAAAACTCGTCGCTGCTGACGATGTTCTGCATCCGCGCATTCGCATCATCGCCGACGAGCGGCTGACCGGCCCGTCACGCGAGGCTGTGCAGACGCGGCTCGATCTGTGGCTGAAGACGCATATCGAAAAAATTCTCGGGCCGATGTTCGAACTGTCGAAGGCCGAAGACGTTACCGGCATCGCGCGCGGCATCGCGTTCCAATTGATCGAAGCGCTCGGCGTCATCGAGCGCACGAAGATTTCTTCCGAGATGAAGGATCTCGATCAGCCGTCGCGTGCCTCGTTGCGCAAGTACGGCGTGCGCTTTGGCGCATATCATATCTTCCTGCCCGCGCTGCTGAAGCCTGCGGCACGCGGCCTCGCATCTCTGTTGTGGGCGCTGAAGCGCGACAACACGGATTGGTCGGCGCTCACTGGTGCGCAACATCTGGCGGCGAGCGGACGCACATCGTTCCCCGCCGACAAAGCGCTCGACGCTGAAGCCTATCGCACGCTGGGCTACAAGCTCGCGGGCGACCGCGCGGTGCGCGTCGATATTCTTGAACGGCTTGCCGACCTCATCCGTCCCGCGCTGTCGTGGCGCGCAGGTGCCCCCGGTGAGAAACCTGCCGGTGCATTCGACGGCCGTTCGTTTACCGCGACGCAGGCGATGACATCGCTGACCGGATCGGCGGGCGATGATTTCGGTTCGATTCTCAAGGCGCTCGGCTATCGCATGGAAAAGCGTCCGCCATTGCCGGAAGTGGTCGCGCCGCCTGTTGCCGCTGAAACTGTTGCGGCAGAGACCGTGATCGAGTCCGATCTCGCCGGGACGAGCAGCGAAATCTTGTCAGACGTTGTTGCAAGCGAGCCGGAAGCTGCAGCGGCGACCGACTCTATTGCCGAGATCACCAATGAAACGTCGATCCCTGCCGATGTTGCGCCTTCAATTGTCGAGTCAGTTCCTGAAGTTGCGGCAACAGAAAATGTTGTTGAAGCCGCTGAACCTGTGACCGCCGACGCTGCGCCAGCGGATGGCGCTGCAACTGAAACGGCTGTTGCTGAAACGACTGCTGCAGCGACGCCTGAGCTTGTTGAAGTCTGGCGTCCCGGTGGCCGTTCCGATGAGCGGCGTCCGCGTCATGATCGCAGCCGCTACAAGGGCCCGGACAAGTCCGCAGCGCAGCCTGCAGAAGGCGAAGCCGCATCCGGCGATGACAAGCGCGAACGTCATAACCGTCATCGTCGCAACAACAACGAACATCGCCGTCCACGCACCGATGCGCCCGCTGTGGCTGCCGAAGGCGGCGAGGGCGCGCAGGCGCGCCCGCCGCGTGAAGATCGCAACAATGGCGGCGGGCGTCCGCCGCGCGATAACTTCAAGGGCCGCGACCGCAATCAGGCCGGCCGCGATCAGGATCGTTCCAAAGGCAAGTTCGACAAGCGTGGCCGCGATGGCCGCAAGGACGATCGCGGCGGTAGTGCGCTGCGCACTTACGCGACCAGCGCCGCGCCGCGCGAGCGTGATCGGCCTGCTGATCCGAACTCGCCGTTCGCCAAGCTGGCTGCGCTCAAGGATCAGCTTGCGGGAACGCGCAAGGACTAAAAGGAAATACCGCCAGCTTGGATCGTCAGCGCGTCGATAAATGGCTGTGGCACGCGCGGGTCGTGAAGGCCCGGACGTGTCCGCATCAACGGTCAGCGTCAGACATCGCCGGGACATCCGGTCAAGGCGGGCGATGTGCTCACCGTGGCGCTCGACAGCCGCGTGCGCATCCTGAAAGTCGTCGGATTTTCGGACCGGAGAGGCGACGCAGACGCGGCTCGTGTGCTTTGCGAGGATTTGCAAACGCCGCCGAAGTAAGTATTTGCTCCAGAATAGCGATATTCATTCCCTTGCGGCGGTGCACATCCTGCGCTACCCCAACCCTGCAATTTTCGAGCCTTTCGGAGCCTTGGATGACGTACGTCGTCACTGATAACTGCATTAAGTGCAAGTACATGGACTGCGTTGAAGTCTGCCCCGTGGACTGTTTTTACGAGGGCGAGAACATGCTGGTCATCCATCCGGACGAATGCATCGATTGCGGCGTGTGCGAACCTGAATGCCCGGCGGACGCCATTAAGCCAGATACCGAACCCAGCCTCGAAAAGTGGCTTGAGGTGAATGCCGAATACGCCCGGTCCTGGCCAAACATTACCCAGAAAAAAGACGCCCCGGGCGACGCCAAGGAATTTGACGGCGTCGAAGGCAAATTCGACAAATATTTTTCCAAGAATCCGGGCTCCGGCGACTGATCCGGCCTTTTCGGTACGGTTGTTACGGACTATCGCCTCGTCTCACGCCCGCGAGGTTCTTAACCCTATCGGCGATGAATGACCGACTTGGCCTGTCCTGACCCGGGGCGAGGCCCATAAATCATTGATTTTTGCGGGAAATGTGCTATTTTGGGCACATTCGTGAGCTGAACCCCTTTCGCCTCGGATTTGGGCTCTGCTGGGTTCCCGATAAACCAATGAACAGGGGCGTGGCGGTTCCACGCATGGGCGCAGTGTCAGACAAATCGCGTCATAAAAATAACGCCAAAACAAAAGACAAGGGTTCCAAGGATAAGGGCACCAAAAAGGTGTCTGCGGCCAGCCGCAGCGCATCCAAGAAGGATGCTCGCGCGTCCGCTCCGCCCTCAAAAACCAAAAGAAGCACAATGCCAGTTAAAAAGACCGCCAAGCCGGCCGCGAAGGCAACTGCCAAGCCTTCGAAGCCAGTGTCCAAGCCTGTTGCAAAGACCGCTGCCAAGCCTGTCAGCAAGACCGTGACCAAGCCTGCCGCCAAACCCGTCGCGAAGGCTGCCCCTGTGAAGCCAGTGGCTGCCAAGCCGGTTGCGGCTGCCCCGCGCGTGGAGGAGCCGAAGAAGGTTCTGACCCAGCGCCAGGGCTTCAAGACCAATGAATTCGTCGTGTATCCGGCGCATGGCGTCGGACAGATCCTTGCGATCGAAGAACAGGAAATCGCCGGCGCTCGCCTCGAACTGTTCGTCATCACCTTCGTCAAGGACAAGATGACTCTTCGCGTGCCGACCGCGAAGGTCGCCAATGTCGGCATGCGCAAGTTGTCGGACCCGTCGCTGGTGAAGCGTGCGCTGGAGACCCTCAAGGGCCGTGCGCGGATCAAGCGCACCATGTGGTCGCGCCGCGCGCAGGAATACGAAGCGAAGATCAATTCGGGCGACATCGTCGCGATTGCCGAAGTCGTGCGCGATCTTTTCCGCTCCGAGTCGCAGCCCGAGCAGTCCTATAGCGAACGCCAGCTTTATGAAGCGGCGCTCGACCGTCTGTCGCGCGAAATCGCGGTGGTTCAGCATGTCACCGAAACCGAAGCTGTGAAGGAAATCGAGGCGAACCTCGCCAAGAGCCCGCGCCGCGGTGCTGCGAAAGCCGAAGCCGGTGCCGAGGCATCGGGCGACGACAGCGATGGTGACGGAGACGGTGACGGCGAAGATTCCGTATCCGCCGACGAAGCCGCCTGAGCTGAACGACGTTTCTGAATTGAAAAGCCCGGCTGCAAAGCCGGGCTTTTTCTTTGATTTGAAATTGCGACCTGTGCGCGTCAGTCCACCACGATTTTCACGCGGTCATGCGGCTTGACAACCGAGCGGCTGTCGAGGCCGTTGAGCACGCGGAATCTGTCGGCGGGACGATCGACGCCCGACATGCGATGCACAAGCGAGTCCACCGTATCGCCGGGCTGCACGGTGATGACCTTGAGCCGCAATGGGCGCGCGGCTTGTATCTCGGCCAGCGTCAGGCGGCGGAATGAATTGACGGTGTCGCGGAAGCCGCGATCCGTCTCGGCGGTTTTCTTCTTGCTCGCGAAGATAAAACGATAGACATCGCTGCCGAACCGCAGCGCGTAAATCCTGAACTGCCACTGGTCGCCGCTGGCGGTGGCGGTCGCCGACGGAAAGCCATTGACGGTCGTGTCTTCGGTCGATGCCTTGTCGACGTTCTCCATCCATCCGGAATTCAGATAATCGCCGAGCGACTGTTCGGCCGGCACGCGCACCACGTCGAAGCGCATTGCCTGCGTGCCGCCTTCGCGCACGCCAACCACCGCCTGTGCGGTGTTTTCCAGCACAAAGCCATCCGGCACCTGGAAAGTGAAGCCGAGCTTGGGATGCAGGAAGCGGCGTCCGCGCACAAAGCCTTCGCTCGGGTCTTCGCCATAGACCAGATTGTCGATAGCCGACAGATAAGCGTCGCGATCACGCTCGCCGCTTTCCGGCGACGAATATTGCCGTGCATTAGCCTGCGCATTCTGCACGCGCTCCGGTGTCGCCGGATGCGACGACAGGAAGTCCAGCGAACGCGGATCCGACGGCGCGCGATTGGCTTTGAGTACAGCGTTGCGCTCCATCGCCGTCAGAAACCGCGCGGCGCCAAACGGATCGAATTTGGCACGCGATGCAATGCCGACGCCGATGCCGTCCGCTTCGAATTCCTGCGCGCGTGAGAAGCTCGCCATTGTGAGTTTGGTTTTCGCCAGCGCCAGCGCGTTCATGTCGGGATCGCTGCTCATGTCGGCGACCACGCGGGTTACGACAGCCGCTTGCTTTGCCTGATCCTCGCGGATCGCGGCATGCTTGGCGAGAACGTGCGCCATTTCGTGCGCGAGCACGGAAGACAATTCCGAGGTGTCGCTGGCAAGTGCGATCAGTCCGCGCGTGACGTAAAGCTGTCCCGTCGGCAACGCGAAAGCGTTGACCGCGCCCGAATTCAGGATCGTCACCTTGTAGGTGAGGTCGGGGCGTTCGGATGCCGCAACCAGACGGTCGACCGTCTTGGTGATGAGAGCTTCCAGCCTCGGATCGTCATAGGCTCCGCCATAGGACGACAGGATGCGGGTGTGTTCGCGCTCGGTGGCGGGCGTCTGGGCCGCAGGCTTGTTTGGCTTCACCGGCGTGAAGCCCGGCGTGGATGAGACCTGAAAGCGGCCCATGTCGCCGCAGGCGCCGAGAGCGAGCGTTACGCATAGTCCGGCTGCCGCCAGGAAGCGGTGCGCCGTTCTTGAGTACCGCTGGCTCGCAGGTGTTGCCACGCCGCTATTTGCCCTCATCCCTCTCAGAAGTCCCCGCCGCGCTGTCCCTGACAGGCGCGTCCGCCGCAGCGACGATCTCGATCTGCCCCACCTGGCTGGCCTCGATCCTCGGCCCGCCGCGTTTCTCGATCCAGCCCCGCACCCGAATTTTCTTGCCTGTCAGTGCGTTAAGGTCAATCCCGGCCGCCGCGAATGACGGCATCATGCGCCTTGAAATAGTCACGGCAAAGTCCCGTGTCCATCGCCGCCCGAAATTCACATAGAACGCCGCGCCAGCCAGCCGGGCCGACAAAACAGTCCCTTCGATCACGGCAAACCGTCCCATCCGCGCCGAAATATCGTCGGGTCTTTCCGCGTTTTTTAAGGCAGTGGAACTGCCCCATAGGCCGTGCCGCGCGGCGCGGGCAGTTCCCTCAGCGGCGAGCAGTGCTGTGAGGCAGGGTTTGTCCGTGACGAGAGGAGAGGCGGCCATTTCGCCGCGCTCGACAAGCTCTAGCTGGACCAGCGCGGCGGCACCTTTCACCGCGACAAATGCGATCTGGTGCCCGTAGCGATCCGGCCGGTCGTCCGCGCCATGCAGCGTGACATTGCGTCCATCGATCAAAGCGGCAAGCGCATTCCGTCCGCGGGCCGCATCGTCGGTGAGCATTTCGATTCCCGCAAGCCGCACATCGCGTCCGTCGTCGAGGCGGAATGTTCGCGCGTCGATAACCTGAGCAACGCGACCTTCGCCCTGAGGCGCGAACTCGCAAGCCGCATGTGCCGCGCTGACAGGCAGGATCAGCGCTGCCGCGCAGAAGATTTGTTTCAAGGCGTCGCGAGTCATGCTTCAGCGGGAAAAAAATTACGGGATTAAAAAATTGAATTCCGATCTGCGAAATCTGCTGCCTCCACGTCGCGCGAGTCAAGCGCGCATAGCCGCCCGGCGACAGCGGTTGGCCAAAAGCGCTGTTCGGTGCCGGTCTTGATCGCTAGATTGCGCCCCTCAACAAAGCCTCACCCAAGGACAAGAAATGGCAACGGAAAAATTGACGGTGATCGTGACGGGTTCGGCGTCTGGCCTCGGTGCTGCGTCGGCTGCAATTCTGGCCGGGCAGGGCGCGCGCGTGGTCATCAACTATTCCTCCAGCCAGAAAGAGGCCGAGCAGACCGCGGATGTGTGCCGCACCGCTGGTGGTGAGGTCGTGGTCGTTCAAGGTGACGTATCGCGCGATGAAGACTGCAAGAAGATCGTCGCTGCGGCTGCTTCGTGGGGTAGGCTCGATGCGCTCATCAACAATGCGGGCATCACCAAGCATGTCGATCACAGCGATCTCGATGGCCTGTCGGCTGAAGATTTCCAGCGCATCTATGCGGTCAATGCTATCGGGCCTTATCAGATGGTGCGTGCCGCGCGCGCTTTGCTGGAAGCCGGTGCCAAGCAATCAGGTCATGCGTCGTCGGTGGTGAACATCTCGTCCATCGCAGGCGTCGCGGGAATCGGGTCATCGGTTGCATATGTCGGCAGCAAGGGCGCGCTGAACAGCATGACGCTATCGCTGTCGCGCGCTTTGGCGCCACTGATCCGCGTCAACGCTGTCTGTCCTGGCTACATCGACACGCCATGGTTCACCAAGGGCCGCGGCCCTGAACTTGCGGGCAAGATTCGCGAGATGGTGACGGAAAGTTCGCCGCTCAAGCTTGCGACCAATGCGCAGGACGTCGCCGAGCTTGTCTGTTTTCTGGCGAGTCCGAAATCACGCAGCGTGACCGGCGAAATCATTCGTATCGATGCCGGTGCACATCTCGGCGGTGTTACCTTGCCTCGTCGCAACTAAGCAGCGAGGCAAGCTCGTTCAGATTTTGTTGCCCGGGTCGGACACGACGCCGCGCGCGACAAGCCTGTTCCAGATGAACAGCACAAGCAGTGCGCCAAGAGTTGCAGTGATGAAGCCGGCACCTTGATTGGGACCGTAATGTCCGATGGCCTGGCCGATGAAAGTTGCGAGGAACGCACCCGCAACGCCGAGTGCGATGGTCAGGATGAAGCCCGTTGGATTATTCGGGCCGGGCGACAGAAACCGGGCGATAAGGCCAGCGACCAGGCCGACGAACAGAATGTAAAGCATTTTCAGTGTCCCTGATGCGTGAGGTCTGCGGTGCAATTCACGTGAAGCGCCGGATCGCGCTCCACGTCTTCTTTATTCAGATCAGATCCAGCGTGAGGCTTCGTGTTCGGTCGGCAGCCGCCCGTCCGGTGTCAAATGATTGATCACGTCGGGCAATTGCTTTGCGAGGCCGGAGAGCAACTCATCGCGCGAAAGACCCGTTTGACTGACCAGCGTGCTGATTTGGTCCGCGCCGAGCGCCGAAGCGAGATCGTTTGGCGAGATCTGCTTGTTGGGGCCGGGACTGACCCACGAGCTTGCAGTCTCGGTGTGGCCGCTGTCCTGAAACTGTTTGAGCAGATCGTTCAATCCGCCGCTGAGAACGCTGCCTGCTGCGCCGCCAGCCAGCAGTCCGCCGAGTGCACCACCAAGCGGGCCTTTCATCAGGCCGCCCAGTCCGCCGCCGCCGAGCAAATCACCGAGTCCTCCGCCGGTGCTGGCGGTGGTCGTTCCGGGTAATTGCGCGGGAGGCGGAGCCGATGGCGCATTGCCTGCCGGGCTGGTGTGGCTGCCACCAAGATGTTTGACCGCCTTGTAGGCAAGAAGCGCGAGGATCGCCATGGTCATCGGCGACATTCCGCTCTTGTCGCCTTCCGGGCTTGGCTCGCTCGGTCCGCGCGGACCGTTCTGCATGCCGTTTAGAACGTCGAGCAATCCCATTGTCGTCTCCTGTCGATCGCTTCAGCCCCGCACCGAAGAGTAGTGTCTGGCTATGACGGTTACAAGGCGGGGCGGCGTCGCGAGACGTGTTCAGCTATGACTTTGTGAAACTTTTACGCACCTGTCGTTCATCTTTTTGGCCCGAACTGATGTGTCGTCGGCAGATGCGCATCAGCCGCCAAACGCGTTTCCATCACTCACAGAGCATGTCTGGTTGGAATAGGTCACTTTGCCCAGCGCGGTGTAAGTTATGCCATTCAATCCCTTCATCTGAGCGGGTTTCCCGCTTTCGATTCCGGTCATCACGTTCATTGTGCAAGTTCTGAATTCGCCGTCGAACGAGACAATGATCTGGGTTGCCCCGCTTAAATGCCGCAAAATCCCGACGATGCGGTTGCCTTCGATACGAAATTTCGATCCCTCCGGACCGCGTTCGAAACTCTTTTTCTCCCGGTATTCTTGCCGGTCCTCTTTATCGAATATCCGGCCCTGGCTGCTGACGTAAAGCGTGCGGCTATAATTGCCAGCGCCCGCGACCGTCGTGCCGTCTTCACGTCTTGCGGGCGCAGAAAACGAGAACGAGTAACGCACAGTTTTGTTGAGCATCTTGGCGGGCGCCGCGAACGAGATCTCGGTCCCTACGAAAGTCGCCGCCGCCGCTGCAAGAGCAAGAGTTGAAAATATCGGCGGTAGAATTTTCAGATGGCGAAGCATTGTTTTTACCCCTGACTTCAAGAAAAAATTTTCGCAGGCGAAATCACGGTCTTGGAATGCAAGGTCGGCTTAGCGAGGAAAGCTGGAAAGCATGTTTTTTGCAACAATTGTGATAACGGATGTCTGCCGGACCGCCCAAAAGCATTGCAAGGGTGGCGGCGCGGGATGCGCTCTGCTATGGAATTTCCCGAAACTTTACGCACACTCATGTAAGACTGTTGCCCCATGAGGTGGTGCAAACGGTCCCGTAGCTCAGCCGGATAGAGCGGCGGTTTCCTAAACCGCAGGTCGGAAGTTCGAGTCTTCCCGGGATCGCCACGTCCGTACTTCCTCAGGCTCTCCGCCAGACAAGCAATCTTGATTGCCTCGCTTTCGCAGCCATTGATATAAATTCCTGATCTCCGCAGCATCTGCTGTGGATTGGCGCAAAGGCATTTATTGTACGCAATGCACGGCAATCAATCCGGACCAAAGACAGCGTTTGTTTTCGCGGGCGGCGGAAGTTTTGGCGCCATTCAGGTTGGCATGATGCAGGCGCTCGCGGCGCATGGGGTCACGGCCGATCTTGTCGTGGGTTCGAGCGTCGGCGCGATGAACGGTGCGTATTACGCGGGCGATCCGACGCTCGACGGCGTCAAAAAACTTGCCGAAATCTGGCGCGGTTTGACACGGCATGACGTTTTTCCTGTCTCGCTGTATTCGTTCGCAAGTTTTTTGTGGCGGCGCGATTTCCTGATCTCGCATGATGGTGTCCGCAAGCTGATCAACGATCATCTGCCCTATAGAAATCTCGAGGAGGCGGCTGTTCCGGTGCACATCGTCACGACCGATATCGTGACGGGGGAAACCGTGGTGCTGTCGGAAGGGTCGGCGGCGGAAGCCATCGTCGCCAGTACGGCCATTCCCGGCGCGTTCGCGCCGGTCAAGCACGAGAACCGGTTTCTGGCCGACGGGGCTATTTCCAGCAATACACCGATCCGGGTCGCCATCGACAAGGGCGCGGAGCGGTTGATCATCATGCCGACGGGCTTTGCGTGTTCAGGCAAAACACCGCCGGTCGGCGCCGTGGCAACGGCGCTTCATGCGCTGACGCTGCTGATCTCGCGGCAGATGACCAACGAGCTGGAGTACCTCGAACAAGGTATCGAATACAGCGTCGTGCCGCCGTTGTGCCCGCTGGTCGGGTCACCTTATGACTTCACCCGCACAAACGATCATATCCAACGCGCCATCGAGAATACCGAAGCGTGGATCGCCGATGGTGGTCTGGAAAAGGGTGGAATTCCCGGTGAAATGCGGCCGCACTCGCATTAACGTGGCGACGCGGCCGCAAGTCCTGCGATGGGTTTGCTGCTCTGCAAAAAACAATGTCGGCCACTGCTCGTATCGCTCAACCATGACGCGCCAACACAAGCATGGCTGTTTCATACAGCGCACAGACAGTCCCGATTGATCGCGGATTGTTGTATAGCCTTCATCTGTTGAGGCTATTTCAATTTAGCTATCGACCGCGGCAAGGATTGGCGTCAACATGACGCAACGTGGAGTCGGACCGGCTACCGAGGTTTTCATGCAAACTCTCATGCTTCCGTTTTCACCGCGCTTCATCATTCTCACGCTTTGTATTCTCATCACCGCCCTTTTGATCTGGGCTGCGATCTACGATTCCGAAGACCTCGTTCTGTTCGTGATTCCGATCGTCATTTTCGGGTCGCTCTCGGTGCTCGGCGTGCACGATCTGCTGCAGAAGAGCCACGCGGTCCTGCGCAACTATCCGATCTCGGCGCATATCCGGTTTCTGCTCGAAGAAATCCGGCCCGAGATGCGCCAGTATTTTTTCGAGAGTGAAAAGGACGGCAAGCCGTTCAGCCGCGATACCCGCGCGGTGGTCTATCAGCGCGCCAAGATGGTGCTCGACAAGCGCCCATTCGGCACGCAGGAAGATGTCTACGCGGAGGGCTATGAATGGATGCACCATTCGGTCGCGCCGAAGCCGCGTGCCGACGAGCATTTCCGAGTCACCGTTGGAGGGCCGGATTGCCTGAAGCCTTACTCGGCGTCGGTGTTCAACATTTCCGCAATGAGTTTCGGCGCGCTCAGCCCGAACGCGGTGCGCGCGCTCAACGCTGGGGCCAAACGCGGAAATTTCGCGCACGATACCGGCGAGGGCGGCGTCAGTCCGTATCATCGCGAGAATGGCGGCGATCTGATCTGGGAGATCGGCTCGGGTTATTTCGGCTGCCGCAATCCGGACGGTACGTTCAATCCGGATCTTTTCGCCAAGGTCGCGAGCGACGACCAGATCAAGATGATCGAATTGAAAATCAGCCAGGGAGCCAAGCCCGGTCATGGCGGCGTGCTGCCGGCGGCGAAAGTGTCGGAAGAAATTTCGCGCATCCGCGGCGTGGCGATGGGCGAGGACTGTATTTCTCCGGCCTATCATCGTGCGTTCTCGACGCCGATCGAGATGATGCAATTCATCGGCCAGATGCGGGTGCTGTCCGGCGGCAAGCCGGTGGGCTTCAAACTCTGCATCGGCCATCGCTGGGAATTTCTCGCGATCTGCAAGGCGATGGTGAAAACCGGTATCTATCCCGACTTCATCGTGGTGGACGGCAATGAAGGCGGCACGGGTGCGGCACCCGCCGAATTCATGGATCACCTCGGCATGCCGATGCGTGAAGGCGTCAACTTCGTGCACAACGCGCTGATCGGAATCAATGCGCGTGACCGCATCAAGATCGGTGCGGGTGGCAAGATCGCGACCGCCTTCGATATGGCGCGCGCAATGGCGCTCGGTGCCGACTGGTGTAATTCCGCGAGGGGTTTCATGTTCGCGCTGGGCTGCATTCAGTCATTGAGCTGCCACACCGATCGCTGCCCGACAGGCGTGACAACGCAAGATCCGACCCGCAACCGCGCGCTGGTAGTGCCCGACAAGACCACGCGCGTTTTCAATTATCACCACGCGACGCTGCATGCGCTGGCCGAACTGATCGCGGCCTCAGGTCTCAGCCATCCGCAGGAGATACGGCCGATTCATTTCTCGCACCGCATTTCGGGGACGGACGTGCTGTCTTTCGCGCGGCTTTATCCGGAATTGCGTGCCGGCGAATTGCTGGATGGCAATGTGGAAAGCCCGCGCTTCCATGCCTGGTTCTATGCGCAGGCGGAATCCTTTGCGCCGACTGCTAACCAGGAAGAAGTGATTGCCGCCTTGCCTGATGTCCGCGTTTAACGTCAGAACTCGCCGTGCAGACGCCCGGAGAAGATCGAAACCGGACCGCGGTCCGCGTTGTAAGCCGGGTTTACGATGAACTGATAGTCGGCGGTGAAGGTGAAGGCCTTGGAGAGAAAGAACGCGTAGTACGTCTCCAGAATGCGTTCATTGCTGTAGTTCAAGCGGCCATCGCCGATCAGCAGACCTTTGCCGCCAGCGGCGAGAAAATCCCGGTGCGCGCTTGAGAGCCCATTGATCGCGCCGCCGAGGCCGATGGTGTCGGAAGGGCGTCCCCAATAGCTGCCTTTGACGGAGACGCCGCCGGACAGGCTCCGGTCAATATCCGTGAACGAGAGAATTTCGTTCTGGCCATCGTTCCAGCTTGCGCGTGCGAATATGCCGATATCGGTTGCGATCTGCTGTTCGCCGTTGATGTAAAATCCGTACTTCGACCGCTCGCGGCGCAGACCGAGCATGATGTCGTTGATGTCGAGCGCGGGATTTGCCTCGCTGATGCCGAGCGCGTTGCGATAGTTGCCGGTGTTGCCCTTGTTGGCGAACAAGCCGAACCGCAATTTTCCCGGCTGATCGAAGATCGTGTGACGCTCCTCGAATTCAGCAACAGCGCCCGCGCTGTTGAATGTCAGGACGTCGCTGTTGGGCTGTGACGGCACCTGAAACACGCCGACGCGAAAAGCCCAGTTCTTTCGATTGAGTTCGACCACCGCGCCGCGTGTGAAACCCGGCAGGTCGGCAGGAAAATCGTAAGCGGCCGATGCCCACAACGCCCAGTTCATGAAATCGGCGCGTGGGTCTTTCGCATAAGCATTGCCGTCAAAATAATCGCCGACGGCGAATCGTCCGACCGTCACAGTGACGCGATCGATGTCGCGCTTGCCGGCTAACTGGTTGGCGGCATCGGGAACGTCTTCTTGTTCGCCGCCGAGGCCGAATGTCTGGCGGAAGAAATAACGCTGCGCGCGAAATTTTGGATATTCCGCGCCGCCTTTCTGCGCTTCGCCGTTGGAAAATCCGGCGAGACCCAATGTGCCGCCAATACCGAATCCCTGCGCGATTTCAGGGTTGAAGTA